>SCPP01001585.1_pt1 | contig 194184 bp, 272 predicted proteins | sample 6106811 | NCBI WGS metagenome assembly SCPP01 (sample SAMN10720449, study PRJNA508395) | human gut metagenome | isolation source: Participant 2 stool, 15 month | host: Homo sapiens | collected 2018 | reverse complement strand
AAATGTGCAGGATTATTCACTTACTGAGAATTTCAGGAGTACTCCTCAGATTGTAAATGTGGCTAAGTCACTTATATCTGCTAATCAGAACAGGCTTGAAAAGCAGATGATTTCTAACAGACCAGATGGCCATAAGCCGGTATTTAATGCACCTGACACCGAGAAGAATGAGTCTTTGTGGATAGCTGATACTATTCTTGATAATGTCGCTAAGAATATGAAGTACAGCGACCATACTATATTGGTGCGGGCTGCTTCACAGACAAGGTCGTTAGAGGAAGCATTTATAAAAAGAAAAGTTCCTTACAAGATACTAAGCGGTGCAAAATTCTATGAAAGCGAAGAGATAAGAACGGTGCTTTCATACATGAGAATGGTGTACAGTCTTACGGACATGGATTTGATGTATACTATATCCAGACCGAGAAGGGGCTTTGGTAAGAAGTCTGTTGAGAAGCTTAAAAATGCAGCAGCACAGAACAACTGCAGTCTTTTCAAGGCACTTGGAAAGCAGATTGAAGATGGCGATATAACACAGAAAAATGTTATAGAATATTACAATGCAATCAGTGAATTGCATGATACATATGTTGCTTATACCTGTACTGATATAGTAAACAAATGTCTTGATATGGGATATCGTCAGGCATTGGAGCAGGATATCGACCAGACCAGACTTGATAATGTGTCAGAGCTTATCAGGACTATTACGGCATTGGAGGAAGATAATCAGGAGAAGGTTGAGCTGGCTGATCTGTTAAGCCATTTTGCATTATTTTCAGCGCAAGATGAGGACGGAGAGTATAATGTTGTAAAAGTAATGACAATTCATACAGCAAAAGGACTTGAGTTTGATACAGTATTTGTACCAGGACTCGTTGAAGGACAGTTTCCAAGCAGCAGGCTTCGTAATGAAGACGAATATGAAGAGGAAAGAAGATTATTGTATGTTGCGATGACAAGGGCGAAGAATATGCTTTACCTCAGCACTTATAGAAAGAAAGATGGCCGTTTCGCTGCAAGACCATCAGCATTTTTAAGTGACATTGATACTAATCTTCTTGACTGTATCAACAACAGCAGAGTATTAATCAGAGGTGTGACTGAGCAGATGCTGCCAAAGGTTGTATTCGAGGTTGGAGATAAAGTCAGACATAAGGTATTTGGAACTGGCGAGATTGTTAAGGTAGATAAGGTTACACAGACATATGAAATCCAGTTTGAGAATATCAGGGGAACGAGAAGACTGATGTTTCGGGCAGAGCTGGGAAATGTTGAAAATTAAAGCAGGTTAGAGAATGGAAAAATAGGGGAACCCCTATTTTTCATTCTTGACTGCAGAAAAGTAGGAATGACAAGTTCATTTTCTTTCTTTTCTGACTTAGCTAAAAGATTATTTATGTCAGAGGCTTTAACGGTATTATAAGTATTTTTCATAGGCAGGTTGGTAAGGATGTGCATAACAATATATTACAAAGAATAGAAACACATATGTATGAACAGGTTTTTTCATCTGATAAAGAAAATGATGAAAGAAGTTTTGATGAAATATGTGATGAGGCTCTAAAATTATTTAAGTCACAATGTGATAATATACATTTTAAAGCTATAGATGATAGAGATGTTGAACTTTTATCAGATGACAATGGGCATAATAAATATAATGTTATTATAATAGAACATTTCAGGCTTTTGCAGAGCAAACACACCACATACAAAAGCATGAGTCAGGAGTTGTATAAATATTGTGTACAGTATCTTCATGATATGGCAAAAAAATATGGATATGTGATTATTGTTGGCATGCACATTAATAACGCAGAAGAATGGCTGAATAACTGGATGAAAAAGATTTAAGGAGGATAATAAGACATGATAAATAAAACAGTATTAAGAATGATAAGCAGAAATAGAAGGAGCCAATTCAGAGATTTTTGAAGTTTCAACAGTAATTGCATATCGTTTATCTGAGGCAATTTTAAAACAGAATTATTTGAATCCGGAAAATTATCTGTACATAGAAGATGATACAATGATACTTCGATGCGTGGTAGACGATGAAGATGTGAGATACAGATATAATTTTAATGATGGTGACTTTTCAGAATATAAACAAATGATAGATGATGATTACTTAATATAATTACAATGCGGGATTTTATTGTATAAGTGATATAATTAGCGTAGATAAAATTCACTGAAAGGAAGGGTTATTTATGGAATTTTCAGATGTAATTAAAAACAGATATTCATGTAAAAAATTTAGCAGCGAACAAATAGGAAAAGATAAATTAGATGCTATCTTGGAAGCTGGAAGAGTAGCGCCTACAGCAAAGAATCTTCAAGAACAGCATATATATGTTGTACAATCTGAAAGTGCATTAGAGACTATTGATAAATTAACGCCTTGCCGATATAACGCACCTACAGTCCTAATTGTTGCTTATAATAAAAATAATGTGTTCACTTACCTAGGAGATAAAAGAAACTCTGGAATAGAAGACGCAACTATCGTTGCAACCCATCTTATGTTAGCTGCATACAATGAAGGTGTTGACAGCTGCTGGATTAACTTCTTTAATCCTGATGAACTGGCAAAAGCTTTTAATTTACCAGAAGATGAGGAAATATTAATGCTTCTTGATCTTGGTGTTGCTGACAAAACAACTACTCCTCTCCCTAATCATAACAGCAGAAAAGCATTAACAGAGACAGTATCGTTTATTTAATTAAAATTATATATGTCTTTTTGACTATCTTTTTATATCTTCTTAAATGTCCGCAAAGCCTTATTTTATCGGCTCTACGGGCATTTTTCTTTTGTGGTAAACCTCACATATCTAGGTCTATCTTCTTATATTTTCGCTATCAAGCGTGGTTAAAATCGTGGTAAATACTTCTTATGCGATTAGACGCTGAACCTCTGATTTTGCGGTATCTATGGACGCATGAGCATAGTAGTATGCAAGTCTTTTTATGAAAATAATTTTTAAAAATTATTGACAAGAAGCATTTCTTAGCTTAGTATTTAACCGTAAGGTTAATTAACTTTTTGATTAAATGAAAGGGGTGTGAGTGTGGGAAGTGTTTTTAAAGCTATTAGTGACCCAACTAGACGAGAAATTTTGAAACTATTGAATGAGAAAGATTTAAGTGCTGGAGAAATAGCGGAACATTTTGACATATCGAAACCTGCTTTAACAAAACATCTGAATATCTTACGAGAAGCAGAGTTAGTTAGTTCAGAAAAGCAAGGAAACTTTGTCATTTATTCAATCAATGTAACAGTACTTCAACAAGCATTGTCTGGATTTATGTCTATTTTTGGAAAAAAGGAGTGATTTAGAAATGAAGAAATCAATTTTTATTTTAGATATATGTATATTTGGGTTATCTATCACAGCACTTCTGATCGCCTTTTTCAAAAATTTAAGCAATGTTAATTTCCTTATAGGAGCAGGTTTGATTAGTTTAATGGGTGTTGCGCAAACGAGAATGGCAGTTATTACAAATTTATCTAAAGATAATCCAAAAGTGAAAACAATGCGTCGTATGAATAGATTGACGGTAATATTGGCAGTTGCACTATATTTTGTTCCGCTAATAGATAATGATTTCATCGTCAACATTCCAACATCATTTATTTTTGTGGTTACCATTATGCTTTTTACTGGAAATGTTTCAACAAAACTTCCTTTAAATAAGTATATGGGATTACGATTACCTTGGACAACGACAGATGAAAAGACATGGAAAATTGCGAATAGATTATTAGGATATATTACATTTCCATTAGTTTTCATTATGTTGATTTTATATTTTATAACAGAGCAATCAGAGTTGGTTTTGTTCATTGGGCTTGTTATTTGGGTTGGAATTCCTACAATTTATTCTTTTATCAAACAAAAAAAAACAAATTAGGAGAGTGAACTATGATTAAAAAAATATTAAAAGATGTCTTAGGAGAAAATTTTACTGAGAATAATGAAAAGTATGCTAAAATCAATTTTATTATTGTTATTCTTATGTTTTTGGTTTCCGCAATTATGTTATTTTTCTTACCGGAGAAGATAAATATTTTGCATAATGGAGATACCTATTATCCTATCCCTAGTATTTTGGGAATATGGCTTGTTCCTGTTATTTCTTTGGTACTGAATTTTACTTTTATCAAGCAAAAAAAGTTATCATCATTAAATAGTATTATCATGGGATTACTTCTCATTGGAAGTACCATATATTATATTACTTTGATATAGTAAAGGATAAGACCAATGAAAAAAACACTTAACATCATTCTATTTGGAAGAAAAAAATCATATTTTGTCAAATGTACATTAACTTTAATTGGACTGTATCTAGGTGTTTTGTTTTGGTATTTTAATGTGGATTATCTAGGACAGCCAATACAAAATGCTTTAGTATTGGCTGTTTGTAGTTTGATTTGCATATCTGTTCTTGTAGCTTTGTATCGAATTCCAGAACAACTATGTGTAAATTCACAGATAGAAAAGTTACTATATTTTCCTGTTAATCCTACAAATATTATTTATATGGTTATAATTCGATTATTTAAAATACAAATATTGTCATTTATCTGCTGTTTTTTATCAAGTATATATTTTTTTAAGTGGAATATTTTACCGTTAATTTTAACTACCATATTATGTGCTTTGATATTGATAATAATTGATTTATTTATCTTTTCAATTTCTATTGTTATATCGACAGTTAGTGAAAAATATTGCGGATATATTTTACTTACTTTTCAATATGGTGGTTTCTTTTTATAATGTGGGGGATTGTACGTTTACTTATATTTGCATTTGAAAAACCGCTGATGATAAATGGAATATACCATCTTTTTGAAAATAATTATTTGATAAGTGTTCTTATTTTTATAATGATTATATTTCTGAGTTATATATATACTATCAAAATAAGTGCATCATATTTTCTTAGGTGTTACCATTATTTAAATTGTTTTACCAAACCTAGATTTCATGCAAATATATCTAAGTATTTTAACAAAAATCCATATATTTTGAATGAATGGTGTCGAGTTTCAAGAAATAAGGAATTATTTTTTACTCTAATTTAAAAAGTGTGATAACTGTGTATCTTTTGGTAAATCTTTTTTAAAAGAATATCTGGAAGTTATATAGAAATTCAAAGTGTACTAAAATTCTTGTAATGGTATTATGCTGTGCTATGAATACAATTTCCAGCATCATATACCAGTGATAAAAATATCTCATATTATAACCTATTTCCAGTCAAAAACAGTAGGATATTCTTTTCTAAGGTATTGATAAGCTCTGTTTTGAATGAAATTGTCATCATTTGTGCATGGATTGTTTGCAGTATTGGTAAAAATGGGCTATTTTTTGATATATCTTTATTGCTGTATGGTACATTTACGAATATACTTTGCTCTTTTATGGGAGTGTACTTTGACTATAAAATGCCCAGAACTGAAATCACACCTAATACATTATTACATGGGAATATGAGCAAGATATTTGTTTTAGTCATGATTGTGGCTTTAACAATTTTAGAAATGTATTTTTGGAAAAAATTTTCCTTTGTTAAATTTTCTATTGGATTATCAATGATGAATATCTTGATTTTATTATTGATAGGTGTGGTTATGTATATGAAAAGAGGTCTTTCAGATGATAGAAATAAATAATTTAAGTAAGTCTTATGGTATAAATAAAATTTTTGAAAATGAGAGCATTACTTTAACTAATTCCTGTATATATGCTTTAGTAGGGGTAAATGGTATTGGAAAATCGACTTTTTTAAATTCGATTATCCAACCTAGCACATTGGATAAAGGAAGTGTAAAAATAGATGATATTCCTTCTACCGATTTTACAGCAAAATATCACTATGCTTTTGTTCCAGATACAAAGGATATGTTTTTAAATTTGACTGGAAAAGAATATTTACAATTTGTTAGTGAACTTTATAATCAAAAAGAAAAGTTTGATGAACTGCTTGCTATCTATATACCAAAATTGAAGTTGGAAAATTCATTAGAACAAACTATTTCCAGTTATTCTCTTGGAATGAAACAAAAAATATATCTTGCAGGAGCTTTCATGTCAAATGCTCAAAACATTATTTTGGACGAACCGTTTAATGCGATTGACCCAGAAAGTACTTCCGTTATCAAAAAAATATTATTTGATTTAAAAGATACTGGAAAAATGATTTTATTTTCTGTTCATAATTTAGATTTAGTATCAAATTTCTGTGATAAAATTATTTTTATAGATAACAGACATAGCATTTTTGAGTGTAACAACCCACAAAACTTTGATGTATTAGAAAAAATATTTTTTGACAAATGTGTAATAAAAAAATAAATTTAATGACTTAGTGCTAGAATACTGGGAGAATTTTATGAAATGAATGAGAAAGAACTAACTTCTAGTTTTAAGGCTCTCTCTTGCGAAACTAGAAGAAAAACTATTTACCTTTTAAAAAGTAAATGCTTATGTGCCGGAGATATAGCCAAACATTTTGAACTCACTGGAGCTACTATTTCACATCACTTAAAAGTATTAGCAGAGGGAAATTTGATAACATCTAAAAAAGTGGGTTTAGAGATATACTATTCTCTCAACATTGAAAAATATAATGTATTGAGTAGGTGGTTTCAATTTCTGAATGATATAGAAAATTTCAAAGAGAAAGGGATAAAATGAACACTCCAAAATATCTAGAAATTGCAGAATTGCTTAGAATAGATATATTTGTAAAACATGCAAAAGAAAATCAACTAATTCCCGGTATCAGAAGATACGCTCAGATTTACAATGTCAATCCAAAGATTGGATTATTCTGATGTGGAATTTGAAAATATGATAACAGAAGAAGTTATAAAAAGGTAGGTGTTCTATTATGATTGGACTTAAAAAACGAGATATAAAAAGGCGTTAAAGTTTGAAATCAAATGAAGTAATCAACGGAATAAACAAAGAAAATATAGGGAGATGCACAGTTATTTGTGCTATCTCCCTTAGTCGTTTTATCATCATATCAAGGCTCATTCAATCGTGGTAAATCTGTGGTAAAATGAGTATTTCCTATACCTCAAAATGTTTAAAAGTGTAGTGTTTATGCGGATAATCTAAAATTAAATATAAAATTTAAAATTACATAATATATACATTTATGAATATAATAAGCCCTATTTCATGCTTTCTCCCCAAAATTTGAATTTGAAAACCACAATTTTATAAGTGGTTATTAACCCCCACAGGGTTTTAATAAAATCCTCCAAAAGCCTTGAAAATAAAGGATTTATCGCAAAATGCTCACCTTAACTTATTATACGATTTCACACTGTTTTATTCTTCCCTTGGAAGCTGATAAGGGTAAACACAAGGGCAAGAAAATCTGATAACAAGATATAACAGAATGTGGCAATCGGAGAACTGTGACGTATGTGCGAACATATTATACTGGAGGATTTATTATATGGACAAGTACATTTTGAAAGTATGGAGTGGATTACGGAATGAGATTACTTTTATTCTTAGTCCGACAGAGAAATGGGGAACCAAAACAGAGTATACAAAGCTTAAAAAGTTTTTACATAAAGATGGCTATTTGCGAATTGCACCGGAAGTGTATATGCGGATAGTGCAAAACCGGAAAGCATTTCAGACGAATAGAAGAATATGCACCTAAAACCGGAACGGTGAGACTTTTACGCTTAACAGAGAAGCAATATAATAATATATATTTGGTGACGGGTGAACCGGATTATCAGGAAAAAATAGTTGGAACAAACAGTCATATTATGCTATAATATGATTTGTAACAGAGCACTTATCTATGTTTAGAAAATAAATAAAACATTGCACTAAATATAGTGGTTGAATGCCCCTCCAAAAATGGTGTATCGTTCAACTAGACTAAATTATTAATAAAAAATGATATGGTGTTAGTAATATTTATGTGGTACACTAGAAAAAAAGAGGTGATAAAAATGGAAGGCAAGTTTAATATTTGGCAAAAATGCTTAGAAATTGTATGTTTTGTATTGATTCTGGCATCTAGTATATATAAAGGACTTTTTTGTGATGGAGATATGGGTGTAGTAATTACTTTGTCCTTTGTTGCAATTTTATTATTTATAATTTTTTCAATTGCAGCGTTATTTCCAGCAACATGGAGAATGACTGATCGAGAGAAAGAGAAAATTAGTGATTTAAAACGATACCAAGAGAAATACACTAGTATATTTGTTATTGTAAATTTAGTGTTGAGTATTTTTATGGCTTTGCTAATGTTAGTAATAGGATGATGCGTTGTTATAAAAATAGAAAATAGAGGAAATGATGAGATATTATTGTATAAAACAGCACGACATTACTGATTGTGGTGTCGCATGTCTTGCGACCATTTGTAAACAGAATGGTTACAAGATAGATATTACCCAGATTTGTGAAGTTGCAGGAACAGATAAACAGGGAACTAATGCATATGGTGTAATTAAAGCAGCAAAGCACTTGGGTTTTAGTGCAAAGGGAGTAAAGGGAATAAGGAATCATTCTTTTCAGAGTTTCCCTTGCCCTGCATTGCTGTTGAATGCCCCTCCAAAAATGGTGTATCTTCAACTTTCATGAACAGAATAATGAAGACAATAAATAAATCAAATTTAAGTGGAAAATATATAAGATAGTAAAATGTTACTCCGTTTCTTTTGTTTTCTCCCAAAATATATTATAATTGGTAGAAAAATGTAACGTTTGGGAGAAACACGCAACAAAAACTGGAAAGAAGACCAGTGCTTACGACATTGTAAAGTCATTCACAGAAAATACGCTTGGAAAGTTTTCAAAACAGGATGCCTTACTTTCATGTCCTAGCCTTAGCAGTTCCTCTGTTAAATCTGCACTAAAAACTTGTAGAAGAAGGAGCTATTATTAAAACCGGAGTCGGACGCAAGACTATGTATATGAGAAACATCAATTAATACATTTATTATGTATCATACTAAAATATCATTATATTCTTGCGTTTAGTTTATACCCATGATAACTTCATATTATATCAGTAATTCCTATTTATTCTCTTGTTGAGAATTTGTCATTTGTATGGACTTGTGACATACAAATCAGGAGCTATTTATTCAGCATGTATTAGCACGGATTTTCCGTGCTTTTTATTGCTTAAATCCATGCTGATTATATAGAAAATTATTAAGCCAAAGGCTAGAAAAGGAGGTTGTCTATGGACAAAACTATTCAGGGAAAATCACAAAAGGATATCTTTTTTGAATTATCAGGCATTTTTAAAACTTGAAGATTACAAATTCAAAGAAGATACCACCATCAGGCTTATTTCCCATCAGCAACAGTTTTTAATAAGGTCCGAGATCTATTGGGCTTTAATTTGGAAACTGAAGCTATTCCTTTGCCAAACGGAAAACTATTCGATGTAACAAAGGAATGTAATCAGGTTGTGGTATCTGCATTAGTAAGGACTACCATTAAATATGATGATGGTGGGCATTTTTCGCATTATAAAAATTCTAATTAAATGTCATCTGTTTGATGCTTACCTTTTAGGTGTCCTTACGAAGGATATTAAGATATTCAATATATGAATAAATCTTAGCCTTTCCCGATTTATCTGTTTGCTCCAATATTTCATCATCAATCAGGATGGAAACTACCTTTGCCACAGTATTATACGACATTTCAAGTGCAGTAGCAGTTTTCTGAATATCAATAATAGGATTAGATTCCAAATAGGCAAATACTTTAAGGGCGCTGGTACGCTGTCTCTTTGTTAAAGCATCAAATAACTTTAAGTTTTTATCATGTAATTCAGTAAGTCGGTCAATTGTATGGATTGCATCCTCCGCAGAATCTGCAAATGCCTGAAGGAAAAAAGAAATCCATTGCTCATAATCACCAGTACGTCGTACCTGAGTCATACGATCATAATATTCTATACGATTCATCTTTAGGTAATATGAAATATAAAGTGCCGGAGTTGACAAAATACCTTTTTCCATCAAGAAAAGTGTAATGAGTAGTCGTCCTACACGTCCATTGCCATCAAGAAATGGGTGTGTGGTTTCAAACTGGTAGTGAATTAAGGCTGCCTGAATCAATGGATCAAGCGTATCATCACTATTTATATACTTTTCAAGATCAGACATGGCTGTTAACATATCTTCCGGGTTTGGTGGAATATATCTGGCGTTCTTAAGAGTACTTCCCTGTCCGCCAATCCAGTTTTGTGAATAGCGAAATTCCCCAGGATTTTTTTCCTGTCCGCGCGCACTTTCCAAAAGAACTGCGTGAGTTTCTTTGATTAAACGGTTGCACAGAGGCAATGTTTTAGTCGGTCAAGTGCAAATTCAGTTGCACGAATATAGTTGACAACATCAGAAACATCTCTATTAGTGTTATTTTCAATAAGAGGATTCAAGATATCCTCAAGAGTACACTGTGTGCCTTCAATCTGCGAAGAAAGAAGTGCTTCTTTTCTAACATACATGGAAACGAAAAGCCCCATGTTAGGTATACGAGATGATAATCCTTCAAGTGTTGCTATTTTCTTATTAGCATCAATAAGTTTCGTAAGAAGCTCGCCAGATACCTCAATAGGAGGATTGGGTGGAAGAGGAGCCGGGCGAAAAGATTCATAAGCCATTTCGCCTGATAGATTACTTACAAATGTTCCAGCTCTATTTGTCATGATTGTTTCCTTTCCTCCGAAAAACGGAAAATGAAATTTCTAATGTTATTTTAGCATAGAATTTTCACTTGTTCAAATTATAATGAAATTGTATTTCGATAGAAATTTCATAAAGCTGCATTTTTATGAAATTTCATAGATAAAACTGCACTGGAAATTTCAAGTTAATCATTTCTTTATTATTAAATCCTATCTGGATTTAACACATAAGTTCTTATCTATTAATTATAATCTACCATATTGCATTGAAAATACACCCTTTATATCCTTAAATGATTACATTGCAAGTATTTCATTTGATACTGATGAAGTCAAATGTTTCTATCCCCCTGTTGGAAAAATACCTAAAGAATGTATTGATTTTACAGTAATTGATGAGGTTCTTATTCCCAAGAGATCATTTGTATATTCAGAATTGATGATACTGTCTGTCGTATTAGCGACATTGTCGACCTCAGATTTTAGATTTGAATGCGTTTTCAGAACTTTTAATGCATTTGATTCAATTAATTCACATTAATGAAATTACATATTACATTATTATACCAGAGACAGATTAGATAACAAACTATTCATATACTATATAAGATTATTGATATCAATATTCATATAAATGTGGTAATATAATAGTGTAATTATATTAGTATTATCTAGTAATGATAATAACTCATATTAAGAAGACATATGTTATATTTATATGTCTGAAAGATGTCTTTGGTAAAAATCTTCCAATCTACACATTTAACAATATCTGTGAACAGAACCACTCCTTGACACTTGGTGATGAAGCAACAAAGGTAATTGTAAATGCAGAAGGTTCAAGGGACGATTTATCTGAGAATATGCGTAGTTTCTTGGATTATCTGATTGAAAAAAAGGCAACGAAGGAACAGACAGAGGCAATAACACAGACAGAAGGCAACATAAGGGTTGCGTCAGTTCCAGGTTCGGGAAAAACATTTGTACTTACATATAGAATAGCATATCTTATAACAGAACTGTTCGTTGAGCCATCATCTATTGTGGCGCTTACATTTACGAACAAGGCAGCTTCGCAGATGAAGCACAGATTATGGAAGATAAAAAATATTCACTGGGTGGGTTTACATTTGATACGCAGCAGGAATATGAGCGGGCAAAAGTTGAATTGCAGGTTATTCTTAAGATTAAACAAAAATATGATATTAATAATCCAGAGGATGCCAAAAATGTTTTGGATGCCGTGAATAAAAAAGGAGATGTGTTTAAGTCATCAGTTGGAAAAGCATTTATTAATAAGTTAAAAAGAGTGTCAAAGAATGAAAATGAAATACATGTACAAAAACCAGTACCAGAACAAAAAGTAAGATATAAGCAGGAAGAAAAAGGTCAGGATAGAGTAATTATCCCTATTATAGCAGAAGGAAAGAAAAAATCTGATATAAAATATCATATTATATTTTTTATGACTTTTTTATTTGCGGCAATCGGACCAATTCTATATTCCAAATGGAGGAGAAGCTTTTGGTGCTGCTGTTGCATTTACTTTTTTGTTGGTAATTGGAATTGCAAGTATAAGAAAAATAAAGAAGAACAAGAAAAAAGCTGATGAGTATATATAATCATTTAACGGCTGAAGAAAAAGAAAAATTTGAAAACAAGAAAATTAAGGATAAAGAGTTTGCTGATAATTCAAGATATATAATAAAAATTTTGATGTTTATTCTAATGATAGTGTGTCCGCCATTATTAGTTATATTTATTATTTTTATGCTTGTTGTTAAGTCATCATCTAAGATTAAATGGTTAATCCACAACTGGAAATCAGGAGTGATGAATGTAATGTATTATATTGCACTGGCTATGGCAGAAGCGACACCAATTGTAGCGGCATATTATTTTAATATACAGATTTCAATAATAACAGTGCTTGTTCCGGCAATATTAATTTCAGTAATAACATATGCTATAATCAGGGCAACACATAAGAGTCAGTTTTATCTTGCTATGAGAAATATAGCCATGTATCCGATTGTAATCTTACTTACATTATTACCATTTGCGTTAACGGGAGCAATGGCATATATAGGATATACAGCGAAAACTGCAGTTAATAATGCAAATGGCAGTGGTGGTAACCCATATGGCGGAACCGGACCGGATTTTGTATATGACAATCCACCTGTATATCAGGTATCAGGATACAGCTATTACAATAGTCATGGCACATTTGTTGTAGTAGGACCAAGTATGAGAACAATGCCAGATGCATCTGTATATAATAATTTGAGTTATAAAGGATAGATTTTAAGATAAGGAGACATACAATGAAAAGCACATTAATAAAAGACACAACTAAATCAGAAAGAATCCAGTTAATAAAGGAATGGGAAGAAACAGAAGGCTGCGAGAGCAGCGGAATAGATCTGATGACATATTTTAAAGACTACATTGACGGGGTGAAAGAGATTTCAGAAGTCAATGCAGCCTTTAATGCAAGATATGTCTCAGAAATACCAGACAATGACTCATCAATGAGTTGTGGTATGGGTATGAGAAGATAATATTTGGATTATTAATGAATTGTAAAATCAGTCAAGATAATCAGAATCATCAAGTGTGTTGAGTTCTTCATGTTCGATTGTAACAGACTGGTGAGTTTTACGGTATTTTAAAGGGGTTACATTCATTATTTTTTTAAATATTCTTTCGAAATATGACGCACTTTCAAAACCAAGCTCAGCAGCAACATCTGATATACTGAGATTAGAGGTTTCGAGAATCTGGGTGGCTTTCTTAATGCGGAGAGTATTAACATATTCGGAGATAGTAAATCCAGTGTATTCTTTAAATATGCGGCACATATAATATTTGCTCATAAAGAGCTCGTCTGAGATAGTATCAAGGGCGAGCTCTTTTGTGTAGTTAGCTTCAAGATAGGCACTTATGTTAGAGGCAGATAATTCTTTTGGGCTATTAATTACAGCATGTATCTGCGTACTGTCATGTTTCAGGGAGAGCAGTTTATATAGCCAGTATATAGTTGCAATTTCCACCCTTGACTGATATCCACTGTTCTTTTTGGTTAATTCATGTCTTAAATCCCTGTATAGATTAAGAAATGCTATACGCTGGTCTTCATTGAGGTGGTATATGCCATAATTATTATGAAAGTAATTAACAAGATTAAGACCAGGATACTTTTTGTCAAAATCACACATCTTTTCATAATCAATGTAAAGAATAACACGGTTGTAGCCTTTATCCTCATCTGATATTGAGCATGTAGTATGAACCAGATTGGTATCAAGTATTGCAATATCTCCAGCATAAGCATTATAGCTTTTGTTATCGAAGAAAAACTGGCGCTCTCCTTCAATTATGTAGAATATCTCATACTGGTTGTGAAAATGCTTCACATTCATATTGAACCGGCTATAACGGATAAGCTGTTCTACGGATATTCCATCGCATTTGCCAAAAAAAGTGATTTTATTATCTGCCATACAATACCTCACAATTAATTATTATTAATTAAAAGTATAGAGCAATATATTTAAAAATCAAACATATATAGCAATATTGTTCAAGAAAGTATTATTTTGCGGTGATATAATCCAGTTACAAGATAAGAAATGGCTTATGAAACAAGCCTTGAAATACGCGCGGATTTCAAAAATAAAAGTAACAACAATAAAGGGGTCTCATAAGAAAGGAGAAGGTTATGAAAGCTTATAAAAAGATAATAGGCACAGCTTTTGTTGCAGTGTGTCTCATTATTGTAATAGTAACATTTATTAAGGTTAAAGGGATTAATTCATCAGATAAATTAGTTCTTCAGCTGGCGCATAATCAGTCAGCGGGTTCAGAAATAGCGGATTCAATTGCTAAGGTATCAGATTTTGCCGCAAAAGAATCTGGTGATGAGGTAAATATTAAGATATTTGCCAGTGGTGTTCTTGGTACAGAAAAAGAAGAAATAGAGATGGTTAAGGCTGGAATTATTGATATGGCAAAAGTAAGCTCTAACACATTAGGTCAGTTTGATGACAGATATGCAATATTTGCAATTCCTTATCTGTTTAAGAATCAGGAGCATTATTATAATGCGATGGAGAATAGTGAAGCAGTTAAAGAATTATTTGCTGATACAGCAGATGAGGGATATATAGCTGTTGGATATTATGCTAATGGTGCAAGAAATTTCTATCTTAAAGATGATGTTCCAGTTACAGATACATCAGTTCTTAGTGGAAAGAAAATTCGTTCAATGCCAAGTTCAACATCAATGGATATGATTGAGAAAATGGGAGGAACACCGGTTCCTATGGCTGCATCAGAGACATATGCGTCATTACAGCAGGGTGTCGTTGATGGAGCAGAGAACACAGAGCTTGCTCTTACTGTTGATGGACATGAAGATCTTGTTAAGTCTTATACATATACAGAGCATCAGTTTTCACCAGATATATTCATTATAAGTACTAAGACATGGAACAAGATGTCAGAGAAACAGAGACAGAGTCTTATAAAAGCACTTGAGGAAACAAATGATAACTTTAAGAGTCTTTATAATGGAATGATGGAGGATGCCATTGAACATGCAGAAAGTAAAGGCGTGCATGTATATAAGGATATAGATAAGACACCATTTATTGAGGCAGTACAGCCAATACATGCCAACTTCTATAACAAGGGCGAAGCATATAAGAAGCTATATGATGACATTCAGAAATATGCAGATTAATGCATATAAGCCCATGGTTTGCAGGAAGAAAGGAGAAAAGCATGAAGTATTTGAATAAAGTAGTTGAAATAATATTAGAGGTGCTTGTAGCCGGTATGGTACTTGGATGCTGCTGGCAGGTAATTACAAGATTTGTGTTACATAATCCAAGCAAATATACAGAGGAATTATTAAGATATATGCTCATATGGCTGACAATGATGGGCGTTCCTTACGCATATGGACAAAACAGTCATCTGGCTATCAATCTTATAGTTAAGAAGTTCAAGCCAAAGAATGAAACACTTGCTCAGATTGCAATAGATGTGCTTATTATGATTTTAAGTGTTTCAGTAATGATTATTGGTGGAATTATGGTTACTGCTAATGCAGCAGGACAGCTCTCACCAGCTATGCAGATTCCTATGCAGGTCTATTATGTATGTGTTCCGGTATGTGGAGTTCTCATGGTTATTTACGGAGTGTTTAAGATTGTAGATCATTTTAAGAAATTAAGACAGAATTAAGATTGAATAATGCATATATATGCAGAAGGAGGCAATATGGAAATACAGGCAGCAATTGTATTGATAATAGTATTCTTTTTATTACTGGCATTTAGTGTTCCGGTATCATTCAGTATTATATCAGCATCACTTGTTACATTAATTATGTTTCTTACACCACATTTTGGTGTGTTTATATCAGCTCAGAAAATGGTTACAGGTATTGACAGCTTCACATTACTTGCAGTTCCGTTCTTCGTACTTGCAGGTCTGTTAATGAGTAATGGTGGTATAGCAAAAGGCTTATTAATCTGGCAATGCTTGTTTTAGGTAAGGTTCAGGTTCTTTAGCAATGACTAACATTGCAGGTAACGCAATGTTTGGTTCTATATCAGGCTCAGGTATTGCAGCAGCAACAGCAATTGGTGGTGTTATGCAGCCACTTGAGAATGAACAGGGATATGACAGGGCATTTTCAGCAGCAGCAAATGTTGCTTCAGCACCAGTAGGACAGTTAATTCCACCAACAGCTTCATTCATTGTATTTTCAGCAGCAAGTGGTGGAGTTTCAGTTGCAGCATTACTTATGGCTGGCTGGATTCCGGGATTATTATGGGCATTACTGTGTATGGTAGTTGCTTTCGTATATGGAAAAAAGCATGGATATGTAATCAAGAGAGATCATCTTACAGCTAAGGTTGTATTAAAGACAATCTGGGATGCTATACCAAGTCTTTTCCTCATTGTAATTATTATTGGTGGTATATTATCAGGATATTTTACTCCGACAGAAGCATCTGGTGTAGCTGTTGTGTATGCATTTATACTGGCTGTGTTTGTTTATAAGAGCATTAAGATTAAAGATATTCCAAGAATTTTAAAAGAAACAGCAGTTATGACAGCAATAGTTATGCTTATAATAGGAGCTTCATCAGTATTGTCATTCGTATTATCATTCACAGGTCTTCCACAGGCTATAAGTGCAGCATTACTGGGTGTGTCTGATAATAAGATTGTTATTCTGTTAATTATTAACCTGATACTTCTGATTGTAGGAACATTTATGGATATGGCTCCGGCGTTACTTATATTCACACCTATATTCCTTCCTGTAGTTAAGGCATTAGGTATGAATCCTATTCAGTTTGGTGTAATGATGGTTATGAATCTTTCAATTGGAACAATTACACCACCTGTAGGAAGCGTATTATTTGTAGGTTGTAGTATATCGCATCTTCAGGTAGAAGAGGTAATTAAGAAACTGGTGCCATTCTTTGTAGCAATTTTGGTCGCACTTCTTTTTGTAACATTTGTACCACAGCTTAGTATGTGGCTGCCAACAGTATTTGGATTGTTGGGATAAAAATAAGATAAAAACGGAGGACATATATATGAACAATAAAAAACCTGACAAGAAAGAAATTGAGAATAAGCTTAATCTTGTAATTGATAAGCTTATGAATCTTGGCAGACCTGATAATGATGAAGAGCTGGAAAAAGGCGGCGAGTCAATAGGCTTCTTTAAAAGAGACTTTGGAATTAAAGAGTGGGACTGGCCACAGGGGGTCGGTTTATATGGATTGCTTAAGATAATGCAGATTAATGGCAATGATGAGTATAGAGAATTTCTTTACAAATGGTTTAAAGAAAATATAGCAGAAGGTCTTCCATCAAAGAATATCAACACAACAACACCGTTACTTACTCTTGTTGAGTTAAATAACTATTACAATGATACACAGTTCGAGGAACTGTGTATCAAATGGGCAGAGTGGCTTATGAACTGCCTTCCAAGAACAAAGGAACGTGGATTCCAGCATGTTACAAGTGCGAATGGAGACAGACAGGGAGTAAGACTCAATGAGAATGAAATGTGGATAGATACTCTGTTTATGACAGTTTTATTCCTTAATAAAATGGGTCAGAAGTATAATCGTCAGGATTGGATAAATGAGTCAATACATCAGGTACTTATGCATATAAAGTATCTTTGCGACAACAAGACAGGATTGTTTTATCATGGCTGGACATTTAATGAAATGAATAATTTCGGTGGTATATTCTGGTGCAGAGGGAATAGCTGGTTCACATTAGGAATTCTTGATTATGTTGATATGTTTAAGGGAACACTTAACAGTGGTGTTAAAGAGATAATAATAGATGCTTATAAAGCCCAGACAGCTGCTCTTAAGAAACTGCAGAGTAAAAGCGGATTATGGCATACAGTACTTACAGATTCATCAAGTTATGAAGAAGTATCCGGAAGTGCTGCAATTACAGCCGGTATATTAAAGGGAATCAGAATGGGAATACTTGATGATTCTTATATAGATGTTGCTGACAAAGCGATAAATGCAATACTTAAAAATATTGATTCAGATGGAACAGTGCTTAATGTTTCTGGAGGAACTGGTATGGGATATGATGCGGAGCATTATAAGAACATACTTATAGCGCCTATGGCATATGGACAGTCACTTACAATACTGGCTTTAGTGGAGGCATTACAGAATGATAAGAAAAGCATTTAAAATGTATCTTAAAGCTGGATGTGCTGATGAATATGAAAAGCGTCACAATGAATTATGGCCTGAAATGAAGGCAATGATACACGAATATGGCGGACATAATTATTCTATATTTCTAGATGATGAAACTAACATATTATATGGATATATAGAGATTGAAGATGAAGAAAAGTGGGCACAGTCAGCAGACACGGAGATCAACAGAAAGTGGTGGAAATATATGGCGCCTCTTATGAGGGTTAATCCAGACGACAGTCCTGTGAGTGATGATTTAAGGTGTGTTTTTCATCTTGATTAATATATGAATTTAATACAGGAGGTAAGATTGTATGAAACCGGTATATTACCTTGCCGTTGATATTGGGGCTTCAAGTGGAAGACATATTCTTGCATCCATGGACAACGGCAGAATGACAATAGAAGAGGTATATCGTTTTGATAATGGCATGATTAATGATAATGGCAACAAGTTATGGGATGTTGACAGCTTGTTTGCCAATATTATTGAAGGAATGAAAAAATGTAAAGAACTCGGGAAAATTCCAGTAAGCATGTCGATTGACACATGGGCTGTTGATTATGTTCTTCTTGATGATAATGACAAATGCATAGGAAATGTATATGGATACAGGGATGAACGTACAGATGGAATGGATGAAGAAGTTTATAAGGTGATATCCGAAAAAGAATTATATAAGAGAACAGGTATTCAGAAACAGAAGTTTAATACAATTTACCAGCTCATGTCGGATAAATTTATAAGACCTGAACAGTTAAAGGAAGCGAAGACATTTATTATGCTTCCAGATTATTTTCAGTTTCTTCTTACGGGGGTTAAAGCATCGGAATATACCAATGCAACATCAACACAGCTTGTTAATCCGGAAACTAAACAATGGGATTATGAACTGATTGATATGCTTGGAATCAACAGAAATATGTTTATGGAGCTTAAGCAGCCGGGAACAATACTGGGAGAATTAACTGATGGTATTAAGAAGATTGTTGGATACAATACAAGGGTTGTTATGTGTGCAAGTCATGATACAGCATCCGCAGTTATGGCTGTTCCAACAGTAGCAGATAATGTTTTGTATTTAAGTTCTGGAACATGGTCACTGATGGGGACAGAACTTCTAAAGGCAAGATGTGATGAGAAAAGCCAGGTATGTAATTTTACCAATGAAGGTGGATACGATTATAGATTTAGATATTTGAAGAATATTATGGGACTCTGGATTATACAATCTGTAAGGCATGAATTTGGAGACAGATATACATTTGCAGAGCTTTGTAAGGAAGCAGAGGAGACAGACTATATAACATCAAGGATAGATGTTAATAATAAATGCTTTCTTGCACCAGAGAATATGACAGAGGCAATCAAATCATACTGCAATAATAATGATTTGATTATACCTGACACAGCCGGAGAGATTGCAGCAGTTGTATATAAGAGTCTGGCTGACAGTTATGCAGATACAGTTATGCAGATAGAAAAGAATCTGGACATTACATATGATGCAATATATGTAATAGGTGGAGGTGCTAATGCTGGATATCTTAATCAGCTTACGGCTGATTCGACAGGGAAAACAGTAGTAGCGGGACCAGCAGAGGCTACTGCTATTGGAAATATTATGGCGCAGATGATAGCAGATAGTGTGTTTAAGAATTTGAAGGAAGCAAGAGCGTGTGTAAGAGATTCCTTTGATATTAAACGATTTGAGCAGAAAAGATAATAAATTTCAGATTATATAAGGAGGATAATGCTATATATGACTAATGAACGATATGAATCAGCAAGGAAGATATATCAGAGTATAGGAGTTGATACTGAGGCTGCATTAGAAAGATTAAAGAATGTGCCGGTATCAATGCATTGCTGGCAGGGAGATGATGTAATTGGTTTTGACAGCAGAGAAAGTCTGTCAGGTGGTATACAGACTACTGGAAATTATCCGGGAAGAGCAGCTACTCCTGAGCAGCTTATGCAGGATATAAGCAAAGTATTGACACTTGTACCTGGAAAGAAGAAGCTAAACCTTCATGCCAGTTATGCCATTATAGATGACGGTTCAGACAGGGATTCAATTAAACCAAAACATTTTACCAGATGGGTTGAATTTGCTAAGAAATACAATATGGGAATTGATTTTAATCCAACATTTTTCTCACATAGAATGGTTAAAGATGGACTTACATTATCCTCACCAGATGAAGAAGTAAGAAAATTCTGGATTGAACATGGCAAGAGATGTATTGAGATATCAGAATATTTTGCTAATGAAACAGGACAGCCATGTGTAATGAACATATGGATTCCGGATGGCTATAAGGATATTCCGGCAGACAGACTTGGACCAAGAAGGAGATTTAAAGAATCTTTAGATGAAATTCTTTCAATTCCATATGATAAGAGCAAAGTGTTTGTGTGTCTTGAATCTAAAGTATTTGGCATAGGCGTTGAATCATACACAGTTGGTTCGTCTGAATTCTGCATGAATTATGTAGCAAGAGCAGGCATAACCCCACTTATGGATAATGGACACTATCATCCTACAGAGGTTGTGTCAGATAAGGTATCATCAATGCTTTTATTCAATGACCACTTAGCATTACATATTACAAGACCTGTAAGATGGGACAGCGATCATGTAGTTTTATATGATGACGAAACCAGAGAGATTGCTAAAGAAATTGTCAGAGCAGATGCGCTTGACAAGGTATTTATAGCAACTGACTATTTCGATGCATCAATTAATAGAATATCTGCATGGATAACCGGAATGAGAAGTGTTCAGAAAGCTCTTTTGTATGCATTGTTAGAGCCAGAATCACTTCGCAATCTTCAGAACGAAGGAAGGTTCACAGAACTTATGGCAGCACAGGAAGAATTAAAGATTATGCCATTTGGAGATATATGGCAGGAATATCTTAATAGAGAAAATGTGGCAGCTGATTATGTCAGTGAGGTTATGGATTACGAAAAGAAAGTATTGGAGGCACGATAATGAAAGATATATTAACAGCACCTTTTGTTAAAGAAATGTGTGATACTACAGCTAATATGTATCGTCTTGGCTGGGACGAAAGAAATGGTGGTAATATCAGCTATATGCTTGATGAAGAAGAAGTTGCACAATATCTTGATATTAATCATGTGTTAAGAGAGATTCCGACGGGTTTCAAAGCAGATGCACTTATTGGCAGAATATTTATAGTAACCGGTACAGGTAAGTACTTTAAAAATGTAAAGACAGATCCAGAGAATAATCTTGGAATAATAAGAATAGCTGAAGATGGAACAACAGCGCAGTTATTATGGGGATATAAGGATGGAGGAAAATTCACAAGCGAATTACCAGCGCATCTTATGAGTCATATGGCAAGACTTTCTGTTGATAAAGATAACAGAGTTGTTATACATTCACATCCAACTAACACACTTGCCATGAATTATGTTCATGAACTTGACGAGAAGAAATTTACGCATACACTTTGGGAGATGTGTACAGAGTGTATAGTTGTGTTCCCGGATGGTGTAGGTATTCTCCCATGGATGCTTTGCGGAACTAATGAAATAGGCGAGGCAACAGCAGAAAAAATGAAAGAATTCAGACTTGTTATATGGGCAATGCATGGAATATATGGTGCTGGAAAAACTCTTGATGAGACATTTGGACTTATTGAAACTGTTGAAAAAGCTGCACAGATATATATGCTTACAGCTGGACTTGAGAAAGAATACAATAAAAGACGAAGATATGATTAAGCTTGCAGAATTCTTTAAGGTGGATTATAGAAAGATTTCCTTAATATATAAAGCGGTTTCATATAAGGACATATGCAATGACGCAGGAAATTCCTGCGTCATTTTTAATGCGGAATAATATTTAAAGTGATATAATAAACAAATATTTACAAATCAGCAGTTTGGAGTGAATGAGATGCATTTTATAAAGAAAAATATTATTATTTCACTAGTTGTATTTATAATCGGAATGAGTGCTGTGGCAGGTATTGTATGCAGCATAAATAACGAACAGAATAAGCAGAACAGGACAATGGCGAATCTTAACGCAATGACTTATGCCGAGCGTATGAAGACAGATATTATGAAAGGCATAGGCGTTTCGGACACATTAAGACAGATAATTATAAGTAATGATGGACAGCTTAATAAATTCTATGAGATAGCAGAGGAGATGATGACAGATTCTGTTCAGAGTATACAGATTGCACCAGATGGTGTTGTGACAGATATTTATCCTCAGGAAGGTAATGATGCGGGAAAGATTGATCTGTTAAATGATAAAGATTGTGGTGAAATATGCCGTTATGGAAGAGATAATAAAGTTGTTACAATGCAGGGACGCATTTCAATTAAAGCAGGGAGAATATGGTATAGCTGTAAGAAAACCTGTATACATTGAAGAAAACGGACATGAAGATTTCTGGGGATTTACAATAGTTATAATCCGTGTTCCTGAGATTTTTGCTGATTCAATGAAGGCACTTTCAGATTTTGGTTATAATTATACATTATATAAAACTGCTTTTCCGTGGGAGTCTGAATTTGAAGAAGTGTATGGCTCGGAAGAAGAGTTAAAGAATCCTGTTTCGTATACATTTGATATAGGAGACAGCAAGTGGAAGCTTGATATAATGCCATATAAGACTCAGTCTGAAAGAATATATCTGTATGCGGTTGGAATAGGCGGAATTATTATTGTACTGCTTCTTACAGGGTTTACATGTGCTCTGCTTGTGCTTGACGAACACAGAAAGAAGTTTAAGAAGCTGGCTATAACAGATGCTTTGACAGGAATAAATAACCGTCATGGATATGATGAAAGAGTAACAAGGTATCTTAAGCAGAATCCGGATAATCACTGTGTAGGAGTAGAATTTGATATTGATGATTTTAAGACTATCAATGATATGTATGGTCATGCTTATGGCGATGTGGCACTTAAGGTATTGTCCGAGGGAATGCAGAAGTTTTTTGATAAAAATGTGCTTTTAGGACGAAACGGTGGTGATGAATTCTGTATTTTCCTGCCAGATTGTACATGTGCTGATGTTAAGGAAAAACTGGAGGAATTCACAAAGTTAAAACGGTCATTTAAATATGAAGGTGAAGAGCATCAGTTCACTATATCAGTTGGATATGCTGAATATCCGGTTCATGCTGACAAACCATCAAAGCTCATGCGTTGTGCTGATACTGCACTTTATGAGGTGAAACTTCGTGGAAAGAATGGCTGCATGGCATATAAGAACGGACTCAGAAAGGATATTCGTACACAGCTTGGTTTTGCACTTAAAGATGTTTCTGAAAATCTTCCAGGAGCATTTATCATATACAAAGCAGATAAGAATGATGATGAAATTCTTTTTGCAAACCGTGAATTTATCAGATTTGCAGGCTGTAAGAACATGGATGAACTGCTTGTATATACAAAAAGAAGTTTCCGTAATATCATTAGAGTGGATGAACGGGAAGCTGTTATAGCTGATATATGGAAGCAGATAGATGAAGGACATACTAATGGTTATACGCATTTTTATATGCAGAAAGCAGATGGCGGTCATATACAGGTGTTTGACCATGGAAGAATTGTTGAGAATGGACGATATGGAAGAGTAATATATGCATTGATAACTAATCTTGAAACAGTGAGAGAAAATTATGGAAATTCAGAATGTAACAATTGAAGATGCAGAGGAACTTCTTGATATATATGCACCATATGTTAAGTATACAGCGATAACATTTGAATATGATGTGCCTTCTGTAGAAGAATTCAGACAAAGAATTGTGAATATTTCAGACAGATATCCATATATCAAGGCAGTTGACAATGGACAGATTGTCGGTTATGCATATGCCGGATGTTTTAAGGACAGGAGAGCATAACGCAGAACCGAAAGAAGTCTGGGGATAAATATATAAAAACATAAAACTGCCGTCCGTTTAACATTAAGTTTAGCGGATGGCAGTTTTTATGGAGATGTTTAGTTATAGGCTGTGTGTATCAAGAACTGTTCTGCCGGTTACCGGATCAGTAATACCAAGCAATGCCATGATTAGTGCCATTCTTATATATTTACCATTCTGGACCATGGTCAAAATATGCAGCTCTTGGATCGTCATCGACATCAAGGGAAATCTCATCAACTCGTGGCAGAGGATGAAGAACAGGCATATCTTTATCAGCCAGCTTTAACTTTTCTTCGTTAAGAATGTAGACATCTTTTAAACGGAGATATTCTTCTTCATTGAAAAATCTTTCTTTCTGTACTCTTGTCATGTACAGAACATCAAGTTTAGGAAGAGTATCTTCAAGGCTTGACACTTCCTCATAAGTTGAATTAGATGGATTTAATACATCGTCTCTCAGATAATCCGGAATCCGTAATTCTTCGGGAGATATGAAGTAGAATTTATTATCAGAGAAACGAGTAAGGCTGCTGACAAGGGAGTGTACTGTCCGTCCGAATTTCAGGTCGCCACAGAAACCGATAGTCAGGTTATTAAGCCTTCCTTTACGTTGTCTTATAGTCATCATATCAATAAGTGTCTGTGTAGGGTGTGCATGACCGCCGTCTCCTGCGTTTATTATAGGAATGCGTGAATATATTGATGCCTGTAGTGGAGCACCTTCTTTTGGATGTCTCATCGCAATTATATCTGCATAGCAGCTTACAACTCTTACAGTGTCAGCAACGGTTTCACCTTTGGAAGCACTAGACTGAGCTGCACTTGAAAAGCCCAGTGTCTGTCCTCCAAGACTTAACATAGCAGACTCGAAAGATAAACGGGTTCTGGTACTTGGTTCGTAAAAAAGTGTAGCAAGCTGTCTGCCATCGGCAACATGCTTATATAATTGTGGTCCAATGGATATCCGCTCCGCAAGATCTAATATATTCATAGTTTCTTCAACGGAAAGATCCATAGGGGTTATCAGATGTCTCATAGCCACTCTCCTTTTAATAAATATTCATCTCTCTTAGCACCGACAGATATAAAGTTGATTTCTGCATGAAGCATATCCTCAATCGTTTTAATGTAATTTCTGGCATTAGCAGGAAGCTCGTCAAATGTCCTGCAATGGGAGATGTCCTCTTCCCAGCCTGGAACTTTGTATATAACAGGAGTGCATGAATCAAGGTTATCAGTAGGGTCAAATTCAACCAGAGAGCCGTTTGGGTCATTGTAGCCTGTAATTATAGGAATTTCTTTCATAGAGCTTAATACATCAAGCTTGGTTAGTGCGATTTTGTCTGCATGCTGGCATCTGAGTCCGTATCTGCTTGCGACTGCATCAAAAGGACCAACACGGCGAGGACGGCCTGTTGCAGCACCGAATTCACCTCCGGCTTCTCTTAAGTCCTGCTGCCATTTTTCTGAAACAGCATTTTCAGCAACAAATGGGCCTGCACCAACGCATGTAGAATAAGCTTTAAGCACGCCAACAACATGGTCAGCGTGTCTTCCAGGGATTCCTGCACCTATAGGACCATAGGCTGATATGGTTGATGAACTTGATGTGTAAGGGAAGATACCGTAATCAATATCTCTTAATGCACCCAGCTGTGCCTCAAGAATAACTTTTTTACCACAGGATAATGCTTTGTCTATAAATGTGCCTGTATCGCATATGTATTTACTGAACTTTTCAGCCTGTTCCCTGCACCAGTCAAGAAGTGCCGGATAAGACATTGGCTCCTGATGATAGCAGCCGGCAAGCTCAAGGTTCTTGGACTCAAGAATAGTTTTTAGTCTTGCCTGTACAGCTGTATCATCCAAATGAAGAAGGTCACCAAGACGCAGAGTCTTTTTTCTGTATTTGTCACTGTAGGCATATGCTATGCCTCGTCTTGTAGAACCGAAAGCGGAGCCGGTTCGTTCTAGTCTGTTTTCTTCAAGTTCATCCTGTACCCTGTGCCATGGCATAGATATTGTAGCTTTTTTAGATAATTTCAAATGTTTTGGATTAATCTGTATTCCTCTGTCTTCAATCTGCTTTATTTCGTTGGCAAGGTGTTCAAGGTCAACAACCATGCCGTCTCCAAGAATACATATAACATCGGAGTGAAGTATTCCTGATGGCAGAAGATTAAGAACGAATTTTCCCTGATTAGTTACAACAGTGTGACCGGCGTTATTGCCGCCCTGATACCTGACGACTATATCTGCATTTTCAGCAAGAAGGTCAATTACACGGCCTTTGCCCTCGTCGCCCCAGTTAATACCTGTTACAGAAGTAAGCATAATAATAATTCCTCCTTATATAAATGTATAGTTAATACTAAGTGCAATAACGGAATGTGCGGTCCGTAATAATTCTGGCAAATATAAGTCCGAGCGGAAGTGCAACAATTATCATAATTGCAGATGTAAACCATGAAACCGCTTCTGTCAGGGACATTATGCCGAAATTGTATATTGCGCGGTATAAGTAAAGTCCGGGTACCATAATAACTATGGAAGGAACTGTAAGTGATATTCTAGGATATCCATTATAATTTTTAATAAATGAGGCAAGTAATCCGGCAGTAGCAGCACCAATAAATGCGGCAGCAGCGGCAGGCATGCCTGTAAAATCAACAAGTTCAAGACGCAGCGTATTGGCGATACAACCAATAAGAGCAGCCATAGCCGCCATTGGAACGGAACTGTTAAACATGATAGAGAATCCGAATACACCGCAGAAGCTTGCAATAAGTCTTAATATCAGATGTAACATTTTTCCAATATGTAATGTAGTAAATTCTTCTGGCTGCAAATGCAGTAACAAAGCCATAATCCATGCAAATACGGTAGCAACCAGTACAATAATTATTGAATAAGTCAGCCTTTCAATACCTGATCGCAGGTCGAGCTTTGCAAGGTCAATGCCGCTGGTGATGAAAGGAAATCCCGGTATTATGAAAAGCATGGAACATATGTATCCGGCTTCATGTACAGAAGGGATATTAAACATCAGAATAGCAAGTTTAAGCAGAATTGCATATATAAGGCATGATGCAGATATAGAAACTGCTATATTCATGAATAGTGTAAAATGATGTTTAATAAGCTTTGTCCTAATAAGATTACCTGTTCCGGCTGCAATGAATGCGAAAAGCATCTCTATAGGACCGCCGCCAAGCAGAAATGTGAATCCGCAGCATGCTAGAGCGGCGGCAAGTCCAAGCTTGACCGGTGAATACAGGGTATGTATCTGTTCAATTTCATCAAGCCTTTTATGAATCATTTCACCTGTAAGGTGGGCTTCTTCATTAGGAAAATTGTCAACAAACTGTTCCATTCTGTAAAGCTTGGAGGTATTAACACCGGTATTGGCAATGCTTAACGACTGTGATACGCAGTCATTACCATCAAAGCAGTTAAATTCAATAGACATAAGGCCAACATCCACGGTACAGGTTACTCCAAGTTCCTTGGATAGCTTATTCATAGATGTACGGACACGCCATGCACCAGTGCCGCATGATAGCATAATCAGACCTACACGACCGATAACGGAGGCTTTTTCTATAAGGTCTGCATTAGCAATTAATGCATTGCTGTCGGCATCCGTATAGTCGTGCCACGGAATTTCCATATGATTTTTTTCCATAATGTCAGTGTAATTAGTCCTTGGCATATATAATCGCCTCTGCTTTCTTAACATGGTGTTCAAGGTTTCGTAAGAATATAGAATTGGGAAGGAAAATTCCAAGTTCGTCAAAATGTTCATTGTGTTCAACGAATGAATCCTGACCATAGAATATATATGCCATTGGAAGATTCTTCTCAAGCTCAAGCATAAGATCCCATACAGCACTATAGGCCTCTGCCTCGGTTTCCTTCATTCTGACAGTGTCAGGCAGTTCGCGGATAAGCAGTATACCAGTGCTTCTCTCAAGAATCTGCTGCTCAACTACAGACGGGTCATCACCATATGTGTGACTGTATCTGTAAGCCTCGGCAAGAAACATATTTTTATTATTATCAAGGTTCTTATAAATGTTATAAAAATGCTGATAGTCTTTTTCGTGAACAGAATCAGCAAATTCTGGAAGAAGCATACCTTTATCGTCGGTCATAATTATGGGATTCTGCTTTCCATCAGCGTTGAAGCGGTATGGAATAAGAAATGAATTTCTCAGTAAATCAAACATGGTATTTTGCGTGATAGCCATAAGAAATGCAGATAAGTCTTTATTAGAATAGCAGTTGAATAATGCTTCCGTGAATTGAAGCGGAGAAAGTATTGCTTCAGAATCATCATTGCAAAACAGATTGTTACAGAATGTCTGGAAAAGTTTATTATAAGCCCATGGGTCATTTAGAATTTTATCAAATAAAACCTCAGATTTTTCTTCTCTTGGAAAGATAGTTTTTTCTTTCATAATCATCAGCTCCTTCTTGTTTTTCATTTTCGGCTAGATTATACTATTGTGGTAGGAATAAGTAAAAACTATAATTGATATAAATGCTATAACAATATGATATGTCAGATATTACGGAGCGATAAGTTATGGACGTTAATTTTGAGTATTACAAGATATTTTATTATGTAGCCAGGTACAAGAATTTTACGAAAGCCGCACAGGCGTTAGGAAGCAGCCAGCCTAATGTTACAAGGGCAATGAACTGTCTGGAACAGCAGATTAATTCAACACTGTTTGTAAGAAATAACCGGGGAATACAGCTACACCAGAGGGGAAAAACTGTATATAAGGGTTACAGCGGCTATGACACAGCTTATGGCAGAAGAAGAGCTTGCGGACAGTGCAAGTCTTTCACATGGCAGTATTTCCATAGGGAAGTGAGACTGCGCTTAATATATTTCTTGATAAGTTAAAAGCATTTCACATGGTCAATCCCAATCCGGCTTAAGATATATAATCATTCAACGCCGGAGGCGGTTGATGCAGTAAAAAATGGACTGGTAGACTTTGCAGTGGTATCATCACCTGTGTACGCAGATTCATCACTAAAGACGGTGGTGTTGCATTCTTTTCAGGAAATACTTGTCGGAGGAACTACATTTACAGCATTGGGAAGTCAGGAATTATCAATAAGAGAATTGACGGATTATCCACTGATATGCCTTGGCAGAGAGACTATGACATTCAGATTCTATAAAGATTTATTTATGTCACATGGGGTTGAATTAGAGCCTGATACGGAGGCTGCGACAACAGACCAGATACTTCCTCTTGTAAAATGCGAATTAGGACTTGCATTCTTACCAGAGACAATGGCGCAGGAATCGATTGATAAGAAAGAGATTGTGAAGATATCTCTTAAGGATAATATTCCGAAGAGAAATATATGTCTTGTCTATGACAGCAGACACCCGGTGAGTTCGGCGGCAAGAAAGTTGAGAAAAACAATAGGGGAGATTAATTATGGGGAGAATTAAAGTATGTAACTTTGGCAGAATTATGCTGAAAATATTCTGCTGGACGACAGTAATATTATCAATATATCTGATATTAGGGTTTACAGGCTGTTATGAAAAATGGTTTGGTGGTCCGGCAGGAATAGTAAAAGCTCCAGTTTACTGGCTTATACGGGCAGGGATAGGAATTCTTGTGGAAAGCATAATATTCTGGATAGGAATTATTATGGTGTATGCGACATCTGAGCAGCTTGGAATCAGATGGAGAGTGCTTGGAATCGTGTGCGGATGGATACCTGTTGCACATCTTGTCATGCTTCATATTATTATAAAGACAGTTGGTGAGGAAGTCCGCATGGAGAAAATGCGTGCTAAGAGAAATCTGCAGCGCAAAGAACAGCGGATATGCAGTACGAAATATCCTGTTCTTATGGTGCATGGCGTATTTTTCAGGGATTTTGAACATCTTAATTACTGGGGAAGAATACCGGCAGAGCTTGAGGCTAATGGTGCAGTGATTTGTTATGGCAATCATAACAGTGCGGCGGCCGTGCGAGACAGTGCTAAAGAGCTGGCAGAAAGGATTCACCAGATTGTCATTAAGACAGGCTGTGAGAAAGTAAATGTAATTGCCCATTCAAAAGGCGGACTGGACATGAGGGCAGCGATAGCACTTACAGATATTGCACCTTATGTGGCTTCTCTTACAACGATAAATACACCACACAGGGGCTGTCAGTTTGCTGATTATCTTCTTGGAAAAATTCCTGAAAAACAGCAGCAGATGGTTGCAAATGCATATAACGCTGGAGCGGCTAAACTCGGAGATATTAACCCTGATTTTCTTGCTGCCGTATATGACCTTACATCAGAAAAATGCAGTGAATTCAACAATGAAATAAAGGATAATCCAGACATTTATTATCAGTCCGTTGGTTCTAAACTAAACCATCCGGCTTCTGGAAGATTTCCGCTTAATTTTACATATCCACTGGTGAAATATTTTGACGGACCAAATGACGGACTTGTTGGAGAAGAATCCTTTAGATGGGGACAGAACTATCAGTTTCTTACTGTCAGCGGCAAAAGAGGAATATCGCATGGTGATATGATAGATCTTAACAGGGAGAACATTAAAGGATTTGATGTTCGGGAATTTTATGTGCAGGTTGTTGCGGGACTTAAGAAGATGGGATTTTGATTTTTAAAATACAAATTATAAATTTTTAGTAAAATAAAATATTTGTAATTGACATATTTCTTGAAGATAGGTAACTTGAGTACCTGCCAAGCTAAGAAGTAAGGTGTTGTGCCAGAGAGCAGTGCCTTATAAGAAAAAGGACTACACTTTGAAGTTATCCAAGTATATTGAAGCAGGGGTGCGTGAATACTGGATAGTTGATTACATGCAGGAGAAGGTTCTGGTGTATTTCTTCGAGAGTGATGTGTATCCTGTTATTTATGGATTTGACAAGCCAGTTCCGGTGAATATATATGATGATAATCTTAAGATAGATTTCACCAATATTGCCAAATGGCTTAAGGATGGTATGGAGTAGTGAATCATCGAAATTAATTATATAAAATTTAAAGATGGAGGCAAAAATAAGATGAAACTTGATAAATTTATAGGAATGATGACAGGACATTTTGATAACAAAGAACAGTTTGATATGATGCAGAAGGCAGGAAAAATATATCCTTATGCAGAACACATCAATACTATATGTAATGATAAAATAAAAAACATTCCTAAGGATTTTAATGGAAAATTTGTTGTTGAAGAAAGTTATTATGAAACCAATGGAAAACGCCATGCATCACCACATATTTTCCTTATTATGGAAACTGACGACGGAATTGTTCTTTCTTCATATGAAATTCCAGCAGGAGAAGACAAGAATACATTTTCATATAATTCTATGAAGAATGTTGATTATGCTGAACTGAAAAAATCTGAAAAGTTTACACCCGCACTTTATCATGAAAAGAGTGGAATCTGGGAGGGAGGCAGCATAAGCCAGTTTTCACCGGTAATGACATTTAAGCTTTGGGAAAAGTTTTCTGATAGCTGCCTGGAAGTATCTGAAAGCATGGAAGTTAACGGAAAAAGAACTTTTGGATATGATGAACCAATTATTTATAAGAGGGTATAAACAGGGGAAATCTCACTTTTAGGATATAATAATTAGAACACATGATTTGATTTTTAGGGGATGAAAGGGAATGAGCATTTATAATGTAAAGTTATCAGCAAAAAGATTATGTAAAGATATGGCGGTAATATGCGAGTATATAGTGAGTGAGGTATGAAAAATGTTGTTTACATAGAGATAGAGAAATTCCAATCTGTATAAAATTAAAGGAGACCAGTTATTATGACATTTAATTCACGGTTTAAACTTATTTTGGTGAAATATTTCAATCAGAAGGTTTTAAATATTGTTCCAATTGAATGCTTTTGTCAAAATGCTTAATGAAGATTTACTGGCTTTATTGGGGTGAAATCAGCCCGGCATGGAATAAGGGGTCAAAAGGATTTTTACGGCAGGAATTGTTTCTACCTATTATTCTTCTATTGATAAAGATTCTATATCATGTATTGGACATGATTTAAATTTATTTCTTCCACGAGATGAAGCCAGAGTAAGTTTTGAATATAACGAAGATACAATGGAAGAGATTATTTCAACGACGGCTTCATATGTGAAAAAGCGTATGATGCCTATATTTAATCAGGTTTACGATTTAAATTCTTTTATTGATTTTTAAGAGAATATTCAATTGATTTATTATGGGATTGCGATACCTTTCAAGGTGAATCACTAATTTTAATAAAAGCAGATAATCATGATGATTTTCAAGATTATTTTAAGAAAAAGTGGATGAAATAAACGCACAAATTGATGCTGGAATGGCAGGCGAGGGTTATACAAAGAAGATGGCTTATGATGATTTATTTCATGGTATTATTGAGAATATAGTTTATCCTCGTGATAAGGTGTATTCTGACAAGAATTTATATAATGAAGCATTGGAAGAAGCTGCGAGAAGAAAAGTGAGAATATGAAAATTTATATAGTTATAAATTAATAGGATAGACAAGAATCTGCTAGAATTTGCCCAAATGCTATATGTATTTGGAAGAACTGTATCACATTTTTATTCTATGATTAAGTAATGTGATTGATAAATCAGAGAAATCACAATGGAGAGATGATTCTATGATACAAGAAATTGAAAACAGAAGGAGCATAAGAAAATATAAGCCGGATGAGCTCGAAAGAAATTTAATTGAAGATAAAATTTATAGCGCGACTCTTGCTCCATCTGCCAAAAAACAGACAGCCTTGGAAATTTATTGTATATCAAGGTGAAGAAAAGTATAAGCTGGTTGATGTCATGCGTCATGGTATAAATTCAGAAAAAACAACCCATAAATTAATGCCTCAATGGGCATTTGCCATACCAGATGCTGAAAATACAGTTAGAATTATGCAAGAGGCTCCATGTCTCATAGCAGTGCTTAATACAAATCAGAAAACTCCATTTGATAGTATTGAAGATGAAAAACGTATTGTGGAAATTTGCGATTCACTATCGATAGGTGCCGCTATTGAAAACATGATATTGACAGCAACGGGATATGGATTGGGCACCTTATGGATTGCCAATACTTGTTTTGCCTATAATGAGCTGATAGATTTTATCGGAACAGACATTCAGTTGACAGGAATTGTTGCGGTTGGTTTTGCTGATGAAGCTCCGGTTAAAAGACCAAGGAAACTATTAGAAGAAATCGTTGAGTACAGATAGATAAATCACAGACGGAACATTGGTTGCGATTACGCTTATGATTGCAGAGTCAAGACCAGAAGAAAAGATATAATGGTGAATTTTGTAAAAATTTTTGACAATGTAGTTAGTTCGTGAAATTCCCGTTTGCAAAGAGAATGAAACGTTGATGATTTCCTATAAATTAAAAATAAGCCGTTCATTATAGGTTCATTTTGCCTTTTGTCTCATGTCACACTATCTTTTAAAGAAAAGTCCTATAAATCACATTAGATATTATCAATTTATAGGCTTATTTTCGACTATCAATATAGATACACACCGATTTTATCCTATAAGCCTTTTAAATATGCGACTATTGATAGGTATCATGATATAATTGTTTCATAAGAGTTCCATATCAATAATTGAAGCCATGCAAAGATTAACAGGAGAGCGGCTTAAATACGCAGTAAGCAATGATAAATCAAAAAACGCAGGATATATGGGAGTTAGTCACTATATCCTGCGTTTTGTTTATTCGTTTTTATATATTTTATTATTAATTACTTTAACGATTCCTATAACATTGTAAGTTAAGAAAATGTTGATAGGCAGCTGGATAAGATTTTTGGTAAATCTCATTGTAAGATAAAACATAAATCCTTTGCCGTACATTATGCTGCACCAGTATGTTCCAAGAAGAACATTTACAAGAAGTGTATCAATAGTAAGCGCAAGCACAACTCTAATAAGGAATTTGAAATCTATAATATCTAAAAGGCTGCGTTTTTCACCTGTTACTTTTTTCTTGGAAATTTTGATGTTGCAGTCATAGAAAAATAAACCATAGATAAGACCAGCTAAAGCAGCACTTAATGTCCAGCCCGGAAAATAAGGACCGGTTGGCTTAATGATATACTGGACTATATCACCAAGTCCTCCGCACATGAATCCCATAACAGGACCGAACATGTATCCAATTGCACAGTTGGCAAGGAAAGATACTGAAATTCTGAGTGCCGGGGTTACATTAATAGATACAAAAACTGCTAAAACAGTGTGAAGTGCGACGAGAAGTGCCGCAGCAACAATTGACTTGAGACATTTGAATTCTTTTGCTGAAAATGCAAAATTTTTTAATAGAATTGACATAAAAATAACCTCCTTTGCAGTAGTATTCGCACTACATAAGAGGCTGTTGACCAGTATATGTAGCAGCGGGATGCGGATTATGTATCGCAAGAAATCTTTTCGTCCGTATGGCAACTCCCTGTCCATATGGCACTTAACGCACATATTCCTACTCTGCTTATATAATTGATTTGTACAGGCACTATTAAAGCACATATTCATATAAATGTAAAGCATAAAAACGTGTAAAAAAACTGAGCAATTTTACATCATTGACTTAACTTCCTTTCAAATATATAATTTTATAACACCTATGGATTCGTTCATTGCTTTGCAATCTACACATTATCATCATATATAAGGAGTGTTATTATATGAATTCACCTCAGAAGGACACTATAAAAGCTGGTGGTATCAAAACAATAACCAGCATTCCACATATATATGCCATTATTTTAATGGGACTGTTTACATTTGTTTTTTTAAGTGTTGAATATATGTTTGTAAGCAGGATTTCGCTTCTTGTGTCACAGCAAAAAGCCACTCTTTCCCAGAATTATGTACTTGGAGTCAGTACAGCAGGCTTTTTATTATATCCTCTGTTTAAGCATTTTTTAAACAACAGGCTTTACAAGCTTTTAATGATTATTACCGGATTACTAACTGTTTTTTTAACAATCAGCACTAGCTGTGGTAAATCATTTGAATATATATTTGGTGCAGGAATTATTCTTTTTATACTTCTTGGTCTTGTTGGCAGTAATGTATATTATGTATCTGCGTGTACGATTAGAAACAGACATTTGGCAAAAACGGCCGGAATTTCATATTTCCTTGGTATTCTGCTTCAGTTTATCAACCATAATGCCATTCATATAAGAACAATACAGCTTGTTATATTGTCAGTATCTATGCTGCTGCTTTTTATCTTACTGATAGAAAATGAACGTATTCTCAGCTGCTATAGCACCGACAAATATGCTGCTAAAACTATAATTGAAAGCTCAGCAAAAGGTAATAAGCATAACTTTTTATTATATATTAGTATTATAGTTCTTGTGATACTTATGGCTTGTTTATTCAGCACTCTCGACAGTGCAGTAACACTCGTCCATTCCGACGGTATTGCTGACATAGGACAGGGAGCCAGAATTCTGCTTGCCTTCAGTGGACTTGCTGCTGGCTTTATATTTGACATTAGTAATAGAAAGTATACCGGAATCATCATGTACTGTATAATGATTCTTTCTACCCTGTGTATTGTCCTGCTTGAATTTTCCAAGCCATTCGTGTGTGCTTTTATTGTATTCTATCTGTCTGCTGGATTTTGCTGTTTTCTTTACATCAGAATTCATGGAGCTTACAGGTATGTCAGAATACCTGAGCTTGGCTGGAATGGGGCGGGCTGTTAACAATATTACTGCCGCTGTTATTGCCAGCTTTGTTTTACAACTGCTTTCCTCTGATAATAATCTTTTAAAGATTGTTCTTATACTTTGTTTTATTTGTTTTAGTAAGTATTATGTCAGTAATATATACATTTGAGAAATATTATTTTATACAACAGTTTACTCAGCATACAGATGAAGTAACAAACGAACAATACACCAGTTACATAAATTAACTACACAATACTTTTACCGAAAGAGAAGGAGAAGTATTTAGCTATCTTGTTACTACCGAGGATAATATACAGACTATCTCAGAGCATATGCATGTATCAAGACGGACACTTGAACGATATATTTCAGCAATCTATGAAAAACCGGTGTGAAATCACGAGTTGGACTTATTAATCTGTTTAATAAATGTGTGTGATTAATCTGTTTTCCTCTTCCTTTAGGGAAAGCAGCGTGGCGGACTTCCGCCACGCTATATTTTAGTATATTGGCGGACTTCCTTATATACTTTTATTCATAATGTTATATATATTGATAACAGCTTATATGTATAAGATTATTATATGGGTCATTTGATTCCGGACAATTATTTAAGAAACAGGAGGAAAAGATGTATGGTTAAAACAAAAAATGGCATATAAAAAAATTGCCGCACTAGCAGGAGCAGTCGTGCTTGCTGTATCCTCAGCAGCTTTATATGCTGCACCACAGGTAAAGCCGCTAATACCATGTGATACTGGTGATTGGGCTTATGCTTATATTAATGTGAAAATTGGAGAAGATAGTACTCTATATTTTTCAAAAGGCACTAATTCCATAGCAGGAATGTCTTATGACAGAGAATCCAATACACTTACATTAAATGATTTTAAAAACAAGGCAGCAGTAATAGTTTAACTAATATGATGGGTGATGATTTCAAGATTAACCTTATTGGATAATGAAATCAGAAGTATAGGTTCATATGGTGATGCCTTATGGCGGTTCCATCAATATATGTGGAAATGGTTCTTTAGTTATTAATGCAGACAAGGCAGATGATTATAGTGTAGGCCTCTTAGAGGGAACTAATTCCGTACTTTCAGTTGCAGACACCTGTAATGTCACCATATATTCTGGTACAAAGGCAGCAGTGTATACAAGGATAATCTCACGGACAAACCAATCAGGGATAATGGAACTTTAAAGGAAAATGTAAGCTATAACGTTTCACACCCACTAGAAATATCAAGGATATGTGCTAAGTATTATGAGTATGATCCTTATACAACTAATACAGTATATAAAAGAGTGCAACAGATAATACTTCGTTATATTATATTAAGAAAATGACATATGTTGAACCTGTTAAAGTAACTTATACAGTATATAAGCTTACTGCAAAGGCAGCTCTGGGTGATGTATATTACGCAGAAAAGATTGGTGAATATGACAATATACCTGCCGGATACACAGAAACCACATTAGACCAGCCGGTATCATATTATGAGTCAGATGGTGGAAGCGGCGGAACATGTCAGGTTATAATAAATACAGCAACTAAAGAAAAATATGTGTCTGCTTATGCGTATGAAAATAACGAGGCATCTTATAGAATCTGTAAGCTTCTTGAGAAAGCTTGGCATAGATGAAAAAGTAATGATGAATTATGGCTTGTTGATTATAACAATCCGGTAGCAACATACCAGCCTGTATGGGGAGATGATAAGCTTCCAGACGGCTACCAGTATGATGGAACAGAAATAGATGCTCTTTATAATGTTAGATGTAGCTGATAAGCTACATTTACAGCGAAATCAGCTGATGATAATACAATAGTAGATGTATCAGATGGCAACACAACTATTAAGGCTGATGAAATCAAAAAGCTTATAGAAGATAACAAAGCAAATGATGTTGTTATCAAATCCAATAATGATGTTACATTTACATTTGCCAAAGGAACTATGTCAGAAGTATCACAGGTTGAAATCTATGATTTTTCAACAACGGTTACTTCTGATATAAAAGAAGCCGGAAATATGCCGGAAGATGTAACAGAGGATATATTCGTATCCAAGATAGTATACAATTATTCTGGTACGCTTCCAGCCAGAGCAAGCATCAGGTTAAATGTAGGAAAAGCCTATGCAGGCCAGAGGCTTTACTACAGCCAGCTTTTAGATGATGGCACCATAATCAGCATGATGTCAGCAATAGTTGATAATGATGGTTATATGACAGTAGAGCAGGATCACTGCTCAACATATCTTATAACAAGACAACAGATTACAGGTAATTCAACAGAAAATGTAACTGAAGCGGCTGATAATAAGGTTGAAACACCACAGACTGGTGATAACAGCAATATTGTAATCTGGCTTACATTATGTATTATTCTTTGCTGTGGTATAACTCTTTATATCTTTGCTGTAAAAGCAAGAAAAATGAATAGATAATTAAATGACTGATTGATAGCTGAAGCTGTTGCAGGAAAGAGAATGACACCTGAAGAGATAGATAAGATTCTTATGGAAAGAAGAAAACAGTGGAAACCTAAAGAACGCAAATATAAGAAGGGCGTATTAAGATTATTCAGTGAACTTGCAACAAGCCCAATGAAGGGTGCTTATCTGGAATACGATAAATAAGAATAGTAAATGTACAAGGGGTGGGAAGATTAGGTTCTTCCCACCCTTTTTAACCAGCGTATTTTTCATGAATTTATAGGAAACTAGTGTGTTTATAGCAGAGTTTGAGAGAAAAGATTTATACAGTTATTATGGTGTTAATGAAGACAATATTAAAAATAAGACGGAAAGATACTCAGCATTGATAAAAGGAATTGTGTTCTTGACAAATAAAGGTGGTGTGTTATAATTCATTTAACATTTAAGTTAAATGTTAAATGAAGGAGGAATGAACGTGAGCATGCAGGATACGCTTCAGGCGCTTGCTGATCCTACAAGACGCGAGATACTTAATCTGCTTAAGCAGTCCCGAATGTCTGCTGGAGAGATTAGCAATCATTTTTCAATTTCGGGTGCGGCAGTTTCCAGACACCTGTCTGTTTTGAAGGAAGCTGATTTAATTCGAGACGAGCGGGAGGGAAAATACATTTATTATGAGCTTAACGCTACTGTGCTTGAGGAGATTTTATTATGGATTAGTGAATTAAAAGGAGAAAAAGAGCATGATTAAACAACATAAAAAAATGTTAATATTAACATCTGTCATAATATTACTTCCAATCTTTATAGGTTTACTTTTATGGAGACAGCTGCCAGCTTCTGTCGCAACACATTTTGGAGTTGACAATCAACCAGATGGGTATTGTTCTAAAGCATTTGCAGTCTTTGGACTTCCGGTAATGATGCTGTTTTTTCATTTTATATGTATAGTTGCAACTAATATTGACCCCAAGAGAAAAATATAAGCAAAAGGTATTCCGTGTTGTTATGTGGATTTGTCCGGTGATTTCTTTGGTTAATTGCAATATTCTCTATGTATATAATTTGGGATATAAGCTCAATATTGGATTTGTCTGGATTGTTAGTTGGAATTTTGTATCTTATTTTAGGCAATTTTATTCCAAAGGTAAAACCAAACTATAGCATTGGTTTTCGCATTCCGTGGGCATTGAATGATTCTGACAACTGGTATCATACACATAGATTTGGCGGAAAATGTATGGTAATTGGGGAATTGCAATGATTGTAACCTCACCATTTCAAAATGTGTGGATATTTTTGCTCTAGTCATTGTACCATGCATTCTGCCAGTAGTTTATTCATATATGTTTTATCGGAAAACAATGGGGTAAGTTTATTGTGCTTATGAACAGAATTAAGTATAATGAGTGCAGATAAGGGGGCAATATTGAATATGAAATACAATTTACCAGACCGGATATTAAGAGAAATTGTTTATTTTGCAAAGGAACATTCTATTACCAAAATCATACTTTTTGGTTCTCGTGCGCGAGGTACGAACACGGAGCGGAGTGACATAGATATTGCTGTGTATGGTGGAGATTTCGATGGTTTTTACTGGGATATTAAGGAAAAAACACATTCTCTCCTGATGTTCGATATTGTACAGGCAGATGTATCAATTTCAGATGAATTAAAAGAGGAGATAGAAAAGGACGGTGTAGTGATTTATGAAAAAGCTTGATAACTTTATTAATTGTCTGACTATATTAGCAAATGCGGATTTTAAGATGGCAGAAACTAATGATATATACCGGACAGGGGTTATTGGACAATTTAATCTTACTTTTGAACTTGCATGGAAAGCGTTGCAGGAGATTATGAGAAAACATGGTGTAGAAGATTCTTCTACTGGATCACCACGAGAGATTCTGCAGCTTGGTTATAAATTTGGGTTTATAGATGATTCAGAAACATGGCTGCTTATGTTAAAAAAGCGCAACACCTCTGTTCATATATATAATGAGGAGGAAGTAGATGAATTGATTCTGCTGATACGCGACAGCTTTATTCCTGCGTTTACAGCTCTTAAAGATACACTTGTAAAGAAGTTGGACGAAGCAGAGAGTAACTGGGAGTAAAAAATATATCGTATAAAACCGGTTTGATGGAAAAGATGAAATATAGATATATATAGGGACACATACCCTTTAGGAAGGGCATGTGTCCTTTGCTTTGACAGGATTGGGGTTGGTTATGATGTATTTTCAGGATTTGTTCAGTAGTGCGTGGGTTGTCTGGGGAAAAGTATGAATAACAGCATTTATCATAAATTAATTGGAATTACATGTGAAAAAGATTATAATATAAACAGCATTTGTCAAGTTTAAAAATAATATAGAAGGAAGGGATATTTATAAGTTTATCAAAAGAATATGTAAAAATGCGAATGGAGCGCAACAAGGAAATAGCTACATCTGCGAATCTGGCTGACAGCCTGACAGAACAGCAGTGTGATGTACTTGAATGGGCCTCTGACATGAGGCATGTAATGCATAAGAACAGTGAGGCATTATATGATGTTAACGCACCTAAGCATAAGGAAATTAAAGCATTTATAAGTGATACACATTATTCACAGAATCCGAATAACCTTAATAAAAGATTAAAAGATGCTGGATTACCGCTTATCAAGTGGTCATTTGATGATACAAGGATTCCGACAAATGAGCTGGCAATGATTCTTGATAACAGAAGACTTGAGAAGAGCAGAAAAAGGCAGTGTATCAGGACATTAGAAAAAGCGAATGCTGATATTGAGAATTATTTTGCACAAATTGACGCAAAATATCTCACATTTTATTGTCCATCAGGAAATAAGAGAGTTTTTAGTAATCAAAGTAAAGGGGTCAGTGTGGAGTCAAGGAATGTTACCATTGCAGAAGGCTATACAATTATGGGAATCGAGAGTCTTAAGAATAATATAGCCTATCTGCTTCATGTGTATGCTGGTCAGATTAGTATTGAAGATATTGTTGCATATGTCAATGAAGATATAGAAAACAGGATTTATCATATGGATGCTTCAATGGCTCCACAAAGTGTTCATAAAGCGACTAATGCCCTGGTTGAAACAGGATACATAAAACCTGATACTAAAGAACTTATTTATATTAATCTTACTAAAAGAGGCGACGCATTTGTAGGAAGCTACTGTGGGACGCTTAACAAGATAGCAGCTTCATTGTCCATACTGCCATTTAATAAGGCGCACAAGAATGATATTGTTTATTATAGCTATCTGATTGGATGGCAACGTGCTAAAAGAGAGCTAAAGCCACTGATTCCTAAAACTGTCGATTTTATCAGTAATAAGATAAAAGAGAAGCAGGAGATGATGTATACCGGTGACGATAGTAATTATGCCGTGGAGATGGAGCAGACAATTATCCAGAGCATGAATATTAATAGTTTGCCGGTTGTCTATGAGGTTAAGAAGGGTACATATGTAATAGCGGAGATAACGACATTATTTGGAAAGATTAATGTAAGTATTATTAATTCTTTGTTTGTCGGAAGTGCATATACATTAACAATTCCGCAATATCAGTATACTGCAATAATTCATATGGCAGATAATATTGATTATGGAAAGATTCCTTATGAGGTACAGAAACAATTGAAGGCGGTTGTTCCTGTACTTATGAAGTTATTACAGTGAGAGTGGAGGCAGGGCAATGACCAATATATATAAGAATATTTATCTGAGAAAAGAAGAAGAAGTTTTATATAATATTAGAAAAAATGTGGATGAAACAGTGGAGACACCAACCATATCAAAGATAATAGATTATGTTCTGGCTGATCCATATGAACATATTATATATATGGATGTTAAGCTTAAGATGGTAACAAGTTATGATGCAACCAATGTATTTGTTGATACCGGTTATAAAAATATGTCAGGAGAACCATTATTTCTGTCGCTTGTGTTAAAGGACGATGTATTTACCGGCAAATATGTGGGAACGATTGATCAGCTTGGCAATGCAATTCTTACCATTGTAAAGATGAGAGTCAATGAACAGGAAATATATGATAACATGGAATTTCTTAAGAACAATTATGGCAATTATAAGCAGTTTGTTGATGACTGGGATCTCAAGGCTGGAGAGAGAGAAAAAGATAATAATCTAGGGAATATGAGTACTTTGTTTGAAGGAATTGATATATCAGAATTCCCGGAGACAGCAGAAGAAATCCCTTCAAGTGAGGATACAGCAGCTGCGTCAGAATCAGATTTTTATGAAGAAGATATGGATGCTGAATCAGAAAATGGGCAGGAATTATTGTTAGAAGAGATTAAGAATGATAAAATGCATGTGTATGACTACATTCCTGATAAATTGTATCTTGTTGAATGTCACACAATGCTAGGAACTATCAACTTCTCACTTGTTAATAATTATATGGATGTATTCGGGGACAAAATACCTCTATACAGCCTGTTTATTGTTCAATACAATCAGGGTACAAGCCTTGGACAGTTATTACAGGATGTGGATTTAAGACAGTATAATCTGCAGATTCCAGATAAGATTATTGATGAAATAAGTGATGCTGTGAATTATATCAGGGGGTATATGGGGAGAGAATAAAAACGAGAAATTCAAGGAGAAATAAGAGAATGTCAAAGGATGAATATTTAATTACCGATGCGCCCCTTAAAGCACTGACTGTTTTTGCCATGCCCATGATTCTGGGTAGTTTTTTCCAACAGGTATATAATATGGCTGACTCAATTATTGTCGGTCAGTTTGTCGGTTCATCTGCACTTGCGGCTGTCGGAGCATGCGCTGCTCTCACAAATGTATTTATTTGTGTGGCACTTGGTGCCGGGGTAGGTGCCGGAGTGCTTGTGAGCCGTTATTTTGGTGCAAGAAATTATAGTAAAATGAAGACCATTGTATCAACATCATTAATCAGTTTTCTGATTTTAAGTGTATTATTGGGAATCTTTGGTTTCGGGTTATCACATCCAATGATGAGTTTATTGCAGACGCCGGCTGATATACTGGATGAAGCTGTACTGTATCTTCGTGTTTATTTTGTGGGATTTCCGTTTCTGTTTATGTACAACATTCTTTCAACAATGTTTACTTCGATCGGTGAATCAAAGATTCCGTTGGTGCTTCTTATATTTTCTTCTGTCTTAAATATTCTGATGGATCTTTGGATGGTTGCTGGCTTAGGACTTGGCGTGTTTGGTGCAGCTCTTGCAACCTTGATTGCACAGGGGATTTCAGCAGTATTTTCATTTATAATATTTTTTTGCCGGATGCGTCGGTATAAAAGTCATTTTGACTGGTTTGACAGGAAAGAGTTACGTTCAATGCTTCAAATTGCCATACCGTCAGTTCTTCAGCAGTCTACAGTGTCGATTGGTATGATGATCGTACAGGCAGTTGTAAATCCATTCGGTACACAGGCACTAGCAGGTTATTCTGCAACGATGAGAGTAGAAAATGTTTTTTCACTTATATTTGTATCCATTGGAAATGCAGTGTCACCTTATGTTTCCCAGAATCTTGGTGCAAAGAAAATTGGGCGTATTAAAAAAGGATATCACGCTGCGCTTGTGTTAGATATATGTTTTGCAGTCCTTGCTTTCATAGTCATTGAGACACTGCATACACACATTTCTTCGCTGTTCCTTGGTAAAGATGGAACAACTTTGGCATATCAGGTGTCAGGGGATTACATGAAATGGTTAGGTTACTTTTTCATTTTTATGGGTATCAAGATGGCAACAGATGGAGTTCTTCGTGGGCTGGGAATCATGCGGCCATTTCTTATTGCTAATATGGTTAATCTTGCGATCCGTTTGTCAGTTGCTTTGACTTTTGCACCACGTTTTGGTATTGCATTTGTCTGGCTCGCTGTACCAGCTGGCTGGTTTGCAAATTTTCTGATTTCTTATGTGGCACTCAGAAAGTCATGGCCGGTTGAAAAAGTTGATTGATGAGTTCGTGAGCGTGCTTAATTGGCATGACGGCTAATGATGTTCAAAAAATTTTGAACCTGAAATAAAGATAACATGTTTGACATAAAACCCGTTGAATGATAATATAATTAAAGAGGCGCTACCGATAGACGGTTAGCCTGATATATTTTTTGGTTAAAACAACCGCCAAGTTTAGCAGACCGTGGCGGTTGTTTTGTGTTTATTTTTTGCTCTTAGAACCAATAGTATAACCAAGAGCAAAGCAAGTAATACATAAGCTGATGATGGCTATAAAAAGCTCCGTTGTAAGCATAAGCACAAACCTCCTTGATAGATTTCCAAGTCGGATTTCTATGTAAACAGAGCTATAACTCTCTGATGGAGGATAACCGCCTACCGTGTAGGATAGCACCACATAAATTATAACAGTTATAATTTGAAAAAGCAATCGCATTGCGAGCATTTATTGGCAAACAGAATATGGCACATTTTGATCGTACATATCTGGCAGGGTTAAGATAATTTTTGTTTGACATTTTTTAAAAAGAAAAATATAATAACTTCTAAACGAGTAGCAGACTAGCGTAAATCCAGTTTTGCTGCTCGTTTTTTGTGCGTCTGCTGTCGTACATTATGAAAATATATAATGCATTTTAAAGTGTGTAGCTTATCAGCGTAAGTCCAGCTTATGAGGTAAGTACACACTTTTTTTATGCAAAAAAAGGAGGCTGAATCCTCTCCTCACCAAAGGGTTCGGATTTTGCTTCGCAAAACAAGGAGGATTATAAAATGGCAGAAAGTAACAAGATGAGAGAGATGCCGGTAAATAAGCTCATGGTTCAGATGGGAATACCGATGATCTTATCTATGGCATTGCAGGCGGTTTACAACATTGTAGACAGTGCCTTTGTTGGAAACATGAGATCAGGAAGTGAGGCGGCACTTAATGCACTTACACTGGTGTTTCCAGTTCAGATGCTCATGGTAGCAGTTGGAATCGGAACAGGTGTGGGAACAAATGCACTTCTTGCAAGAACACTCGGACAGGGAAATGGTAAAAAAGCAGCAAAAGTTGCGGGAAACAGTTTGTTTCTTGGAGTGATTATTTATGTGGTGTGCCTGTTGTTTGGGATTTTTGGAGTAAGAGCATATATTTCATCACAGACAATTGACCCTGAAGTTATATCAATGGGAACAGATTACTTAAGAATATGCTGTGTAATTTCATTTGGAATTATTTTCTTTTCACTATTTGAAAAGCTGCTGCAGGCAACCGGACGTTCTCTTTATTCTACAATTGGTCAGGTAGTTGGAGCAGTGGTAAATATTATTCTTGATCCTATTATGATTTATGGTATTGGACCGGTTCCTGAAATGGGAGTTAAGGGGGCTGCATATGCAACTGTTATTGGACAGGTTGCGTCTGCAATATTATTGTTTGTATTTCATATGAAACTGAATAAGGAATTTGAACATGATGTAAAGTATATGAAACCAGATAGCAGAATAATCAAGGAAATATATGCAATTGGACTTCCTGCAATTATTGCACAAGCACTTATGTCTATCATGGTATATGTGATGAATCTGATTTTGAAATTCAGCCCTTCAGCACAGACTGCATATGGATTGTTCTATAAAGTACAGCAGTTTGTATTGTTCCTTGCCTTTGGGCTTAGAGATGCAATCACTCCGATTATTGCATTTGCTTATGGTATGAGAAGTAAAAAGAGAATTCAGGATGGGATCAGGTATGGACTGCTCTATACCGTTGTACTAATGATTCTAGGAATTGCAATTACGGAAATTTTTCCTGGAGCTTTTGCAACTTTGTTCAATGCAGGACAGTCAAGAGAATATTTTATTGGAGCAATGAGGATAATCTCAATAAGCTTTCTGTTTGCTGGAATAAATGTTGCTTATCAGGGATATTTATCAGGCACTGGATGGCGGCGTTGAATCATTGGTAATTTCGCTTTTGAGACAGCTTATCATTATTCTTCCACTGTCCGGAATTTTTTTGATATTTGTCAGAAATGGTCAGATGGGAGTTTCTCTTATCTGGTGGGCATTCCCAATAACTGAGGTTGTTTCATGTCTGGCAGGATATGTATTTTTAAAGAGAATCAGAAAAAATAAAGTTGATGTTTTAAGTTAAGGAGGAATCGTAGATGACAAAAAAGAATTATTACAATCAGCAGGGAATTCGGAAGCGGTGGTCGATTTATCGGAGAAGAAGTGGCAAAGAAACTTGGAGTTACATATTATGATAAGGATATCATTGGACAGATTGCAGAACAGTCAGGCTTATCACCGGAGTATATTAAGGAAAATGCTGAGTTATCTCCAAAGAAAGGTTTATTTGCATATGCATTTGCTGGACGTGACATTACAGGAAAGTCCATAGAAGATATTGTATATGAAGCACAGAGAAAAGTTATTTTGGAGTTGGCTGGAAAGGAGCCTTGCGTAATCGTTGGAAGAAATGCTGATTATATTCTTAAAGACAGGGATGATGTGTTAAATGTGTTTATTCATGGGGATATGCCAGAAAAAGTACAGCGTATCATGGGCTTATATAATGTTGAAGAGAATGAAGCAGTCAAAATAATTGCGGACACAGATAAAAGACGTATGACAAATTATAACTTTTACACTGAGCAGAAATGGGGAAAGCCAGTAATTATACGTTGTGCCTGAACAGTTCACAGCTAGGATATGAAAGGTGTGAGAAGATAATTCTGGATTGTATGTGATTTTGTTATGAACAATTCAGAATTAATGAAAATAGTGAAAAATAGTGAAAAATTTTCAAAGAAGCTAATTTTAGATGTGCAGAAACTGGTGGAAAAGGGGCTTCAAAGAAAAATTGGACTCAGAGGATATATGCCACCGGGAGTCTTATTTGCTGTGTATGATTCTAAGACAGGAAATCCTGACTATATTCCACCAGAATATTGTGACATCCAGGGCTATTGGATGAGTTGATTGAGTATGTAAATACTACAGATGATCATCCTTTGATTGTGGCAACAGTTGTACATTACCAATTAGTGACCATACATCCGTTTGAAGATGGCAATGGCAGGACAGCCAGATTGTTATCAGGTTACATTATGGATTTGAATGGGTATGGATTTAATGGAATCGGATCATTAGAGGAGTATTTTGCATACGATATTGATGAATATTATGAATCCATCCAAATGGGACTTCCTGCATTATATTATTCTGGAAGGGCGAATCCGCCGCATCCAGAGATTTGGATTAATTACTTTTGCGTATGGTTAAACTTTTATTCCAGCAAAGTTTGTGATTTACAGTTGGCATCGAAGAGAAAGATATTGCAGGAAGTCTGTCATTTCTGAAAGGGAAGGAAAAGGAACTGTTACAATTTTTGATTAAAAGTTATCGAGGAGAATTTACTCAATTGAAGTCAACAGGAATTGTCAGTAACAAATAAGACGATTATTAACAGACTGGCGGTATTGGTGAAAAATGGATTTGTGGTTCCTATATTGGTCAACAAGAGAATCCGATCTTATGAATTAAGCGAATTTACCAAAGATAATGAAAAAGAAATTATGAAAGTTATCAGGAGATTAATTATGAAAAGCTATCTGTAAGCTTAGTTCAATAGAGGAAGTTATTATGATAAGAGTAGTACAAAAACAGATATAACTAAAGTAGCAGAAATATGGTTAGATACAAATATAAAGACACATTATTTTATCTCTGCTCAATATTGGAAAAGTAATTATGAGCTGGTAAAGAAATGTTGTTACAGGCGGAGGTCTATGTGTGAGAGTAATGGGAAATACAGGGATTTATAGGTTTAAATGGTGATTATATTGAAGGGATTTTTGTCTGTGATAGATTGCAGTCGCAGGGCATAGGAAAACTTTTGCTGGATTTTGTAAAGGAAAGCAGAACGCAATTAAGTTTAAATGTGTATCAGAAAAACACAAGAGCAATGCATTTTTATCAAAGAGAAGGATTTGAGATTCAGAATGAAGGATTGGACGAAGCTACGGGCGAAAAGATTATGTAATGACATGGCGGTAATGTGTGTGTATTATAGTGGCATGATAAAGAAATTGTACTGACTTGTGTAAGTGCAGTCATAGATATATGTTTTAGGAACTTTTGATAAATATATGAGAAAAAGTTCCCTAAAAGGAGTAATATTATGGATTCTGATGTTGCGCAGGCAAATACTGATTATTATTTATTATGTCATATCGCTAGATTAGTTAATGAGGATTTTTATGATGGAGGGAAAATACGCGGTGTTCCAGTAAAATTGGCGGTAGCAAATATATTCCGCCAATACCGATTGAATCGATAGTAAAAGAAAGAAAGAGATTGACAAATAAAGATAACACATTTATTATTGTGCCTAAATTGATATAGAGTTTGTCTCGGCGTGAATGAAGACTATAGATTTTACTGTTTCTGAACATAACAGTGAAGCTATAGTCTTTGTTTTACTGCTGGATTATAAATGTAAGAACTGCCGGTATAAAGGCGGAAAGGGCTGCAGCAATGAGCAGATTAGAATGGATAAAGAAAATAATTATAATAGTTATAGGTTCAATCGTGGCAGCATATGGTATCACACTTGCTTTATATGCAGGATTTGGAGGGCGACGCTAGCTGTTTTATGGCAGGGAATTTCTAAAACATTTCATGTAAGCATAGGTATGGCGTCTATGATAGTAGCTGTAATTATGATTGTATTTGCATTTTTCTATGACAGGTCACAGATACATATTGGTACGATTATTTATCAGCTTGTGTATAGTCTTGTGTTGATTTGTTTGCAAATGCACATGTGTACAGTACGCATTTGTTGATAAATGTATTTATCATGTTATTGGGAGTAATTATTTTGCAATAGGAACAGGAGTATATGCAGCAGCTACTTTAGGCAGGGGTTCATATGAGGCATTAACCTTTTCTCTTGCGGAAAAGAACGGCTGGCAGGTAAAAACAGTGCGGATGATACTTGACATTGTGATGGTTATTATCGGAGTTTTGCTGGGTGGAAAGTTTGGGATATGCACAATTGTGACAATCATCATATCCAACCGGTTATTCAGTTTACAGCTTCAAAACAAAAGGTATTTAATATCTGAAAGGCAATTATGTGTTATACTGGGAAAATATGGAAATCGGAGTTGACAGTTCACAGAGCATGATAAAAATGGCACAGGAGCAGTATCCAGACATAGAGTTTATGGTGTGTGATGCACTTGCATTATCATTTAACAGACAGTTCGATGTTGTTTTTCAAATGCAGACATGGTGTAAGAGTTGTTATCATATGGGAAAGCTGCAGCAAAAACATATAAATTGACAATACACATTATTTAAGAATATAATCCTGTTATGAAGTAAATTTCGTGAAAAGTAACGGAGGTAATCCTTATGAAAAAGACATTAAAGACATTTGCAGTAGTTTCGGCAATGAGCATTATGGCTGTGGCAATTGCAGGATGCGGTAGCAGAAATGCAACACAGTCGGGTGTTTCACAGATAGATACACCGCTTATTACTGATACAGCTAATCCTGTGTATAAAGATGATTCTGATATGACAACAACTGTAAAAGACAGTATTTTAAAGAAGATGGATGGAGAAACATTTTATTTTTCAAGTGGAGCTGGCGGATGGGCTACCGAGCTTAAAGTATATGCTGATGGTACATTTGAGGGACATTATTATGACTCAGACATGGGGACAGAGGTAATGGATATCCTAATGGAACGCAGTACGATAGTGAGTTTAAAGGAAAATTCTCTGTACCGGAGCAGGTAAATAACTATTCATATTCAATGAAGGTTGAAAACGTTGAAACTGATAAGATGGCTGGTACAGAAGAAATAAAGGATGGAGTAAAATATGTATATACAGAACCTGTAGGGATAAAGGATGGTGCAAAGTTGTATATATACATTAGGCGCATCTGTAAGCAGCTTGCCGGAAGGATATATAAGCTGGGCACAGATGTCTTTAAAAGGAGATGACAAACTTACTTTCTACGGAATATATAACGAAAAAGATAATGCAGGGTTTGTTGGAAATACGACAATCAGAGAATAATAAGGAGACTGTTATGACACAGAACAGCTACAGGTATTTTAAGAACGACCAGTGTAAATATTACCCATGTCATAAGATAGAAGAAGGGCAGGATTTCAACTGCCTTTTTTGTTATTGTCCCATGAACTGCTATGAGGATTGTCCGGGAACACCGCGGTATATAACAAGAGAAAGCGGGAAACGGATAAAGGATTGTACGAATTGTACATTTCCGCATATTCCGGAAAATTATGATTACATAGTAAAGTTTTTATCTGAAAAGATGAGATAGGAGAAGAAACTCACAATGAAAAAGGCTATTCTTATAGTAAGTTTTGGAACTACATATACAGAGACAAGAATAAAGAATATTACAGCTATTAAGAATCAGGTATCAATGCTTTATCCTGATACGATTATAGAAGAGGCTGTATCAAGCAGGATTGTAAGAAATCATATGAAGCAGGATGAGCATATTGATGCAAAAAGTCCGCTGGAAGCCCTTATGAGTCTAAAAGAGCAGGGCGTAACCGGGGTTGTGGTATTTCCAACTCATGTAATAGATGGCATAGAGAATAATCAGATGAAAAATGCAGTTGAACAATGCAGAACTTTTTTTGAAAAGATAGTTACAGCTGATGCACTTTTGTCAAATGTGGATGATTACACAGATGTTTCGAAGGCACTGTGGGAGTCATTAAAGGAAATAGCCGGTGATTCACCTTTGATTTTTATGGGGCATGGAACGGAGCATTCGGCTGATGAAAGCTATATGATAATTGAGCAGGCATTAAGGGCGTATGCCAGACATCCTGTTTATATTGCAACAGTTGAGGGAAAGAGAACAATTCAGGATGTAATCAGGCAGATGAAAGATGAAGGGATTGTTAATACAAGAGTAGTTCTTGCACCATTTATGTTAGTGGCAGGAGATCATGCCAATAATGATATGGCAGGAGAGAGTGATTCATTTGCAAGTATATTAAAAGAAGAAGGATATGCGCCGGAATGTGTCCTGAAAGGAATTGGCGAATATCCGGCAGTAAGACAGGTGTATCTGTCACATTTGCAGAAAGCCGTAACACAGCTTGAGTACATACCGGATGAACAATCAGGCATATTGTATGGTATTGGAGTTGGCACAGGTAATCCGAAGCAGATGACATTGCAGGAACTGGAGGTAATCAGGGAGTGCGACCTGATAGTGATTCCGGCAGTGTCAAAGGAAGAGTGTTATGCATACCGCATAGCAGAGCAGGCTTATCATGAAATTTCGGAAAAGCCTGTATTATGCATGCCATTTCCAATGATTAAGGATGAAGGAAAACTTGAAATTTCACATAATAAAATATATGAAAACATAGAAGGATATTTGAGCAAAGGCCAGAAAGTAGGAATGCTTACAATAGGTGATCCGTCTATATATTCTACATATATGTACATGCATAAAAGAGCAGAAGCAAATGGCTGGAGAGCACAGATAATATCTGGTGTTCCTTCATTTTGCTCTGTTGCAGCAAGACTTGGGATATCACTTGGAGAGAAGAATGAAGAAATTCATATTATCCCGTCAGCGTATAAACCTGAGAATACATTTTCATATGATGGAACATGTGTGTATATGAAGTCGGGAAAGGGGCTGAAGGCGTTGATTTCAGCACTGCGTCTCAGACAGGAAACAACAGGGGAATCATATGAAATAAATGCAGTTTCGAATTGTGGCATGGACAATGAAAAGATATATCATGGTTTGGATGAACTTGAAGAGGCACAGGGGTATCTTACAACAGTTATAGTAAAAAAGAAAAACAATTGCATTTCTAGTAATAATATGGAATAATAAACGCTGGATATAATCCAGATGATAACGAAATAATCACTGTAAGCGAAGTATATATGTACTTCAGGGAATCAGGTGCGAATCCTGAACAGTTCCGCTGCTGTATACAGGGAGGCGATATCCATTATGCCACTGGAAGAAGTATTTATTCTTATTCTGGGAAGGCGGATATTGCTTATGATCTGTGAGTCAGAAGACCGGCTTACAGGCAGAGCCATAATAGTCGTTGCGAGAACAACTGACTATTGTTTTTTATGCAGACACAAGTGTCTGTTCCTTTTCTGCAGATAATGACGGAATCATCCAATCACTTCATGAGAAAGGAAAAGGAGAATGAAAATGAAGAAAAAAAGATTTCTGTCACTCATACTTATGCTTGTAATGCTTGTGTCTACACTTGTAATGAGTGGATGTGGAACAGAAAAGAAATCAGGTAACGAGGGCAATTATGATGGAGAACTTGTATATGACCATTCAATGGAATTACAGTATGCAAAGCTGTTCTCTGTAGATTATTACAAGGGTGGCTACAAACTCATCACAATAACTAACAGAGATGAGGATACAGCAATCGTATCAAAGCAGTCAAAGCTTTTACTGGTTCCGGACGGAATGTCTGCACCATCAGGAGTTGATTCTGACACAGTAATATTAAAAACACCTGTGACTAATATGCTTGTTTCATCTACACCTGTAACATCTCTTATGAATGCAAGCAATTGTCTTGATAACATAAGCTACAGGTTACTTACGATAAAATCATGGTATATTGATGCCGTTAAGAAGGCATTTGATGATGGAAAGCTGACTTATGTAGGAGATTACAAAGCTCCTGATTATGAAACAATAATAGCAGGTGCCCCTACACTTGCAATATTTTCAACAATGCTTACAAGTGTTCCTGATGTTGCAGAAAAGTTAAAAGAATTAGGAATTAACTACATATTAGACCAGTCTACTTATGAAGATCATCCATTAGGAAGAGTAGAGTGGGCTAAGCTTTATGCTGCACTCTGTAATGAAGAGGATGCTGCAACAGATATGTTTAACGCGCAGGCTGCATATGTTGATACTCTTTCAAAGGCGGAAAAACAGGAAAATCTGTAGCTGTATTTTATATTACATCAAAGGGTAAGCTGTATGTCAGAAATGCAGGAGATTATCTTGCACAGATGGTAAATATAGCAGGTGGAGATTACATTTTCTCAGATTTAAATGCTGATAAAACAGGCACACAGGAAATGGGAATAGAAAGCTTTTATGAAAAGGCAAAGGATGCAGATTATATAATTTATGTATGGAACTTAGGCGGAAAGCCATCAACTCTTAGTGATTTTACAGGATATAACAGTATTCTTGCTGATATAAAGGCTGTTAAGGATGGAAATGTATGGTGTACAACACCAGATTTCTTCCAGATTGCAGATACAATTGGAAGTATGATTAACGATATCAATCTTATGTTAAATGCTGATGCTGATACATCAGAGCTTACATACTTAAAGAAGTTAAAATAAAACTTATGTCTGAAAGTGACTGTCACATTAAGCAAATAGTACTTAATGAGGCAGTCATTTTGAGAATAGAGATAAGAATGGAGAAAAAATGCAGATAAAACAGATACTCCGTTATCAGTTGGTTTATGTGCTGCTTGTGATATTACTTGTTGCAGCAGTCATATTCAATATTAATACAGGCAATATAAATATATCTCCCATAAGGATTTTCAGGATAATATTTCTGAAGGATTATGTTGGAACACCAGAATATAATATTATCTGGAAAATACGATTACCACGATTATGTATGGCTGCTATTCTTGGCGGTGCATTGTCATTGTCGGGATTTTATTACAGACATTTTCAGAAATCCTATAGCAGCGTTTGTGCTTGGTATTTCGTCAGGTGCCAAAATGTTTGTTGCCATTACAATGATTTTCATACTGAAATATGTGTCAGGAATGCCATTATGGGCTCAGATTGCAGCAGCATTTATAGGTTCACTTTGCAATGCTGTATGTATTTTTGCCAATAAAGTAAAGAGCATGTCTATGCTTTTAGTTGTAGGAATTATGATAAGTTATATATGCTCTGCAATAACTGATTTATGTATTACATTTGCAAATGATTCAGATATTGCCAATCTTACCCACTGGGCTATGGGCAGCTTTTCCGGAAGCTCATGGACTGCTGTAAAGCTTGCAGCTATAGTTGTTTTTCCAACATCATTCATTACTTTTTATTTTCAAAACCAATTAATGCTTATCTGTTGGGAGAGGATATGCACAGAGTGGGAATTAATATCAGATTTTCAGGGTGTGTATAGTAATGCTGTCGAGTATGCTTTCTGCCTGTGTTACAGCACTTGCAGGCCATATCGTTTGTGGGGATAGCAGTTCCGCATATTACAAGATTATCACTTAAAACAACGAAACCACTAGTTACGATTCCAGCGATTTTCCTGTGTGGTTCAGTCTTTTGTATGTTCTGTGACCTTATTGCAAGAACAATATTTTCACCATCAGAACTGGCAATAGGAACAGTTACAGCGGTATTTGGCGCACCGGTGGTTATCTGGCTTATGGTAAAGCAGAAAAAGTAATATTGGATAAAAAGTGGAGAAATATATGGAACAGATATATGTGCAGACAGAGGATTTAAGCGTTGGATATCATGGAAAAGTCCTTTGTCAGATATAGCATTGAAGGTAAAAAAGGCGATTCTTGTATTAATCGACCTAATGGTGCAGGCAAATCAACAATAATAAAGAATATTATAAGAGAAATGAACCCAATAGGCGGTAATATATATGTCAAGGGCAGAAAGATAAGTGACTTTACAAGTAAAGAATACGCAAAGACAATGTCGGTTGTTCTTACGGAAAAAATTAAAACAGAAATGATGACATGCCGTGATGTTGTGGCAATGGGAAGATATCCATATACTAATTATTTTGGCAGACTGACTAAGGAAGATGAAGTGATTGTAAATGAGTCACTTAAAAAAGTGTCAGCACTGGATATAGCCGAAAATGATTTTTCACAGATTAGTGACGGACAGCGCCAGCGTATTATGCTTGCAAGGGCAATATGCCAGAAACCGGAGGTCATTGTTCTTGATGAACCAACCTCATTTCTTGATATAAGACATAAGATAGAACTGCTTGATATACTGCAGGAGATGGCGGTTAAAGATAATGTTGCAGTTATAGTATCATTACATGAAATTGAACTGGCGGCGAAAATAGCAGATTATGTTATGTGTGTCGGGGCAGATGGAAAGATTGAATTCGGAAGACCGGAAAAATATTTACAGATGACAGGATAAGCAGTCTTTACGGACTTACACATGGAACTTATAATTGTATGTATGGAAGCACAAATTAAGAAGCCGGAAGGAACGCCGAAAGTTTTCGTAGCCGGTGGTGCAGGAACAGGTGTATTTATATACAGGAATTACAGCGTTTAGGAATAGCATTCAGAGCGGGAATTCTTTATGAAAATGATTGTGATTTTCCTGTAGCAAAGCACTGGCATCAGAAGTTATTACAGAAAAAATGTTTGAACCTATAGGAAAAGATACATTTGAAGCAGCATGCAGAAAGATTGATGAATCAGATTATGTAATAGATACGGGGTGTCCGGTAGGGCAGATGAATGCCATGTTAAAGGATGTACTGGAGTATGCAGCAGAAAAGAAAAAAATTATTCTTAAAAAACCAGACATAGATACATTGAAATCATTATTCACAGGAGAATAGATATTATGAAGCCAATGGATATTGAAAAACAGTCATTTGCAATAATTGAAAAAGAACTTACAACAGATATTCCACCTGAATACAAGCCGGTTGTTAAGAGAGTTATTCATACAACAGCGGACTTTTCATATGAGACAAGCATGATGTTTTCAGATGGCGTTATAGAGAAAGCACTGATGGCAATCCGTGAGGGTACAGAGATTGTGACCGATACCAACATGGCAAAATCAGGAATAAATCATAAGATGGCTGAAAAATTCGGATGCTCACTTAACTGTTATATGGCAGATGAAGGTGTTGCAAAAGAAGCTGCAAGCCGTGAGGTAACAAGGGCAGTGGTAAGTGTAGAGAAGGCGGCTAAGGACAATCCGGGATGTATTATGGTAGTTGGAAATGCGCCGACAGCACTTATGAGAATAAGAGAGCTGTATGATGAAGGCACATTTGCGCCAAGACTGGTTATCGGAGTTCCGGTTGGTTTTGTAAATGTAGTTGAGGCAAAAGAAGAAATTATTGAAAGCGGTATTCCATATATAGTTGCAAGAGGCAGAAAAGGCGGAAGCAATGTTGCAGCGGCAATTATGAACGCATTGTTTTATATGGCAGCAGATGATGATAAAGAGTGGCGCAGATGTTAGAGAGATATGTATATAAGAATCAGAAAAAAATGCGATGTGGATATACAACAGGAACATGTGCCTGCGCAGCGGCGAAAGCAGCGGCATGTATGCTTTTGTCAGGCAGGAGAATTGAAAGTGTCAGTGTGATTACTCCGATGGGAGTAGAACTTACGCTGCCTGTTTATGAAATAACAATGGAACAGGACAGTGTTACATGTGCAATAAAAAAAGACAGCGGGGATGATCCTGATGTGACTAACGGAATATTAATATATGCCAGTGTTTCTTATATAGCAGGTGACAGCGCAGATAGAAAAGTTGTAACAGATGGCGGAACAGGTGTAGGGAGAGTTACTAAAAAAGGGCTGTCGCGCCCGGTAGGAGAAGCAGCAATTAATCCGGTTCCGCTTAAAATGATTGAAGAAGGTGTATTGGAAGCAGCAGAGAATTATTCTTATGAGGGAAGTTTAAAGGTTGTAATATCAGCACCACAGGGAGTTGAAATTGCAAAGAAAACATTTAATCCGAACCTCGGAATAACAGGGGAATATCAATTCTTGGAACAACAGGAATAGTAGAGCCTATGAGTGAACAGGCACTTATTGATACAATAAGGACAGAAATTAAAATGCATATAGCAGAAGGTGAAAAATTCTTCTGATTGCACCGGGAAATTATGGGCAGGATTTTCTGCTTAATACTCTTGGAATTGAACTTAAAAGAAGTATCAAATGCAGTAATTATATAGGTGATACAATAGATATGGTGTGTGATGCAGGCGCAGAAGCGATGCTTCTTGTAGGACACATAGGAAAACTTGTAAAACTGGGTGCGGGAATAATGAATACACATTCAAAAGCTGCAGACGGGCGTATGGAAGTCCTGCAGCCTGTGCCATAAGAGCAGGTGCAGAGGCTGATACTGCAAGAAAAATACTTGACTGTGTCACGACAGAGGCTGTACTTGATATATTGAAAAAATCGGACATGCTTGAGAATACAATGAAGCAGCTTATGATCCGCATAGAGGATGTATTGCAAAGAAGAAGCGGCGGTAAAATAAGAATCGGGGCAATTGTATTCTCTAATGAATACGGAATATTAGGTAAGACAAAAACAGCGGATAAGCTGTTAGAAGATATAATAAATAATGGAGAATGATTATGGTTAAAATTGTCGGGCAGGACCTGGGCTAAAGATTTAATTACGGTTCGCGGTATGCGCATGCTTAATGAGGCAGATGTGATTATATATGCAGGTTCACTTGTAAATGAAGAACTGCTTGAGTATGCAAAAAAAGACTGTGAGATATATAACAGTGCATACATGAATCTCGATGAGGTCATTGATGTAATTGTAAAAGCGGAGAGCGAAGGAAAGAATATAGTACGACTGCATACAGGAGATCCTTCACTTTATGGTGCTATAAGGGAGCAGATTGAGGAACTTGCAAAGCATGGAATTACATGTGAAATATGTCCTGGTGTCAGCAGCTTTCTTGCTGCGGCAGCTGCAATGAACTGTGAATATACAGTGCCGGAGGTTGCACAGTCAGTAATTATTACAAGGATGCCGGGAAGGACACCTGTTCCGGATAATGAGAGCATTGCAAAGCTGGCGGCACATGGAACCTCAATGGTTATATTCTTAAGTTCATCACATTTAAAGGAGCTTAAGGAAGAATTATATAAGGGAGCGTATACACCGGATACTCCATGTGCAATATGTTATAAAGCAAGCTGGAAGGATGAAAAATGTATAAAGACCACATTGGAAAATCTTGACAGAGAAGCCGAAAAGGCAGGAATTACAAAGACAGCACTTATAATGGTGGGAGAATTCTTAGGAGATAAATATTCATTTTCCAAGTTATATGATCCTGAATTTACAACGGAGTATAGAAAATGAGAACTGTTATAATAACATTTACACATGAGGGAATGAAGGTGGCAAAAAAGGCTTCCACGGTGACGGATGGAGAAGTTACAATTTACTGCCATAAAAGATGTGCGGATGATTACAGGGAAGATGCAGTTTCTTTTGCCACTGTCGGCAGTGTTATTAAGAACGAGTTCGCAATATGCGACAGGATATTATTTGTATGCGCGGCTGCAATAGCGGTAAGAACAATAGCCCCATATCTTAAAAGTAAGGTAACAGATCCGGCAGTACTCGTTGCAGATGAGAGTGGCAAATTTCTTATTTCATTGCTTTCAGGGCATATAGGTGGTGCCAATGAATGGTGCAATGAACTTGCAGACAGTATTGGTGCAATACCTGTAATTACTACAGCTACAGATACAAGAGGAATGTTTGCGGTTGATATGTTTGCAGCAGAGCATAATATGAAAATAGTTAATCCTGTCATGATACAGGATATATCAGGCCGGATACTTAATGGGGAAGCTGTTGGAATTACAGGAGATGAAACATTTGTCAAAATGTTAAGAGAGACAGAAAAACAATGGAATGGGCAGATTACATATACAGATAATGCAGACGGTAAATATGAAAGCGGTGTACAGATAATTTCTCATCCTGATGAAAATGTGGTATTTAAGAGAACATTAAAACTTGTGCCACAAAATCTGGCAGTTGGAATCGGATGCAAAAAGGGAAAGACAGCAGAAGAGATAGAGCAGGCGGTTAAGAAGGTTTTCGATATGAATAATCTGATGACAGAAGCTATTGCAGTAGCTGCCTCTGTTGACAGAAAAGCGGATGAACAGGGAATTATTGAATTTGCAAGGAAATTTAAAGTTCCATACAGGACATATACACCTGAAGCATTAAGAGAGATTGAGGGGGATTTTTCATCATCAGCTTTTGTAAATGAGCAGATAGGTGTGGATAATGTATGTGAGCGCAGCGCATGTGCAGCATCGGGTAGAGGCAGAAAGCTTGCAGGAAAAACGGCAGATAACGGAATAACTGTTGCGGTATATAAAATGGTATAGATTAAGGAGTATGATATGCTTAAGATAGTTGGTTTTGGAAGTGGTGCAAAAGATAATATGACACTGGAAGCGTCAGCTGCAATATCGTCAGCACAGTTAATAGTTGGCTATAGTACTTATGTTGATATATTGAAGCAGTATTTTCCGGATAAAGAATATTATTCAACTAATATGATGCAGGAAAAGGAGCGTTGTCAGTATGCCATAGACATGGCAAATGAAGGCAGGGATGTAGTACTTGTATGCAGTGGAGACAGTGGTGTATATGGCATGGCGAGTCTGGTATATGAACTTGCAGATGAAGGAACTGATATTAAGGTAATATCAGGTGTCACAGCCGCCAATAGTGGTGCTGCCTGTCTCGAGAGCACCTTTGTCACATGATTTTGCGGTTATAAGCTTAAGTGACTGTATGACTCCGTGGGAACTGATAAAGAAAAGAATCAGGGCAATGGCTGAAAGCGATATGGTAATGTGCATATATAATCCTTCAAGCCGCAGGAGAGCAGGATATTTAAAAGAAGCCTGTGACATTGTAATGGAAGTACAGCCGGCTGATACAGTATGTGGATATGTAAGGAATATAGGCAGGGATAATGAGACAGCCGGGGTTCTTACATTAAATGAGCTGGCTGATTTCAAGGCAGATATGTTCACGACAGTTTATATTGGAAACAGCCATACTAAGATTATTAATGGAAAGATGGTTACACCGAGAGGATATAAGGTTGTATGAAAAAGACAATAATGCTTTTTGCCGGGACAACGGAAGGTCGCAGAATATGTGAATTTCTTGCAGTTAAAAAATGTATTACCCATGTGTATGTAACTACTGAGTATGGAAAAGATCTGCTTCCTGAGCAGAATAATGTGCATATACATGTCGGGAAAATGGATGAGGGGCAGATGTCTGATGAGATAAGTGTAATTCTTCCTGACATAGTTATTGATGCAACACATCCGTATGCTACACAGGTTACCCACAATATAAAAGAGGCATGTGACAGCAGGAACATTTTTTATGTCAGGGTATTAAGAGAAGAGAATACAGTAGAAGCGGGTAATAATGCAGACAATATCATATATACTGAAACAATGAAGGATGCAGTCAGACTGCTGAATGACGACAGATTCATTCATAAAAATGTTCTTATGACGACAGGAAGCAAGAACATACCTGAGTATGTCCATATTAAGGATTTTAAAGACAGGCTGTATCTTCGCCTTCTGCCGAATCCACAGATGATGGAAAGTGCAATACAGGCAGGGATTATGCCGGCACATTTAATCGGAATGCAGGGACCGTTTTCACAGGAATTAAACGAAGCAGTAATCAGGCAGTTTAATATTGGAGTGCTTGTTACAAAAGAATCAGGAAATAACGGTGGGTATGAAGAAAAAATATCTGCCACACTAAATACAGGAACTGACTGCATTGTAATCAGGCGGCCATTGGAGAATGATGGCAAGAAGCTTTCGGAAATTATAGCGTATCTTGAAGAAAATATTGATTCACAGTGTTAACAGGTTAAGATGGAGTGAGTAATGAAAAGGGTAATTATAGCTGGAATGGGACCGGGCAGTAAAAGCTGCATTACAGAGGAAGTAAAAGCTGCAATTGATAATGCAGAAATTATAATAGGTTCAAAGCGGTTGATAGAGGAATATCCGGATAAAAAGACATTTTATGCTGTAACAGCAGATAATATAGTAAGTATTATCGAGCAGGAAGAGGCACAAGAATATGTTGTGCTTATGTCCGGAGATACCGGATTTTACAGTGGAACAAGAAAGCTTGCAGATGCGCTTGAAGGAAAATATGAATACCGTATCCTGCCTGGAATATCTTCTGTAATATATTTTGCCGCAAGAATTGGCAAACCTTGGGAAAATGCGGCATTTGTAAGTGTGCATGGAAAAAAACAGAGTTACATACCTGTAGTTTTACAGAATGAGATGACATATTTTCTGACACAGGGAAATGTATCACAGATATGTAAGCAGCTTCAGAGTGTGGGGCTTTCAAAGGCACATGTCTGGATAGGGGAAAATCTTTCATATGAAAATGAAAAGATATCCAGTGGTGAAGTGTCAGAATTTACAGAATATGAGTCAGCAGGGCTTACTGTAATGGCAGTATACAATGATTATTCACATACATTTTCTATAACAGGAATTCCTGACAGTTATTTTATCCGTTCAGATGTGCCAATGACTAAGAGGGAAATACGGGCAGGTGTAATGAGCCGTATGGCAGTCAGAAAGAATTCATGTGTGTATGATATAGGCGCAGGAACAGGTTCTGTTTCGGTAGAGCTTGCACTGCATGCACCATACGGAACTGTATATGCGGTTGAGAGGACAGAAGAAGGATGCAGTCTTATTGCCCGTAATGCAGAGAAATTCGGACTTAATAATATAGAGATTATACATGGCAATGCAGCAGATGTAATTGATAATCTGCCAGTGCCGGATGAAGTGTTTATTGGTGGAAGTGGCGGTGAATCAGAATATATTTTTGACAGTATTCTTAGAAAAAATCCCAATGTACATGTTGTGGCTACAGCAGTAACTTTAGAAACACTACAGGATATGATTTCATTAATGGAAAAGAATAATATGAGCGTACTTGATATAGTCCAGATTGCAGTAACGCAGATAAAGAAAACAGGCAGATATCATATGATGTCTGCAAATAATCCAGTATTTATTATAGAGGGAAGGAGAATGCAATGAGTCGTATAATGATAGCCGGAACAGGCAGTGGGTGTGGCAAAACAACAATTGTCTGTGGTTTATGCCAGTGCTTTAAAGATATGGGACTTAAGACATCAGCATTAAAATGCGGACCTGATTATATTGATTCTATGTTTCATTCCCGTGTACTGAATATGCGTACAGGCAATCTTGACAGCTGGTTCTGTGATGATGAGACAATAAAATATCTGCTTGCACGCAAAGAATGTGAGAGTGATATAACCATAGTTGAGGGCGTTATGGGATACTTTGACGGTCAGGGATTTGGCACAAAGGGAAGCTCCTATGATATAGCAGGCATTACGGATACACCGGTTATACTTATAGTAAACTGCCGTGGGATGAGTAATTCAATAGGTGCAGTCATAAAAGGATATACAGGATATGAAAAAGATAGTCATATCAGAGGTGTGATATTTAACAATTTATCATCCAGATTATATAAAGATGCTGCACAGATGGTTAAAGAGATGGGGATAGAACCATTAGGCTATCTGCCATATAAGAAGGAGGCCGTTCTTGAAAGCCGTCATCTTGGACTTGTTACATCCGCAGAGGTTGAACATTTTCAGGAAAAAGTCACCTGTATTGCAAGTCAGATGAAAGAAACACTGGATATAGACGGGATTCTTAAGATTGCAGAAAATGCCTCAGAGAATGAAATACATTACAAAGAAAAGAAAAAGAGAAATCTAAGAATAGCAGTTGCAAAGGATGAAGCATTCTGTTTTCTTTATGAAGATAACCTTGATTATTTAAGACAGAGTGGATGTGAACTTACGTATTTCAGCCCTCTTAAAGACAGCATTCTTCCTGAGAATATAGACGGATTATTGTTATATGGAGGATATCCTGAGCTTCATGCAGAAGAACTGTCAGAAAATATATCAATGCGAAAGGATATTGCTGGCAGGATACAGTCAGGTCTTCCGTGTATAGCTGAGTGTGGCGGGTTTCTATATCTGCATGAGTATCTTGAAACTCCGGATAAAGAAAAATATCCAATGGCAGGAATTATCAGAGGGACAGGGTATAATGCCGGGAAATTACAGCGCTTCGGGTACATGAGCGTTAAGTCTGTAAAAAATACAATGCTTGCAGATAAAAATCAAAGCTTCCGTGCACATGAATTTCATTACTGGAACAGTGATTGTCCGGGTAGTGATTATGAAGTCATAAAGGCTTCTGATAACGGCGGCTTCCATGATTTTATATGCCGGATTTCCAAATGAAAATGTAAGAAAAGATTCATGGATGCATGCATGAAGTATAAGAAGAACAGCAGACAGGAAGCAGAACTTATTCCGGACTGGATAAGATAAAAGGTATTAATAGAGACGCTGTGATGGCAAAAGCTCACTGGAATGGAATAGCAAAGCCATTACATGGTCTTGGGCTTATGGAAGAAATAATAACACAGATAGCAGGAATCAGAATACAGTGGATGTACATATAGACAAAGGGCTGTTATTATGTGTATTGCAGACAACGGAATAGTTGAAGAGGGAGTTACACAGACAGGACAGGATGTGACCGCAGTTGTAAGCTGCAATATGGCAGATGGAATATCGAGTGTATGCAGAATGGCAGTTTGCAGTAAAACAGAGGTGATTCCTGTGAATATAGGTATTGTGGCAGATAAACTTGCAGATGGAACAGATGTAGGAACTTATAAAGGTCTTGTAAACAGACGGGTTATGACAGGTACGAGAAATTTCCTTAGAGAACCTGCAATGTCACAGGAACAGCTCATACAGGCAGTCCACGAAGGAATTAAGCAGGTAGAATGGTGCAGTGAACAAGGGTATAACATTCTTGCTACAGGAGAGATGGGAATTGGCAATACAACTACGAGTACAGCACTTGCAAGTATATTATTAAACCTTGAGCCGGAAGCTGTTACCGGAAGAGGTGCAGGACTTGATGATTCAGGGCTTAAAAGGAAAGTTGAAGTCATTACAAAGGCTAAAGAAATGTATGGCAGATACGCAGATAATCCATTAAAACTATTACAGAGTATAGGCGGACTTGATATAGCAGGACTTGTGGGAGTGTATATCGGAGGAGCAGTGTATGGGATACCCGTTGTTGCTGATGGTGTTATCGCGACGGTTGCGGCATTTATTGCTGTGAGGCTGCAGCCGGAGATTAATGATTACATTATTGTATCGCATCAGGGAAAAGAACCGGCAATGAAAGCACTTCTTGACAGTCTGGGAAAGAAAGCTGTTATTCATGCAGAGCTTGCGTTAGGCGAAGGAACAGGGGCAGTTATGATGTTTCCGCTTCTTGACATGGCTTTGCAGGTGTACAGGGGAAATACTACATTTGACGATATACAGATAGCTGCATATGAGGATTATGGAAAATGTTGATTATAATTACAGGGGTAAGCGGCAGCGGCAAGTCAGAATATGCTGAACAGATATGCTGCCGGCTTGCCGGAGATAATAAAAAATATTATGTGGCAACCATGCAGCCTTTCGGAGAGGAAGGCAGAATAAGAATTGAAAAGCATAAAAGGCAGCGTGAGGGAAAAGGCTTTGAAACCATAGAGCAGTATCAGAATATAGGCAGCGCATTGGATTGCTGTGATAAAGAAGAAAGACCGGTGGTATTAGTTGAATGCATGTCTAACCTTCTTGCCAACGAATGTTTTGGAGAAGCCGGAAAACCAGATGATATATTTGATGGCTGTATGAAACTGTATTCAGGATGCAGGCATCTTGTTATTGTAACAAATGAAGTATTTTCAGACGGATGTGAATATGATGCCGGTACAACTGATTATATCAGGCGGCTTGGAGAGATTAATGTGAGGCTTTCCAGAGCAGCAGATGCAGTTGTAGAAGTTGTATATTCAATTCCTGTATTTTTAAAGGGGGATATTGGCGATGTCGATAATTAAATCACTGGTGATTGCATTTTCAATGTATTCCAAGATACCAATGCCACATCTTGAATTAGATGAAAAAGACATGAAATATGTAATGGGATTCTTTCCGCTGATTGGACTTATAACTGGAGCTTTGGCTTATGGATGGATATATGCCGGGGAAATTTTATATGTGCCGGATATAAGCAGGACTTTGGTACTTATTATACTGCCGGTTATTATAACAGGGGGAATCCATGTTGACGGTTATATGGATACATGTGATGCACTTAATTCATATGGTGACAGGGAGAAGAAACTGGCAATATTAAAGGATTCGCATATTGGTGCATTTGCAGTTATTAAACTTCTGGTTTATTATGTGCTGTATTTTGCTGCTGCATTTATTGTTGTACAGAAGGCGGGAAATATGCAGATTATTATTATGGCATTTACTTTTTATCTGTCGAGAATTATCAGCGGACTGGCAGCAGTTAATTTCCGCGGTGCAAGAAATAACGGAATGCTTCATACATTTACAAGTGTTACAGCCAGAAAGAGGGTAAATATAATGCTTGTAATGCAGCTTATATTATGTATTTCATGTATGTGTATGTGCAGTATTATAACAGCAATAGCTGTTGTCATTGTAGCATTCCTTGTTTTACTCTATTACAGGCATATGGCATATAAGCAGTTTGGCGGGGTAACAGGTGACCTTGCGGGCTATCTGCTTTGTGTGAGTGAGTTGTGCATGACGGCTGCAATTGCAGTAATTACATTAATTTAGCCAGCAGAATGGAGATAATATGGAAGTATATTTTGGTGGGGCTTATCAGGGAAAAATTGATTATGTATGTAGTAAGAAAAATATGTCGGTTGTGGCAGATGGGGCAGATTGTAATATTGAAGACCTGGAAAATGCTGAAATATTAAATCATATGCATCTGCTTATAAAAAGATATGTTAAAGAAGGAAAATCAACAGACACTCTGATAGACAGTCTGTATGATATCAATCCGGAGATTATTATAATATGTGATGAAGTTGGAAGCGGAATAGTTCCGTTAGAAAAAGAGGACAGAATATACAGGGAAGCAGTCGGACGCGTACTTTGCAGTGCAGTTAAGAAGGCTGTGCATGTGGAAAGAGTAACCTGTGGAATAGGACAGTGTCTGAAAGGCGGACAGTAAGAAATATGGAGATTGTATTAATCAGACATGGAGCAACAGCAGGAAACATTGAAAAGAGATATATAGGAACTACGGATGAACCATTGTGTGATACAGGAATGGTACAGATACAAGAGTATATGAGAGCCGGATGTTATCCACAGGTACAGGCATTATATGTAAGTCCTTTAAAAAGATGCAGGCAGACAGCAGCATTTATATATCCTGACATGAAGCAGATAATTGTGCAGGATTTCAGGGAATGTGACTTTGGTAAATTCGAGGGAAAGAATTATAAAGAACTGACGGGCGATGAGTATTACCAGAAATGGATTGACAGTAATGGAACAATACCTTTTCCGCAGGGAGAAGATATAGCTGATTTCAGGACAAGATGTGTCCATGCGTGGAACAGAGTTGTTAATGAATGCATGGAATCAGGGGTGGGAACGGTTGCATGTATTGTTCATGGAGGAACTATAATGGCAGTTTTGTCAGAAATATATGGTGGAGGTTATTATGATTATCATTGTGGCAATGGTGATGGATATATCTGCGATGTTACTGATGAAGGACATATAAGTACAATAAAAAAGATTACGGAGAAATAATGAATAATAATATTTTTGCATGTATATTTACATGTCAGACTATAGCAATTGCATGTGGATATGTGCTTGATCTGATTATTGGAGATCCGCACTGGCTGTATCACCCGGTACGCCTGATAGGAAAACTGATTTCATGGCTGGAAAGCATTTTGTTAAAAGAAGATTATTCACAAGCAAAGAAATATAAAAGAGGCATAGTTCTGGCAGTTTTAACACCATTAATAACAGGTATTGTTACAGCGGGCATACTTGCGGTCTGCTATTATATTAATATAGTGCTTGGATGTGTAGTCGAAACAATTATGTGCTATCAGATTCTTGCTGTGAAATCACTAAAAACAGAGAGCATGAAAGTATATTATGCTTTGAAAAATGAAGGGATTCCACAGGCAAGACAGGCTGTATCAATGATTGTCGGAAGAGATACCAGCCAGCTTGATGAACATGGAATTACGCGTGCGGCTGTTGAGACGGTTGCGGAAAATACATCAGATGGTGTTGTTGCACCATTGTTTTATATGATGTTTTTCGGTGCTGTCGGGGGCTTCGTATATAAGGCAGTTAATACTATGGATTCAATGATTGGCTATAAGAATGATAAATATCTGCATTTCGGAAGATTTGCAGCTAAAATGGATGATGTTGTGAACCTTATTCCTGCAAGAGCAGGCGGATGTCTTATGGTTGCAGCTGCCGGAATTGCACAGCTTGCAGAAAAGTGTATGGGAAGGAATAAAGATTTATCACATTACAGCATGGGAAATGCATGGAAGATTTTTTTAAGGGACAGAATGAAACACAGCAGTCCTAATTCTGCACAGACAGAATCAGCATGTGCAGGAGCATTGAAGGTTTCGCTGTCAGGAGACAACTATTATTTTGGTAAACTTGTGCATAAGCCGCAGATTGGAGATTCAATCCGGGAGCTGGAAATTGAAGATATAAAAAGAAGTAATATTTTATTGTATATCACCGCATTTATTGTGATTATTATTGTGCTCATTATAAGAAGTGCAGTGATGTGTTATTTCTGTTGATCAGACGAAAGGTTATCATTTATGGAAAAACAGATACATGGCGGGAATATCTATGACAAGGAAGTGTCACTTGATTTTTCGGTTAATATTAATCCGCTTGGAATGCCGGATGGAGTGCAGGACGCAATTCTTAATAATATGAGCGGATATGAGACATATCCTGATATCAGGTATACGGCGTTAAGAGAGGCAGTTGCCGGTAAGGAGAGGGTACAGGCAGAAAGAATACTGTGTGGAAATGGTGCTTCTGAACTTATAATGGCTGTGGTTAGGGCAGTAAGACCTTATAAATGTGCAGTTGCAGCCCCATCTTTTTCGGGGTATGAACGCGCTGTCAGTGCGTATGGTGCAGAAACTGAATATTACAAACTTGATGAAAAGAATGGATTTGGGTATGCAGATGTATGCAGTCAGCTTAAGGATATGGAAATCCAGATGTGTTTTATATGTAATCCCAATAATCCTACAGGAAACCTTATACCTGAAGATATTCTTGTTAATATACTTGATATATGCAGGGACAGGAACATTGTAGTTGTAGCTGATGAGTGCTTTTTAAGGTTTAATCCGCAGTATGAAATTATAAGCTGTAAAAGATTTCTGGATGATTATGATAATCTTGTGATTATAAATGCATTTACAAAGTTTTATGCAATGGCGGGAATTCGATTAGGATATATGATGAGTGCCAATACAGAATTAATTAACAGGGTTTCATTACAGCTTCCGGAATGGAATGTGTCGTCTGTTGCACAGCGTGCAGGAATTGCGGCATTTGCGGATAAAGATTATGAGAAGTATACGCATGAACTTATTCAGAGGGAACGGCAGTTTCTTTTCAATGAATTATCAGATATGAAATGTATTGTTTATCCGTCACAGGCAGATTATTTAACATTCAGACTGCCACAAAGTAAAGCAGGATGTATGATACAGGAAGAATTATTAAAGCATGGGATACTTATACGGTCATGTGGGAGTTATCATAATATGCCGGCTGACTGCTACCGTATAGCAGTAAAGCAGCATGCGGATAATGAAGTTCTTATTAATAATATGAGACAGATACTGGAAGTGTAAAAGAAAGGCAGGGTGCAGATTATGGCAAAGAATCTTATGATTCAGGGAACTATGTCTAATGCAGGAAAGAGCATTATAACGGCAGGAATATTAAGAGTGCTGAAGCAGGACGGGTATAATGCAGCACCTTTTAAATCTCAGAATATGGCATTGAATTCATACATAACAGCGAATGGTCTGGAAATGGGAAGAGCACAGGTTATGCAGGCAGAAGCGGCAGGAATAGCACCATGTGTAGAAATGAATCCCATATTGTTAAAGCCGACAAGCGATGTGGGTTCACAGGTTATTGTAAACGGAACACCGCTTAAAAATATGCCGGCTAAAGAATATTTCCAATATAAAAAGAAACTGATTCCGGACATATTAAAAGCCTATGACACTCTTGACAGAAAATATGATGTGATAGTACTTGAGGGCGCAGGAAGTCCGGCAGAGATTAATCTTAAGAAAGATGATATTGTTAATATGGGAATGGCGGAGCTTGTAGATGCACCGGTGCTTCTTGTTGGAGATATTGACCGTGGTGGCGTGTTTGCGCAGCTTGTTGGAACAATCATGCTTCTTGAAGAAAAGGAACGCAGGCGCGTAAAAGGTCTGGTCATGAATAAGTTCCGTGGAGACAGGAAGATACTTGAGCCAGGTATAAAACAGTTATATGACATATGTCCGATTCCTGTTGCCGGGGTAATTCCTTATGTAAGGCTTGATATTGAAGATGAAGACAGCCTTGCTTCAAGGCTTGAAACATCGGACTCAGATGTTTCAGGGGAAAAGCTGGATATAGTTGTAATAAGACTGCCTCATATTTCAAATTTTACAGATTTTAATGCACTCGAAAGGCTGCCGGAGGTTAATTTAAGATATGTCGATAAGGCAGAACAGATAGGAAATCCCAATCTTATAATTCTTCCGGGAAGCAAGAATACCATTAATGATTTAAAATGGCTGCGTAAGAATGGAATTGAAGCACAGATTATAAAATGTGCAAGGCAGGAGATACCTGTATTTGGAATATGTGGTGGTTACCAGATGTTAGGAAATGTTATTGATGATTCATGTAATGCAGAAACTGGTGAGGTTATTCCGGGAATAGGTCTTTTGCCGGTTACAACTACATTTACACTGTCTAAGCACCGTACAAGAGCAAGAGGAATAATCTGCAGCCAGTCAGGAATGTGGGAAATGCTTGGAGAGAAAAAATGTGCCGGATATGAAATTCATATGGAGAGAGTACTGTGGGTGAAGGACAGGCGCATGCATTTGCAAAAATATATAATACTGTCGATGGAACGGAATATATGGATGGGTGTGTCTGTGGGAATGTGGCAGGAACTTATCTTCACGGAATATTTGATGAGAAAGAATTCTGTGACGGTTTTATAAATATGCTTGGTAAAAGATGTGGGATTGCGACACACGGCGGTTCAGACATGAGTTTTGAAGAATATAAGCAGAGAGTATGACAAGCTGGCAGATGCAATCCGTGAAAATATGGATATGAAGTATATATATGAAATTATGGGATTGTAGACAGCAGGAAGGGAGATACATTATATGAATAGTATAAAGAAGGCATATTACCATCTTCCGGGGCTGTTTGAATTCTATGAGTTGTATGAAGCATTTTGCCGATATATCGGGAGCACAGAGAGTATTTCTATGATTGGTGCGGGATTGGCTCAATATATGGTGCGCCTGCAGACTGTATCTGGGGCGGTGGACGAATAGGTTCCGGTGAACATGGTGTGCAGGAAGTCATGAATCTGATGAGCGAGTATGGGATATCAGCAAGGCTGACATTCAGCAATTCACTGCTTCGCGAAGAACATTTATCTGATGAAAAATGTAATGCGTTATGTAAGGCACTTAATGACAGCGAGGGAATTAGCAATGGCGTGATTGTACATTCTGACATTCTTGCCAGGTATATCAAGAAGCATTATCCGAATCTTTATCTTGTCTCATCGACAACGAAGGTGTTGACGGATTTCAATGATTTTCTGAATGAAGTAAAAAGAGAAGATTTCCAGTATGTAGTGCCGGATTTCAGGCTGAATAAAGTATTTGACAAGCTGGTGAAGCTTACAGATAAAGAAAAGGATAAGGTGGAATTCCTGTGTAATGAGTGCTGCTGGTTCGGATGTTACGACAGAAAGAACTGTTATGAGATTGTGAGCCGTCAGAATCTTGGTGAGGACTGTCCAGACCATGTATGTGTTGCACCGGATTCACAGAGTGGATACCGGTTTTCTAAGGCAATGGAGAATCCGGCATTTATCAGTGTTGATGATATAAGGAATACATATATGCCAATGGGATTTTCCAATTTCAAGATAGAAGGGCGAGGACTTGGAAGCGCACTGGTGCTGGAATTCCTGTTGTATTACATGACGAAGCCGGAGTACCAGATACATGTAAGAGAAGAGATATATCTGGATAATATGCTGGATTTATTCTGAAAAATGTTATGAAACTAATATGATTTTTAAGGCACAAAGTACATTGCTTTGTGTCTTTTTTGTCTGAATGCAACTTGGCATGCTGGATGTGGTAAAATGGATTAATAAATACAAGAAGTAATTCTCAATAAGGAGGGGCGTATGTCGGATATTATTAAGATAGAACATCTGAATAAATGTTTTGGCGATGTGAAGGCAGTTAATGACTTAAGTTTCCGCGTAAAGAAGGGAGAATTGTTTGCATTTTTAGGTGTAAATGGTGCTGGAAAAAGTACAACGATTTCTATTATATGCGGGCAGTTACGCAAGGACAGCGGAAATGTGTGGATTAAGGATAAAGAAGCAGACAGGGCAGGCAGTGAAACAAAGAGGCTGCTGGGAGTTGTGTTTCAGGACAGTGTTCTTGATAAACCTCTTACAGTTAAGGAGAATCTTAAAAGCAGGGCGGCGTTGTATGGAATTACTGGAAATTCATTCGAAAAAAGACTGGCAGAACTGGTGGAGATACTTGATTTCGGGGATTACATTAACAGACCGGTTGGTAAGCTGTCAGGCGGACAGAGAAGAAGAATTGATATTGCAAGGGCGCTGATTCACAGACCGGAGATACTGATTCTTGATGAGCCGACGACGGGACTTGACCCGCAGACAAGGCTTCTTATATGGAATGTTATTGAGAGACTTCGTACAGAGGAGAACATGACGGTATTCCTTACAACTCATTACATGGAGGAGGCGGCAAGTGCCGGATATGTTGTGATTCTTGATAAGGGAAGCATCGTGGCAGAGGGAACTCCTTTGGAATTAAAGAACGAATATGTTCAAGATACGATATCTTTGTATGGAGTTACAGAGGATGAGATTAAAGCTTTGGAAACAGAGTACAAAGCAATCCGTGATGGTTACAGGATTCAGGTTAAGAACACACTTGAAGCTACGAAAATGATTGTGAAACATCAGGAGATATTCCGTGATTATGAAGTTGTAAAAGGCGGTATGGATGATGTATTTCTTGCTGTGACTGGGAAAATATTGGGAGGTGGTCAGTGATGAAAGAGATAACCGCACTTGTAAGCAGAAACAGAAAACTCTTTTTTAAGGACAAAGGAATGTTATTCTCATCAATGATAACTCCGGTAATTCTTATTGTTTTGTATGCAACATTTTTAGCAAATGTATACAAGGACTCATTCGTTTCTGCAACTAAGGACATGATTGATTTATCAGACAAAATAATTAACGGCACAGTGGCAGCACAGTTAGCTGCGGCACTTCTTGCAGTAAGCTGTGTAACTGTTACATTCTGCGTCAATCTTACGATGGTTCAGGACAGAGCCAGCGGAGCAAGAAAAGATTTTGATGTTTCGCCTGTAAGCAAAACAAAGATTTATATAGGATATTTCTTATCAACAGTACTTAATTCGCTTATGGTTAATGGCACAGCACTTGCATTATGCCTGCTTTACATATTGAAGATGGGCTGGTATATGAGTGCGTCAGATGTAATATTTGTTATATTGGATATGATTCTGCTGGTGTTATTTGGAAGCACGCTTTCAAGCATTGTAAGCTATCCGCTAAAGACGCAGGGGCAGTTGTCGGCGGTTGGAACAATCGTAAGTGCAGGGTATGGATTTGTGTGTGGTGCATACATGCCGATATCTAATTTTAATTCAGGGCTGCAGAAAGCATTGTCCTACCTTCCGGGTACATACGGAACTTCCCTGGTTAAGAACCATATGCTAAACGGAGTGTATAAAGAGATGGCGGACACAGGGCTTCCGTCAGAAGCGGTCACAGTCATAAGGAACACTCTCGACTGTAATCCTGTATTCAGGGGACATGTTGTTGGCGTGCCACAGATGTATTTAATTATGGCTGGAAGCATAGTTGTATTCGGAGCAGCTTATCTTCTGATTATCATGATTCGGGAGAGATAATAATCTTAATATAATCTTAATATCATATAAAAATGCTTAACCCCTTTTTTAACATAATTCTGGTAGATTTCAATTATGTTAGAAAAGGGGAATTTTTTATGTTTGACAACAGGATAAGAAAACATTTGTCATCATTCCGGGTTATAACAATTGGATTTGGTGGATTAATCATATTAGGAGCATTGCTTCTTATGCTGCCGGTTTCATCAGCCAGTGGTTGTGTAACACCGTTTGGTGATGCATTATTTACATCTACATCAGCGGTATGCGTTACCGGATTAGTAGTACTGGATACAGGAAGCTACTGGTCTTTATTTGGACAGTTTGTAATAATTACGCTTATACAGATAGGAGGGCTTGGCGTAATTACTGTTGCTGTTGCGTTTTCTTTATTGTCAGGAAAGAAAGTGTCTTTAATGCAGAGAAGCTTTATGCAGGAATCTGTATCAGCACCGGTGGTTGGCGGAATAGTCAGGCTTACCGGATTTATATTAAAAGGAACATTCATTATAGAATTATCAGGAGCATTGCTTATGATGCCGGTATTCTGCAAGGATTATGGATTGAAAGGAATCTGGTTTGCAATATTTCATTCAATATCAGCATTTTGTAATGCAGGATTTGATGTGCTGGGAACAGCGGATAATCAATTTGCTTCAATGACGACATATGCCTGTAATCCTGTTATTAATATTACATTGATGCTTCTTATTGTGATAGGTGGAATTGGATTTGTTACGTGGGAAGATATTGAGAATAATAAGTATCATTTTAAAAGATATAAGATGCAGAGCAAATTAATAATTGTTACAACAGCCGTTCTTATAACAGTACCTGCAATTATATTTATGATAAATGATATGATGACTGGAAACGAGAAAATGCCTGTATTTAAGGCACTTTTTCAATCAGTGACATTAAGGACTGCGGGATTTAACACGGTTGACCTTAATGCAATGAAACAGGCATCTGTAATGATTATGATAATTCTTATGCTTATAGGTGGTTCACCAGGTTCAACAGCAGGTGGTATGAAAACAACTACATTTGCAGTTCTTATGGGAAACATGGTTGCAACATTTAAGAGAAATAAGAATATTCATTTTTTTGAAAGAAGAATAGATAACGATACAGTTAAAATGCAGCTACGATAGCTATGATGTACATTACATTATTTGTTACAGGCGCATTTATTATAAATGTCACAGATGGAATTTCATTAGGGAAATGTCTTTTGAAACAGCATCAGCAGTAGGTACGGTCGGATTGACATTAGGTATTACTCCACAGCTTGGAATATTATCAAGAATTGTTCTTATTATTCTTATGTTTATGGGCAGAGTTGGCGGTCTTACTTTAATATATGCTTTTCTGGAAATGGAAACAGCTATTCAAAATTTCCTGAAGAAAAGGTTAATATAGGATAGGAGCACAATATGAAAAAGAATGTATTACTTATAGGAGCCGGAAGATTTGGAAAACATATGGCTATGCAGCTTAATCAGCTTGGACATCAGGTGATGGCAGTTGATACTGATGAGACCAGAATTAACGATGTTATGAATATAGTCACAAATGCACAGATTGGAGATAGCACGAATGCTGAATTTTTAAAATCATTAGGCGTTGGTAATTTTGATGTGTGTATGGTGACAATTGGTGACAGTTTTCAGAATTCGCTGGAAACAACATCACTGTTAAAGGAACTTGGCGCCAGATATGTGGTATCAAGAGCTGAGCGGGATGTACAGGAAAAATTCCTGCTGCGTAATGGTGCAGATGCGGTTGTATATCCTGAAAAACACGAAGCAAAGTGGGCTGCAGTACGCTATACTGCGGACCATATTCTTGATTTAATACAACTGGATAATACTCATGCAATTCTTGAAGTGGAAGTTCCTGAGTCGTGGTTAGGAAAAAGTATTATTGAACTTGATATAAGAAAAAAATATGGAGTAAACATAATGGCTATAAAGCATAATGACTCAATAAATGTAAATGTTGAACCAGATATTGTACTTACAGAAGATATTACATTACTTGTGTTAGGAGATTATAAAAATCTGAAAAAATGCTTTAAGGTTTAAGATTAGGGGGCATGAGCATGAAGACGGGATTAATTATAATAATACTGATAGTTGTGATATTATTATTTATGGCAGCAGGATGGTATGTTATGAATAAAATAGACGGATTTATGAACAGAACAAGAAGAACCAATGACAAAGATACAATGAATGCTGTATTGAATGAAAGTGATGATAACGAAAAAAAAAGATATTAAATTGAAAATGTGTTATTATATACAAAATAAAATAAGGTGGTAATTATAACGGAAAAGACATTGAAAAACTTGTAAAAGAATTCTTAATAACAATAGGCTATTTAAGCATTGCAACATTAATAGGAATGCTGCTTATATATATTGGATTTACAGAATCAAATGTTACTATGGTATATCTTCTGTGTGTGCTTTTGCTTTCGATATTCACTAATGGATATATCTGGAGTGTGGCGGGTTCGCTTGTAAGTGTTGTTCTGATGAATTTCTTCCTGACAGAACCAAGATTTACTTTTCATACATATGACACAGGATATCCGCTCACATGTGTTATTATGCTTGCTGCGTCAATGCTTACAGGAACTCTGGCATCTAAACTGAAAAAACATGTTCGTATGTCAGAACAGGCTGCTTACAGGGAAAAGACACTACAGTTAAGGGCTAATCTTTTAAGGACGATTTCACACGATTTAAGAACACCACTCACGTCAATATCAGGTAATGCCAATAATCTTATGTATAATTATGATAAGCTTGATAATGATACGAGAGAGCAGATATTTACAGATATATATGATGATTCAGAATGGTTAATCAGTCTTGTAGAGAATATATTGTTTGTAACAAGATTTGAGGATGGAACAGTAACTCTTAATATGTCTGACCAGCTGATAGATGAAGTTATTGCTGAAGCGTTAAAACATATCAACAGAAAAAGCTGTGAACATAAAATACATGTGGATTGCGGCAAAGAACTGCTTCTTGTGAAAATGGATGCCAGACTTATAATACAGGTTATTATTAATATAGTCGATAATGCGATAAAGTATACACAGGAAGGCTCTGATATATATTAAAGCAAGAAAAGAAGGCAGATATGTAATTATATCCATTGAAGATAATGGCGCGGGAATACCTGATGACATGAAAGAAAATGTATTTGATACATTTTTCACCTGTAACAATGAAATTGCAGATAACAGAAGAAGTCTCGGACTTGGGTTATCTTTATGTAAAACTATTATAAATGCACATGGAAGTGAACTGGAATTAAGGGATAATACACCACATGGATGCATTTTTGAATTTAAGCTGCAGTTAAGTGAGGTACATTTAAATGAATAAAACACAGGTTCTTGTAGTTGAGGATGATTCACCAATAAGAAATCTCATAACAACAACATTAAAAACTAATAATTACAGGTATTTAACTGCTGTGAATGGAGAGTGCTATTTCACAGACCGCATCACATAATCCTGATATAATTCTGCTAGACTTAGGTCTTCCTGATATAGATGGGGTGGAAGTTATAAAAAAGATAAGAACATGGACTAATACACCAATAATTGTTATAAGCGCAAGAACTGAAGATGCGGATAAGATAGAAGCACTTGATGCAGGGGCAGACGATTATCTTACAAAGCCGTTTTCAGTAGACGAGCTTCTTGCAAGATTACGTGTAACAGTAAGAAGACTGTTGCTTATGCAGACGGATATGACTCAGAATAAAAGTGTATTTGAGAATGGAGATTTAAAAATTGATTACGCGGCTGGCTGTGCATATCTGAATGGAGATGAGCTGCATCTTACACCTATTGAATATAAGCTTCTCATATTATTATCAAGAAATGTCGGAAGAGTGCTGACTTACACTTATATTACTAAGAATATATGGGGCAGTTCATGGGAAAATGATCTGGCATCACTTAGAGTATTTATGGCAACATTAAGAAAGAAAATTGAAAAAGATGTCAATTCCCCGCAGTATATACAGACGCATATTGGTATAGGATACAGAATGCTGAGAGTATAATTATGGATTTCCTCATAAAAGTGTAAAACGGTGTATAATATAACCATAAAATATATGGAGATTAATTATATTGGATATTTAACCAGATAAGCAGATTTATTTTTAAATGAATGGAAAAATAATGCTCACAGATATCCTTTAATTATAAAAGGGGCATACGTTAAAATAGGACTAAATCAAGAGAAACCTTATAAAACAAGGGCTTGAATGATTTAAGTCCTATTTTTTCATATCAATTTTGAGGTAAGAGGACTCAATATTATAATTGAAGTGGAACGTTTACATGGTGTAAAATGAAAGAAAACAGATAAAGGAGATTTGAATTATATGAATTATATTACATTAAATAATGGAGTTAAAATTCCACAGATAGGTCTTGGTGTTTTTAGAACACCAGACGGAGCTGATACAGCTAATGCAGTAAAGTGGGCGATTGAGGCTGGATACAGACATATTGATACAGCTAAGGTTTACGGCAATGAAAAAAGCGTAGGCGAAGGCATACGTATGAGTGTCGTTGACAGAAGGGATATATTTGTTACAACTAAGCTTTGGAATGAGGATATTAGACAGGGAAGAACTAAAGAAGCATTTTTACAGACCTTGGAAGACATGGGACTTGATTACATAGACTTGTACCTGATTCACTGGCCAGCTAAAGGATATGAGAAGGCGTGGGCAGATATGGAGGACCTGTACAAGGCTGGCAAAATCAAGGCAATCGGTGTAAGTAACTTCAATGTTCACCATCTTGAGACTCTCAGTGAAAACTGGACAGTTGTACCAGCGGTTAACCAGATTGAGATTCATCCTTATTATGCTAATATTGAAAATGTTGAATATGCTAAGAAGAATGGTATTGCAATAGAAGCCTACAGCCCACTTGGAGGCAACGGAGCAGGAACACTTGAAAATGAGGTGATTATTGCACTGGCTGACAAGTATGGTAAGACACCTGCACAGATTGTTTTAAGATGGGAGCTTCAGAGAGGAATAATTGTACTTCCAAAGTCAACGCATCAGGAAAGAATTATTTCTAATTTTGACGTGTTTGATTTTGAATTGTCTGAGGATGATATGAACGCCATAAATAAGCTTAACAAGAACGAAAAACACGGTTCTGACCCAGAAACATTTAATTTTTAAGAGGAACTTGACTTTTGAATCGGTTTCACAAATCGAAACACGGCACAAAGCACCGAATATGGATAAACGGGTAAAAATATATTAAAATTCGGCGTGATTACGGTTGATTAATGTTTGTAATAGGTGTATTCTATATATAGAATAAGTACAGAGGCGGTAGATATAATAATTATCTACCTCATACCCAATCGGATAAATATGATAGATGTTATAATGTGAAAAGATAAATGCGAAACATGCGCTATACTAGCAAAGTTGTTAATTATATAAAGGTGGGAGAAATTTGACAAAAGTAAAAGACAAAAATACATAAAAGGTAGATGGTCAGCTTTACAAGAGTATTGTTGAGCAGGACAGGGCATCCGTTGTTATATGCAATCTTAAGCATGAGATTATTTACATGAATCCGGCAGCTGTTATCAGCTATGCGAAGCGAGGCGGCGATAAACTTATTGGAAGAAGTCTGTTAGACTGCCATAATCCGGAATCAAGAGATAGAATACAGCAGGTAGTGGACTGGTTTGCAGTAGATGAAAGCCATAATATCGTTTATACTTTTCACAATGAGAAACAGAATAAAGATGTTTACATGGTGGCACTCAGAGATGAGAGTAAGCTGATAGGATATTATGAGAAACATGAATATCGAAATTCAGAAACCATGAAACCATACGATTTGTGGTGATGATATGACGAAGGATGAATGGTATAAGCAGTTGTTTGATAGATTGATAATTCAAGTTCCGAAGCAGTTTTCATCTGAAGCAGAAAGATATTGATTACATAAATGAAAAGGTTGCGGTCGTCCAGTGGACGACCCTGCGTAGCAGGAGCAACGACCGAGTCTGGAGACGAGACCTTGATACAATAAGACAACATGCTAAGGACTTTATTGCAAAGAGAGAAGCTCCGGCATATATAGCAAATGATGGCAAGCAGACACCAATGCGTGGTTATCCGGCATTTATTGCTCAGCACGCAACAGCTACATGCTGTAGGAGTGCATCGAAAGTGGCATAAAATGCAGCCCGGCAAGGAACTTGTTTTCGTAAGATGCTGACATTGGAACAGTACAGAGAGCCACAGATGGCACAGCTATATCAGAATTATCTTGCAAGCGGACCAGTAGCTTATATGGAAGCTTTGTTTTCAGGAATGCTGGGTGATGCAGAAAAGCCAGACAGACAGCACTTGATTTTATAATCTATATTTTTGCTTTACAGCATATATGATGGAGCAGAAGACAAAAGTTATGTGATAAAGTTACTGGAAGAGCATATGGATCACTTTTACAGGAAATGCAGATAAGTTGAAAGGGTGAAGTGATTTGAACGATGAATCAGAGCATCAGGAATGGATTCTTTGCCCCAAATGTGGAAATAAAACAAGATTAAAATTAAGGAAGGATACGGTATTAACAAATTTTCCTTTGTTTTGTCCAAAGTGTAAAGAAGAAAGCCTGATTGATGCAGAAAAATTTATAGTAAAGGAAGCCAGACGCTAAGACGCAGTGCAGATTGTAATATTACAGTTTTGCACTGCGTCATTTATATTATGGGAGGTCAGATAAGAATGAAACTCTATTTGGGGAATATGGTAACAACAGTTACTACACTTATGATTGTATCGCTGGTTGGGTTTGTTGGATACTCAATCAGTAACAGAAGCAACATTAATTTCTGGGGCAGAAGGAGCCTGTTTATTTTGGCATATGGTCTTGTTATATGCTGCTTTGCAGCTGCAAGAGACGGACTGGATAAAACAATTCAGTATACGATAGATGGAAGCTGTAATCCGTGGAATATTTTCACTTGTGAGCGTTCCGAACATAATTGGATGTGTCGGAGCTGCAATCATAATTATTGCAGCAATAGCAACACCAATTGCAAAGTCACAGCATATGCGTGAGATATGGTTTTATGTGATGTCCGGTGGAGTGATGCTAAAGATTGTAGTTATGGAGATTGCAAGAATTATACAGATGTTTTAGGAGTGTTTTCATGAGAGTAGAGACTGAAAGAATGGGAGGTGACATTACCGTAGAATATAAAGATGGGCAGTTATACATCATGGAACGAATAATAATGTAGAATGACAGGAGAAAAAATATGAAGAATAAGTTATTTTTGATGATTATGGTAGTTATGGTATGTTCATTGACCGCATGTGGGTAGCAGGAAACCGGAACTATGACTAATACCGGAAACAGTACAGAGCAGGTCGTTACGAGCAAAGATAATAGTGAGCTGGCAACAGCAGAAGATAATAATATGGAGCAAACAGAGCCAAAGAAACAAAATCAATTACAGGATGTGAAGCCGTCATATAAAGAATTCAGAGGTATATTAGATGAAATTGATTCGGATATTCAGCCGGGAACAGCGGGAAATGGAATGAATTCTATTAAAACTGCAGCACATTTGCTTAACTGGGGGTGGAACCAGTATGACCACAGATGAGATTAAAAAGAGACAGTATCATGGTTTTCTGATAAAGGAAACTCTGAACAGGTGGAATTTTCGAATAAGCTTGCATCTGTGTATGATGTATATCAGAAATTATTAGGTCCTGATGCAAAAGAATTACTTGAGCAGGCAGGCTGTGATGATGCGGCATATCCATGGAGTGATGCTCCGGTTGAAACAATTGAAGCAATTGTAGAGGTAGTACAGCTCCCGGATGAACCGTAAATGAAAGTTTTGTTAATCCCCATTTGAAATGGGGGCCGAGGCAAAGCCGTAGCGTTACCTAGAGTGCTAGAAAATAAAACCTCCCGTGTTATAATGATATTGGTTTCGCAGGCCATATCAAAACACAGGAGGTATCCAAATGGATAATTAAAGTATAACACACACACGCTGGAATTGCACATATCACATTGTTTTTATTCCAAAGTTTAGAAGAAAAATAATGTATGGTGAAACAAAGAGAGATTTAGTAGAAATAATCAAAAAATTGTGTGAGATGAAACAGGTAACACTAACAGATGGAAAAGTATGTATTGATCATGTACATATGTACATTGCAATTCCACCGAAACTATGTGTTTCAGAGTTTATGTCATATCTGAAGGGAAAAAGCACATTGATGTTGTTTGACCGACATCCGGAATATAGGAGCAAGTGGGGAGATAGACATTTTTGGGCGAGAGGATATTACGTATCGATAGTAGGAAATGTGAATGAAGAAACGGTAAGAAAATACATACAGGAACAGGAAGAAAACGATAAGTAAGAAGATGGAAGGAAGTAATGAGCTTCCCTTTAGGAAGCAACAAGTAATTATGGTGTTGCGAAACCCCGCCTTTGGTGGAACCAGTATAATCTGGAGGGGCAAAATTAAACCCCATTTGAAATAACTTTTTCCGCATTGAATATTAAGAGACTTGTTGGTGTACGTCTTTGCTGTTTTATTATATTCTTTAAAAATGAAAGCTAATCTTTGAATAAATATTTTTGAATTTAAGTGACGCTTGACACATTTTTCTCGTCTATTAGGGTGAAAGACCTTAATACAAGGGAAGGAGGAGAAGCTTATGGATGATAAGCAGATATTAGATTTATATTGGGAGCGCTCCGAAGCTGCTATATCCGAAACTTCAAAAAATACGGAAAGTATTGCAGATATATAGCCTCTAATATTCTTCACAATGACGAAGATAGCGAGGAATGTAAATGATACTTATTTAAGAGCTTGGAACAGCATACCGCCTAACCGTCCATCTGTCCTAAAAATTTTAGGAAGATTACTCGCAACTTATCTTTGACAGGTACGAACTGCTCAATGCAAAGAAACGTAATGGCGGGCAAATGTCATTGATTTTGATGAAATACAAGAGTGCATACCATCGTTGGATAGTACAGAAAACATTGTTGAAGAAATTGCTCTAACGGATATTCTCAACCGCTTTCTTTCTTCCCTGTCATTAGAACAGCGAAAAATCTTTATGAGAAGATATTGGTATTTATCGCCCATTAAAGAAATTGCAACGGAATATGGTATGAGTGAGAGCAAAATCAAGATGTCATTATTTCGTTCAAGGAACGAACTTAAAAAATTATTAGAGAAAGAAGGTATCTCTGTATGAAAGAAAAGAAACTTTTAAGGGCATTGGGAAATGTCGATAATCAGTATATTAAGGAGGCTGAACCTATGAAAAAAACAAGTAAAATTACTAATCGGCAAAAATGGGTGTCTGTTGCTGCTTGCTTCGTACTCGTTGTTGTGATTGGAGTGGGAGTTTTTCAAAGCAATCTGTTTGGTACAAAAAACGATATTGCCACGCTGGATGGTGGAGAAACAATTACTTTTGTTAAAAATGACTTATCACAATCTTCAATTAACTTAAATGTAACAACAAGACCTTTGAGCAATGCTGAGATTGAAATGCTTTTTGCAGACCTGCCTGTTACCGCAGATGCTTACTTTGATGCTGACAATCATAATATTCTGGGTTTTGAGGGAAAAATTAGTGATACAAGAATGGTAGTATCTAAACAGGGTGTAAATCTATTAGATACTATCATTGATGGAAATACAATCACTTCAAGTGTAGACGGCGTTGATATCGATGCAGGATATTTCGTAACAAAGTCAAATAGTCAAGGTATCAAAACCGTAATATATTATGCAACCTTTGATATGGGAGAGAACACTATTTACGTAGAGTATTCTGGCGTTGAAAATGAAAGTGAAACTGTAAAAAACAACTTGGTAGACACAATTTTGAAGTTGATTGAGAACGGTGCATTTGATTTGAGCCAAATCCAAGAATAATTTGCAAATTTCATATACTAAGAACTTGATGTAACGTCTATACCCTTAAAAATATTTGGCTTCGGTATGTCAATATCGCTATGTTATTATAATGTGTATGCAAATTTGTACGACAAGGCAAAGCTAACAGCATTGTATTATTCATTATCAGGAAGAGTGGCTATCAGGCTTGATGAACTGATTGGGGGCTAAGTTATGAACGACGACAATGAAAATGTGTTGATTATTGCATATAACTTGTTCTGCACCATACTAATACCAGCAGTAATAGTATTGATAGGAATTTGGTCTTTGGAGTCGGAGAGCGATTTCACACATGGACGAACAGGAGGATTGCCGATGGGGGCATTGACTGTATTCGTTCCAGAGGTTATATTTGGTTTGAAGTGGAAAATGAAAAGGGCGTTTACAATTTCATGCTGTATTGCGTGGTGTATCTTCCTTCTTAAGATGGCACATTATTTCTTTGCTGTGGTTACAAATGCATCAATTACATATTATGGAACGGTGTGCATTGTGCTATTTGGATTAATGTGGAGTATAGTCATGGAATTGAAGCAGAAATTAAAAGAATACATTTTGGAGTTTCCACAGGAATATTGGCTTGTTCCTTGTTCTAATAGTTCGAGATATAACAAGGTGTTTCGCTTTATATGGTTAGTAGGCGTCGTTTTAGGAACGATATTTTTATTAATGATTAAATGGGGGATGAGTCTTTGATAAAAGTTATATTTTATTTTTTGCTTGTAAGTATAGGAGCAGGTTTGGTGCAGATGAAAATACCGCTGTTTGGTCGTCATAGCAAGCGGTGGGAAGAACAAAATTATGCACAGCGGTTTGGCGGTATCTTTTTTCCGGCATTCATTGCGCTTGTAGTTATCTTTTTATTTAATGAGTATAAGACGGCTCAATTACCCACTTTGAATGAAGAAATGCTGATGAATGGAGCGGAGTATTGTTTGGTAACTGATCTGAATGAGATAGGAGATGCGGATTATGCTTATGAGATAAAAAGCGGAAGCTCACAAGAGGAGATTTGCGGAATTATATCAAGTATATGTATAGACTTAAAAGGGGAAGATGATTTGGTAAATGCCAGATATGAAAACGGAGAATATATTATCATCAGCAATGGCATAACAATAGGACGGCCGTCATAAATGACAAAGCAACAATAGATTTATTGAAGATATACTTTTATAACCAATAAAATGAAACTGTTTGTAAATATGAAACGATATTAATCAATTCAGGAGGATTACATCATGGAACGAGTAGCTAAATTTTTAAAAGAAGCAGAGACATATTATTTGGCAACAGAAGGCGACCAGCCAAGGGTAAGACCTTTGGAACAGCACACATTTTTGAAGGAAAGTTGTATATTCAGACTGGCAAGGTAAAGGATGTTTCAAAGCAGATTCACGCAAACCCGAAGGTAGAAATTTGTGCATTTAAAAATGGCGAGTGGCTTCGTGTAGCCGGAGAACTTGTGAAGATGACAGAAGAGAAGCAAGACAGTCTATGCTGATGCTTATTCATCTTTACAGAATATGTACTCAGCAGATGATGGAAATACCGAGGTATTCTATTTCAAGAATGCAACAGTCACATTCTCATCATTTACCCATGAACCGGAAATAGTGAAGTTTTAAAGGATAGCTGAAGATGGCAAAAAGTAAGAAAACTAAAATACATAAAAAGATTGATGGTCAGATTTTACAGATGAACAAACAATTTAGTAATCTAAAGATGAAGCAGAAGGATAAGATTACAGAATGGGTGTATGAAGAATACAAAAAGTATGTAACAGAGCATGATAAAGTACCTGATTTACTGGCAGATGAACAGATTGTTGAAGCTGTACTTGATAAGATAAATGAGGCACAAATCTGGATACCTGATGGAGAGATATACGATTATTATCGAAGAAAGAAACCACAACTTCAAAAGAGGCTGGATAATGAAAAGGTAATTAAGTTTAAATCCTATGTCAGCTTTTATAAGAGTATTGTTGATCAGGACAGGGCATCCGTTGTTATATGCAATCTCAAACATGAGATTATCTACATGAATCCGGCAGCTGTTACCAGCTATGCGAAGCGAGGCGGAGATAAACTTATTGGAAGAAGTTTGTTAGATTGTCATAGTCCGGAATCAAGAGATAAAATACAGCAGGTAGTGGACTGGTTTGCAGCAGATGAAAGCCATAATATCGTTTATACTTTTCATAATGAGAAACAGAATAAAGATGTTTACATGGTGGCACTCAGAGATGAGAGTAAGCTGATAGGATATTATGAGAAACATGAATATCGAAATTCAGAAACCATGAAACCATACAATTTGTGGTGATGATATGACGAAGGATGAATGGTATAGGCAGTTGTTATACTGATGGCAAAGTCAAAAGAAGGTGCTCAGAGTGGGATTCTTTAAGAAAAAGACAGTTATAAAGACATATGATAAAGAAAATAAGAAACCAGTAATCAAGGCAAGCATATGTAATGGTGAGCAGGTTGCAGGCTTTAAGGACATTCATACAGGTAAGATAGAGGAGGTTATGCTGATTAAAAATCAGGCAGACCTTGATGCGTTCAAGAAAATGTATGGAATATATGGAGAGATAGAGAAGGAATATTGATATGAGCATATTAGGAAATATACTTTGGTTTATATGTGGTGGATTGTTGAGTGGACTGTCGTGGGTTTTGGCAGGTCTGATATGTTGTATAACAATTATCGGAATTCCTTTCGGAAAGCAGTTTTCAAAATTGCTAAATTGTCTCTGATGCCATTTGGGGCAGAGGTAATATAATAAACAGGCAGGTAAGAAAGATGTATTTGATTAAGACAGTAAAAGGAGATATAACAAAGTAACAGATGTGCAGGCAATTGTTAATGCAGCAAATAACTCTTCTTGGCGGAGGCGGTGTAGATGGTGCGATTCATAGAGCCGCAGGACGGAACTTCTGGCTGAGTGTAGGACACTTCACGGATGCGTGACTGGAGAAGCAAAGATAACAAAAGCCTATAATTTACCATGCGATTATGTTATTCATACTGTAGGACCGATATGGAATGGAGGCAGAGATAGAGAAGAGGAGCTTCTTGCTAACTGCTATTTTAATTCTATGAAGCTGGCAATGGATAATGGAATCAGGTCTATTGCATTTCCTTCAATATCAACGGGAATATATAGTTTTCCTGTTGAGTTGGCAGCAAAGATTGCGGTACATACAGTAAACCGGTTCTTGCAGGATAATCCAGATTGTTTTGATCTGGTGGAATGGGTGCTATTTGATACTCATACTGAATCAGTGTATGAAGATGAGGTTGATAAGATATATTAAAAGATTAATCGGTTTAAGATTGGTTTAATAGGGTCAAATATAAAACTTCATGGACGAAGGAGGAAACAGAGATTGAGCTGTCTGACCTGGCAGTAAATGATATGGTTTCAATAACAATTGCAGGAGAAATTCAGGAAACATACCCGGCACGCATAATGAACGTGATAAAGGTGCAGCTGCTGGGGGAAAATTTACATTGACATATCCAGAAAAATACTTATAATAGACATATCGCATAAAAATGCGCGACAGTTCGTTTGTACCATCCTGTCGTTAAATAAAACCAGGGCTGCTAAGAAGACTTTTTATGTAATTTAGCCCTGTAGGTGTGTATACATTTACAGGGCTTTCTATATGTGCTCACAGTGGGGCACGTTCTTTTCTAAGCAATTCTGTTTTTATTCCACAATAAATTAGAGGAGAAACTAAAATGTATTATTTAAAAACCGAGAGCAGCTTTGATTCTGCACATTTTCTGAAGGGGTATGACGGAAAATGCAGGAATCTTCATGGTCACCGCTGGAGAGTTGTTGTTGAAATAGCAGCAGACCAGTTAAAGGATGAGGGTCAGACAAGAGGAATGCTTGTGGATTTTTCTGATTTAAAAAATGCTTTGAAGGATATCTGTGATGATTTTGACCACAGCCTGATTTATGAAAAAGGTTCTCTAAAAGGTGCGACAATTGCTGCATTACAGGCGGAGGAGTTTCGTATGATTGAAGTTGGCTTCAGACCTACGGCGGAGCATTTTTCAAAATATTTCTATGAGCTGATGAGTGCAAAAGGCTTTCCAATCCACAGAGTGGAAGTATACGAGACACCTAATAATGTAGCAGCATACGAAGAATAAAGGAAAGAAACTAATATGAAAGTTGTTGAGAAATTTATAAGTATCAATGGAGAAGGAAGAAGATCCGGAGAATTGGCGGTGTTTATCAGATTCAAGGGTTGTAACCTGAATTGCTCCTATTGTGATACAAAGTGGGCCAATGAGCCAGCTTGTGATTACGAGGAGCTGTCACCAGATGAGATTTGTGAATATGTCAGTGAGACAGGCATTAAAAATGTGACGCTGACAGGGGGAGAGCCTTTATTACAGAAGGATATCAGGAGTCTGGTAGAAAAATTATTGAACAAATCGGACATTCGAGTAGAGATTGAAACTAATGGAGCGGTTGATATTGCTCCCCTTGCCAATGCATTTTCAAAAGAAAAACTTAGCCTTACTATGGATTACAAGCTGCCATCCAGCGGCTGTGAGGAGAAAATGTTTCTCTCCAATATGGAAGCTTTAAGAAAGCAGGACACAGTCAAGTTCGTTTCGGGCAGCATTAATGATTTGGAATGTGCAGAGAAAATAATTGAAAAATTTCATCTGACAGAAAGATGCCAGGTATTCATAAGCTCAGTGTTTGGTTCAATTGAGCCAGTGGAAATCGTGCATTTCATGACCAGTAAAAGGATGAATGATGTGCGTCTTCAGATTCAGATGCACAAGGTAATCTGGAACCCAGAGGAAAGGGGCGTATAATGTGAAAAATCCTTATATCAAAGATTTTTCACGTGCAAATTTGTGCTTTCAGCCCAAAGTTTGCGGGGTGAAGCAAGAATGGAGATTATGATGATAGATACGAAAGCGATTGAGGAGCATATTAGAGGGATTCTTGTTGCATTGGGCGACGACCCGGAGAGGGAGGGCTTAAAGGATACACCAAAGCGAGTTGCGAAGATGTACGAGGAGGTCTTTCTTGGAATGAATTACTCCAATCACGAAATTGCGCAGATGTTTGATAAGACATTTGAGGATGGAATTAAGGAACTTGATACTTCTAAGGTTGTAGTTATGAAGGACATCGACCTGTTTTCTTACTGCGAGCACCATATGGCACTTATGTATGATATGAAGGCGACAGTTGCGTACATTCCTAATGGGAAGGTTATAGGCTTATCAAAGATTGCAAGAATATGCGATATGGTTGGAAGAAGACTGCAGTTACAGGAAAGAATCGGTCAGGATATTGCGGACATTATGGCAGAGATAACAGGAAGCGAGGATGTTGCGGTGGTGCTTGAAGGATATCACAGCTGTGTGTCGGCAAGAGGAATTAAGAAAAACAACACGAGAACAATGACTGTAGAGTTAAGAGGAAGCTTTAAGGACGATGCAGCATTACAAATGTATCTAAGATAGGAGAGATGAGTTATGAAAGCATTAGTATTATCAAGCGGTGGCGTGGATTCCACTACGGCACTGGCATTGGCAGTGAGCCGATATGGAAAGGACAATGTAATTGCTCTGTCAGTTTCTTATGGACAGAAGCACGATAAAGAAATTCAGGCGGCAAAGGCTGTTTCTGCATTTTACGGAGTGGAGCAGTTATTCTTGGATCTGAGTAAGATTTTTCAATATAGCAACTGCTCTTTATTGCAGCAGTCTACAGAGGAAATTCCAGAGGAGAGCTATGCCAGGCAGATTGAAAAGACGGAGGGCGAAAAGCCTGTAAGCACCTATGTGCCATTTCGAAATGGACTGTTTCTTTCATCGGCGGCAAGCATTGCACTAAGCAAGGACTGTAGCGTGATTCTTTATGGCGCACATGCAGATGATTCAGCCGGTTTTGCCTATCCAGACTGTTCACCGATGTTTAATGATGCTATGAATCAGGCGATTTTTGAGGGCTCAGGACATCAGTTAAAGGTGGAGGCGCCATTTGTGAATATGACTAAGGCGGAGGTGGTGAAGATGGGCTTAGAGCTTAACGCACCATACGAGCTTACATGGTCCTGCTATGAAGGAAAGGATGTGCCTTGCGGCAAATGTGGAACCTGTATCGACAGAGCGGCTGCATTTGCAGCAAATGGGGTAAGTGACCCTGCAATAAAATAAAAATTGGAGAAAGCTATGAGAGAAAAAGAGAATTTAACATTATTAGGCAACCAGCAGAATAATTACGAGACAGATTACAACCCTGGCCTGCTTGAAACATTTGTAAACAAACATCCAGAAAATGATTATTTCGTGAAGTTTAACTGCCCGGAATTCACAAGTCTCTGTCCAATTACAGGGCAGCCTGATTTCGCAAACATTATTATTTCGTATGTCCCAGGCGAGAGAATGGTGGAAAGCAAGAGCTTAAAGCTGTACCTGTTTTCATTCCGTAATCATGGGGATTTTCACGAGGACTGCGTGAACGTGATTATGAAGGATTTGATTACGCTGATGGAGCCAAAGTATATTGAAGTGTGGGGCAAATTCACACCACGTGGTGGAATTTCCATTGATCCATACTGTAATTATGGAAAGCCAGGAACTAAGTGGGAAGATGTGGCATTCAACCGTATGGCAAATCATGATATGTATCCAGAGAAGGTGGATAATAGGTAAAATAACATTACTAAATTTCGTGCAATGCACAAAAACCAGAAGAGTGTTGTAAGGTAATAAAAGATTAAGCGATATTGTATGAATTTACTTCACACAATATCGCTTTTACGTGTCAGAAGAATCATCCAACGGAATTATTTATCCCAGTTAAATGAATAAGAGACAGCTTTTTCCACATTCTGACCTTGGAATCACGCTCATTCTGAGTGATTTCAGGGTCAAATGTTCTGTCTACAGACCAGTTCTTTCTTATGTCATCGGTACTTTTCCAGTAACCAACTGAGAGTCCGGCAAGGTAAGCCGCACCCATGGCAGTTGTTTCAACACATACAGGCCTGTTTACAGGAGCACCGGATATATCAGCCTGCATCTGCATAAGAAGATTGTTAGCACTTGCACCACCATCGACCTTAAGAGAAGAAAGTTCTATGCCTGAATCTGCTTTCATTGCAGTAAGAACATCGTTTACCTGATAAGCGATTGATTCAAGTGTGGCACGTATAATGTGGTATTTGTTGACACCACGGGTTATTCCTAAGATAGTACCTCTTGCGTACTGGATCCCAGTATGGTGCACCAAGTCCTGTAAATGCGGGAACAACGTAGCATCCGTTGGTATCAGGAACTTTTCTTGCCATATATTCCGAATCCTGTGAAGAATCAATAAAATGCATTTCGTCACGAAGCCATTGGATGGCAGCTCCGGCTACATATATCGAGCCTTCAAGTGCATATGTGACTTTACCGTCAAGTCCCCATGCAATAGTAGTAACAAGACCGTTCTTTGAAAAAATAGGCTTTTCTCCAGTATTCATAAGAAGGAAGCAGCCTGTTCCATATGTATTCTTGGCTTCTCCTGCGTCAAAACAGGTCTGTCCGAAAAGTGCAGCCTGCTGGTCGCCGGCAGCACCTCCGATTGGGATAGGACAGCCGAAGAATTCAGCGGAGGTCTCACCAAATATGCTGCTTGATGGGACTGCCTTTGGAAGCATGCATTTTGGAATATCAAGCTCTTTTAAGATGTCTTCGTCCCATTCAAGTGTATTAATGTTGAAAAGCATCGTTCTTGATGCATTGGAATAATCTGTGGCATGAACCTGACCTTTAGTAAGCTTCCAGATTAACCATGTTTCAATTGTTCCAAAAAGCAGATCTCCTTTTTCGGCACGCTCACGGACACCTTTAACATTATCAAGAATCCATTTTAACTTGGTTCCAGAAAAATACGCATCAATAACAAGACCGGTTTTGTTACGGATTGTTTCTGTAAGCCCTTTCTCTTTAAGAGAATCTGCGTATTCTGAAGTCCTTCTGCACTGCCATACAATAGCATTGTATACAGGCTCACCAGAATATCTGTCCCATACAACTGTTGTTTCACGCTGGTTGGTTATTCCTATTGAGGCAATATCTGACGCGTTAGCACCTACATTTGCAAGAGCCTGTCTGGCAACTTCCAGAATCGTTGACCAGATTTCATCTGCATCATGTTCTACCCACCCAGGTTTTGGGAAATATTGTGTGAATTCTTTCTGTGCAACACTGCACATCTCGCCACTTCTGTTGAAAAGAATACAGCGGTTGCTTGTTGTTCCGGCATCAAGAGCCATTATGTATTTTGCCATGGTAAAGTCTCCTTAATTATATGATTTTTTATAAACATATCTAGTTGATAGTTATTTTATATTTAAATTATTGTTTTATCAATGTATTAATGATAAAATGGAAAAGGTATTTTGGGCGACGTGGGCTTATAATATATTGAGGGTACAAAGGAGGCAGCTATGGTAGACATGAGCAGGTATAATAAGTTAAGAATCAATCCTGATAGATATAATTACGATCTGGCTACGAATCTTCCATTAAGAAGAACTTTCTGGAGAATAGCTGATAAAACAGTACTTTTTGATAACAAAACATATTGCATACTGGCGATAGATATAGAGAATTTTCACCTTATTAATAAGTGGTATGGTCGTGAAACTGGTGATGAGCTTCTTATAGAGATTGGAGAAGCTCTTAAGAGTATAGATGCCGGGTATGGAACAATTTCCGGATATATGGGTGGAGATAATTTCTGTGTTATATTTGAAGAGAACGATGATGTGATTAATCTAATCAGAAAAAGAATATCAGGTATTGTTAACGGATACAGGGGGCATGATATTACAAGGGCATATTATGGTGCATATAAGACTGCAGATAAGGATATAACTACAGGTGAGATGTGTGACTATGCGTATGGTGCGCTAGAGATAGCAAAACAGCGCCCTGATAAGGATATCTTCTGGTATGATGAGAGTATGGCAAGGGAACAGGAAGCAGAAGCAAAGCTTATGCCAGAGATATGCAGTGCAATGGATAATGGAGAATTTACATTTTATCTTCAACCCAAATGTATATTACAGACAGGTAAGATTATTGGTTCTGAGGCACTTGTGAGATGGATAAGTCCTGAGAAAGGATTTATTTCACCAGGACAGTTTATACCGCTGCTTGAAAAAAACGGATTTATAAATAAACTTGATGTGTATATATGGGATAAAGTATGTCAGACTATAAGAAGATGGCTTGATGAGGGAAGAACAGCACTGCCAATATCAATAAATGTTTCGAGAGCAGATATATACTCTATGGATGTTGTAAGAATACTTAAAGGCATGATTGAAAAATATAATATTTCAACAGAGTATATTGAAATAGAGATTACAGAGAGTGCATATGTGGAGAATGGCTCGGTAATTAAGGATACGGAGAAGGCATTTAAGAATGTGGGCTTTAAGATTCTTATTGATGATTTTGGAAGCGGATATTCATCACTTAACATGCTTAAGGATATTGATGCAGATGTTCTGAAACTGGATATGAAATTTCTAGACCTTAATCCGGAAAATAATGATAAAGGTGTAAGCATTATAACTGCAGTTCTTGATATGGCAAGACAGCTTGATATTCCGACTATTGCTGAGGGTATTGAGACTGATGAACAGTTTAAGCTGCTTGAACTTTTAGGCTGTGAATATGCGCAGGGATACTATTATTACAGACCTATGTCTATAAGTGATTATGAGAAGCTTATTGATGATAAGGACAATGTAGCTGATAAGCTTATTATTTTAAAAACAAGAAAGAATGATAAGTCTTATCTTAAGGAGATAACTGATTACTTCTGGAAGATTGCAGATGTTGATCTTGATACGGGAGCATATCACTTTATAAGAAGGACAGATGAGCCTGATTATGTTATGACACCAAGACCTAAGACTATTGCAGAATATGCAGACAGATATATCAGGTACGGTGTTATCCACCCGGATGATGTTTCACTTTATAAAGAAGCTATTAATCTTGGCAGAATTAAGAAACAGCTTGATGAGGGGAAAGAAAGAGGAAGATACCAGATAAGATATAATATGGATGGAACATATAAATGGTATGTATTTGAGGTTACTAAGCCAACAAATTATTCTGAGGATAACAGGAGAGTGCTTTTCACATGGAAAGAAGCTGATTATCAGGCAGGTGCAAGAGAAGATGCAATGGATATTATATATAATACATTTATTAAGATACTCAGAGCCGATTTCCTGCATGACAGATACGAACTTATAAAGTCAACTCAGGAGGATATAATTAGAGATGCCGAATTATCAGGCAGCATTAAGGAATATATTGATAAATATATTGATATGGGAGTAGTTCATCCGGAGGATGCCGGAGTATATAGAGATTTTGTAAATCCGGACAAGGTGCTTGAACATTTCAGAAATAATAAAAAATCATTGAGATTGAGATACAGACGGCTTCTTGATGGAGAGTATAAGTGGGTGGAGATGACAGTATCAAAGAGTAAGGATTACAGTGAGGATATACCTGTGTTTATATTTTATCTCAGGGAAGTAAGATATATATATGAGAATACGATGATTTCTGAAACAAAGAAAAAAAATAGGCAATATATACGCCAAGGAAATAGTAAGCAATATTAATGATGCAAAGAAACGGGAGATGAAATTGTGGGTTCAGGTCGCAAATGAATAGTAACTATGTTAAACAATAGTAACAATTGTTATTATGAATAACTTTACAACCTTTTCTTTCAATGATATTATGTGTGTTGCTAAAAGAATGTACAGTTAAGGAGGCATTATGGCACAGGAAATATTAAATGTGAGCCAGCTTAAGGTTGGTGTTGAAGATAAAGAAATACTTCATGGGGTTGATCTTTCTCTTAATAAGGGAGAGACTCATGTACTTATGGGACCTAACGGAGCAGGTAAGTCTACTCTTGGTTATGCTCTCATGGGTAACCCAAGATATGAGATATTAGGTGGTAAGGTTACATTTAACGGAGAAGATTTACTTTCTAAGAATGTTGCTGAGAGATCACAGGCAGGTCTTTTTCTGTCTTTCCAGAATCCTATTGAGGTTCCTGGTATTACACTTGGTAATTTTATAAGAAGTTCTATGGAGCAGCGTGGAAAGAAGATGACATACTTCAAGTTCAAGAAGCTCCTTCAGGAGAAGATGGAATTCCTTCAGATGGATCCATCATATATGGACAGAGACCTTAATGTTGGTTTCTCAGGTGGTGAGAAAAAGAAAGCTGAGATATTACAGCTTCTTATGCTTGAGCCTTCTCTTGCTATTCTTGATGAGACTGACTCAGGACTTGATGTAGATGCTGTTAAGACAGTATCGCTAGGTGTTGAAGAATATCAGAAGACTCAGAACGGAGCACTTCTTATTATCACTCACAGCACCCGTATCTTAGAGGCACTTAAGGTGGATTATACTCATGTTCTTGTCAATGGTAATGTTGTTGCAACAGGCGACAGTGCTATGATTGATGATATCAATGAGAATGGTTTCGAAAGATTCATCAAGTAATTAAGGCTCGGAGGCTTGTAATGGAAGAAAAGACATTTGTAGATGACATAAACAGAAGTGTTTATGATATTAAGAACGAAGAGAACGATTCTTATAGAATAAAGCAGGGACTTACTCCAGAAATCGTTGAGAAGATATCAGAAGAGAAGCATGATCCTGCTTGGATGAGAGAGTTCAGACTTAAGTCATTAGAGATATATAATAATATGCAGGTGCCTGACTGGGGTCCGTCTATTGATGGACTCAATATGGATAATATTGCTACTTATGTTCGTGCCAATACGAATATGAAGGGTGACTGGAATGATGTACCAGAAGAGATTAAGGATACATTTGACAGATTAGGTATTCCTAAGGCGGAGAGAGAGTCGTTAGCCGGAGTTGGAGCACAGTACGACTCAGAGCTTGTATACCATAATGTCCGTAAGGAGGTTGCTGACCAGGGTGTTGTATACACTGATATGGAAAGTGCACTTACAGGTGAATATGCAGATATGGTACACGAGCATTTTATGAAGCTTATTACACCACAGGATCATAAGTTCGCAGCACTTCACGGAGCTGTATGGTCTGGTGGTTCATTTGTGTATGTACCAAAGGGAGTTAATCTTGAGATTCCTCTGCAGTCATATTTCAGACTTAATGCTGCAGGAGCAGGTCAGTTTGAGCATACACTTATTATTGTTGATGAGGGTGCAAGTCTTCACTTTATTGAAGGATGTTCAGCACCTAAATATAACGTTGCCAATCTTCATGCAGGTGCGGTTGAACTTTTTGTGGCTAAGAATGCAAAGCTTCGTTACTCAACAATTGAGAACTGGAGCAAGAATATGTATAATCTTAACACTAAGAGAGCAACTGTTGCTGAAGGTGGTAAGATTGAATGGGTTTCAGGCTCATTTGGTTCGCATGTATCATATCTGTATCCTATGAGTATCCTTAATGGAGAACGCTCAAGCTGTGAATTCACAGGAATTACATTTGCAGGAGCAGGACAGAACCTTGATACAGGTATGAAGGTAGTTCATAATGCACCAGGTACAACATCAGTTGTAAGTACTAAGTCAATATCTAAGGGTGGCGGAATCAGTACTTTCAGAAGTGCGGTAACAATGACTACCAAGGCTAAGAAGAGTAAATCATCAGTTTCATGTCAGTCACTTATGATAGATGATATTTCAAGATCTGATACAATTCCGGCTATGGATATCCGTGTTAATGATGCGGATGTAGGACATGAGGCAACAATTGGACGAATCAGTGATGATGCTGTATTTTATCTTATGTCAAGAGGAATTCCGGAAGATGATGCGAGAGCAATGATTGTTTCAGGATTTGCTGATAATGTATCTAAGGAGCTTCCACTTGAGTATGCAATGGAGATGAATAATCTTATCCGTCTTGAGATGAAGGGCAGCATTGGTTAAGTTAATCAGAGTGAGGAATATGATATGATAGGTATCGAAGAAAAGGACATGATAATAAACCGTATCCCAGCCAAGACATGGAATCATCTTCATATGAACCAGAGCAGGGTTGGAGAGGTTGTGATTAATCGTACAGGTGAGTTAAATGCTTCTGTTAATGATGTAAGTCTCATTGATGATGGAAAGCTTAATAATGGTGAGCTTGACAATATCATTGGTGGATGTGGTCAGGAGATTACAGAGGCAGCTAGGAAATCACAGACTGAACCTGTATATTATATAACAGATAAGAAGAATGCAGGCTTCGTAAGACTTGATTTCAATTATGGCAGGAACAATGCAGACATTAATGTTGTTGGTATTGAGACTAAAGAGAATGCCAGCATTGATGTTTACATGGATTTTAATGGAGATAAAGATGGAGAAGGCTTTGCAGCAGTACAGACAAGACTATATGCTGCCAAGGATTCGGTTATCCGTCTTATCCAGATTCAGAGGGTAGGCAGTGAGACAACATTTATTAATGATATCGGTGGTTACTGCGAAGATGGTGCAAGAATTGAACTTGTGCAGCTTTATTTAAGCGGAAAGAACAGATACGAAGGCTGTGAGATTAAGCTTGCAGGTGATGGAAGTTCTATGTCTGCAGAGATTGGATATGTTGCAGCAGGTAAAGAAAGACTTGATATGAACTACTGCGTAAGACATATCGGCAAGAAGACAGAATGTGCAATCAATGCGGCAGGTGCATTGAGAGATACAGCATTTAAGCTGTTCAGAGGAACTATTGATTTCGTTAAGGGTTCAGCAGGTTCTGTAGGTAATGAGAAGGAAGAAGTTCTTCTTATTGATGAAAAATGTGTCAATCAGACTATTCCTATTATTCTATGTGCAGAAGAAGATGTTGTCGGTAATCACGGTGCAACTATAGGAAAGCCTGATGAGGAGCTTTTATTCTATCTTGAATCAAGAGGAATACCGGCACAAGAATGTTATAATATGCTGGCAGCAGCTAAGCTTTTAGCTGTATGCGGCAAAATCCCTGATGATGGTATCAGGAACGAGATACATGACTACATTAAAGAGGTTTATTAATGAGTGAGTTAAGTAAGACGATTGAGTCTATAAGAAAAGATTTCCCACTTATTTCGGGAAGCAATATTGCATATCTTGATAATGCAGCGACTACACAGAAGCCACAGGCTGTTCTTGATGCAGTTAATAAGTATTATCAGGAGATGAACGCCAATCCGTTCAGAGGTGTATACGAATTAAGTGAGATTGCTACAGAAAGTTATGAGAATGCAAGAAAGGCAGTAGCTCAGTTTATTGGTGCTAAAGATGCAAGCCAGATAGTATTTACAAGAAATGCTACAGAGAGTCTTAACTTAATTGCATACAGTTATGGAATGAATTTCATTAAAGAGGGTGATGAGATTGTTGTTAGTGTTATGGAACACCACAGCAATTTCCTTCCATGGAAGCAGGTTGCAGAAAAAATGTGGAGCGGTATTAAAGCAGCTTACACCTGATGAGAATGGAGAGATTACAGACAAGTCTTTAGAGGTTATCACAGATAAGACTAGGCTTGTAGCAGTTACCCAGGTACTTCTAATGTATTAGGAAGAGTTAATGATATAAAGCATATTGCAGAGGTTGCACATGCACATGGTGCGGTTATTGTGGCTGACGGAGCACAGAGTGTTCCTCATATGCCGGTTAATGTAACAGACCTTGATGTTGACTTCCTTGTATTTTCTGGACATAAGATGTTAGCACCTATGGGAATCGGAGCATTATATGGCAAGAAAGAGCTTCTTGACAAGATGCCACCATTCTTAAGCGGTGGTGAGATGATTGAGATTGTTCACTGGGACAGAGTTAAATATGCAGAGGTTCCACATAAGTTTGAGGCAGGAACTGTTAATACTGGCGGTGCAGTCGGACTTCATGCGGCAATTGATTATATTAACAATGTTGGATTTGACACAATTATGGCACAGGAGCGAAAGCTTACTAAGATTGCTGTTGATGCCATTAATGACATGAAGGGAGTCAACTTAATAGGTTCTTCGAAGGCAGAAGACCATGAGGGTATAGTCACATTTACAATTGACGGAGTACACCCACATGATGTTGCTTCTATACTTGATTCACAGCATATTGCAGTAAGAGCAGGACATCACTGCGCACAGCCATTAATGGATTTCCTTAAGGTTAATTCAACAACGAGAGCAAGCTTTGCTTTCTATAACACAGAAGAAGAAGTACAGCATTTTATAGAAGAACTATCTAAGATCAGGGGGCTTATGGGATATGGAGACTAAAACTTTTTATAATGAGGTTCTTACGGACCATAACATGCATCCATATCATAAGCATGATATAGACAACGCAGACTTAGAGCTTGAGGGTGTTAATCCAAGCTGTGGAGACGACATTATCTTAAAGCTTAAGTTTGATGATGCTAAGAAAACTATTGTTGATGGGGCATTTACAGGAGATGGTTGCGCAATATCGCAGGCATCAGCAGATATAATGCTTGAGCTTATAATTGGAAAGCCTATTGATGAGGCTGTACATCTTTCAGAACTTTTCCTTAAGATGATTAAGGATGAGGCAACTGAGGAAGAGATTGATGAGCTTGATGAAGCCGGAGCATTAAGAGATATCTCTCATATGCCAGCAAGAGTTAAATGTGCAGTACTTGGCTGGCACACAATGGAAGAGATGGTAGAGAACCTTAAGAATGTTTAGAATGTAACCCAATCACTTATAATATGGTGATTGGGTTTTAATGTTTGTAGATAAGAATGGAGTAAATATGGAAAAGAAATTAGTTAAGCAGCAGCTTCTTACAGGAGAACGCGCTCTTTTTGCAAGCAAAGACCTTCGCATAGAAGATTCTATATTTGATGATGGTGAGTCTCCATTAAAGGAGAGCAGTAATATAGAGCTTGTAAACAGCAGCTTTAAGTGGAAATATCCACTCTGGTACTGCAACAATGTCAATGTAAAGGACTGTTATTTCTTTGAGATGGGAAGAGCAGGAGTATGGTACACTAACGATATTAATGTTGAGGATACTATTATTGAAGCACCTAAGAATTTCAGAAGATGTAACAGACTAGGTCTTAAGAATGTGGAATTTGTCAATGCAGAGGAAACTCTCTGGAGCTGTGATAATGTTACTATGACAAATGTAGTGGCAAAGGGTAATTATTTTGCAATGAACAGCAACGATATGAAGATTGATAGTCTTAAGCTTGTTGGCAATTATCCATTTGACGGAAGTAAGAATCTTGAGATAAGAAATTCAAGACTTATGAGCAAGGATGCTTTCTGGAATGCTGAAAATATAACAGTGTATGATTCATACATTTCAGGTGAGTACCTTGGCTGGAATTCAAAGAATCTTACATTTATTAACTGTACAATAGAGAGCCTTCAGGGATTGTGCTACATTGATAATCTTGTTATGAAGGACTGCAAGCTTATTAATACAACACTTGCTTTCGAGTATTCAACTGTAGATGCTGATATCACAAGCAGGGTTGACAGCGTGTTAAATCCAACTTCTGGAACTATAACAGCAGACAGTATAGATAAGCTTATAATTGAGAAGGATAGGGTTAATCCTTCACTTACTAAGATAGTATGCAGGAATTAATAAGTAGAATTAAGAAGGGAAATCCGAGAATGAAATATGATTTTGACACAGTAGTGAACCGTCGTAATACGGATTCTTTAAAATGGAATGTGGCAGAGAATGAGCTTCCTATGTGGGTTGCTGACATGGATTTTAAGACAGCACCTGAGATAACGGAGGCTATTAAGGCAAAGGCAGACCTCGGTGTGTACGGTTATACTGAGATATCAAAGGACTGGTATGACGCATACACAGGCTGGTGGGAAAGACGCCACAATTTCAGGATGGAAGACGACTGGCTTATGTTCGTAACAGGCGTTATACCTGCAATATCAAGCTCTGTAAGAAAGCTTACGACACCAGCAGAGAATGTTGTAATCATGACACCTGTATACAACATTTTCTTTAACAGTATTCTTAATAATGGCAGAAATGTGTTACAGAGCCAGCTTGCATATGAGAATGGCAGGTATGTAATAGATTTTGAAGACCTTGAAGTTAAGCTCAAGAACCCACAGACAACACTTCTTATTCTGTGCAACCCACAGAATCCGGGTGGAAATGTATGGAGTAAGGAAGAACTTGCACGTATCGGAGAGCTTGCTTACAAGTATGGAGTTGTTGTTATATCTGATGAGATTCACTGCGAGCTTACAGACCCGGGCATTGATTATGTGCCATTTGCAAGTGTTTCGGAGGTGTGTAAGAAGATATCTGTAACATGCATAGCACCTACGAAAACATTTAACATGGCAGGCTTACAGACAGCAGCAATATGTGCCGGATGAGCGACTCCGTCACAAGGTATGGCGTGCAATCAATACCGATGAGGTAGCTGAGCCAAATGTTTGCAGTGGATGCGGCTATAGCTGCATTTACAAAGGGCGAGGAATGGCTTGAGCAGTTAAGAGAATATATCTACGAGAATAAACAGATTACCGAAAAGTTCATAAAGGATAATATTCCGGGAGTGTCAATGGTGGAATCACATGCAACTTATCTTTGCTGGTTGATGTGTCTGATATCACAGACAATTCAACAAGGCTTGCGGCATATATAAGAAAGAATACAGGACTTTTCTTGTCAGCGGGAGAAGGCTTTGGCGGAGATGGAAAACATTTCTTAAGACTGAATGTTGCATGTCCTAAGACAACTTTAATGGATGGGCTTGAAAGACTTAGAAATGGCATATTGAGTTTTGACAGGTAGTGGGTTACAATAATATATGTGTAAACACATATGAGATACGAGAGTATATAATAATATTATGCGAGGAGATAATGATATGAATATTGTATGTTTAGACCTTGAGGGCGTTCTTGTACCAGAGATATGGATTGCATTTGCAGAGGCAAGCGGAATCCCAGAGCTTAAGAGAACAACAAGAGACGAACCAGATTATGATAAGCTTATGAACTGGAGACTTGGTATTCTTAAGGAGCATGGTCTTGGACTTAAAGAAATTCAGGATACTATTGCTAAGATTGACCCAATTCCGGGAGCAAAGGAATTCCTTGATGAATTAAGAAGTATAACACAGGTTATCATTATTTCAGATACATTTACACAGTTTGCTACTCCGCTTATGAAGAAGCTGGGCTGGCCAACTATTTTCTGTAATTCACTTGAGGTCGCTGACAATGGTGAGATTACAGGTTTCAAGATGCGTTGTGAGCAGTCAAAGCTTACAACAGTTAAGGCTTTACAGTCTATTGGTTATGATACTATTGCATCAGGAGACAGCCACAATGACTTAGGAATGATTAAGGCAAGCAAGGCAGGCTTCCTCTTTAAGAGTACAGAGCAGATTAAGGCTGATAATCCTGAATTAGAGGCATTTGATACATATGATGAGCTTTTAGCTGCTATTAAGAAGGCACTTTAAGATGCATCAAAGGTAAAAGGGTTACTATGTTATTAGAAGAGATACTCAAGCAGGAACAGGAAAGATTCATTAAAGAGAATCTCCTTCTGATGAAATGATTGAGTTATTAAAAGAAAATATTATGCCGTTTAACACACTGATGGCTTATTACAGATGCGCCATTATGGAGGTTGAGACTAAGTTCAAGGTGCTTAATGAGGAGTTCTCATTACAGTATGACAGAAATCCTATTGAGAGTATCAAGAGCAGAATTAAGTCTATGGATGGCATATTTAAGAAGGCGAAGAAGAAAAATATTCCTATAACAATGGAAGGCATTGAGGAAGGTATAAGAGATATTGCGGGGGTAAGAGTAATATGCTCTTTCCCGGAAGATATCTATATGCTTGCCGACTGCCTGTTAAAGCAGGACGATGTAGTGCTTGTCGAGAGAAAGGATTATATCAAGAATCCTAAGCCAAGCGGTTACAGAAGTCTTCACCTTATAATTGAGATACCGATATTCCTTCAGAATGAAAAGAAGATGATGAAGGTTGAGGTTCAGTTCCGTACAATTGCCATGGATTTCTGGGCGAGCGTGGAGCATAAGGTTCGTTATAAGAAGAATATTCCAGATTCTGAAGCAGAACAGCTGGCTGCAGAATTGTCTTCATGTGCAGATCAGATTGCTGCAATGGATAACAAGATGGAAGAGATTCGCCGCAGAATTGCAGAAGCGGAGGAAAGAGAAGCTGAAAATAGTCCGGCTAAGCAGCCTCAGACGATAGGTGGGGTGATGCTTAAGAAGAGGCTGGAATCGGGGAGGTTTCCCTTTAAGAAGTAGGTAAAAAATGGCTCCCCGGAGAGGGGGCTGGGTGTGGTTGTATGGTTTAATTGAAAACGCGCTCCCGCTCGGGCGAAGACGCAGCGGGTACTAAGTTTGTGGGGATTTGCCGCCTTTCGGCGGCTCTCCCCACGCACTAAGTACCGGCGTCTTCTTACGGTTTTCAATTAAACCACACCACAACCACAGCCCACCACCCGGGAGTTTTACCTGTCAGCGTTGGTCGCTTTGGCTCCCCGCTTTGTGGTGGGGGTGAGATGCGTGGTTCAGCGTTGGTCGCATTGCTCCCTTGCTGGTGTGGTGGCGGGATTGAGCTATGGTCGTGTAGAGCAACTGTGTTTGTGATGGGGAGGATGTGACTGGGTTGGATAAAGGACTTTCTTGAAGGTTCAAGCGGAGTTTAGAGGCTGTAGGATTTTATAAAATGTGTAGCAATTTTCGCACACGATGTGCGAAAAAGGCGCTCATCGAGCCATGGAGGGCGAGTGGGCGCCGGTTGCGGACGGTGACTGTAACGCGGATAAAATCCGTACAGCGTCTTAATGACACGTTCCACCTTTAAGAAAGTCCTTTATCCAACCCAGTCACACCTTGCTGGACATAAAAGAAGGAGGATATTATGAAGGTTATATCTATTGTTGATGATAATTATGGAATTATGTTTAATAACAGACGTGTTTCTAAGGACAGTGTTCTTAATAAGCATATTATTAAGATGCTTGATGGCAGGAAGTTATGGCTTTCTTTATATAGCAAGCAGCTTTTTGGTGATTATGAGAATCTTGAGGTTAATCAGGAGTTTGGTTTTGCCGGAAAGGATGATTTCTGTTTTGTTGAGGACTCTGAGATTGTTTCTTATGAGGATATTGTGGATGAGGTTTATCTGTATAAGTGGAACAGGAAGTATCCTTCTGATGTGAAGTTTCCTAAGGACATGCTTAATGATTTTAAGCTGGAGGGTTCTACTGATTTTGAGGGTAATTCTCATGAGAAAATTACTGAAGAAAGATATGTAAGAAAGAAATAAGGAGTATGATAAATGCGTAATATCAGGTTAGAAGTATTGAGAAGAGTAACCGCATTTTACTGGTGTTCTTTATTGCAGGAAGCGGATTTGGGTTAAGCGGATGCTCTTCTAAGAAGGATAATCAGGCTGGTACTGTGGGAGTGCTGAGGTTCAGAGTACGGCTGTTGCAGATGATATGGCATCTTTAGTATATCAGGGTGAACCGTATGTTGTAATTAATGATAATAACCCAGCATTTAATGATGCTGACTTCACGACTATATCATTTGAGAGTTACGGAGAACTGGATGAACTTGGAAGATGTACCACAGCATTTGCGAATATTGGTAAAGACCTTATGCCTACTGAGAAACGTGGTGCAATTGGTGAAGTAAAACCTACGGGATGGCAGACGGCTAAGTATGATAATGTTGATGGCAAATATCTGTATAACAGATGTCATCTGATTGGATATCAGCTTACTGGTGAGAATGCCAATGAAAAGAATCTGATTACAGGAACAAGATATCTTAATGTTGATGGTATGCTGCCTTTTGAAAATATGGTGGCTGATTACATAAAGGAAACTAATAATCATGTTCTGTACCGCGTAACACCTGTATTTTCTGGCGATAATCTTGTTGCCAGCGGTGTGCACATGGAGGCGAAGTCAGTTGAGGATAATGGTGATGGAATTCTTTTTAATGTGTATTGCTTTAATGCACAGCCGGGAATTGCTATTGATTATGCAACAGGTAACAGCCATCAGGACGATTCAGTAGTTGCAGATGCTTCAAAGTCAACAACTGCAGCAGAAGCAAATGTGCAGACATATGTACTTAATACGAATACTAAGAAGTTCCACAAAGAATCCTGCAACAGTGCAAAGAGCATGGATGCTTCCAATAAAAAGATTTATACAGGAAGCAGGCAGGAGATTATTGATATGGGGTATGAGGCTTGTGGTGTGTGCAAGCCGTAAAATAGTTATTTGAATTGAATTAAATTTAATAATATGGTAAGATTCTGACAGAGAAACCGGATAATATAATAGTTAGCTTGTTTATACATGGAAAGGAATTTTTATGAGAAAAATCAAACTAATACTGTTATTTTGCGCTGTTTTTCTGTCAATTTTGTTATTAACAGGTGATAAAGACAGGATACAGGCAGATGATGATGACAGTAATTTTACTAATTTAGTGGTATTTGCCAGATTTGCAGGTGAAACTGAATTTATAAATGATGTATATGAAGGCAGTTCTGTTAGAAAAATAACAGATAATTCATATAATGCAGGTTCATATAGTGTAGGCGATTATTACAGATGTGTATCAGATAACAAATTAAGAATGAGAAGTGTATATCTATATGATAATGGCGGCTCAATTGTACTTTCACATCCTCGTGGGTATTATGCAGAGTACAGCGATATTAATATTATTGGTTATAAAGATGCTTCGGAGCGTGCAAGCAGAATGTATGAGCTTAGGCAGGAGTGGTCAGAAGCTGTTAATAATGCCATATCATCGGGTAATAAAATTTCTGATTATAATGATACTGTATACTATGATTATGGTGTGCTTGATAAAGATAACAATGGAACAATTGATTCAATTACAATTATTTATAAGAATAATGAGTCAGGTAATATATCAGTAAGCTGGTCTTCACCATTGTGGAATTATACAGATTATGTTAATAATATTTCTGTTAATACCGGCAAAAAAACTATTAATAGTTACAAATATGTCCAGATAACCAATTCGTATTGTAAGCCTGATGGTGATACTAACGGATATTTATTTAAGGATGGGGATGACCAGGTATTTGTATCAATTGCAACAGCAGTACATGAAATGGGACATATTATGGGGCTGAAGGATTTATATAACTCAAAGAATGCGTCACCGGTGTATTTCATGTCAGTTATGGCAAAGCATATATCTCCAGTTCCGCAGTTTATGTCTCTTAAGGAGAAAGAAGTATTAGGCTGGGCTGATGAGAATGATATTAAGACGATTTTGTCCGAAGGAGAATATAGTCTTAAAGCATTAGGAACTTCAGGTACGGATAATATTACAGGATATAAGATGGATATTCCGGAAAAGGGTAAGACATTGTATCTTGAGTACAGAAATTTTGAGAATAATGGTAACAAATATGATTCTCAATATAAGCAGATGTTCAAGATTAATGGAAACAGAGTGGATAAAATCCCATTAAAATCCGGGCTGGTATGTTATCTTATAGACAGTGACACTAAGTTTCCAAGTAATATGTATTTTTCATCACCTAAATGGAATTATGAAGTTCTTGGTGGACAGTATAACACAAAGGCAGATGCAGCATTAGGAATAGGTGAAGATATATGGATTTACGGAGATATTTATATCAGTGTCAATTCAATCGAGAATAATATACTCACATTTGAAATAAAGGGTGGCATTCCAGAGCATATTCATAGTGGTGGAGAGGCAACATGCGTCAATCGTGCAGTGTGTGAAGTATGTCATGAGGAATATGGTGAATTAAATAAGGATAATCATAAGTTACAGCATGTAGAAGCTAAAGCAGCTACAGTGACTCAGGAAGGTAATACTGAATATTATTACTGCTCTTTATGTTTAAAATACTTTGCAGATTCAAATGCATCAAAGCAGATAGACAAAGATAGTGTTGTTACATCGAAACTGGCACCAGAAATAATTGCTGGTGATAAATGTATAATTGATAAGAATTCCGATAAGGCAATTACATTTAAGTCTAATGCGGCATTTTCAGATTTTGTAAAAGTAGAACTTGATGGCAGAGAGCTTGTAAAAGACAAGGATTATACGGTAAAAGCAGGAAGTATTATTGTAACACTTAATCCAGATTTAATAAAAAAATTATCGACGGGAGAGCATGTTATAGGTATTGCTTCATCGAGTGGAACAGCTAGTGCACTTTTTACTGTTAAGGAACCGGAGACAGAGAGCATCAAGGCGACAAAAACAGAGATGGAGAGTACTAAAGAATCTGAAACAGAAACAGAGACCATCAGTCAGATAGAATCAGAAACAACAAGCCAGCATACATTTGATGAAAATGAAACAAATGCATCATCAATTAACACTGGGGACAGAAATCATGGGAAATTATGGCTTGTAATAGCAATTATTGCGTTAGCTGGATGTATTGCAGCAGCAGTTATGTATGTTGTTTCAAAACGAAAGTAATAAAAACTGAATAGCAACTGATAATACAAAACAGGAGTAGGTCAATAGCTTAACTCCTGTTTTGTGTTATGAAATATAGTTGTTATTCAGTAAATGTTCCAACCAATTTAACAAGCATTGCAACGGTCATATCCATGCCTTCAACAGTAATATGTTCATAAGGACCGTGGTATGCGTGTCCGCCAGTTCCAAGGTTAGGGCATGGAAGACCTTTGAAGCTTAACTGACAGCCGTCTGTTCCCCCTCGGATAGGAAGAATAAGCGGTGTTATATCAGCCAGTTCACAGGCTTTCTTTGCATTTTCAATAAGATTCATGCAGCCCGCAATGATTTCGGACATATTCTTATACTGGTCTTTAATGGTGAGCGTAACAGTTCCCTTGCCCCATTTTTCATTCATATTCTTTTCGATTAATCGCAGAGTATTTTTCTTTGCTTCAAATAAATTCTTATCATGGTCTCTTACTATATAATTAAGCGAAGCCTCACTGACATCGCCAGACATGCTGACAAGATGGTAGAAGCCCTCGTAATCTTCTGTGCCGCGAGGGGTTTCCATAGCAGGAAGTGCATTGTTAATCTCCATTGCAACAAGACTGGCATTAATCATGGTGTCTTTGGCAGAACCTGGGTGTACATTGAAGCCTTTAATATGAAAATCCGCTTTGCATGCGTTGAAGTTTTCGTACTGAATCTCGCCTTCTGTGTCGCCGTCAATTGTGTAGGCGTATTTGGCACCGAACTGTTCTATGTTAAAATGTTCAGCTCCCATGCCTATTTCTTCATCAGGTGTGAATGCAATACATATTGTTCCATGAGGTATATTGTCTTTCTGCAAATGTTCTATCATAGTCAGGATTTCAGCAATACCTGCTTTGTCATCGGCACCAAGTATAGTGCTTCCGTCTGATGTGATAAGTGTACGACCCTTAAGAGTGCCAAGATGAGGAAAATCATGCACAGACAAGGTTATTCCCGCAGGAAGTGTGAGTGATACACCATTAAAGTTTTCTGTTATTACTGGTGTAATATCGTGATTGCAATAATCGGACACAGTATCCATATGTGCAATAAATCCGATAGCAGGTGCATTTTCATAACCTTTGGTTGCTGGAAGCTTACCATACAGGTAACACATATCGTTAAGTACAATGTCCGATAAATTCAATCCCTCCATCTCATTTTTAAGAAATCTGGCTAACTCAAACTGGCATGCAGATGAGGGAGTTGTTTCACTGCTTTCGTCACTTGGTGTACGGAAAGTGACATATTTTAATAATCTTTCATATGCTTTCATGGTAATTCTCCAATCTGTGGATTGATATTCATATATTAACATATTCTGGTGGAAATATACGGATTATGCGCAAAAAATAAAAGATTATCAATATATAAAATAAACTCCATTCAATGGGACGGAGAAGAATATAAGGATAATGGTATACTTTGCAGAAATGCAGTTGCAAAAGGTAATAAAGTGGTAAATGATTATACAGCTTTGTATGGAGGAGATGCATATCTTCCTGCCAATAATCTGGCTTATAAATATGTTGCTACTTATACTGCAGATGTGACAGAACCTGATGCAGCTACGATTTATGATATAACAGCTACAGCAAATTATACATTGGAAGGTGAAGTGCTTGCCGATGAAGATGTAGTAACAATAAAGAAAGTCGGAGTATTTTCAAGATTAATTAATAATCACCCAGCAGCGGTTACATTTGGAGCATTAACAGTTCTGATAGTAATTTCCTGCGTGGTAGTATTTCTTGTATTCTTAAAAAGAAGACATATGAATAAATACGAAAAGTATTAACATACAGACACCAGCACGTTAAGGTTAAATGTGCTGGTGTTTTCTATATCATATGTATTTATCATTCTTTGATGAGATGTTTACCAGTCCAAAAGACAGTGCAAAAAGTATAATAACGAAGGCCACGAAATATAGACCTCCCATTGTATTTTCCATGGAAGCTATAAAATCATATGAGCCATGTAATAGAACTGGTAACACAACACTGAATATTCTGAATATCTTGGAGCTAAACTTTTTTCCACGATTATACTGTTTTCTTGCGAGACCATAGAATACACCCATAAATACACCAAAACAGGCATGTCCTGGAATTGCTGTAATTGCTCTTACAATAGCAGTTGAAAAACCATATGATAAAACATAGTTGATATTTTCCCAAAGGGCAAATCCGAGTGAAACAAATACTGCATATACAACACCGTCATACTGACAGTTAAATTCTGGATTATTCCATGTCCGTTTTTTTAAGAAGAAATACTTTGAGCTTTCTTCGGCTATGGCAACAATAACAAAATAAAGAATTATCTGATACAGCAATGTATTTTCGGGAACAAAGCATGATAAAATCCATTCCCCTATTTTTTCCTCAATTAAGGCAATAATGGTGGATAGAATTCCCGCAATAACTAGCTGTCTTAAAAGGTAGCCGCTTTCCTTTTCCATTCTGTCTGCTCTGTATACTTTAATCATAAGGAATACCGCAGGAATAACTGCCGCTAATATTAATATCCAGTTATACATCATTATAGGTTCCAATATAAAATAAAACATATATCTGCTTGCTCCTTATTGTGCTTTTTATTTCTATTTTATAATTATATATCTCATATATTCTGATAACAAGCTGCTTTATAATATATTAATAAATGGAAGTGCGAAATCATGGCAGTCGGTTAGATGCTATGAAAAATAACAAATCTTGCTGTCAAGTCATCAAAGAGTTATAATATATTCAGTTTATATGCGTGAAAAACAGAAATATATTTCTTGCTGATGGCAAAAGTATGATTAAAATGTAAAGAAAGAATAAGGCAGGTACAAGGAGGAGCTGCATGAATGATGATTATCATGTAATAAAAAGACTATTGATTGAAACAATGCACATGGATTTTCCATTTCTTGCAAGTGAGGATAAGAAGAAAAGGATTGTTGAAGATAAGAAGATATATATAGAAGATACAATAAAAGAAGCGTTTGCAGATATGTATCCTGAAAAGTTGGAATTAAATAAGTTGTGGAATGAGGCCTTAGATTATGCAGGCAGCAAATTTGATAGTCTTCCTGTATCGAAAAAGCTGAATGGATTTTATTTGCAGGAGCTTATGCATAGGTATGTTGAATTATTAGGAAATGTAGTGACAGAGAATAAGGAGAATTAATGCTATGGGGAACATGAAGAAAAAATTGAAATAATGAGAAAGTATCTTACAGATATGTCAACGGGATTTTACTGTCATATTGGCGGTGAAGTTCCAAGCAAAAAATTAATAATGCGTTAAAACATTTGCACAGGGAATGGATAGTGATACTATAATTGGATTCTATGATACAACTTCATTTGGGAGTGGTAAGAATGGATACATTTTACCGATGATAAAATGTATTATGTTGAAATGTTTGAAAAACCTAAAAGTTGTGGTATGACGATATTAAGCAAATACGAATGCTAAAGAGTAGTAAAAGGATAGTGACCGGGAATTAGCGATAGATTTTTAGATGGGAGTTCACTTTATATAGAAGGTGGTCTGATAAACAAGACTCCATTAAAAATTTCCTAAATGAAATGAAAAACTTTGAGGCTAACAAAAGGCGGAGAAGAAGATTGAAAATGAAAAGAAGAATAATTTCGGAGCTGAATCAGCAGGTCGAGGGATAGGAGCATTTAGGACTGTTAATAATCAGTTTGAAGAAGAGAAATTTCATTCAAGACAGGGACATGGTTTTGCTGCAGAAAGGGCTAATAACCTATTTGATAAGCTGACAGGACATGATGCAAAGATTGTTGGAGATGATAACGCTAAAAATGGTGCTGACAGAGTTGTTGATGGCGTAAATATACAGTCGAAGTATTGCGCTACAGGAAAAGATGTATAAATGAATGCTTTGAAAATGATGGAAAAGGTACATTCAGATATATGACGGATGGAAAACCAATGAAGATAGAAGTTCCATCTGATAAGTATGATGAAGCTGTAATGGCAATGGAGGAGAAGATAAAAAATGGACAGGTAAAGGGGTGTCTGATCCTAATGAGGCAAAAGAATATTGTTAAGAAAGGACACTTTACCTATGCACAGGCAAAAATATTGCCAAAGCGGGTACTGTTGAATCTCTTACATATGATGCGGTAAACGGAACAATAATAGCATCATCTGCATTTGGTGTTACTGCAATGATAACATTTGCAACATCAATGTGGAATGGAGAAGATTTTGAAGATGCTATAAAATTGCAACATATTCAGGTCTTAAAGTAGGTGGAACAGCATTTATTACATCAGTACTTGCAGCGCAATTATCAAAAGCCGGGCTTAATAGTGCGCTTGTTGGAAGTTCCGAAGCTATAGTTGCTATGATGGGACCGAAAGCATCTGCAGTTTTAATTAATGCATTTCGTGTAGGTTCAAAGCCTATTTATGGCGCAGCGGCAATGAAAGCAGCAGCCAAGCTTTTAAGCAATACAATTACGGCAGGCATCACATTTGTTGTACTGTCTTCCTTTGATGTTGCCAACATATTCAGAGGGAGAATATCAGGAAAACAGTTGTTTAAAATATGGCAAATACAGCTGCAACGGTAGGGGCTGGAACAGGAGGCTGGGTTGCTGGCGCAGCAATCGGTTCCACAATTAGGAATAGGTACAATTGTAGGTGGCTTAGTTGGTTCTATGGTTGCTGGTTCTGCTGCAGGTAAAGTAACAAATGCTGTGGTAGGAAGTTTCATTGAAGATGATGCGGATAAAATGGTGGAAATAATTCAGGATGTGTTTACTGAAATGGCATCGGAATATCTTCTTAGCAATAAGGAAGCAGAAAAGTCCGTAGACAGATTAAAGGATAAATTAGATGGAAAAACGCTTAAAGATATGTTTGCAAGTAATGATAGGAAGAACTTTGCAAGAAATCTTTTGACTCCGATAATTGAAAATCAGATCTCTAAGCGTGAAGTGATACATAAATTAACTGAAGAGCAAATGCTTTATGGAATAAGGGAGGTTCTTGAAGATATCAGTGATATGGAAAAAGCTATGCTTAAACTAAAAGATATGCATCGTGTAGCATAAATAACATTAGATAAAATACAGGTATTGACTTAAGTTCTTACCCATTATAATGTGATATTAGAAATTTTTGACAAATGGAGTGTTCAGATGTTTGACCACATGTTGGTGATTTTATGTCTGGATATATACATAATTTAGGACCAGCATTTTGCTGGTCTTTTTAAAAATACTGGAGGTTATGTATGAAAAGAGTAAAGATGCATTTAATATCACTGGGAGTTGCAGCAACTATGGCAATAGGATTTTTATTGATTAATTTTTCTGGAGTTGTAGCAGGGAAAAGAGCGAAAACATAAATGCAGGTGAAATATCTGAATTGCCTGATGAGGAATATGTGTTACCATATGGAATTTCTATTAAGGAGTAGTAATTAATATGCAAAGTATGGATATAAACAACAGAGAAAATAATGCAGATATTGAGGGAAAAATAAATGCAGACAAGCTATTAAAATGGTGCTTTTGTATACTCTTGAGAATTTCTTGAATGTGAATAAAAATGCAACGATAATATAAATGATACAATAGAGACATAAGAGACAAAGAGTAAAAGAGACAAGTAATACAGCTAATAGGGTTAGTGTAAATTTTTAATAAAACTTCATCTGATATCGCTGAAAACTGAAATTGATAGAATAGGTAAGGGCTGTATATGCATGCCTTGACTTAAGAAAATACGCGGGATAACATGTAATTATATAAATTATTCTTCTTATGAGAACCTGATGTCAGGGTCTTTATCCTAACGTAAGTTAGAGAAGAGTATGTCTATATGACAACCGGGCATTCAATAAGAATGTTCAACAATTTGTTTAAATTGTTTTTGCTTCTCCAAATAGGAGGAGCTTTTTATTCCAACAAATACTAATAAAGAAGGAAGGAAAATGTATGGCTAATGATTATATTGAGGTATCTAAAGGGAACCTTGTCCGATTTGTGGAACAGTTGACTATTGCTGCCATATTCCGGCAGAGGACGGATATGGAGAAGTGCGTATATGTAAGCGTTACACCGATGGTAGGGTAATATGCCCCGGTTCTGATACTCCGTCAAAGACAGACGGGAATTTTACTTGCTGATTGCTGAATCTCATCAGGCTATGGCATATATCGAAGTGCAAGTGATGTTCAGATGGCAGAAAGTAATGGATTTAAGGTTTGGAGAAAGGGAGGAGGTGAAAGCTTAGGAAAGAAGGGTCCGGAGTTGGAACAAAGGAATTAATGCCAATAGGAATTAATGAGTTAGCGTCAGATGAGTTACTGGATACATTTTACAGAGAGTTAATCTGTAAGTATCCGTTAAAGACAAGCCATAAGGAATATTTTAGGAAAGAGGGCTGGTCAGAAGATCTGATTAATAATTCAATGCTTTGTTCATTTCCGGTTGATGACTGGATGAGAAACTGGCATAAAACTGTCGTGTGTTAGAAACTGATAATTCATTAAGAAGAAGTGAAGCCTGTGTTCACATTATCAGGAAATTAAAGGAGCCTATAGGGATACCGGGGTTCTATCAGAAAATTGATAAAAAGACCAATGAGAAATACTGGTATATTAATTGTCGAAGTGGGATAGGGTTTCTTTATATAACGATAAAGGGCAGATTGTTAGAATCAGGGTAAGAATGGATTTCTTAGATGTTAACAAGACATATGAAAGAGATAACAATGGATTATTTTTCGTTGCTGATGATAACAAAAAGATATGTTTCTTGGAGTGGTGTAAAGAGGCAGGAATTTGATGGAAGTTTTGTTACAGAAAAAAGATAAGAAATTCAGGTGCTCTGGGAAATACAGAGGATTATCTTCTTTTGAACAGGTAAATGATTATGAAAATGCAACATACACAAACAGATATGAAAATGGTACAGAAGCGTATAACATAGTGGGGCTTATAAGCCACAGGATAATTATTTTATGGCAATTCTAACCGAAGGAGAGAAGAAGTCAATTGTCGGAAACGATGTATTAAAAGTTCCATTCATAATTATACCGGGAGTAAACAGTTATAATAAACTCTTTGATACACGAGTGGGGAAAACATATTGGAATATCTGAAAAATCAGGAACAGAATTATTTGCAATAGCTTTGATGCTGATAAATATGAAATGAGATGGTTTTAATGTCTGAAAGAGGACTTGTTAATAGGTTGTTAAAAGAGGGATTACGCCCGGTTATTCTTAACTGGAACGCATCTTTTGGAAAGGACTAGATGATTGTATTATGCAACATGGTACTCTTAAAGCTATTGAATTAAGTAGCGATAATGTCTCAGATTATTACAGTAGATTTGAAGGTAATCTTCGCTAAAATTTAGGGATATGGTTGCCATATCCCTTATAAATGTCTCACAGTATACTTATTGATAATTTAAGTTTTTATGTTTTTCTCAAAGAGCCAGTTAATAAACTAGAAGTTACCGAGTTATGCTTTCAATTATTTCTTTGCAACACTATCAATGCTCATGTTAGACGTATCTATTCTTCTTGCATCATAATAGTGATTACTTAAATACTGTGTTGCCTCTGGCATATAGGTTACTGCCAAATCGATGTCTCGATTTTCTTGGTTATTTATGCGTTGATGTAGGATTTCCTTCTTGGCCGTTAATATAAAATGGTGACTCTCAATATTTGCGAAGCCTTCTATAAGTTTCTGATTGCAATAATCATTAATCAATGCAACTGGAATGACTAAACAGTCGCAACTTCCTTCTTGTATTATTTCTGTTATTTCATCGACGAAAGCATCAACCAAATAATTTTTAGCTTCTGGATATCTTTTCCCAAAACGATCAGAATCTGAAGTTGGCTTATATTTTTCTTGCAATGCATCGAATTCAAGCAGATGTGCCTGTGGTATTTTTCAACAATCGCAGCAGCAACAGCAGACTTTCCAATTCCAAAAGTACCATCTATCCAAATGATCTTCATATTCTTCCTCCTGTAAATTCCGATTTTCTCAATTCTCCAAACTTGAAGTTTCCATTTATTTCTTTTTGCGGTATTTGGGTTCAATACCTACTACATACGCTACCATAGCCGCAATACTAATAAGCATTGCACCCAATATAGGTATAATAATCAAACCCGAATTCTGCCCATCTAATAAAGGCAATCCAATTAACGTAAACAAAACACCATACACGCACCACAATATGCCCAAAGCACGATTATAGCCTTTCACATCTTCTATGGGCGCTACCTCAGCATTTGCCCAAAAACCGAAAGGTTTTGCTTTCTTGGAATTAAAATCATAAATGCCCATTACAATAAATAATACGCCGATTATTACCCAAATAACAAATGCTATTAATCTTCCTTCCATAATATGTATCCTTTCTTTGTAGTTCTGTAAATTCCGATTTATCAACCTGTATATGCATCATCGGCAGTATTTTTAAAATTCTGTTTATCTAACCACGCTTTTTCTTCATCAGTTTCAGGTATATCAATTCTTTCAATTTTAAAATAACAGGTCTTGTTCCATCGTTGCAGCATGTAATCATCATTCGCTCATCATTTGTCCATTTATGCATAATGGAACCACCTTGTAATGCTGTATAAACATACCTGCTAATTGCATCCCATGCATCACCGCAAAATCTGCCATTCATCATATGATAAAAATCGTCTCTTTCAGGTGTGCGCTTTAAAGTAAATGTATCTCCAGCTTTAAAGCAAGGACATGCACCAGATTTAGGATCCGCCAAATATTTTTCCTGTAATTCAGGAAATACTTTTGTTTCTAATACTGTTATTTTACATTCTTGCTTCATAAAAGTTATTTCCTCTATAAATAGCGGTGTATTGACTTATTGTATGTTTTCTCCAATATGTTCAAGTTCTGTAATTGCATCTATATTTTTGATAACTCATCCTTTGCAGTAGCATAGTATGATTTCTTAAATAGCGTATTCAAGATAAGTAACTAGCCATACAATCAAACTGTTTGCAGATTAATTCATATTGTATGCTATCAATAGGGGAGCCGCCTACAATGATTAATCCAATCTTCTTATTTTTCAATTGCAATCCTCTGCAATAGCATTTGTCAATAATTAGTTTTAGTTGAGCTGACATACCCCACCAGTAGACAGGTGTTGCAAATAAAATCATATCAGCTGATGTTATTTTTCAATTGTAGGATTTGTATCATCCTTATCGACGCATCCCTTAGAGCATTGACAGACACCACAACCTTTAGATGGTGCAATATGAAGTTTATCAGGTTCAATGATTTCAATTTCATTCTTTTCTGACGCTCCTTTATAAATGCATTGATTGCTGTTAATGTATTTCCTTTTCTCGCTTCCGTTAATAATTACAATTTTCATGATTAATTCTCCTCGTATATGTATGAATAAACATCAGTATTTTCTTAATATTATAACATATATTTTTGATGTGCTTTAGCAAGTGATTAATAATGATGATTGCATTGTGCTTATGTTAAGATATAATATTAACAAATTAAAACATAATAAAATTATTAGAATTAAGAAATGAGGCGATTTGTATGGATGTTATACCATTCATTGATGATTATAATATATGTGTTGCGCTGGTTAAGGATTCAATAGAGTGTATGACAAGAAAAATGTTATCGCTCAGATTTCTGTAACCGACATGAATTCTATAGACAGGCTATTATCTGGAATTTATGGAAGAAACATAGCAGAAGATGGCAGTGTATATTTCCCAGATGAAATCAATCCTAAGAAGCTGGCTGATTTTTGTGGAATCCTTGTAAATACAGTTGTACTAAGGAAATAATGTATGCATATATATGTCGCTTTGCACAAAGAAGAATTAATGAACTGTACAGGGATATAAGACAAAACATACAGTAGGAATAACCATATCATTTACGGATTCAAAATCCTAAATAAAAGCAGAGACAACGGGCAATAAAAATAAGTAATAATAAGGCTGAATTAAGAAGAAGGAAATTGCAGACAATTACGAGGATTGTGATTACAGGTAAATATGAAGGTAAACACGTTATTCAGGTAGGAGATATTAATATAGGAAGAAATATAAAAAGATAAGAATGGAAAATGGTATAAGACAGAAAGAAATGGTATGTTTGTTGCAGTTAACAGGGATTGATGTTTCAACTTATTCATATAACAGAATAGAGAATGGTACACAAAATCCTACTGTTTCATTATTGTATGAATGTTGCAGGATACTTGGATGTGACATGAATAAATTGTTTTGATATCGGCAGACAATTAAGATGAATATGGTGAATATTGCGTTTAACAAATATGCATGATACGATTTTTAGTAATAATATTTATTTTTATGTTCTCTTGTGGAGGATAGGTTTTCCCATATGAATTTGCGGCGTATGGGACAGGAGCTATTATTCAATCAGACATACGACCTATGGGATAGTCAGTATTCATTTTATTGTTATTTGACTTTAGCCATAAATCAAAATTACAAAATGAATAGTTCAAATTTGAAACACTATATCATGGATTCATTTATTAGTAAAGAATGAAAAAAGGTATTATGAATCTGTATAAGCAGAACATGAACTACTCACAGCCGATTAATGTCAAGGAAGAGTAACGGTTCATAATAGTCATGCATCTTGATATTTGCAAAGAACATATGTAATATAGGTGGGGGAAAAGTTTCCCCTGCTTATATATTGAGTTTTTATATAAAAGAGGAGACTTTTGCTTAAAAGAATGTTATGCCTGGTGGATGAATGATAATTGCAAAAGATGTATATAATGCGTTGGGCGTATCATAACAATAGGAGATGATTTTTATGCATATTAGCATACTTCTTATGGAACAGATAGTAGAGCTATTCATTATGATTCTTATGGGCTTTATTATTGTAAAAGCAGGTATCGTAAAAGATGAGGACAGTAAAGTTTTATCCAAAATTGTTTTATACCTGATTATACCATGTGTCATTATAAAGGCTTTTCAGGTGGATTATACATCAAAGACAGTAAATGGGTTGTTGCTTGCTTTGGCGGCATCAGTGACATTACAGATTGTATTGCTTGGAGTTATATCAGTTATGGGGAGGTTGTTTCTGGATTATTCAAATTCAGGTAATCTTATTGTTCCAATTGTGACATTTATTCTAGGTCAGGAGTGGGTGCTTTACGGATGTGTTTTCATGAGTGTGCAGCTTATCTTTTTGTGGACTCACTGTAAAAAAATAATCAGCCGTGAAAGTTCATATGACTGGAAGAAGATTGTGTTAAATATAAATATGATCTCGATTGTGGTTGGTGTAATACTTTTCTTTACAAGAATCAGACTGCCTTTAATAATTAATGATACGATAGGCTCTGTTGGCAATATGATAGGACCTGCCAGCATGATAGTTACAGGAATGCTTTTTGCAGGGATGGATTTAAAGAAAATTTTTGCTAACAGAAGGCTGTATTTTGTTTCTTTGTTGAGAATGGTTGTTGTACCGCTTATAGCACTTCTTTTGATAAAATTAAGCCATCTTGCTGGTATTTCTCAGGATGCACCTAAAATTATGCTTATTGTTTTCTTGGCAGTTATTACACCTTCAGCATCAACAGTTACGCAGATGTGTCAGGTATATGGCAATGATTCAAAATATGCCAGTGCCATAAATGTGATTACAACGCTTAGTGCTATAGTAACCATGCCGGTAATGGTATTTTTGTTTGAAAATGTAATATTATAAATAATTGATTTTTTTAAGGGGCTGTCAAGTGACAGCCCCTTAGTGATTAATATTATTCTGCCTCTGCAGCCGTTACAGCTTCTGTTGCATCAGCATTTTTTCTAACAAATATTGCCCTAAATATAAGCCTTACAAGTGGTCCGCAATAGAACATCTGATAGCAGATTGCCATAGGGAAGTTCATTGCCCATGTTTTAACCCACATGCCAAAGGATGGTTCTTTGAAAAGAAATGTTGCAACTAGACTCATAACCGGACACATAATGCAGCATATACATATTGATATTGCATATGTGATGAACTGAGGTCTGTCAGTAGGACGCATAACTGTGAACGCAAGCATTTTAGCAATCTTTCCTACAACGAAGAATTCGAGTACGAATGCAATTGGAACCATGATTGGCAATTCATGTGTTGCAGCTAAGAAAGTAGTACCATTTACAGTACCTGTGTTGAGGGCAACATTATATACGACCATTCCATAGACCATAATTGTTGCCATAATAATTGTGAAAACAACATCCTGAAACTTGTTTTTTGGCATAAAAAAATCCTCCTTAAATAATAACCTAAGCAAAACATGTGTTGTTCGTTATCATCCGGGGGATGTGTCGTTTCCAATATAACCATATTTAATTGTGCCGTGGTATAGTATCATAAGATTAATAAATATGTCAAGTACTTGATTTTTTAAAAATCGGGTGTATACTATAAACAATTTAATACATATGGAACTTCAGGGCAGGGTGTGATTCCCTACCGGTGGTAAAGCCCACGAGCCGAGGCGTAAGCCAGAGCATGATTCGGTGTAATTCCGAAGCCGACAGTAAAGTCTGGATGGAAGAAGTGATATTAAAGTTAGTTATTCATAATGTAATCATAGTAGAATGAATGGCTGGCTTGAATGTGGATACTGGCTCTGAGATGAATTATTTATCTCAGAGTTTTTGATTGTCAGAGTAAGAATTTGATTATAGAAATTCGATATTTTGGCGTAAGGCTTCTGAAGTGGTGAGATGAAACTGCTTTGGAAGCTTTTTATGTCTGGGCTGGATTTTGGTCGTGCTAGGATGTCTGTATTGTTGAGGCGGAGTCTGGTCTGAAATGTTGGAACTGGCAATTGTGGCGGCTGCATATTACGGCGATTCAATTCTGAGCAATCTGGCGGCATATTATAGCAATTCAGAGCAGAATGGCAGCAGGTAAATTTGGTAAAAACCTATAAATGTAAGTTTTTTGTGGCTTTAGTAGGTTTATTTTAGCTAAAAACTGAAGAAAACTTAAGCAATTACCTACTAAACATGTCATAAACAATGAATTTATAGGTTTTTGAGGAATAAAAATATGTTTAATATTATAGATAAGATGAAAAAAGACCTGCTAAACCATTGAAAATGCGACTATTTATAGGTATCACGACTTTGAGCCGGTAAAATCAGGAAAACAGCAAGCACATTAAGAATGAAATTAAGATACAGCAAACAGGGAAAATCAGAACAGAGAAAAGCTGGACAGGAAAGAACAGAAAGAAGGTGCAGATATGCAGCAGGAAATAAATAATAATTTTTCAAAAGAAGATGAATTCTACATGAAGCGGGCGATTGAACTGGCAAAGAGAGGAACAGGCTGGGTTAATCCTAATCCGCTGGTTGGAGCTGTAATTGTAAAGGATGACAGAATTATAGGTGAAGGCTGGCACAGGAAATATGGTGAGCTTCATGCGGAAAGAGATGCACTTTCAAGATGTATGGAGGATACCAGTGGAGCAACCATATATGTGACACTTGAGCCGTGCTGTCATCATGGGAAACAGCCGCCTTGCACTGAAGCACTTGTGCAGGCAGGAATAAGCAGGGTTGTGATAGGTTCGATGGATCCTAATCCCCTGGTAAGTGGAAATGGTGTTAAATATCTGGAAGAACACGGGATTAAAGTTGAAGGTTGTGTATGCAATGAAGAATGTCTGGCGATGAATTATGTATTCTTTCATTACATAAGGAATAAAGAGCCATATGTTGTGATGAAAACAGCACAGACACTTGATGGAAAAATTGCCACATATAAGGGACTTTCCAAGTGGATTACAGGTGAGCAGGCAAGAGAAAATGTGCATGCAGACCGTCACAGATACGCGGCAATTATGGTTGGTGTCGGCACTGTGATTGCTGATAATCCAATGCTTGACTTGACGCAGCAGATTGAGAACTCCGCTGGACAGCAGAATTGTAAAAAGTGCAGGGCAGATACCAACAATAATTGCTACATGTAGTACCGACAGCGACAGGAAATCTTTATATGAAAATGCAGGCTGTAAAGTGATAATTACAAAAGAATCAGAGCAGCACGTTGACCTTAAAGAGCTTATGAACATACTTGGAGAAAAAGGTATCGACAGCGTGATTCTAGAGGGAGGCGGAACACTTAACTTCTCGGCATTGCAGGCTGGAATTGTGAAACGGGTTCAGACTTACATTGCACCTAAGATATTTGGCGGGGCAGACAGTAAGACAGCAGTTGAAGGTCAGGGTGTTGCAAATGTAGATGAAGCATATCAGTTGAGAAACAAGACAGTTCGTCTTCTTGGTGACGATATTCTGATTGAAGGAGAGTTGTAATGTTTACGGGAATTATTGAAGAAATCGGACATGTGAATAATGTGAAAAAAGGAACGGCGTCGGCAATTCTTACAATACAGGCAGAAAAAGTCCTTGAGGGTACACATATAGGAGACAGCATTGCTGTCAATGGTGTGTGCCTTACAGTGACAGGGATATATGATAATACATTTACTGCTGATGTAATGCACGAGACGTTGAACCGCTCATCACTTGGAAAGCTGGTCAGTGGAAGTGCTGTTAATCTTGAAAGGGCAATGGCGGCTGACGGAAGGTTCGGAGGACATATAGTTTCAGGACATATTGATGGAATAGGAAAAGTTGCAGCGATAACCAGGGATGATAACGCGATATGGTATCAGATTAAGACAGACATCGGAATATTAAAATATATTGTTGAAAAAGGTTCAGTTGCCATAGATGGAATAAGTCTTACGGTTGCCAAGACGGACAGCCAGAGCTTTTCAGTATCAATAATACCACATACGGCAGGTGCGACAACGCTGTCACTTAGGAAAGCTGGTGATGTAGTTAATCTTGAAAATGATATTGTCGGTAAGTACATAGAGAAATTCATCACATTTGAAAAGGAAAAGCCGAAAAGCGGGATAACGAAAGAGTTCCTGCTAAAGAATGGATTTTAAAATATCAAAGGGAAAGGAAGGTAAAAGAAAATGTTTGAGTATAACACAGTAGAAGAGGCAGTTAAGGATTTACAGGATGGAAAGCTGATACTTGTCTCAGATGATGAAAGCAGAGAGAATGAGGGCGACCTGATATGTGCCGCTGAATTTGCAACTACTGAAAATGTGAATTTCATGGCGACATATGGAAAAGGACTTATATGCATGCCTATGAGTGGAGATTTGTGCAGGAAGCTGGGACTTACACAGATGGTTGCTGACAATACTGATAACCATGAAACTGCATTTACAGTGTCAATAGACCATGTTAAGACGACAACAGGAATATCGGCAGAGGAGAGAGGCTTTACTGCAAGAGCATGTGTGTCAGATGAAGCAAAGCCTGAGGATTTCAGAAGACCGGGACATATGTTTCCACTTCGTTCAAAACCTAATGGAGTTCTTGAAAGAAACGGACATACAGAGGCAACCGTAGACCTTATGAGAATAGCAGGACTTAAAGAATGTGGTCTGTGCTGTGAAATAATGAAAGCGGACGGAACAATGATGAGAAAAGAAGATCTCATAGAAATGTCCGAAAAATTCAATCTCAAATTCATAACAATTAAGGCAATTCAGGAATACAGAAAGAGACATGACAACCTGGTTGAGTGCGTGGCAGTTACAAGAATGCCGACAAAGTATGGGGAATTCATGGCACACTGTTATGTTAATAAGTTAAATGGTGAGCATCATGTTGCATTGGTAAAGGGCGACATTGGTGACGGCAGCAATCTTTTGTGCAGGGTACATTCAGAGTGCCTGACAGGAGACGCATTTGGTTCAATGAAGTGTGACTGCGGTCAGCAGCTGGCGTCAGCAATGACACAGATTAACAATGAAGGCAGGGGTGTGCTTCTTTATATGAGACAGGAGGGCAGAGGAATCGGGCTTGTCAACAAGCTTAAGGCATATGCACTTCAGGATCAGGGAATGGATACACTTGAGGCTAATCTGGCACTTGGTCTGCCGGGAGACGCGCGCGAGTACTACATAGGAGCACAGATATTGAAAGACTTAGGAGCAAAGAGCTTAAGGCTTCTTACTAACAATCCCGATAAGGTATATCAGCTTGCAGATTTTGGAATCGAAATCAGTGAGAGAGTGCCTATTGAGATAGATGCGACCAACTTTGACAGGTTCTATCTTAAGACAAAGCAGACTAAGATGGGACACATTTTAAATGTGGTGTAAAAATGATGGATTATTTATAAGGAGGAATTGATAATGAGAGTTTTAGAAGGTAAGTTAGTTGACAGTGGAATTAAGGTAGGTATTGTAGCAGCAAGGTTTAATGAATTTATTGTGTCTAAGCTTGTTGCGGGAGCTAAAGACGGGCTTGTAAGACATGATGTTTCAGAGGAAAATATTGATCTTGCATGGGTGCCGGGCGCATTTGAGATACCATTGATAGCTTCAAAGATGGCAAAAGCGGCAAGTATGACGCAGTTATATGTCTTGGTGCGGTTATAAGAGGTGCTACGCCATTACGATTATGTGTGCAGCGAGGTTTCCAAAGGCATTGCAAATGTTTCTTTAGCAAGTGATATTCCTGTTATGTTTGGAGTGCTTACTACAGATACAATCGAGCAGGCAATTGAGCGCGCCGGAACAAAGGCAGGCAATAAGGGATTTGAGTGCGCTGAAGGTGCTATTGAGATGGTTAATCTTATTAAAGAGATTGAAGGATAATATATAAAATTTTTAATAATTGTAAAGGTCAGATTCGTCAGGAACTATTAGTATTGGCGGGTCTGACCTTTTGTATTATAAAATATGATAGAAAATTGATATGCGAAGCTGGTGATATAAGGTATAATAAATATGTGCCCTTTAATAATTGTCAAATGGGTATATATTACATATAAATTCATAGAATCGATGGGAGAGATAAGATGAAGTGGGGAATTTTGGCTACAGGTAATATTGCAAAAATTTGCATCAACTATAAATCAGATGAGTAAAGAAAATGAACAGTTAGTAGCAGTTGGTTCACGTAACATTGAAAGTGCAAAAGCCTTTGCTAAGGAGCATGATATCCCAAGATATTATGATTCGTATGAAGCACTGGTTAAAGATCAGGATGTTGAGGCTGTTTATGTAGCCACACCAAATACTTTGCATTATGAGAATTGCAGATTATGTCTTGAACATGGAAAGCATGTATTGTGCGAAAAGCCGTTTACGATAAATGATAAACAGGCACAGGAACTGTACAGGCTGGCAAGGGACAGGCATCTTTTTATCATGGAGGGACTCTGGATATGGTTTCTTCCTTTGTATAATCGTTTACGCAGTATCTTACAGCAAGGAGTAATTGGAGAAATAAAACATATTTCATGCCAGTATGGGTTTGTAGCAACAGGTGTCAGAAAAGAGCGTAAATTTAACCCTGCACTTGGTGGAGGTGCTTTGTTGGATATAGGAATTTACAATCTGGGATTTCTGCGCATTGTTACAGGGGATGAGCCGCAGAATGTAGAAACTCAAAAGGTACATATTAATGAGTATGGAACAGATGATTACAGCTGTCTCAAACTGACATATAACGATGGATGTACTGCAGAATCAGTCCAGACAATAGGGCAGGAATTAAAACGTAATGCCAGAATTGAGGGGACGAAGGGAAGTATATTTTTACCAGATTTCCAACACGCCGAGACCATGATACTTGAGGTGGAAGGAAAAGAACCGGAAACAATCGAGTGTCCGGTTGATATAAATGGCTTTGAATATGAAATCAGGGAAGTAAGCAGATGCGTAAAACTTGGATATTGCAGCAGTGATGTATATACAGCTAAAGACAGTATTGCACTTACACGGATGATGTATGATATCCGTACGAGCTGGAGTTAAAAATAGGAGACAGATATGTGTATATAAGAGCAGGCTTTTCAGCCCCTTCTTTGCAACTGACCGACAGGCAATGCTGAGTGTGCTTGAAGTTCCAGACATCCGTCAGGTCTGTAATCATTATCATCCCAGCTATATCCCTCACCACTGCCACATCTGCCTTGTTTGCCATCGTGCGAAAAGTGATTATCACCATCGTACATAATTGTCCACATAATAAATATTAAAGTTGTTTTTATTTTTCAATTCGTTACACCTGTTATGTCATTATATCTTATATTGGCTTATCCGCATACCTGTTTATGGTGCAAATGTCAATATAAAATTGTCGGTTTTTATCATATAAGAATGTAGGAAAACCTACACGATTATATGATGTTTTATTTGCTATTGCTATCTGCTGCAATTACAGATTTAATCTGCTTCATAAGTGTATCATAGTTATCCTTATTGTCAATTCCTCCAAGCATTGGGTCACCTACAATATTACCATTTCTATCAACTAGTATAGTTGTGGGAAATGCCATAATATCAGAGGCATATTTATCTGCATTTGAGGAAGAGTCAATCGAAAGGTTGCGGTATTTTGCACCCTACTTTCGTTTGAACCCTTTCGCGTAGATAAATCAAGAAGCCGTGAGCTTGGTGGTGTTGGTCTTGGACTTGCGCTTGTTAATGAAATTGTGCGGGTACACGATGGCAGTATTGCAATCAGGCCTAACCCATCAGGAGGAACAATAATAGAAGTGCAGTTTGCAGTTAACAGAACAACAGCTTAAGCTGTCTAGACATACAGTTTATTTATGTGCAGAAATCTTGCATATGACTGTGTTATGAAAGACTGCATTCACATGGATAATTCGCCATCAATTCTTCGCAAAGATGGATTTGAGTTCCTTTATGATAAGTACAAAGACAAGATATATAAGGATATGGAACAAATGGCAAAAGATTTGGGATTGGATGGTCAGAAAGAAGTATTTTCACCAGTTTCTAGCAATAGAACCACTAATATGTAGTAGAAAATAATTTAATACTTTTTTTTATAGACTTTTCCAATAAAGTATGCTATCTTATAGCAGCTTATGGATAAACAAATGTGATAAAAGATCAATAATTTACAAAGAAAGGGAAAACTATCATGGAAAAGATTAAAAAGCGTATAGCTAACTTAAAGGTTGCAGGAAAATTAAAAGTATATCGAATGACAGTGCTTGTTATGACATTATTTTTAGTGTTGGTGGCACTGATCTCGACATTAGTGATCCGTTCAAATATAGAGAAGATTACGGAGGTCTGGTCTCCGTCATTTGAATATCTGCAGGATTTAGAGACAATGACTGCGAAATACAGAATCAAGCAGTACCAGCATCTGGTAGAATCAGATGCAGCAGTCATGAACTCCTGCGAAGAAGAAATCCAGAAGCTGGAGAGTCAGATCCAGGATACCAGTGCGAAGCTGGAGGCGATTATCACTGCAGACAGTGATGCTAAAAAAGGACAGGACGATTACGAAGTAGCAAACGCTGCATGGGAAAAATACAGGGCTGCTTCAGATGAAATCCTGAAGTTGAGCCGTGAGAATAAACAGCAGGAAGCAGCAAGGCTGATGATCGGAGAGGGGTATGAAGAATATAAGGCTTTTGCTGAGAAATTAACTATATTACGTGACGAGTTCCATGTAGAATTAGACCGGGCAAAGACCATGACCAATGTATGCACCATCATCATATTTGTCGTGATTGTGGCAGCGGGTCTTGCGATTGCTGTAGTGACGACACTGATTGGAAAGATCATTACCAATTCCATTACTGAGCCGGTAGAACAGATAGATGCAGCAGTTGCCAGCCTGCGTAAGGGCGAACTGTCTAATGTAGAAATGCTTACCTATGAGTCTGAGGATGAGCTTGGCGATACCATCAAGAATCTGAAAGAAGCCATGGGTATTCTGGCAGATTATGTCAGAGAGATCTCTGTGGAGGTAAAGGCAATAGCGCAGGGTGACCTGACCAGAAATGGTGATGATATTACAGATTTCCTAGGCGATTTCTCGGAATTGAAGACATCACTGCTGTATATTCTGAAACGGTTTAACAGTACCCTGACCGAGATCAGAAATCTGGCAGAACAGGTATCATCGAATGCATCCGAGGTGGAAAATGCATCAAAATCCCTGGCGGACGGTGCAACAGAGCAGGCAGGAGTCATCGAGGAATTGAATGCCACCATTGATACGGTCGTGGATCTGGCGGCAGATACAGCGAAGGAAACACAGAGCGCATCTGCACGTGTAAAAGCTTCTGCAGATAAAGCGAACGAAGAAAAAGAAAAAATGAACGATCTGCTGATGGAAATGGAGCACATTACAGAAATCTCCAAGGAGATCGGTAATATTATCACAGATATCGAGGATATTGCATCCCAGACCAACCTGTTATCCCTGAATGCTTCCATTGAAGCTGCCAGAGCAGGAGAAGCAGGAAAAGGCTTTGCAGTAGTGGCAGATCAGATCGGCAAGCTGGCAGCAGACAGTGCAAAATCTGCTGTAAATACAAGAGATTTGATCGATAAGACCTTAGTGGAAATCGAAAATGGCAATACGATTACAAGAACAACAGCAGACGCATTCAATCAGATCATTGCAGATATGGAGTCCTTTGCAGAGATTGCACAGAACACCATGGAGAAAGCAAACTCCCAGGCAGAGTCCTTGGAACAGATCGGTCAGGGAATTGAACAGCTGTCCGGTGTGGTACAGGGCAATGCAGCATCCTCAGAAGAGAATACTGCAATCAGTATTAATCTGGCAGAGGGAGCAGCCAAGATGCATGACCGCGTGAATATCTTTAAGTTATTCTAGAAAATGACAGGAATAGAGTGAAGTATTCATAAGGAAGGTTATTGTTGTGATTAATGATATATTTAAATTATTTGGAGAGAAGGCAGCTGATATTTTATTTGAGATCATTACAGAATGTATGGACGATTATCTGTATATATTTGATCTGCAGAATAATACCTTTGAGATTTCACAGTCAGCTGTGGAACGATTTAATATACCGAGTAATATCCTGACAGATATGTCAAATGAAGTTATGAATGTAGTATATGAAGAAGACCGTGAGATGCTTGCAAAGCATCTTGCGGATATATGTGAAGGAAGAGAAATGGTACATAATCTTCATTATAGATGGCTTGATAAAGAAGGTATGCCGGTCTGGATCAACAGCCGTGGTATCGTTGTCAATGATCAGCAGGGAAATGCAGAGTATCTGGTCGGGTGTCTGAATGAGACCGGCAACAAGAGAAGGGCTGATAATGTCACCGGACTGCTTGGCGGTCCGGAATTCCTTGCTTACTTGCGTGCACAAAAAGAACCCATTACCAAGGGATTTTTTATGCATATAGGAATTGATGATTTTGGAGCAATCAATAGCTCCAGGGGAGCTGATTATGGTAATTATATCCTGAAAAGCGTAGCCGGTTGTATGAAGGAATGCCTTTCAGACAAGCAGAGAATTTACCATCTGGTAGCGGATCAGTATGTGATCGTGGATCTGGAAGCTTCCTCCGCAGAAGAAGCTGTGGCACTGAAAGAAAAGATTACAGATAAACTTCATAATTTCATAGTAGACGAAAATTATGAAGCTATATTTTCTATTTCTATTGGTGTTATAGATGCAGCAACATTTTGTGAGGGAACCGAAGAATGCCGCAAAAAGTTTGAATTTGCCTTGAAACAGGCAAAAAGCATGGGTAAAAATGGATTCTATATTTTTGACCAGGATGACTATGAGGTCTTTTTACAACAAGGAAGAATCATAGCAACACTTCGTAATGCTATTGTGAACCATTATGATGGCTTTGAAGTATATTACCAGCCGATCGTGGACTGTCAGTCCGAACAGATTATTGGAGCAGAGGCACTGATGCGTTTTTCCATGATAACGGAAGAAGGGCGGGAGTTTGTTTCACCGGTGGAGTTTATCCCATTATTGGAAGAGACTGGATTAATCATTCCCGCTGGAAGATATATTTTGAACGAATCTGCAGCAATGTGCTGTGAAATGCAGAAATATATTCCTGATTTCCGGATGAATGTAAATGTATCCTATGTTCAGATCCTGCAAGGCAATGTGGAGCGGGATATTCTGGATGCAATTCAAAAATATTCATTACAGCCGGAATGCTTATGTGTTGAAATGACAGAAAGCGGATTTATGGATATGACACCTTCGTTCTGTAAATTCCGTAAAACTCTGGACAAGAACGGGATTCCCTTTGTGATCGATGATTTTGGAACAGGATATTCGAATCTTCATTGTATCCGTGATATGAATCCAAGTTACGTGAAAATGGATAGGGATTTTACTGCCAAGGCGATGAACAGTGACAGGGATTATGAATTATATAAAAATATCATCACCATGGTACATAGTATTAACGTCAGGATATGCGCAGAAGGCATCGAGGAAAAAGAATGGCTTCTGAAAATGAAAGAAATGAAGGTTGATTATCTGCAGGGATATTATTTGGGAAGACCATGTGGAAAGAAACAGTTTCTGCAGCAATATGCCAGTGGCATCAACATTAAATAAAGAAAGTAAGGCAGACTCAGCTATGTGAGGCTGCCTTATTTTATGGTCTTATCAGAAGGATGAATCCATAACGGCTTCTTTCAGTATGTGAACACACCTGTAAATAAGGTCATAAAGCAAAACTAGACATAGTTTAAAACTATGACTAACCACAATTAAAAAGTATTATAAATATCAAATTACATCTGATACAATTATCCTCACAATTGATTTATAACAGGAGGATACATATGAGTAAATTACATACACCTTTCAGATATGATTATGTGGGAAGCTTTTTAAGACCAGAAAGATTAAAGAAGGCAAGAGCTGATTATGAGAGCGGAAAGATTAACAAGACAGAGCTTACAGCAGTTGAAGACGACTGTATAAGAGAGCTTGTAGCAAAGGTTAAGGAACTTGGATATCATGTTATAACTGATGGAGAGTTCAGAAGATCTACATGGCATCTTGATTTCATGTGGGGCTTCAATGGCGTTGAGCATAGAAAGACAGTTGATGGTAATACAACATTTGACGCAGAAGCAGCAATGATTGATGATACATATATGGTTGGTAAAATATCAGTAAAGAACCATCCGTTTGTTGAACATTTTAAATTCGTTAAGGCATTAGAGGACGAGAATACTGTTGCAAAGCAGACAATTCCTTCACCGGGACAGTTCTACGCATATTTTACAGGCGCAGAGCTTTTAGCAGATACACTTGCAATCTACGGAACAGAGGAAGCATTTGCAGAAGATGTAATCAAGGCTTACAATGAATTTGTTGCTGAAATATATGCAGCAGGCTGTAGAAATCTCCAGTTTGATGACTGCGTATGGGGCGGAATGGTTAATCCAAAGCTTGCTGTTGCACTTACAGGCAGAAGCGGTGAAGCACTTGAAGAGTACAAGAAGCTTATGCTTAAGTTAAACAACGAGGTTGTAGCTGCAGCACCAGAAGACCTTCTTATCAATACACATGTGTGCAGAGGTAACTATCATTCAACATTCTTCAGCTCAGGTGCATACGACAGCGTTGCTGATCTGCTTTTTGGTGAGGAAAATGTTAATGCATATTATCTTGAATATGATGATGAGCGTTCAGGCGGATTTGCACCATTAGCAAAGGTATCAGGGGACAAGAAGGTTGTTCTTGGACTTGTTACAACTAAGACACCAGCGCTTGAAAACAAGGAACTTGTTATTAACAGAATTCATGAGGCAGCAAAATATGTTCCTCTTGACAGACTGTATTTAAGCCCACAGTGTGGATTCGCTTCATGCGAGATTGGAAATAAGCTTACAGAGGAAGAGCAGTGGGCTAAGTTAAAGCTTGTCAAGGAAATTGCTGAAGAAGTATGGGGATAAGCCTTAGAAAATGAATATATGATTATTTAGAAGGGCTGGCTGGTATTCTTACAGCTTCTTTGCAAGTAAGATAAAGTCTGATAGAATGGTATAAAAACAGTATCACTAATCTTTTGAATTAAGATTGGTGGTACTGTTTTTTGTGATATTAATTATCTCTGAACTTCGTTACCAGCGTCAGAGAAAGCGAGCTTCATAACTTCGTCAACTGTAACTAAGTTGTAATCTCCACTTACAGTGTGCTTTAAGCAGCTTGCAGCGTTAGAGAATTCAACTGCCTTCTGAGGGTCAAAGTTGTTGATAAGGCTGTAGATAAGACCAGCGCAGTAAGCATCTCCGGCACCGATGTAGTCAAGAATGTGCATGAAGAATTCCTTGCTGTAGTAAGCCTTGCCTTCTGTGTAAATCATTGACTGGAGCTTAAATGTTGTGATAGAAGTTTCTGTTCTCCATACTGAAGCAACCATCTTGAATGGGAATTTCTTCATAAGTTCCTTGGCAATGTAAGCATTTTTCTCCTCGCCATTAGCATCGGCAGGATTCATAGAGAAGATACCGATAGCGTCATCTTCGTTAGCGATACATACATCAACATACTGGCATATACGAGACATTGCCTCACATGCCTTTTCGCTTGACCAGAGCTTGCTTCTGTAGTTTAAGTCACAGCTTACAGTCATGCCTTTTCCTTAGCCTTTTGGCAGGCTGTGATACAGATGTTAGTCATCTCATCAGAGATTGCAGGTGTGATTCCTGAAAATGGAACCATGTTGCACCATCAAATATCTCGTCCCAGTCAAAGTCATCAGCAGTAGCAAGCGCAAATGCAGAACCTGCTCTTGTTATAGATAACGTTAGTTGACGCTGGCTTGTCTTCTTCTCAAGGAAGTAGATACCAATCTGGTCGCCGCCACGCACGATATGGTCTACGCCTACGCCGTACTGACGGAGTGAGTTGATTGCAGCCTGTCCGATTATATGTTTTGGAAGCTTTGTTACATAATTAGCATCAACATCAAAGTTAGCAAGGGACACAGCAGTATTGGTTCTCCACCTCCATAAACAGCCTCAAATGCATTGCACTGAGTAAATTTGCGTTGTTCTCAGGAGAGACGAAGCATAATTTCACCAAATGTAACAATCTTATCTTTCATTTTCTTAATCTTCTCAATATCAGATTCCTAAAATAAATATACAAGAATGTATTTTTAGCACATTCTGGCGAAAAATGGGAGTAAAATGTTCTTGATTTGATACATATTTCTTTACTATAGTTTGAAGTAAATATGTGCGTGAAGATTTATAATCTTGTACACGTTTGAAAGGATTGAATAATGTTAAGAAATGTTTCATTAGAAGATATATCGGATGGTAAGCTGTATACTGAGAATGACCTTGTGCGTGTTGATACTAACTCGTAAGGGCTGTCAGACTGTATGCTGTCAGAATATGGGAAGTACGATTGTGATTGACCCATATGACTGTTACAAGCTCACAACGGGTTGGGCAAAACATTTGAACAGCTTACGATGAACGAGCTTGAGTTAAATGTTGTGGATGGTCTTATTATGCCTAATTTAAAATGCAGAAATCAGACGGAAGATGTGCTTTCTTCGTGAAGATAATCTGTGCAATATACATACGATAAGACGGGAATATGCAGAATGTTCCCACTTGGAAGATACTGGGAGGATGAGACACATTTTAAATATATTGTGCAGAAGGGCGAGTGTAATAAGGATAATCTATCGAAGATTAAACTGAAAAAATGGCATCGAGGGACTTGCGGAGTATGATTCTTATATTGTCAGATGGCATGAGTATGTGCAGCTTCAGGCGGCACTACCGGGACTTTCAGAGGATAATGAAGATTCTTAATACATTTAACTTAAGAGGTTCACATGACGACATATGCCGGATGTGCTGATGATAAGGCATTTTATGCAGAATTTGACAGAAGACTTGCGATGGCTAAGGAAAAGCTGGACTGATGTAGGATTGGTTCACAGGTGACAGAAAGGAAGATTGATTTTATGAAGACAGATTTATTTCATATAGGAAAGTTCGTAATTCATGGTTATGGATTGATGATTGGCATAGGTTTTGTGCTGGCACTGCTTGTTGGTGAGTACAGGGCTAAGAAAATGGGAATGAAAGAGGAGGCTCTTATTGATATTGCGATAATTGCGAGTATCGGGATTTCTTTGGAGCAAAGCTGTATATAAAGTGAGCTTTAAGGATTTTATAAAAGATCCCATAGGTGTGCTTGGCTCATCGGGATTCGTTGTATATGGCGGACTTATTGCAGGTGTACTGTGCAACCTTATATATGTAAAGATTAGTTATCATTCCTTGAATATTTTGACCTGGTAATGCCAGAGATAGCGCTGGCACAGGGCTTTGGACGAATCGGCTGTTTCCTTGCAGGGTGCTGTTACGGAAGACATACAGATGCAGCCTGGTGGAGTTGTTTTCCCGGCTGGTTCACTTGCACCATCAGGAGTTAAACTGATTCCTACACAGCTATCATCGGGGCAGATTTTCAATATGGCGTTTCTTATGATAATAGCAGCTAAGTTTTCTTATACTGCTGTTATGAAGCGCAAGGCTGACTTGGTAAGGAAACTACCGGAAAGCATATGGCAGCAGGTAATATTGATTCTTATATTGCATAACTTACGGACTTGGAAGATTTGCATTGAGTTCTTAAGAAACGATTACAGAGGTGAGGTCGGAATATTCTCTACATCGCAGTTTATCTCTTTCATTGTGTTACTTGGTGTGGTTGCGATGGCTGTTAATCATAAGTTGAAAAATGCGGACAGATAGAAATACTTAATATGGACTAATCAGTTGTATTATAAATTACACTGGCTGGTTAGTCTTTTATTGCCTTTTATCTGCAATGTTTTAATAAAAATACATATTTTATTAAAATGTGACAAATAATGCTGACATATTGTTAAAAATTGTTAATATGTAAACATAATAAAGCGAACGACAATTTAATATATGAAAATCAGTACATTTTAGTTAATATAATAAATATTTGTATATCTGGGGAATGTTTATTATTAGAATCTGAGATGGTAGAATATGGAGAAATATATTGGAAAATCAGTATATAAGGGTACTGCCATCGGACCAGTTAATGTTCTAAAGAAAAGTGAAAGTCTGATTAAGCGCGTACATGTTGAGAATGTTGATGAAGAATTAAAGCGTCTGGACAAAGCTAAAGAAAAGACGCTTCAACAGCTTTGCCATACTGTATGATAAAGCATTAAAGGAGGTTGGTAAAGTCAATGCAGATATTTGAAGTGCATCAGATAATGCTTGAAGATGAAGATTATCAGGATGCTATTCATAATATGATATGCAATGAGAATGTTAATGCAGAATATGCGGTGTCAATAACAGGAGATAATTTTGCTGACATGTTTGCTAATATGGATGATGATTATATGAGAGCACGTTCAGCGGATGTAAAGGATATATCTAATCGTCTGGTGAGTAATTTGAGCGGTGAAGAGCAGCCTGACTGGGAAAACACAGAGCCATCAATTATTGTGGCAGATGATTTGACACCGAGTGAAACTGTACAGATGGATAAGAATAAGATTTTAGCATTTGTGCTGGTACATGGTTCGGCTAATTCCCATACAGCAATTCTTGCAAGAATGATGAATATTCCAGCATTAATTGGTGTACCAATTGAGTTAGAATCCTTACACAATGGAGTTAATGCAATTGTAGACGGTCAGGATGGAATTTTTACCTGAATCCGGATGAGAATCAGATAGCACAGGCTAAGGAAGCCCAGCAGAAGGAACAGGAACAGAAAAACTGCTTGCTAATTATAAAGGAAGAGAGTCAGTCACAAAGAGTGGCAGAAAGATTAACCTTTATGCGAACATTGGAAATGTATCTGATGTTGCTTATGTATTAGAAAATGATGCTGAAGGAATAGGATTATTCAGAAGTGAGTTCCTGTATCTTGAAGAGATGAACTTCCTGATGAAACAGAACAGTTTAATGCCTATCGTCAGGTATTACAGATGATGGCAGATAAAAGTAGTTATTCGTACACTTGATATTGGGGCAGATAAAAGCAGATTATCTTGGACTTGGCAAGGAAGATAATCCTGCGTTGGGTTATCGTGCCATAAGAATATGTCTGGAGCAGCCGGATATATTCAAAACACAGTTGAGAGCATTATTAAGAGCTGCTAAATATGGTAATTTATCTATAATGTATCCAATGATTATTTCTGTGGAAGAAGTTGTAAGTATTAAGAAGATTGTTGCTGAGGTGGCAGAGGAACTGGAGAATGAGAATATTCCATATGAGATTCCAGAGCAGGGAATTATGATAGAGACACCAGCGGCAGTTATGCTAAGTGAGGAACTTGCAGAGCTTGTAGATTTCTTTAGTATAGGTACTAATGACCTTACACAGTATACTCTGGCTATCGACAGGCAGAACAACAGACTGGACAGATTTTATAATCCGCATCATGAGGCAGTTCTCAGGATGATTGAGATGACCATACAGGGAGCACATACATGGCAAATGGGTAGGAATCTGCGGAGAACTTGGAGCAGATACCACTCTTACAGAGAGATTTATTAAGATGGGTATAGATGAGCTTAGTGTATCGCCATCAATGGTACTTGGTGTTCGTAGTAGAATATGTGAAATGGAGTGATAAGTGATGAAAATATACAAAGCAAAGATTATGCTGATATGAGTAGAAAGGCAGCTAATATTATATCAGCACAGATTATTATGAAGCCAGAATGTGTACTTGGACTTGCGACTGGTTCAACGCCAGTTGGGTTATATAAGCAGTTAGTAGAATGGTATAAAAAGGTGACTTGGATTTTTCAGCAGTTAAGACTGTTAATCTTGATGAGTATAAGGGACTCAGTCAGGACAATGATCAGAGTTATTATTATTTTATGCATAAGAATTTATTTGATAATGTGAATATATCAGTTGAGAATACTCATATTCCTAATGGAATGGAGCAGGATTCGGAAAAAGAATGTAACAGATATTCTGAACTGATTAAGTCTCTTGGAGGTATTGATTTACAACTTCTAGGAATAGGCCATAATGGACACATAGGATTTAATGAACCATCAGATTCATTTGAAAAACAGGTTCATTGTGTTGATTTAACAGAATCTACAATAGAAGCTAACAAGAGATTTTTTGAATCAGCAGAAGACGTTCCAAGACAGGCATACACAATGGGAATCAAGACAATAATGCAGGCAAAGAAGATTCTGGTTGTTGCAAGTGGGGAAGATAAAGCACAGATTGTGAAAGAAGCCTTTTGGACATATTACACCATATGTTCCTGCATCAGTTTTGCAGCTGCATAATGATGTAACACTGGTAGCAGATGAAGCAGCTCTTAGTAAGATTTACTAAAGCTTATTAACTTGGTGGATAGAAGGTTGAGAAGATATGATTATAAAGAATGCTGATGTTTATACACAGGACAATGTATTTGTTAAGGGAGATGTCGTTGTAGATAACGGTACATTCACCAAAGTGCTGGATGTACATAATTATGTTGGCGATGAAGTTGTAGATGCTACAGGACTTAAGATGATTCCAGGACTTGTTGACATTCATTTTCATGGATGCAAAGGCGCAGATATGTGTGATGGAACTAAAGAGGCACTTGATATAATTTCGCTGTATGAGGCTTCTGTCGGAGTGACGAGTATATGTCCGGCAACCATGACGATAGCTAAGGAAGAACTTGTTGAAGTTATGAAGAATGCCGGAGAGTATTCATATAATGGCGGAGCCCATCTGGTAGGGATTAATATGGAGGGACCTTTTATAAGTCCACAAAAAAAGGGTGCACAGGCAGCAGAGAATATTATGCATTGTAATTATGAGTATTTCTGTGAACTCCAGAAAGCTGCACATGATTTAATAAAGATTGTTGATATTGCACCAGAAGAGCCGGGTGCGATGAATTTCATAGATAAAGTAAAAGATAATGTTGTGGTGTCGATTGCTCATACAGCAGCGGATTATGATACTGCGATGGAGGCAATTCAACATGGTGCAACTCATGCAACACATTTATACAATGCAATGCCCCCTATGAATCATAGAAAGCCTGGTGTTATAGGTGCAATAAGAGATTCATATCAATGTCATGCAGAACTGATATGTGATGGAGTTCATATTTGCCATTAAGAAATGGGATTTAAAGACTCCTGGCAGAGAAGATGATGATATAGAAGCAGAAAAGAAAGTTGAACTTGCAAGTGACGATTATACAGCAATTGCAAAGACAATTCTTGAAGGCTGTGGTGGAAAAGAGAATATTGCAAGCATAGATAATTGTATTACAAGACTGAGACTTGAAGTAAAGGATATTACACTTGTTAATGATAAGGTTATTAAATCAGCTGGTGTTGCTGGTGTTATGAAACCTGGAAAGACATCTGTACAGGTTATTATAGGAACTAAGGTACAGTTTGTTGCGGATGCATTTTCTAAGCTTTGTGAATAATTAAAATGTAAAAATAAAGATAATATAAAAATCCCCGGAAAGACTGTCAGAACAGCAGCTTATCGGGGATTATTTCATGTGTTACTTTACCATGCTTAAAAATTCTTCATCAGATATCTTAGAATTCATTACAGCATTCTTAATTGCAGCGGACATAACGCGGGCAGCAAGTGTTCCTGCAAAGTTGATATCAACATGTACAGCTTCGCTGCCGTCTTGTTTTGCAGTACTTGCAGCATAGATTGTATCGCCATCTGCCATTGTGCCGACTGGATTAATGCAGCGAGCATACGCATTTCTTGCCATAGATGCAATTTTGTTAAGTTCAGCCTTGTTAAATGCAGCGTTGGTTATAACCGCACCGATTGTTGTGTTGCCTGTGAACATATCGCGAGGTGCCATGAACTGATAAAGTGCTTCTTCACAGCTTACATACTCGGTTCTGTCAGCGTTCTTAAGTCCGGCAAGCTTTTTACCGGTTTCATAATCTGATATATCTCCAAGTGCATTTACAACAACAATTGCTGTCATTGTAAATGTGCCTGTCTTCACTGAATATATTCCAAGTCCTGACTTTTCAGCCTGCTTCATTCCCATAATCTTGCCGACAGTCGCACCTGTTCCGGCACCGATACAGCCCTGAATGGGTTCGCTGCTATCCGAATTGGCAGCGGTGGAAGCATCAGTATTGACAACACCGGCCTTCATAAGTGCCTTAATGCAGGCCTCATATCCCATAGTACTGTCTGGGCGTACTTTAGAGCTTCCATATCCAAGATCAAATATGCATGACTGGCATACAAGCGGAACAAGTGAAACGCCTGTGTTATATCCTATACCATGTTCTTCAAGACATGTCATAACTCCGTCAGATGCGGCAAGACCGTATGCTGAACCGCCTGACAGCACGATGGCATTAATCGGATTGTCAGCAGTCATAGGCATAGTAAGAGGTGTTTCTCTTGATGCCGGACCGCCACCGCTAATGTCACAGCCTGCTGTAGCTCCGTCTGGAAAATATATAACAGTTACACCAGTGCCAGCTTCCTTATTGGAAGCATGACCTAATCTAAAATCATTAATATCATTAACTGAAATCTCTGTAAACAAAACTAATCCTCCGTTGATTAATGTCCGATTTATTCAATCAAAGTGACTGATTAATTCTGGTTAAGCTTAAGTGCAGCATATAATGCACGGGAAACCACACTAGCAACAATAAAGCAGATTCCTGCCTCAATAAGTCCCTGAACACCAACAAATAATACTACGAATATAAGTGGGTTCTTAGCTCCGAGTGCAGTAACGAAGGCCTGTACATAATCTGTATTATAGAAGAAGAGAACAAGTGAACTCATGAATAATAAAGTATTAAGTAAAGGACAGCAGAGACTTGCTATATAATAAGAAAATTTCTTAACTCCATTAATACTGTGAAGTCCCTTGAATATAAGTCCTGTAAGGAAGCCTTCAAGAGTTCTTGTTACTACTGTTGTTACAAATGTACCAAATGGATTAATTCCGAGAAGAACAGTTCCCATTGCGCCTCCAACGAAGCACTGATAAAAGCTTGTGAGTCCGAATGTCAGACCACAGATTAAACCGCCGACAGGTCCTAAGATGATAGCACCTACAGCTACAGGAACAGTTAAAAGGGTGATAGAAAGTCCAGGGGTACGGATGTAGCCTAATGGGGTCAGTGACATAACGAGTATGACCGCAACCATAAGTGCCAGCTCCACCATGTACTTAGTGTTGAACTTCGTTGCAGAAGTTCGAGTTGCATTGATAGTATTCATATTGTCTCCTTTGCGGAAAGGTATGCAGCCCTTCCGGCTTGTTAAGATACATCTCCGAAAAACGGATGACGTTCGCGCGTATAATAACATATATATTGTTATTATTCAAACATTCTTTATAAATTATTTATAAAAATACATTTGACATTAATTTACTATTATGAAAATCGGTGTTAATATAAGAAACGCTTATTTATTATTGAAAGCAGATTTTTGAAAATATTTATCAATAAAGATGGGAGAGTGTTTATGAGCAGAATTATTAAAATGTGCTGCCATACTGGAAGTCGATAGTGCTGGTATTTGCACTGCTTATTGTTCAGGCAGTGTGTGACTTGTCGCTTCCTGCGTATACTTCAGATATCATTGATACAGGTATACAGAATGGAGGCATAGAGCATACTGTGCCAGAAAAGATTACTAAGGAAGAATTTGACACTGCGAAGCTTTTATGACAGAGGAAGAAGCACAGCTGTGGGAACAGTCGTATTCTTATAATGAAGATGATAATGTCTATGAATTAAGTGTCAAAGGTTCTAAGAATAAGACTGATTTAGACGACACACTTTTTACAGCACTTATAATTAACAACCAGATGTCTTCAGTGACTGAAAGTGCATTCAAGAGCCGTATGGCAGAGCAGATGCATGTAAGTGAAGAACAGCTTGCCAATGTTTCGGTAGAAGATATTGGAAAGTCTATGGGCGTTGAACTAACTACATTTACACAGATGATGGAAGATTCGGATGGTAATGAGGTTGAAACTATATGTGTGGATATGAGACAGATAGTGAAGGCAATGTATAGTGCAGGGGCTATGAGTAAAGACGATATCCTTTCTATGCGAAGCGAATTCCAGAAGACTATTGATACCATGGGAAAGACTCTTGTTTCGTCTATGGGCGTTGATTATGCAAAGAGCATGGATGCCAAGGCAGGAATGGACATGGATTCTATCCAGACTAAGTATCTGTGGGCAGCTGGTCTTAAGATGGTTGCCATGGCACTTCTTATGGCGGTTACTTCTGTATGTATAGGCTTCCTTGCATCAAGAGTTGGTGCAGGCGTTGCAAGAGATATGAGAGGAAAACTGTATTCTAATGTCATGGGATTCTCTAATGCTGAGATGGACAAATTCTCTACAGCATCACTTATCACAAGAACAACTAATGATGTACAGCAGGTTCAGATGGTTACGGTTATTATGCTGAGAATGATTCTGTATGCACCAATTCTTGGTGTTGGAGGAATTATAAAGGTTGTTGGAACGGGAGCCGGCATGGGCTGGGTTATAGTTATGGCTGTTGCGGTTATCATTGCATTTGTAATGCTTCTTATGGTAATTGCGATGCCTAAGTTCAAGCTTATGCAGAAGCTGGTAGATAATGTCAATCTTGTATCCAGAGAGATTCTTACAGGTCTTTCTGTAATAAGAGCCTTTGGAAGAGAGAAGAAGGAAGAGGAAAGATTTGATGAAGCTAATAAGAAGCTTACTAAGACAATGCTCTTTACTAACAGAACAATGACATTCATGATGCCAAGCATGATGTTTATCATGAATGGTTTGTCAGTTCTTATCGTGTGGGTTGCCGCACACAGAATTGATGCCGGAGTTATGCAGGTAGGTTCTATGACTGCATTTATAACATATTCGATGCTCATAGTTATGTCATTCCTTATGCTTACAATGATGTCTGTAATGCTTCCAAGAGCGATGGTTGCAGCTGACCGTATAGATGAAGTTATTAATACACATTCTTCAATAGAAGACTCTGAGAATCCTGAGACAATTGAGTCTGCAAAGGGTGTAGTTGAGTTTAATCATGTAAATTTCATGTATCCGGGTGCTAAAGCAAACGTACTTGAGGATATTACATTTAAAGCAGAGCCGGGTAAGACTACAGCTATTATAGGAAGTACGGGCTGTGGAAAGTCAACGCTCGTTAATCTTATTCCAAGATTGTATGATGTTACAGGAGGAAGCATTACTATTGATGGTCATGATATAAGAAATATTTCTATGCATGACTTAAGAAGTGAGCTTGGTTATGTGCCTCAGAAGGGAATGCTTTTCTCTGGTACTATTGCAAGTAACTTAAGATTCGGTAATCCTGATGCAAGCGATGAAGATGTCGTTAAGGCAGCACAGATTGCACAGGCAACTGAGTTCATTGATAATAAGGCTGAGAAGTATGACAGTCCTATAGCACAGGGCGGTACTAATGTTTCAGGCGGTCAGAAGCAGAGACTTTCTATTGCCAGAGCAATAGCAAAGCACCCAAGAGTGTTTATATTTGATGACAGTTTTTCAGCACTTGATTTAAAAACTGACGCAATTCTTCGTAAGGAGCTTGCTGCAAATGTGTCTGATGCCACTGTTATTATTGTAGCTCAGCGAATCAGCACAATCCTTCATGCAGATCAGATTCTTGTTATGGATGATGGTAAGATTGTTGGCAAGGGAACGCATGAAGAACTTATGAAGACATGTGAGACATATCAGCAGATTGCAAGTTCACAGCTTTCTGCTAAAGAGCTTGGAAAGGAGGCCTAGTCAGTATGGAAGATAATAAAAATATCAAAATGCCACCGAAAAGAAGAATGGGACCTCCGGAAGAGGAATGGCACCTGTTGAGAAAGCTAAGGATTTCAAAGGATCAATAGGAAAGCTTATAAGATATATTGGAAGCTATAAGATTGCGATAATATTTGTTGCAGTTATGGCTGTATGCTCAACAGTATTTTCTGTTATATAGTAGAAGGTTCTTGGTAAGGCAACTACAGCTCTGTCAGAAGGTCTTGTAAAGAAAATCGGTGGAACTGGCGGAATTGACTTTGGAAAGATTGGAACAATTCTTATATTCGTGCTTTGTCTGTATGCCGCAAGTGCAGTATTTAACTTTGTACAGGGCTGGATAATGACAGGCATTACACAGAAGGTTTGCTATAGATTAAGAAAAGAAATCAGCGAGAAGATTAACCGTATGCCTATGAAGTATTTCGAGAAGGACATATGGTGAGGTGTTATCAAGAATTACTAACGATGTTGATACACTTGGAATGGGACTTAACCAGAGTATTACAACAATCATTACATCTTTAACTACTATGATTGGTGTTCTTGTTATGATGTTAAGCATTTCACCGCTTATGACACTTATTGCGGTTATAATACTCCAATATCAGTCGGACTTGTTTCTTTCGTTGTTAAGAAGTCACAGGGATATTTCAAAACACAGCAGGAGTATCTTGGACATATTAACGGACAGATTGAGGAAACTTATGGCGGACATATGATTGTTAAATCATTTAACAAAGAAAAGGATATGGTTGATTCATTTAACAAGACTAATGATGTCCTTTATGGTTCAGCATGGAAGTCACAGTTCCTTTCAGGAATGATGCATCCAATCATGATGTTTGTAGGTAACTTAGGTTACGCATGTGTTGCATTAACCGGCGGTCTTCTTGCTATTAAAAATGTTATAACAATCGGTGATATTCAGGCATTTATCCAGTATGTAAAGAATTTCACACAGCCAATCCAGCAGATTGCTAGGTTATCAATCAGGTACAGTCTATGGTAGCAGCTTCTGAGAGAGTATTTGAATTTCTTGATGAAGAAGAGGAAGACCAGACTGTTAAGAATCCTGTTTCTACAGAAGGAATTAAGGGCGAGGTTGATTTCGAGCATGTAAGATTCGGATACAATGAGAACCAGACTATCATCAAGAATTTCAGTGTAAATGTTAAGCCTGGACAGAAGGTTGCTATCGTTGGACCGACAGGTGCAGGTAAGACCACTATTGTTAAACTGCTTATGAGATTCTATGATGTTAATGATGGAGCTATTCTTGTTGATGGACATAATGTTAAGGATTTCAACAGAAGAGAATTAAGAGACGCATTTGGAATGGTTCTTCAGGATACATGGCTCTATAAGGGTACAATTATGGAGAATATCAGATACGGAAAGCTTGATGCGACTGATGAGGAAGTTATTGCAGCAGCCAAGGCTGCTAACGCCCATCACTTTATTGAGACTCTTCCGGGCGGTTATGATTGTGAGCTTAACGAGGACGCAAGCAATGTCTCACAGGGACAGAAGCAGCTTCTTACAATTGCAAGAGCAATCCTTGCAGATAATCCAATCCTTATTCTTGATGAAGCAACATCTTCTGTTGATACAAGAACAGAGGAGCGAATCCAGAAGGCTATGGATAATCTGATGAAGGGTAGAACAAGCTTTATTATTGCACACAGACTTTCAACCATCAAAGATGCTGACGTGATACTTGTTATGAAGGATGGTGATATCGTTGAGCAGGGAACTCATGATGAGCTTCTCGCCAAGAACGGTTTCTATGCTGACCTTTATAATTCGCAGTTTGAGCAGGCTTCTTAGATTGATAATATATATGTTAAGAAAACGGCAGAAGAAATTTCTGTCGTTTTTTAAACATTTTGATATAATAAAATTATTAATTAGTTAAGTGAAGAGGACAATGCATGAATATATTAATATGTGATGATGATAAGCTTTATGTTGATATGATAAGAAAATATGTGGATGAATTCTTTGCTGATCATAAGATAACGGATTATAAGGTTTATGAATATAACAGTGGTGATGAAGTAGCTAAGAATAATGAAAAGATTGACATTGCATTTCTTGATGTTGAGATGGAGGGCATTAATGGAATTGAAGCTGGCAAATGTTTAAGAAATAATAACAAGAATATTGTGTTATTCATAATAACTTCGTATATGGGCTATCTTGATGATGCAATGGACGAGGGAGTTTTCAGGTATATTAATAAACCATTGGAAAGACCTGTGATTATGCGCGGTTTACACAAGGCATTATTATTATGCAGCAAGAGTCAGAGCAAGAAAATCAATATTGAATATAAGGGTGATAATGTAATTATTGAACAGGATTCGATTATATGCATAGAGTCACTGGTTAGAAAGATATATCAAAACAGATACGCAGTCGTACATAAGTCTCAAAGTCTTTATTGGCAGAGTGTTCTTGATGAGGATAAATTTTTTCTTGTCAATAAATCCATCATTGTTAATATAGACAGAGTTGAGCGATTTACTGATAAGTATATTGAACTTAAGGGCATCGAAGAACCAATAGATTTATCAAGAGAACTGCATTCAAGCAGAAAATGCTTTTGTATCTGGGGGCAGGAGTAGGTGGATATGGAAATTATAATCAGTTATGCATTTGCACATTATAGAAGCTATAATATTGTGGATGAGTATGTCGCAGATGTATGAACATAGATATAAACAGTGGGTGACGGGCATTGCTATCATGGCAGGGCATGCTGTGATGTTTGTCGTGTTTCTGACAGGGGAATATATATTTTGTAACGGTGGTCAATCTGCTTATATATATTATTGATTTATATTCTTTATAATGTTAATAAGAGAGCGGCTGGTTCTGGGGTTATTTACATAGCAATTATGGCTCTTTCAGAACAAATGATATTTTATGTATTACAATTCATAATGAGAATTAAATATGTGGAACTAAAAAATACCATGATAATTGTCATGGTTTGTGTCTGTGTAAAATACTATATTTTATATTAATTCAGATTATGGTTATGATGAAGAATAAAAGCAGTGTGTCAGATAACGGAGATTTATCAATGTTATTACTGATGGTTACGCTTATTGCTTCTTTGACAGTTTTATTACATATTATATCATTGGTGTTGAGAAGTAATGTAAATACGAGAAACAGTATGGGCGGTTGCAAGTTCTATTATTCTTGTATCATCGGATATACTAGTGTTGTGGGTGAGTATAAGAATTAATGAAAGAAAAGCAGAAAATGAACGCATTAAAATTCAACTTGAACAGGAAAAGGCAGACGCAAAGATATTATAAGCTTGAGAATGAGAAAAACGAAAGTCTTGAAATATTAAGACACGATATGAATAATCATCTTAATACAATGATGGGTATGGAAACTAATAGTGATTTGAAGGATTATATTACTTTAATTATGGAACAGTATAATATTAAGAAGAGAACTACATTTTCTAATAATAATGTACTAAACGGTCTTATAAGTGAATATAGCAGCAAATGTTATACAGAAAATATAGAATTTGTTGTGGATATACGATAAGGAACAATTGATGACATAGTTGCCACAGATATAGTAGCTTTATTTGGTAATATATTATCGAATGCATATGATGATGCGAAGCAATGTGAGAAAAATAGTGAAAAATATATTGAACTGGTTGTTAAGAGAAAGCATGAGACAACATTTATCAAATGCGTAAATTCATGTGCTGTTCCACCTAAAATAATAGGAGGAAATTTCATTTCAATTAAGAAGGATTCTGACAGAAAACATGGATATGGAATGAAGAGCATAGATAAGATTGTCAATAAATATCATGGAAGCCACATTGAACAGTTTGATGAAAATGAATTTACAATATCAATAATGCTTATGATATAGAAAACAGGAAGCTGTATGTGTGAATTAATAGTACAGCTTCCTGTTTTTTCTGTCATACATGCAATATGTGAAATAAAGCAGAAAATAATTACAATTGATATGCAGCTTGCTGTTCTATATAGGTGTAAGACAGTAGCTGCTATAATAATAATGTTAAAACAGCCAGTATACCGATAAGGCATCGGTGATAATATTTTTCTCTGAGTCTGATACTGAGTGATTAATAGATATTACAGGTCCTTTAATGATTAATTCCATATCAGCAATTATAAGTGCAATAAACATGTATAATGATGGCTTAATGAAAGAAGAAAGCCATGCCATCACAATAAGTATTATGGCAGAAAAATCAGGCATGCCGTAGAAGACTGGCAATGATAACCACCACAATATTTTCTTATGAGCAAAACGAAAATATTTCTATTAGTCCAATCGTTATATTATGAGTGGCTATACAATACGCTGTGAAAATAATTGTCGGAATAATAATCAATAATAAATATTGAATTGCATATCTGTATAACTCAGAGTTATCATTCTCCAGTATGCCTGATTTTATAAGCCATAAAGCTATGTGGCGAAAGTTTCTACCATTATCTTGTCTTCTTAAACTTCTTTAATGATGCTGGCTCAACAGGCTGATTTAAATAAAAGCTTGATGAAGCATTAGCACCAGAAGTTAAAGTGCGGTTAAGCATGGCAGAAACGCCTTTGCTTAATGCAGACTTAATTGTTTTCTTCATAACATTTTCCTCCTTCATTAAGATATTACTAATTATATTTGATATAAAATATTTTTAAATGGCTTATGTCTCAACTGTACTTTGAATGTCTTAAATGTATTTTACGATATTATGCAACATTTTTATTAACTGTCACAAATATTATTCTATACACTAAGAAACTTATTCCGATATGTTAAAATCAAAATGTTATCATTAATTGCACATAAACATTTACACTAATCTAATTCGCAACAAACGCTATATATGTGCGGAATGTGCGTATACTAAAATTTAATAGTAATCATACTAATGTATAGGGGTTGCTATGGAGTATACAGATAGTTATAGAGCATTTTGCAAAGAATGAGCATATATAGAAAATTAATGGACTACGATCAGGCGAAAATGGCTGTGCGGGTTGGCATGACTACACCAGAGTATTCTAACAGGGAAGCGGAAGGAGATGGTGTCAGGCATTGACCTCAGAAAATTTTCTGATTCAGGGGCGGATATTGACAAGATGTTAGTTGATGTCGATGAAAAGCCATGCAGGTATGTGATTTCTTCAGAAATAGAGACATTTGGTGAAGAATCAAAGAAGGAATATGTAAGAGGCGTTGTGAGTGAGCATATTCTTTATATGTGTGAGAAGAAGATAGCTGATTTTCAGATGAAACTGTAAAGTATATCAGACTGCTTAAATCTATTGACAAGGATTCAACTAAGGATTCTATGTTAAAATGTATTAGAGATGTCAATGGTATAACTGACCAACAGGTTATATCAGATAATCTGGGAATATCAAGATTTAAATACAGCAAGATTGAGAATAATAAAGAATATCCAGATGCAATGGTTCTTATAAGACTTTACGATTTGTATGGTTATGTCCCATCTATGTATTTAAATCTGTATGATGTCAGAGGCCGGCTTCTTGATTATATATTTGACAGCATGTCTCAGAAAGATCAGGAAATAATAATGAATTTTATCAATAATTTGAAAGAGTTCGTGTGAGGAAGTTATGAAAGAACGAATTATAAATATTAGATCCAGAGAGAAGAAAGGAAATGCGTATAAAACAGACGGAAATGGCTAAAGAGCTGGGTGTGTCGCAGACATATCTTCTAATATTGAAGGTGGAAGAACCAATTGCAGCATAACTTTGTTTGTAGATATATGTAATTATCTTAATGTAACGCCAGATTACCTGATGTTAGGAAATATGCGTGGAAATAGAGCAAGTATAGATATAATTGATGAATTGAAGATGTGCAGTTCGGAAGAAATTGCCACAGTAAAGAAAATAGTTGATGCATTTGTTCTGAAAAGACGGAGCCGTACTGATAAGGTATGGCTCTATTTTGATTAAAATGTTGACATACCGAACATATGTTTCTATAATAAACATATGTTCGAATTATATTCAGATCTTACAACTATGGAGAAATTAGAAATTCTGGCTGATGCAGCTAAATATGATGTTGCATGTACATCAAGTGGAGTAGACAGGAAAGGCAGGAAAGGATTCCTTGGAAACAGTGAGGCATGCGGCGTGTGTCATAGTTTTGGTGCTGATGGCAGATGTATTTCTCTTCTTAAGGTTTTGTTTACTAATCATTGCGTATATGATTGCAAGTACTGCATGAACCGATGCTCTAATGATGTGCCGCGGGCTACATTTTACACCTGATGAATTATGCAGGCTTGTTATAGAGTTTTATAAGCGTAATTATATTGAAGGATTATTTTTAAGTTCTGGGGTACTTAAGAATCCGTCCTATACGATGGAAAGAATATGTGAAACACTGATGCTTTTACGGACTAAGTATAGATTTAATGGATATATTCATGTTAAGGCTATACCTGGAGCACCAGATGAGCTGCTTTCAAGGGCTGGGTATCTTGCTGACAGGGTAAGCGTGAATCTTGAACTGCCGACATCAGATAGTCTTTCTAAGCTTGCACCGAACAAGAATTTTAAGAATATCCTTGAACCGATGGAAAAGATAACAGGCACTATAGCGGCTAACAGACTGGCATTGGGAAAAGAGGCACGAATGGAAAGAAGCAGTATTAATAAATATCTTACAGGAAGTATATTCAACCAGAATGGGACGGATAACGGTCAGCAGCATTATCAGGAACACAGAGGACAGCATTGGAATCAGGAGATAAGTTATCGCTTCCAGCAGTTTCTAAAGATATGTGTGTAAAGCGTCCATTTGCGCCTGCAGGCCAGAGCACTCAGATGATAATAGGCGCGACACCGGAAACTGATCTTACGCTTATCAGAACGACGCAGCATTTTTATCAGAATTATGATTTAAAGAGAGTTTTTTATTCGGCATATATACCACTTAATGAGGATTCAGCATTGCCACAGCTGGATGCAGATGTTCCACTATTAAGAGAACACAGGTTATATCAGGCAGACTGGCTTCTTAGGTTCTATGGATTTCAGGCAGATGAATTATTGTCAGAGAGCAGACCTAATTTTAATGAAATGATTGATCCGAAGTGTGACTGGGCAGTAAGGCATCTGGGACAATTTCCGGTTGAGATACAGACCGCATCATATGATATGCTTTTAAGAATTCTTAATTGATCCTAAGTCTGCCAGACGAATAGTGGAGACAAGAAGATATGCGAAGCTTGATTTTGATACATTAAAGAAGATGGGAGTAGTACTTAAGAGAGCACATTATTTTATTACATGTAATGGAAAGATGATGTATAAAATTCCAATAGAGGAGTCATATATAACGGAATGTCTGACTGATGATAATCACAAGGAGAACTGGGAGATTACGCATCAGAATGAAAAGTATCAGCAGCTTTCACTTTTGAATAAAAGTGTTGGTATATATGATGGATGTAATGAAGAGTTTTATATGGAGGTCTGTTTATGTATATATTTACATGCGAGAATACATTTGAAGATATGATGTGCTGCATATACCAGGCATGGGAGAAGGCTTTGAAAGTAGGACACGGATGTGTTAGACTTGAAAAGCGTGGAGAAGAACAGATTTCTTTATTCGACGAATATATATATGTTGAGTATAATGAAGAAGAGTATAAGAAAGTAGTGCGCTCGATAAAACATAAGATATCTGAAGAGGCATATGCATGCGTATATTATGCATGCCTTTCGTCAGAACAGGATGCATTAGATACAGCCTATAGGTTTCTGATAAAAGGGTTTAAGATTGGATCAGATATAACATTTATGAGAAATGACTCTGATGTTATGAGAATTAAGGATATCCGCAGGAAGGTTTTGCACGAGACAAGATATTTCAGGGAGTTTGCAAGGTTTAATTCTGTTGATGGAAAGGTATATGTGTGTCATCTTGAACCAGAAAGCGATGTTATATATGAAGTTTCTTTACATTTTGCAGACAGGATGCCGTCAGAGAACTGGCTTATAATTGATGATAACAGAAAAAGTCTGTAGTTCATACTACTGATGGGCAGATGTATATAAGATATTTTACAGATTATGATATGTCAGTTCTGGCAAAGACAGAAGATGTGAATGATGAATATACAGATATGTGGAAAATCTTTTGAGACTATAGCAATTAAACATCGCTATAATCCTGAATGTCAGAGAAATCTTATGCCGTTATGGATGCGGAAGCATGTAACAGAGTTTCAGTAACACGCAATTCTTTATGTTAAGGGATGTGTAATTGATGAGTAAAATTGTGGATTATGTATCAGAAGATAATAAAAATGATATGCTTAATGACGTGCGTGATTCTGATTATGATGCGTTCGTTAAGCTTTCGCAGGTATTTGAACTCAATGTGTTTTGTCCTGTTCATATGGAAGGGAGAAGGACTGGGTTGTTGCGTATCTTATGAATGATGCTGTTGAGAGTTTTCTTGTATTTAAAGATTCAGTTATGACTGGAAAATATATTGATGTGGATGAGGAACAGATACCATCTGTGCAGATGTTAAAAGATGGATATATGCTTATAGTTAATCAGGGGAATAAGAATATATTTACAATAAAAATTCAGCAGACTGGAATTAAGAACATATTTATTTAATTATGGCAGCATGGGGCATTTCTGGGTTGAAGGTTATGAGTATCTAAGGCAGCTTGAATATCAGCTTGCAGACATAAGAGATAAGTACAGATATCTTGGAGAAGAGGTATGCAATGATGCTGAACGTGTGCTTATGAAACTGGCGGATTTTCCTCCGATTAAGAGATTTCAGTCCGTGCCAGACCAGTATTATGTTTCATACCCAGATTGTGTTTATGAAGAGGCTGTAGATTATCTTATAGATATAGCTGAGAGAGTTGAAGATAATTCGATAAGAAGAAAACTTAAAGCTTATAAGAAGAAAACTTCAGGGTTAAGAAGCATACAGCTGGCGGCAATGTTTGGAATGAGGAAACATGCTGTGTTTGTGGATGCAATAATAGCAGATTTGAGGGAAGCGGCATCAGGTTATCCACAGAGAATTTTTCAAGAGAAGAACAGGAAATTCATAATGTGATACATGCAAAAGCAATAGCAAATCTGAATGAATATGAGAAACAGGGATATAAGTGTCTGCTTTATAGAGAAGAACCATTTATGTACTCAAAGGATTCAATAACCTATAAGGAGCATGTTCTTGTGTATATTAATGGAATAATAAGCAGAAAGGCAAAGATAGTTTCTTTTGAGTGACATATAAAGCAATTGTGATGTATAATACGAAATATATCTATAATAAGTCAGATAACAGGAAGAGAGGATGTATTTATGGGAAAAGTAAAGGTTGTTTCCAAGAATAATCAGGTGAGTGTTAAGGTTAAGAGTACAAAGATGAACAGCTTAATCAGAATATGGCTGAATTACTTTCAAATACAGCTGTAGAAGGATTTCTCCCTTTCATATAGTGTTAGATAATAATGGATTTACAGCAGAGTATGGAACAGCGGGATATGAGACAGCTAAAGAGTTTTTAAAACAGGGTTATAGACCAGCATACTTTTCTGTATTTATGAAGAGCAGTGTCAATGCGTTGTCGGGTATGTCGGCATATAATATGGAGTATGGCAATGTTTTAGTTTCACTTGATACTGTATTAATTGAATCTGCTACGGGAAAGGCTTTATATTTGTATTATCCAGCTACAGGTTACAATAATGGTGAATTTTATAATGTTTTTCTTGATGAGATACTCAGAATGATAAGAACACCTATGAATTCAGATGTTTCATTTATGGTAAGGTTAAAGGAACTGCTTAAACAGCCAGAGAATATGACATGGAATATACTTGGTGAATATGCTGATTCTATAGATGTACCCGCAGTAAACAGAGAGAATATGCAGCCACAGGTACATGTTGTACAGACACAGCAACCAGAAACAGTACAGTTTACACATCAAGCGCCACCTGTTATGTATACAGCTCCAGTGCAGATGCAGACTGATATACAGAATACGGGATGTGTGAGTGGTGGAGATGATAAGATATGTCCGGTATGCGGAATGCGTAGTACAACACCCGATGCAGTATTTTGCATTGGCTGTGGTTCTAGATTGAGTCTGCAATGCAATTTTCTGTAAAATGAGCAGACAGAAATTAAAAGAGATGCAATAAGTGTGGTTTTTCTAATAATTCAGATGCCTTATTCTGTTCTGAATGTGGAACAAAATTAGAGGATATAGGAGTATTAGAAAGTACGGAGATAAAGGATAATGATGATAATAATGCGAAAGATACATCGGTGACTATAATCAAAGGTGGAAGAGTTGTAGATCCTGTCAGTAAAACAGATGAGATTATGGATATCATTATTAAGAATAATATAATTGAGGAAACTGGATATAATCTTAATGTTATGGAAGGTGCAGAAGTAATTAATGCAGAGGGACTTATTGTATGATACACATGTACATTTCAGAGATCCAGGATTTACTTATAAAGAGGATATTATTACTGGAGCAGCAGCAGCAGCAAAGGTGGTTTTATAGTGTAGTCTGCATGGCTAATACTAAACCAGCAGTTGATAATATTGAAACTCTTGAGTATATTCAGAAAAAGGTGAGACAACAGGAATTCATGTTTTGCAGACAGCGTCTGTAACTAAGGAATTAAAAGGTGTTGAACTTGTAGATATGGAAGCACTTGCAGATGCAGGAGCAGCAGGATTTACAGATGATGGTATTCCTATTATGGATGAACATGTTCTTGTAGAGGCCATGAAGAAGGCAGCAGAGTTGGATTTTACCGATCAGTCTTCATGAAGAAGATCCAGAGTTTATAATAAGGCCGGGAGTTAATCAGGGAAAAGTTGCTGAACAGCTTGAATATGGAGTGCATCTGCTACAGCAGAGGATGTTATGGTTGCCAGAGATTGTATGCTGGCATTAAATACAGGAGCATCAGTATGCATTCAGCATATTAGCTCAGGAAATTCAGTGGAAATTGTCAGAACTGCCAAGAAGCTTGGTGCTGATATACATGCAGAAGCCACTCCTCATCACTTTACACTTACTGAGGATGCTGTACTTAAGTATGGAACTAATGCAAGGATGAATCCTCCACTAAGAACGGAAGAAGACAGAATTAAGATAATTGAAGGTATTAAAGATGGAACGATTGATATGATAGTAACAGATCATGCTCCGCATAGTGAAGAAGAAAAAGCAAAGCCATTAGAAAATGCACCAAGTGGAATAACAGGATTAGAGACATCACTTGCACTTGGTATAAAATCGCTTGTTGAACCGGGACATATATCATTAATGAAACTTATTGAGCTTATGAGTAAGAATCCTGCTGAATTCTATCGTATGATACCGGGAAGTATTACTAAATGAGCAGCAGCAGATTTAGTTATCTTTGGAGAAAAAGAGCTATAATCGTAAGGAAAGAAGATTTTGCATCAAAAGCATCTAATAGTCCTTTTATCGGATGGGAATTACCATAAAAATACATTATACTATATCTTCAGGAAAGATAGTTTATCAGAGATAATAAAATTCGACCAAATTGTGTATAGTGATGCGCAATTATTCCATTGAAATATTTTTTATATCATATATAATTAGAAGGGCATGCAAGAATTATATATGAGAGGAGAATATTTACTTGGAGATAAAACTAATTAAGATTGATAATGAAAGTTATTTTGTATACCAATCTTCAAGAAAGGTGTATAAGGAGAGAGTTGCGGACATAATGTATTTTGCAAGAGGTGGCAGAAGAGTTACTATGCATTCACGCGAGTCTGGTGAAATTGAATTGTATTGTAGTCTTGTAGAAATCTACAGAGTACTTATTACAGAAGGATTTCATTATATTAATCAGTCAGTGCTTATTAATATATCTTATATAACTAACATTAAGAAGAATCTTGCAAAAGTGGGAAATGGCAAATATATTGAAATCAGCAGAAACAGAAGAGCACTTATTATTAATAAATTCTGTGAAACTCTGAAGTAGGTATATATAGCATATTCTCATTTGATTAAATATGGAGGTATGCTTATGAGATATTATACTGTATCACAGTGGCTTATTTTTTTCTTTATATATTGTTTTTTAGGTTGGATATGGGAATGCTGTTATGTTTCTGTGAGGAAACATAAGTGGGTAAACAGGGGCTTCCTGCATGGTCCATTCCTGCCAATATATGGTTCAGGGGCAATTGTAATATTGATTAGTACGATTGCAGTGAAAGATATTGTTCCATTAGTTTTTCTGTTTGGAATGGTATCATCTACAATACTTGAATTCTGCACAGGCTGCTGCATGGAGAAGCTTTTTGGTGTAAGATACTGGGATTACAGCAATCTTCCACTTAATTTTAAAGGGCATATATGTTTCTTTATATCACTTGCATGGGGAGCATTCTCTATTTTTCTTGTGTGTGTAATACACAAGCCCATCGAAGCAGCAGTACTTATGATTCCAAGAACAATAGCAGATATTATTGCAGTAGTTCTGGCAATATACATGGCAGCAGATTTTGCCGTTTCAATTAATGAGGCTATGACCTTAAGGCGACACTTGAAAAATTTACGAAAGAGAATGAACAGCTTCAGATGTATGCCAGAAGAATGGAGATTACGGCCACATTTGCAGAAGAAGAATTTAATAAGAAAAGGAACAATTCATGGCAGCAGTGGCTGAAGAAAGAAGACAGTTATCTGAGAGAGCTGATAGAAGATACAGCCATATTACAAGTATTATTAAGAGAAATCCTAATGCTGTTTCGAGAGTACATAAAGAATCTATTAATGAAATCAAAGAAATTATTGCTAACAGAAAGGCAAAGAAGGATAATTAATGTTGGAAAAGATATTGTTATATAATGTTAAGAACCCTCAGCATATCATTAAAGCAGCATCTAATATGAGAATTATAAGCGGATTCATTAATGAGTCGGATACAGACCGGACTCTGGCAGAAATTGCAGATGATGTAAGAGGCATATCATTATCAGATGCAGAGGGATATCAGCCACAAGAAAATAAAGAGAGTCTTATTGTATTTTGTGATGTGACAGATAAGCATATGGATAAGCTTCTTTTTGAAATGAGACAGAAGAGTTTTGATGTATCATTTAAGGCAGTATTGACAGATACTAATAGAAAGTGGAATATTAAGCAGATGCTTGTGGAGATGAGAAGAGAAAAATTTGAATATATGCGGAGAAATATGAAATAATAATTATTAAAGATAAAGGAGATAAGATATGGAAATCAAACATGTAAAAGCAAGTGAATTCAATAATGAGGTACTTAAAGCGGATAAGCCGGTTCTTGTGGATTTCTGGGCAGACTGGTGCGGACCATGCAAGATGTTAGGACCAGTTCTTGAACAGGTTGCAGCTAAGGTGGATGATGTTCAGATTGTAAAGATTAATGTGGATGAGGAATCATCAGTTGCAGAGAAATATAATATTATGTCAATCCCTACATTACTTTTATTTAAGAGTGGTGAGTGTGTGGCAAAGAGTGTTGGTTTTATAAGTGAAGGTCAGGTAATGGAATTTATTGGTAAATAACATTAATACAGCCTGAAGTACTGATGAATACTGCGTTTATAAAGGGGGAATATTTCACGATATTCCCCTTAAATTGTACAAAATTAAATACTCTTGTTAAACCTATTGATTTATTATCAGAAGCATGTTAGAGTAATCATGGTCAAATTGTTATGGATTTGTCAATGTATATTTATAGGAACAATAAGTATCCTATAATGCATGGCAATTTTATTTTGACTAAGATTGTATACAGTGTACAAAAAGAAATACATTTTTCTTAAAATGTACATTGAAATATATTATATTTAAGGAGGATCAATTCAAATGGTTGAGAAGACACAGTGGGCTGGATTCAAGGGAAGACTTTGGAAAGAAGAAATCAATGTAAGAGATTTCATTCAGAACAATTACACACCTTATGATGGAGATGAGAGTTTCCTTGCAGGTCCAACAGAAGCAACTAATAAGCTTTGGGGAAAATTACAGGAGCTTCAGAAGGAAGAGAGAGCTAAGGGCGGAGTTTTAGACATGGAAACTAAGGTAGTTACAGGTCTTACAGCTTATGGCGGATATATAGATGAATCGATGAAGGATCTCGAGCAGGTAGTAGGTCTTCAGACAGATAAGCCACTCAAGAGAGCATTTATGCCATATGGTGGTATTAAGATGGCTGAGGAATCTTGCGAGAACTATGGTTATACACCAGATCCTGAATTACACAAGGTTTTCACAGAATATCATAAGACACATAACCAGGGTGTATTCGATGCTTATACACCAGAGATGAGAGCTGCAAGAAGATCTCATATCATCACAGGTCTTCCAGACACATATGGTCGTGGACGTATCGTAGGTGATTACAGAAGAGTTGCTCTTTATGGTATTGATTATCTTATTAAGTGCAAGGAAGAGGATAAGGCTAACTGTGGATGCGGAGTTATGACTAACGATGTTATCCAGTTAAGAGAAGAGCTTACAGATCAGATTAATGCTCTTAAGGGAATGAAGGCTATGGCTGCTGCATATGGCTATGATATTTCTGAGCCAGCTACAACAGCAAAGGAAGCTGTTCAGTGGTTATACTTTGGTTACCTTGCTGCTATCAAGACACAGAACGGTGCTGCCATGTCAGTAGGTCGTGTTTCTACATTCCTTGATATCTATATCAATAAGGATCTTGAAGCTGGTAAGATTACAGAGGCTGAGGCACAGGAACTTATCGATCATTTTGTTATGAAGTGCAGAATGGTTAAGTTCGCAAGAATTACATCATACAATGAATTATTCTCAGGAGATCCTACATGGGCTACTCTTGAGGTTGGTGGTACAGGTATCGATGGACGTTCTATGGTTACTAAGAACGATTACAGATTCCTTCATACTCTTGAGAACATGGGACCTTCACCAGAACCAAACCTTACAGTATTATATTCATCAAGACTTCCTGAGAACTTCAAGAAGTATGCTGCTCATATCTCAGTTACAACATCTTCTATCCAGTATGAGAATGATGATGTTATGAAGGTAACATGGGGAGATGATTATTCAATCTGCTGTTGTGTATCTGCTACACAGACAGGTAAGGAAATGCAGTTCTTCGGAGCTAGAGCTAACCTTGCTAAGTGCTTACTTTACGCTATCAATGGTGGTGTAGATATGAAGTCTAAGGTTCAGGTTGGACCAGCTTATAAGCCAGTTACTTCAGATGTTCTTGAATATGATGAAGTTGTTGCTAAGTTTGATAAGATGATGGATTGGTTAGCAGATCTTTATGTTAATGTACTTAACCTTATCCATTATATGCATGATAAGTACTACTATGAAGCTGCTGAGATGGCTCTTATCGATACAGATGTTAAGAGAACATTTGCAACAGGTATTGCAGGATTCTCACATGTAGTAGATTCACTTTCAGCTATTAAGTATGCTAAGGTTACTGTATCAGAGAGAGATCCTGAGACAGGTATCGCTATGGCATTTAAGACAGAGGGAGACTTCCTAAGTATGGTAATGATGATGACAGAGCTGATGATATCGCTGTATGGCTTCTTAAGTCATTCCTTGACAAGATTAAGAAGAGACATACTTACAGAAATTCTGAGCCAACAACATCTATCCTTACAATTACATCTAATGTAGTATATGGTAAGTTTACAGGTAACATGCCAGATGGACGTAAGGCTGGTACACCACTTGCTCCAGGTGCAAACCCAAGCTACGTGCAGAGCAGAACGGACTTCTTGCTTCACTTAACTCTCTTACAAAGCTTCCATATGAGTGGGCTCTTGATGGTATTTCTAATACACAGACAATGAACCCAGATGCTCTTGGACATGATGATTCAGAGAGTTAACAACCTTGTTAACGTAATGGATGGATACTTCGATCAGGGTGCTCATCACCTTAACGTTAACGTATTTGGTAAGGATAAGCTTCTTGATGCTATGGGCATCCAGAAAAGCCAGAGTACGCTAACTTCACAATTCGTGTATCTGGATATGCTGTTAAGTTCATCGACCTTACAAAGGAACAGCAGATGGATGTTATCAGCAGAACCTTCCACGATAGAATGTAATTGCTGTTTTTGAGTTTTTCAGATTTTAGAATACAGTGTTTATGCGGGTTTGAGAGATTTGAAGAAAAATCAGTTTAATGTAAATTGCCATAAAATAGTATATTTTCATTTATAAACTGGACCAAATCTGACCAAATCGAGAAAAAACTGGATAGCTATAATGTTTGCAAAGATGCATGAAAACTGGGAAAAGTCGATATTAAGTTATAACAAGATATAATAAGATATAAAAGCACCATTATAATCTGAACAAAAGAGTGCAGATTCTAACTGAATCTGCACTCTATTTTATTAGCTGTTAAATTTTCACGACATAAAATTTGGATTAAAGACATGATATTTATAAATTAACATTTTGCAACAAGTTTAATTAAAATATATGTTGTTGTAAGAAATTACATAGAAAATAAATAGTTAATAATTACTTTAGACTGTTGTTAATAAGCATAAGTCTGGTTAAAGTTGCTTCAGAATCAGAAGATTTATTTTCTATATTAATATCTTTACATCTATAATCTAAGGCGTAATCTTTGAGACTATTGTTTATATCCTCGTTTTTAAATGAAATACTTACCTTTTCATTATCTATATCCCATTCAATTTCAGTAGCATTATTCATTTTATTTATCAGTGAAATTATGTCACTTATAGATTTGACTTCTATATCTAAAAATTCAAAACACTCACATCAAGTGCCGCAGCTATTTTTCAAGCTGTTCTAGTTTATGATTTCTATTATCAGTTTCATATTTTTATAGTTGAGAGTTTAATGCCGCTTTTATACTTAATTGCTTCATAGTCATTTTACGGGCTTCTATATTTCCTTATAGTTCTGGCTAGATTAGAACGCTCATTATCATTCATATAATTTATCCTCATTATAGATTCATTCTAATAATAACACGATGGAGCACAAAAGGAACTTTTGTTGACGTTATTTTAAAATGATTATAACAAAATCAGAAGTTCACAATAAGAAACTTTTATATACGCATATATGACATGGAAGGTTATCTAATTATGTATTTAGTGCATGAAAGGTTACCGACAATAATTTGAATAAGTAATAAGATATGTGTACGGTATTAATGAGAACACCGCATACAACTGAATATTCAACTACTGTAAGAAGATTACTAATCTTCTGGTAAAATCCGGTATATTACCCGACAGATATCAGTCAGTGCTTCGCGATGAGAATTGATGGATCGAGAGATGAAGGTGCTTAGCGGCAAGGTAAGTTATTATAGCGGATGGATAATAAACCACAAGAGAATTTTTGCAGATGTACAAGGATGATTCTTTTCATTCGACAAAATTCTCCACAGACAGGGGATATGCGATGAGCCTTGATATGAACATCTATTTATGGAAAGAGGATATTGAACAGGCAGAACTACAATATCCTTGCAGGAGAAGGAGATATTCTGCGGATTTTAAAAGAAATTGACAAAGCCGAAAATAGAGAGTATTGGAGCAGGAATTCAGAAACTACTTGAAGTTCTTGGCAATTATGGAAATGCAGATCGAACTTATCTTTTTGAAATGGTTCATACACCAGAGATATTTACAAATACCTATGAGTGATGTGCAGATGGAATTACAGCTCAAAGAGATAATCTTCAGGATGTGAAATTTGAAGAATAAGCACACAGGATCTTGTTGAGGATATAGTCAATATCAGCAATAAAATGATAGAAAACAAGAGTATTGCCCAGAATCTTAAGAATAGTACTAATATATTTGCAAAGTTCTGATTGCAGGAATTGCATAGGAATAAAGCTATGTTTGCTATTTACGGTTTACAATTTACATCTGAAAGATATTTGACATTTTTATATTTTTTTAATAATATTATATTATATGTACGTTTTTGCATAAGAATATTAAGAAAGAGAGAAAGAGTATGAACGAAACGAAAGAGTTCAAGCCTTATATTCCAGCTGATAAGGTTATGCCTGAGTTAACAGTTACATCTGTTATTATAGGTGTTTTATTAGCTATATTATTTGGCGGTGCTAACGCATATTTAGGACTTAGAGTTGGTATGACAGTTTCTGCATCCATACCAGCAGCGGTTATCTCAATGGGAATTATCCGCTTTATATTAAGAAGAGATTCCATATTAGAGAATAACATGGTCAGACTATTGGCTCTGCTGGTGAATCGGTTGCAGCAGGTGCTATATTTACACTTCCAGCATTATTTATGTGGGCGCAGGAGGAAGGTACAGTTATGCCTTCTTTAGTTGAGATAGCGCTTATTGCATTAATCGGTGGTTTCCTTGGAGTATTATTCATGATTCCACTTCGTAGTGCATTGATAGTCCAGGAGCGGTGTGTTACCTTATCCAGAAGGACAGGCATGTGCTGAGGTATTAGTTGCAGGTGAAGAAGGTGGTGCTAAGGCTGGCACAGTATTTGCAGGTCTTGGTATTGCTGCTGTTTATAAGTTTATAGCAGATGGACTTAAGGTGTTCCCAAGTGAGGTTGATTTTACAATTAAACCATATAAGGGTTCAGCAGTAGGTGCAGATGTATTACCTGCACTTTTAGGAGTTGGTTATATATGTGGACCTAAGGTATCATCATACCTTCTTGCAGGTGGTTCTGTTGCATGGTTTATGATTATGCCATTAATCGCATTATTCGGTGGAGATAATATCATTGGACCAGCACTTATTCCAGTTTCACAGATGAATCCATCACAGATATGGTCTAATTATGTACGTTATATTGGAGCCGGTGCAGTTGCAGCTGGTGGTATTATAAGCTTGATTAAGTCATTACCACTTATTGTAAGGACATTTAAGCAGGCACTTAAGGGATATGGTAAGAAGGCAGATGGAGTAGAATCAAGATTAACTAAGGATATTCCTATGATGTTTGTTGTATTAGGAATCGGAGTACTTGCTATTATTATGTGGTTAATCCCAGCTATTCCTGTAAATCTTCTTAGTGCAATTATCATTATCATATTTGGTTTCTTTTTTGCAACAGTATCATCTCGTATGGTTGGATTAGTAGGTAGTTCCAATAACCCTGTATCAGGTATGGCTATTGCGACACTTCTTATTTCATCAGCGATTCTTAAGGCAACAGGTACTGTTGGAATGAAGGGTATGGTTGCGGCTATAAGTATTGGTTCTGTAATATGTATAATTGCTGCTATAGCAGGAGATACATCACAGGATTTAAAGACAGGTTATATAGTAGGTGCAACACCTTACAAGCAGCAGGCTGGTGAACTTATTGGTGTAGCTGTATCAGCTATTACAGTTGGTGGAGTACTTTATTTACTTAATGCAGCATGGGGCTATGGTTCAACAGAATTACCAGCACCACAGGCAACTCTTATGAAGATGGTTGTTGAAGGTGTTATGGGTAACAGCCTTCCATGGTCACTTGTATTTGCAGGAGTTGCAATTGCAATAGTAGTTGAGATTCTTCAGATACCTGTGCTTCCATTTGCAGTAGGACTTTATCTTCCAATCTATTTAAGTACACCTATTATGGTTGGTGGACTTGTAAGACTTTACTTTGATAAGAAGAAAGGTATTACAGAAGAAGAGCGTAAGGCTAAGGTTAATCAGGGAATACTTTATTCATCAGGTCTTATTGCCGGTGAAGGACTGGTTGGTATCCTTTTAGCGGTATTCGCTATTATTCCTGTTGGTGCAGATACTCTTGGCGATGCTATTAATATATCAAAGATTATTAATCTTGGTAATATCGGAGGACTTGTATTCTTTGCATGTCTTGTTGCAACATTAGTAGCATTTATTAACAAAAAAGAAAAGAAGCCAAAATAATAAATAATATGTTATAATGAGTCTGCCGGTTATTTTGCCGGCAGATTTTTATTTTCTAGGATTAAAGGAGAAGGCTTGATTTATGGCTAAGCAGAAGGATAATTACTTAGACTATGTTCCAAAGCATAATTCGTTGTTCGAATGCAGGGAAAATAAAAAAGGTCATGTAGAAGTCAAAGTACACAATAAAGGGATTTTTAACAGAATAGCGCAGCTTATTGCACGAAAGCCCAGATATAGTTACATCGAACTAGATGATTTCGGTACATTTGTATGGCATAGCATAGATGGTGTAAGAAGTATTTATGATATAGGACAGCTTGTGAAAGAGCATTTTGGAGATAAAGCGGAGCCGCTGTATGAGAGATTGTGTTATTTTATAAAGCTGCTTCATAAGAATCAGTTTATTGTATATATGAACAAGATAAATAAGTAGTTAAATAGGTAAATAAGCAGATAAACAAATGAATAAAATAGATTTGTAGATTATAAACATTTTAAAGGAGACAGTGTTATGAGAGTATTATCTGAATTAGAACCTAAAAATGTATTTTCTTTTTTTGAGGATATATGTAATATCCCACATCCATCATATAAGGAAGAAAAAATCAGCAATTATCTTGTTGATTTCGCTAAGGAAAGAAAGCTTGAATATTATCAGGATTCACTTAACAATGTAATCATAATAAAGGAAGCTTCAAAGGGTTATGAGGATGCAGCACCTATAATACTTCAGGGACATATGGATATGGTATGCGAGAAGACACCTGATTGTGATAAGAATATGGATGAGGATGGACTGGATCTTGAGGTAAATGGTGATTTCATATCTGCTAAGGGAACAACGCTTGGTGGTGATGATGGAATAGCTGTTGCCTATGCACTTGCAATACTTGATGACGACAGTATCGCACATCCACGTCTTGAGTTCGTGTGTACAGTATCTGAGGAAGTAGGCATGGAAGGTGCTTCTTCCATAGATGTATCTATGTTAAAGGGCAAAAAGCTTCTTAATATGGATAGTGAAGAAGAAGGAATCATGCTTGCAAGCTGTGCAGGTGGCTGCAGTAGCAGAGTTACACTAAAGCTTGATAAAAATAAGGTTACTGGAACAAAGCTTAGTATTACTTTATCAGGACTGACAGGAGGCCATTCAGGTGTTGAAATAGATAAAGGCAGAGGTAATGCGAATGTTCTTATGTCAAGAATATTAAGGGATGTTATCACAGACAATAATGTATATCTTGCAGCGTTTAACGGTGGAAGAAAGGATAACGCTATTCCAAGAGAATGTATGGCTGAGATTATTGTAGCAGCAGACAAGACAGCAGAGGTTAAAGCAGCTATTGAGAATGCAGCAAAAGAGATAAAAGAAGAGTTTGCTACATCTGATGCAGACTTAAAGTGTGTTGTAGATATATCAGATGGCTACAGCACAGAGGCAGTAACATATGAAGATAGCACAAGGGCAGTTTCACTTATACAGGCATTACCTAACGGAATAATGAGAATGAGCCAGGATATAGATAATCTTGTGGAAACTTCGCTTAATCTTGGTGTGATTTCACTAGATGAATCAGGTATATGTCTTAGATTCTCACTTAGAAGTTCTGTAGGGGCTGCTTTAAAGAATCTTAAGAGCCAGATCAAATTCATTAGTGAAGCATTCAGGGCAAATGCTGAATTTACAGGTGAATATCCAGCATGGGAATATAAGAAGGATTCTAAGCTGCGTGATGACATGGTAAGGATATTTGAACAGATGTATGGTAAAAAGCCAACTATCGAGGCTATTCATGCAGGTGTTGAATGTGGTATACTTGCAGGCAAAATAGAAGGACTTGACTGCATATCAATGGGACCTGATATTTTTGATATTCATACAACTGAGGAACACTTAAGCATATCTTCAACTAAGAGAATGTATGAATATATACTTAACGTAATAGCTTGTAAATAATAATACAATAATGAAGCACATTGAAGCATGGTGAGTCTATGTATTAAATATTAATAGTTGAGGATGACAGGATTATAGCTGATAATGTATGTGAACAGTTATTAAAGTGGGGATATGATGTTAAAATAGCAGATGATATCAATGTGCTTATAGCTAAGGTGCAGGCAATGCTAAGACGGACATATTCATTTGCAGAGAGTACGAATATCATAGAACATAACGGCTGTATACTTAACCTGAATGACCAGACATTTACGTATAATGGGAAAAGCTTGAACAGGCGGGGTTCATAGATTATATAAAGACTAAAAAGGGCCGGAATACAGGCAGATATAAAGACAATGACAGCTAATCGTGTATATGCGATGAGTGCAATCACAGCCCTGACTGCACAGAACACTACTGGTGTAACAGATATAATGGAGGTATCTCCTAAGTTTTTAGCAGAGCAGCTGGATGGTATATTTACAGATATATATCCGGATGCTGTCAAGACAGGAATGGTTGCTTCAGGTGAACTGATTCAGGTAATAGCAGATAAGCTTACAGAGTATAAAGCAGGAAATATAGTTGTTGATCCAGTTATGGTGGCGACAAGTGGTGCAAGACTTATAAGTGAAGATGCTATCAGCATATTAAAGAGCAGATTATTACCACTTGCAACAGTTATTACTAGAACATTCCACGACAGAATGTAATCATACGAATAGTATAATTGCTTGAAATTAGAATGCAGTATTTAAGCGGTTTGGCAAAAAATGTATATACTAATACTTAATGTAAATTGGTGTAAACTAGTACAGTTTGGTTTTTTATCTGAACCAAAACTGAACCAAACTGCTTAAAAAACTGAACCAGATAAAAGTGGCTTTAAGTTGCTTGTTTACTGGTGATAAGTTACATTAAGTTATAACAAAAATGAAAAGTCACCTGTATTCAAAAATGGGGCTGTCGCTTTAACGATTGAAAATCGTTAAGGTACCAGCCTCTTTTCCTATAAAAATACGATTTTTAAGTTACTATTTATTAAAATGAATGGGATGTTCCAAAAATTGGTGTACTTTAATAAACCTATATAGGTTTTAAAAATTTTTATTTTGATATTTCTAAATTCAGGCACTTTTTAAAGGAAATAAATGTGTTCCTGTCTTCCCGTTCTGAATCTTATTATGAAGTTTATTTATGTTTCTTGCAATTGCTAAAAGAGTACTTTAAGCGAGTACATTCGCAGTCCCTTTGCTTAGGTATCTTCTGAACTGCATGTCCTGTTTTAGTTTTATTGTGTCTTATATGTGATACTGTAAGTTTCCTGTTATTCTTACATGTATAAAAATCGGATATTTTATCGTATTCCATGTTTTCTATCTTTCCAATATCATTCTTGTATTTCCTTGTTTTTGATATCTCATAATTAGCTGGCTTTAATAATTGTAAAGGGCTATATGTTTTACCAAGCAGCATACACGAACTTATATTAGTTCCTGATAATGGTGATATGAATAAAAATCATATGATGCAGATGGTGCGTGAAGTTAATTCAACAGAAGTCAGACCAGATGAAATATAATGGTAGAAATAATTGACGTTTAGCACTATGTGAGTTAGCATAGTGGTAGATAATTACTTTGTATCACGCAAATCTAATTTTCCGAAATTCTTCATAAAAAGGAAATATAATTTTTCAAAAAGAAGCAAGGTGAAAAGAAGAAAATGAATTTATTTAATGCAAAACTGGGAAAAGAAAGTGAAAAATAAATTCCATTTTTGGGGGCTAAAAATGGAAAAAGTTTCCTGATACAAAGCCTGTTTAGAACATATATCCATAAGAACCTTAAATATATCGTCCTGTTTTGGATATTGTAAAACTATGAGTGATTTATATGACAGAAAGAAGGTTAAATATGATAATTGAAAAGGAATATTTTGATTCAGAAGAAGTCAGAAAAGCGAATGCCATGAATGATAAGACGATGGCACCACCAAAGAAGAATACGTCTTGCGACAACGGACAGTAACAAATATTATGCCAAAGCTGTATTTGTAGCCGATAAAAAAATATAATTACCGGTGAGCTTCTTTACAGACCAGATTTTCAGGAGTCAGAAGAGGGAGTGGCATTCAGTGAGGTTGTTGTTAAGCAGACAGCAGATGTGGAAGAATATTTCAAGAATCTTATAAGGTTTGAAGGCTATAAAGTGATTTCGGAAGAATATGATGAGAGTGGTATGCTTATGCATTATGATGAGCTGAGCATACAGGCTAATAAGCTTTTGTTTCTTGAGAGCAGGGAGGAGTAGATATGACAGATACGCAGAATGAGGTGTTTAAGACACCAGTAAACAAGATAAGGCTGTTTGAGCATGGGGCTCCGGGTTCGCAGAACCTTAAGCTTACAAGAAAATATTACACTGAAGATATGCCTGATGGAAGAGTAAAGCATATAGTGCAGAACATTACAGATCCGGATATTGTTCCTTATATACCTGATGGTATTGGTAACAGTACAGACAGACAAAGGATTCCGGCAGTATTGATTATTAGGAGGTGCGTTCAGACGTCTTGTATACAACTTTGAAGGTGAAGATGTTGCAAAGTGGCTTAATAGTATGGGAATAGCTGCATTTGTTCTTGAATGCAGACTTCCATCAGATGAACATGATAATGCAGAGGATGTCCCACTTATAGATGCTATGCGCGCAATGAGAGTTATAAGAGGAAGGGCGCAGGAATTCGGTATAGATGAAGCTAAGATAGGCGTTATGGGCTTTTCAGCAGGAGGCTTTATGGCAGCGTTATTATCAACAGCGTATGAAAGTGATGTGTATGCGGATTATAAGTATAAGGATGAATATGATAAACTATCAGCAAGACCAGATTTTGCTGTTTGTTCATATCCGGTTATAAGTATTGACGATTGTATTGAAGCAGGCAAAAGATATATGTCTGAGGAACAGGTGCTTGAGAGAATCAGCGACAGTAAGGCAAAGATACTGCATAAGTATAATCCGGATAAGCTTGTAAGACCGGATATGCCGCCAGTATTTATATGTGAAACGGATGATGACAGAACAACATTGTCTGAGAACAGTGTGGGCTTTTATATGGCAGCAAGAAAAGCCGGGGTAAGTGCTGAACTTCATATATTCAGAACAGGTGGCCATGGTTATGGCTGTGGTGATGATTTTGCACAGACTGGTGAGTGGAAAGTACTTTTTACAAAGTGGATTAAGAGTATTGGAATTATTAGTTAAGATGGATATAGTATACGAGGATAAAGATAAGATTATATTAAACAAGCCGGTTGCTGGTGATGGAAAGTATGGTGGAAATATGGCAGTTCAGGCAGCTGAAAGGATAAAAGGTATACGTTATTAAGCGTGGATGCATAGCGTTATGTGTGGTTAGTCTTAAGGTTGATGGCAAGTTATATGAAGTGAAACCAGGATTTTATTTTTGTATTTATGTGAGCAACGAGTTAATATCCGCGCTTGCACGAGAATTTGGTCACTGTTGCAATGATTTATTTTTATCTAAGCTTGTCATTTATAAGCATAAGTCTTGTAAATGTAGATTCATTATTAGTTTCTGTTTTTTCAATTAATATATTGTCTTTTTTGTAATCTACAGCGTATTCTTTTAAACAATTATTGATTTCTTTATTCTTAAAAGAAATACATACTTTATCATTATCAATATCCCAATCAATATCAGTAGCTATATTCATTTTATTAACAAGAGATATAATATCGTTTACGGATTTTAAAAGCAAGTAAAACCCGATTCAAAAAGTAAATATTTTAATCTGGCAGAAATGTTCAAAAGTAAAACGTTGCCTAAAACAGATGAAATAGCATCAATACTGGATGGAAAAACATGGGAAGAGTTTCATTAAACAGTGGATTTTCATAAATATGAAGAAAATAATAATACTGTAATGGTGTTCATATAGAGGTGACGTGTATTATGGGAAACGAATCAGGTGAATGGATTATGCATGGCATGAAGTGGGACAACCCGGATTGCATTCATTCTGTAGATGAAGCAATCAAATATATAAATGAATTTGGCTTTTACCATTATTTAAGAATGATATAGATGGGTTTTCACTTGAAGAAAGAACTGTTCCAGAGTACTGGTGGAGTGATGATCCAGAGATCGATCCATGGATGTGGCGGGCTATTATAGCAAGGCGGCATGATATCGTCTATGGAAAGTTCTTTGATAAGAAGGCAGGATTTATATCAAAAAATGGCTTCCTGTATTTGCTAATTATCGCCGGGATGGATATGATTTTGATGCATTATATGATGATGGGAAAGCACCTAATAAGCATAAAAGATAATGGTCAATTTTATGGAAAACAATGCTGATTCAGAGATTTATTCCAATGAATTGAAAAACAAGCTGGATTTGGTAAGGATGGAGAAAAGGATTTGATGGTGCAATAACAAATCTTATGATGCAGACCTATCTGTGCAACTGTGATTTTAAGAAGCGAGTGAATAAGAGTGGTATTGAATATGGATGGGATGTTGCAGTGTATTCATCTATTGAGCATATCTATGGATACGATTATGTAACTTCCTGCTATAAGGATAATCCACAGGATTCATGGAAACAGCTTGTAGACTATATGCGTAAGATGTATCCGGAGGCAACGGATAAGCAGATAAGGAAGATATTAAGGTAATACAGGCATAGATAAGGAGGTGCCACAATGCCATTTAAGATTGTCCGCAACGATATAACAAAGGTAAAAGCAGATGTAATCGTAAATACTGCTAATCAAATCCGATATGTGTAAGTGGCACAGATTTAGCCATATATGAGGCGGCAGGAAAGAAAAGCAGAAAGAGCGAATATCGGAAAATTGCAAGAGGTGATATTGCTGTCACTGGTGCATATAGCCTAAATGCAAAATATATTATTCATACAGTAGGACCGGTATGGACGGATGGATTGCACCATGAATTTGAAATTCTGGAGCACTGCTATCGTAAATCATTGCAAAAGCATTGGAACTTAAGTGCAATAGCATTGCATTTCCATTAATTTCGACAGGAGTATATGGATTTCCGAAGGATAAGGCATTACAGATTGCTGTGTCAGTATTCAGCCAGTTTCTTACTGAAAATGAGATTGAAATCATACTGGTAGTGTTTGATAAAAGGTCTTTTCAGCTTTCCGGTCAGATTGTAGGTGATATTGATTCTTACATAGATGCTAATTATGTCAGGAAAGTCATAGAAAAGAATATCCAATGCGAAGCAGAAGTGGTGCTCGTAGGAGAGAATTGTCAGAGGAAGCGTTCTATGAGGAGATGCTTCAAAGAGAGGCAGAAGATAACTATCCACTTGAGGAAGATGCAGGGTTAGCGCAGCCTGTATGCTGTCAGCAGACATTTCTTTGGAAGACCAGCTTGCAAATATTGGAGTTTCCTTTCATGATAAATTATTTGAGCTGATTGATGAAGCACATCTTGATAATAAGGATGTGTGGAAACGGGCAAACCTTGATAGAAAACATTTTTCAAAGATTCAATGTGACCGGAATTATCATCCAAAGAAGAAGACTGTGATGGCACTCTGCATTGCACTGAAGCGATTTGGAACAGTCAAAAGACTTGCTTGCAGAGCGGACTGGGCATTTAGCCAAGCAGTAAGGTGGATCTGATAGTACAGAAGCTATTATAGATAAGCAGTATGATATCATGCAGCTGAATGTGACCTTATTTAAGTATACGAATGAAATTCTTGGAGTATAGGAGCAAGATTGATATGTGGGATGACATATATAAACCGAATTCTATTGGCAGTGAGGGAGGCATGATTATTGCAGATGAGGAATATAAAGAATCGTGCAGGATAACCTTGGAAAGATGTGAAAGATATGATGCAATTACATGTGGAGTATATGGATGTATGATGCATACAGCTTTTGTGATAAAAGTCATAGTCAGGAAGTATTTGATAATATGAAAAAAGACTTGCAGGAATTCATAGATAAGGATACAACAGCGGATGAAAAGTATTTTTATGAAGAGTTTACAAGTAAATATTGATTAGTAAATGTTACGTCGGTACTCACATAGTATCGGCGTTTGTTTTATCTTAAAAGTGTCGCCGGGACAGCGACCATATAAAGATGCCATTCAATTATACTCATATTGTAACAGAGAGAGGTGCCGGAGTAATCCGGGATTGGAGGCATATATGTACGGAGCAATTTTGGGAGATATTATAGGAAGTCCATTTGAGTTTGACAGAGGTGATAAAACAAAGAACTTTGATTTGTTTAGTGAAGGCTGTGGCTTTACAGATGATTCTGTTATGACAATAGCAGTTGGAGAAGCTCTCATGGCAGTCGGACGGAAGCTGCAGTAAAGGAAATTGAAGATGCGGTAGCATCAATATGCAGGATTGGGGAAAAAGATATCTACATGCAGGTTATGGCGGAAGCTTCAGACATTGGCTTAAAGAAAATAATCCTAAGCCATACGGAAGTTATGGTAATGGTTCCGCCATGAGAGTGTAAGCGGTAGGCTGGCTTTATGATTCGATGGAAGAACCAGAGAGGTAGCTAGAGCTACAGCGAATGTGACACATAATCATCCGGAAGGTATAAAGGGTGCAGAGTCAACTGCAAGTGCAATATATATGGCAAGGAATGGATCTTCAAAGAAGAGATCAAAGAGTATATAGAGAGGGGTTTAACTATAATCTTGATAGAACACTTGATGAGATCAGACCTGAATATTACATGGATGAGACATGTCAGAAAACTGTACCAGAGGCAATCATCGCATTTCTGGAATCCAAAGTTTTGAGGATGCCATACGGAATGCAGTATCACTTGGTGGAGATACGGATACGCTTGGTGCTATTACAGGAAGTATTGCAGAAGCATTTTATGGGATCCCAGCTGTGCTGATTGCAGAGTGTAAAAGCCGGATTGATAAGGGACTGATGACGGATGTTCTTGATGACTTTGATCATGTACTTGGCAGGAGCGTGGATACTTATTCAGATGAAGTGGATGAGACACAGGCAAATCAGATGATTGAGGCAGCAATCGACCAGTATTATATTCAGCAGAATAAAAATGGAATGCTGTTATTTATGGAAGTTATGGTAACAAGAATGCAGCAGGCAGGAGAAGTTATTGTTCCATATATCACGGAAAATCCTTTTATGTCGGAAGAACAGATAAGTAAAGTAAAGGCTGGTGACACGATTTCGCTTGACCATGATGTAAGACTTAAAATAGAGACTGTAAAAGATTCTGATGAAAAAGAATGGATTGGAGTATTTACATCTTCTGAAGAGATGCATAAGGGTTCTGCTGGAAATGTGCATATGAATCAGTCTATTGAATCAATACTTCGTCTGGCACTTAATTGGGAACAGGTGAAATGGAATTGTGATTAATCCGTTTGGTAAGTATATTCAGATGACAAAGAAGATGAGCTTTAATCAATGGGTATGAATATAATGAGAATGAAAGGAAGAGCAAAGATGATGAGAACAATTAAAGTTACAGGAAAGGAAAATAGCAGTAAAGCCGGATAAAATCCGGTTATATGTCAACAAGGAAGAACTTTGCAAAGAATATGAAGATACTCTCCGAAGGTCAACAGAAGATACAGAGCTTCTCAAGGATTTGTTTGAGAAACTTGGTTTTCAGAGAAAAGACCTTAAAACAGTATATTTTAATGTCGATACAGAATATGAAAGCTATCAGGACAGAGATAAGAGCTGGAAGCGAAGATTTAAAGGTTATAAGTATAATCACCATATGAAAATAGAGTTTGCAGCTGATAACAAAAAGCTGGGACAGGTGCTATATGCTTTTATAGTTTATTAAAACCAGGTTTTCTATTGAGTATACAGTGGCAGATGTAGAAAAATGTAAAAATGAGCTGTTACATAAAGCAATCGAGGATTCCATTCAAAAGGCACAGGTGCTTACAACAGCAGCAAATGTGAAATTGGGTGAAATACAGGCAATTGATTATTCTTGGGGAGAGATAGATTTTGTAACAAAGCCATTGAATGAAATGAGATTAATGGAGTGTACGGAATGTGAAATGAGTGCACCGGGAGCATATGATATAGATATTGAGGCAGACGATATTAATGTTACTGATACAGTAACAGTAGTCTGGGAAATCGCTTAGGAGGTTGATTGCATGTTGTCATCTATTTATTATGGAGAAATACAAAGTGACAAGTTGGTATCATGGAACGAGAATAAAAGATCCATAAAATATATTAGTTGAGAACAATCGAGTATATAAACTTGGAGGATGGGAATTTCTTGATATAGCCAATAAGCTTTTGACAATGAAAAGCAGGTGGACTGGGGAAGCTATGCATATCAGTGCACAAAGGAGCAACTAGAAAGACTGATGGAACAGACTGGATGTGAAATAGATAAGATTAATGAACTGGCATCTGAGAAAATCTATGGTATTGTGTTTATTGAAGAGGTGTAAATGGTGGTATAATTCTATTATTGATAGATAGTAATAGGTGATTTTTATGGAACAACAGGCGATTAAGATGAAGTTTGGAATGAGAACACCCAGTATAAAAGAAATCAATAAAGGCAAGAACAACCGGAAAAGCCAAGCGAGCTGTTAAGAAGCTTTTGATTGGGGTACGGAAAAAGGTGCAGGATGGATTAAGAATCCAAAGAAAGCAGCACAATAAGGTTTATAAGAAGACGAGCTTTGACATTATGGATTTATTTAAGTAACTATCAGGAGGATTACATCATGGAACGAGTAGTAAATTTTTTAAAAGAAGCAGAGACATATTATTTGGCAACAGTGGAAGGAGACCAGCCAAGAGTTAGACCTTTTGGAACAGCGCATGTTTTTGAAGGAAAACTGTATATTCAGACCGGAAAGGTGAAAGATGTTTCAAAACAGATTCACGCAAACCCAAAGGTGGAAATCTGTGCATTTAAAAATGGCGAGTGGCTTCGTGTAGCCGGAGAACTTGTAGAAGATGACAGAAGAGAAGCAAGACAGTCTATGCTTGATGCTTATCCATCTTTACAGAATATGTACTCGGCAGATGATGGAAATACAGAGGTATTCTATTTTAAGAATGCGACAGCTACATTTTCATCATTTATACATGAACCGGAAGTAGTGAAGTTTTAATGACTAAGGACGAATGGTACAGGCAGCTATTTGAGCGGCTGGATAATTCCAAGTTTCGAAGCAGTTTCCATCTGAAGCAGAAAGATATTGATTACATAAATGAAAAAGGTCTTGATACAATAAGACAACATGCAAAGGATTTTATTGCAAAGCTCCGGCATATATAGCAAATGATGGCAAACAGACACCAATGCGTGGACATCCAGTATTTATTGCCCAGCACGCAACAGCAACATGCTGCAGGAGTGCATCCGAAAGTGGCATAAAATGCAGCCGGGCAAGGAACTAAGTCAGGTGCAGCAGGATTATCTTGTAGATGTAATTATGACATGGATTCAAAAGAAATCGAGAGGCAGGAACATAAAATATGAGTTTGAAAAATGTATTGATTATTGTTGATAATATTGACGAATCAATTGATTTTATGAAGAACTGTTTGGACTGCGTGTGATTACAAGGCAGGAAGGTAATGTGATAATGTCAGAGGGCTTGTATTGCAGGATGTAGATGTATGGTATGATAGTACAAAATACATACAACTCCACATAGCAATATGACGGAACTTTATTTTGAAGATAATGATATAGAAGGTATTATTAAAAACTGGAGTCTGGCAAGTATGTTGTAAGTTATGTTACGGAGTTAACGGAACTTGCAGGTGGACAGAAGCTAGTAAGATTGTATGATCCATCAGGAAATCTTATAGAAGTACGAACACCAGTTAATTAAAGCTGAAGAAAGCAGATTTGAGGAAAAATGCAGATATTTGTTGATGCAGATGCCTGCCCGGTAGTAGGTATTGTAGAAGAAATAGCAGAGAAATATAATATTTCCACCACATTGCTGTGTGATACGAATCATGTGTTATCTTCTGATTACAGTGAGGTAATTGTAGTAGGAGCCGGTGCAGATGCCGTGGATTATAAACTGATCAGCATTTGTCATAAAGGCGATATTGTTGTATCACAGGATTATGGAGTGGCTGCAATGACACTTGGAAAAAATGCGTATGCGATTCATCAATCTGGGAAATGGTATACCAATGAAAATATTGACCAGATGCTTATGGAGCGGCATCTTAACAAAAGGCAAGACGCTGCTCTCATAAGAATCATATGAAAGAGACCGAGAAAGCGTACAGAAGAAGATGATGTACGCTTTGCACAGTCATTTGAAAAACTAATACTGATGGCAAAGTCAAAAGAAGCTGCTCAGAGTGGGACTATTTAAGAAAAAGACAGTTACAAAAACATATGATAAAGAAAATAAGAAACCAGTAATCAAGGCGAGCATATGTAATGGCGAGCAGGTTGCAGGCTTTAAGGACATTCATACAGGTAAGATAGAAGAGGTTATGCTGATAAAAGTCCGACAGATCTCGAACATTTTAAGGCTATGTACGGAATAGATGAAGAGATAGTAAAGGAATACTGATTATGAATATACAGATATTTGGTACAAAGAAATGTAATGATACAAAGAAAGCAGAACGTTTCTTTAAGGAACGTGGGATCAAGTTTCAGTTTATTGATATGAAAAAGGCATGAGCAAAGGAGAATTTAATTCTGTTGCTCAGGTTAATGGTGGTCTGGATAATATGATCAACTGGGATGGAAAAGACAAAGACCTGCTTGCACTCATTAAATATACTGCTGATGAAGACAAGCTGGAAAAGGTGCTTGAGAATCCACAGGTAATCAAAGCTCCTGTAGTGAGAAACGGAAAGCAGTCTACACTTGGATATCAGCCGGATGCATGGAAAGGATGGAACTAATGGTAAAGAAAATAGTAAAAGATCCATTATTTCTTGCACAGAAATCGGTGGATGCGACAGAAGTAGATAAGCAGGTGGTAACAGATTTGCTAGACACATTGCGAGCCAATCTTGACCATTGTGTTGGAATGGCTGCAAATATGATAGGTGTTAAGAAGAATATTATTGTTTTGGCAGCAGGACCATTTCAGTTTGCAATGATTAATCCAGTGATTACAAAGAAGTCAGGGGCATATCAGACGGAGGAAGGATGTCTTTCATTGGAAGGTGTCCGTCCATGCAAAAGATATCAGGAGATTGAGGTGGATTACCTTGACCAGAGCTTTAAAAAGCAGCATGGGAAATATTCCGGCTGGACGGCACAGATAATTCAGCATGAGATTGATCATTGTAATGGTATTGTGATATAGAACAGGAGTATCAGATGGGAAACGAATCTGGCACATGGGTTATGTATGGTGTGTATTGGGATGATCCGGAATGCATACATACTGTGGAAGAAGCAACAGAATATATCAACAGAATAGGTTTCTTGCCTTTATTTAAGAATGACATCAAGGGTTTTCGTTGGAAGAGCGAACAGTCCCTGAATATTGGTGGTGTGATGATGTTGACAAAGATCCATGGCTTTGGAGAACTGTAATTGCAAGAGGCAAAGATATAGTATATAGCAAATTTTTGACAAGAAAGCCGGATTTATTTCAAAGAAATGGCTTCCTGTATTTGCTAATTATCGTAGGGATGGTTATGATTTTGATGCTTTGTATGAAGATGGAAAAGCACCTCATAAGCACAAGAAAATCATGGATAACTTTATGGAAGAAAAAGCTGATGCAGAAATGCTTTCTAACGAACTCAAAATAAAAGCTGGGTTCGGAAAAGATGGAGAAAAAGGTTTTGATGGAGCAATTACTAATCTTTGTATGCAGACATATCTTTGCAACTGTGATTTTAGAAAGCGTAAAAATAAAAAGGTATCGAGTATGGATGGGATGTGGCGGTTTATTCATCTGTAGAGCATATATATGGATATGATTATGTGACAAGCTGTTACAAGGAAGAACCGGCAGAATCGTGGAATCGTCTTGTGGAATACATGCATGAGGCATATCCGATAGCAACTGATAAGCAGATTAGAAAGCTGCTACGATAGGAGAGTATATAAAATGATTAGCTGCATGAAGGTGCTGTAAATTATATGAAATCGTGTGAGGAATACTTCTATGGGAAGAACAGATAGAAGCTATAAAGATTTAAAGCAAAACAGAAAAGTGCTATTGCTGATAATACTTATAGCATGTATATAAGGTTTTATCTTGAAAATCATAGAATGCCAAATGTTTCCGAAAGAGCAGTATTTGCAGAAAACTATATGCAACAGTACAGGCACTTGCTCCTAAAACAGAGTATGAAGAATTTTGCAGCATTGTAGATAAGCGAAGCGGGTTATGAGGAGCGTATATTACGGGATATTCAGAATGGTATTACGCTTGAAAAGCTGGATATGAAAAAGCGAAAGAAAACTCAGAAGAAAAGGCAGCTGTCATGAAAATAAAAGAAACAGCGGATAGCAAAAGGCAGGTTATGAAGAACCATGCAGTAGAAAATAATACAAGTCAGGACGATACATTTTTCTATATTGCAGGATATACTTCTGGTGGAGCACCATATGGAGTAACATGGGAAGAAGTGGGACTGGAACCTGGCAGGATTTAGAAGAGGAGCAATAAGATGTACATAATAAAAACTATAAGAGGCGACATAACAAAGATAACAGATGTGCAGGCAATTGTTAATGCCGCAAATAATTCTCTGCTTGGTGGTGGAGGTGTAGATGGAGCTATTCATCGTGCTGCAGGATACGGAGCTATTAGCGGAGTGCCGGACTCTTCATGGATGCGAGACTGGTGAGGCAAAAATCACCAAGGCATATAAATTACCTTGTGATTATGTAATACACACAGTTGGACCGATATGGAATGGAGGCAGGGATAAGGAGGAAGAACTTCTTGCAAACTGCTATTTTAATTCGATGAAGCTGGCTATGGAGAATGGAATTAGAACAATCGCATTTCCATCCATATCGACCGGGGTGTATAGTTTTCCGGTAGAATTGGCAGCGAAAGTTGCAGTGTATACAGTTAATAGATTTCTACAGGATAATCCAGACAGTTTTGATTTAGTGGAATGGGTGCTGTTTGATTCACATACAGAGGAAATATATGAAGCTGAGGTTGATAAGTTGTATAAGTGATAAATAAAGTTATATGTTTGTAGTAAGAAATGGGGTGTAGATATGAGTGATTGGTTAGTAAAATTTGCTCATTTTTAAATAATTATGATTTAGTGGTTGATAAAAGATAGATGATTATTTTATCATTACACAGGTTTAGATACTGCTGAGATTATTCTTTCAGGTGGAAAGTTGCGCTTCACAGATCGATTATGCCTCAATGACATGAGCGAGGGATATTATATAGTTGATTTAGCTATACATAGCATAGATACAATATTACCGGAAAATAGTAAATTTAAAAATAGTTTATTAAAAACCTAAACAATAGAAAAACAATATTGTTAGAAATAATTTCTATATATATCAGTGTTCATTTTCCACCAATCCAGATTCGCTTTGCTTATGGAATTACTATACAGCGAGTAATAGGAAAATGCTGAAAGTCCAATTGAGGGGCAAATTTGAAGTTTGATATTAAATACATAGATGACTTTATTCATCCTGATACGAAAAATAATATAAAATTCTATTATGGAAAAGTATGCTATGATGAAGAAGCTCAAATAAACATAATTAAAAAAATAGTGTCAGATTTTAAAGATAGTTCTTTGTATGACGAAAAATATACAGATTTTATTACTGCATATTGTGTTGATAAACTTATTATGCAAGTAATTTTTTAAGAAACCATGTTTTGATATAGAGAATGAATTCAGAATTGCTACTGATTTATATATTGAATTTGAGAAGATATAGAAGATGCCCATTTTGTTGCAATTAACAATGTAAGAGGAAAATATAAGCGTTATGATTATCAGATTCCGTATGTCGATTTAGAATTTAATCAAGCTGCTTTTGGTGGAATATGTTTATCTCCAACTTTAGGACAGGAAAAGACCAAGAAAAACTTGAAAGTGCATAAAAATACTCTATAACTAATTGTATTACTACGTCAGATATACCGGTACGATATTAAATTGTTATTAGTAAAATTGTGAATAAGAGCTGGGTGTTATGTGCCCAGCTCAATCTTCCACGTGGAATACATCTTCCACCAGCATATTAAAGTATTTTGATATCCGCAGCATAAATTCGGCAGATGGGGTGCTGTCCCCACGTTCTATCCTGCCGACAGTTTTGGTGCTGTATCCGATGGCAGCGGCGAGGTCATCCTGTAAATGCCACGCTGCTCCCGGATTTCTTTGATATTATTGGTAACCGCCATAAAATCCATTCTTTCAGTTCTATAGATATTTTCTTATTGTCAATTATGCAAAATAATGTGTCCAATAAAAGGACTTGCGTTTTTATCGGCAATGATCGGTAAGAGCAGAAGCATCAGATTTTCCAAGAACTTTTCCAAATATGTCTAAGCGGTCATTTTCACCAACCTTGATAGGTACATACTTTTCATTGAGTGAGATAAGGAAAATTCCGTCTTTATCGTTTTGTAATTTCTTAATATAGGCTTCTCCGTTAAGAGCGAAGATGCCGATTTCTCCATTAGCAACAGATTACTGTTGTAATACCCATGCAATCTGACCCTCATGGAATTCAGGTTCCATACTGTCACCACTAATACGGACGCAGAAAGTAGTATCTTCCGGCAGGATAGATTCATCTATGCGTACAGTCTCTTTCGGTCGTCTACAAGGAAGTTACCGGTTCCGGCTGATACGGCATTTTCAAAAATATCAATGCTTCTGAATGGAATTATCTTAGCAGTCTGCTTTTCATACATTCCAGATGCGTGGAGCAGATTGATATAATCCATAGCTTTTTCCTTGCCTTCATCAGTAAGTGATGAAAAAGGATCAGCAGGATTTACTCCAAAATATAGATATGAAATAAAGGAAGTATCAAAGGTGAGAGAAGATAAAGCCAGATAGTCTTGAGGACGTGGGAGAGATTCTGCGTCCTTTTTTAGTGCGGATCAATTTGATAGATGTTATAATGTGAAAAATAAATGCGAAACATGTGCTATACTAGCAAAAGTTGTTAATTATATAAAGGTGGGAGAAATTTAACAAAAATAAAAAGACAAAAATACATAAAAAGATGGATGGTCAGCTTTTGCAGATGAAAGCCATAATATTGTCTATATTTTCACAATGCGAAACAGAATAAAGATGTTTACATGGTAGCACTCAGAGATGAAGGTAAGCTGATAGGATATTATGAGAAGCATGAATATCGAAATGTAGAAACTATGAAACAATATGATTTATGGTAATATTATGATATAGATTAAACAGGGAATCAGTGATAAAACAATATCGGACAGGAGTAAAAATTATGCCTAATATACTAATTGTAGAGGATGATATAAATATTAATAACCTTCTTTGTGAGGTACTTAGGAAGGCAGGTTATACGTGTGAACAGGCATTTTCAGGAACAGAGGCAAAGCTGCTTCTGGATATAAAAGAAAAGGCTTATACGCTTGTACTGCTTGACTTAATGCTGCCTGGTGCAAGTGGTGAAGAGGTTTTAAAAGAGATAAGAAAACAGGGAAGGCTTCCGGTGATTGTGCTGACGGCAAAGGATAGTATAGATGATAAAATCGGAGTGCTGACAGACGGAGCAGATGATTATATAACAAAGCCCTTTGAGATTAGAGAGGTATTGGCACGTATTCAGGTGCAGCTTCGTCATATAGAGGCAGAAACAAAAAGTGAAGCAGAGGCAGAAATAGAAGCAGAAACGGAAGTAAAAACAAAGGCTGGTATACAGGAAGGACAAGGCAGCGGAAGGCTTGAGTTCAGGGACATGGTGCTTACACGCTCTACCTTTGAGGTAAGTATCGGTGGCAGGGTGCTTCCTAAGATTACAAAACAGGAATTTGCAATACTGGAATTGCTGCTTAAAAACCCGAAGCAGGTGTTTAGCAAGGAGGATATATTCGAATATGCGTGGGATGAGCCATATATGGGTGAAACAAAGACCCTGGATGTGCATATAAGCAATATCAGGAAGAAAATAAAAACCGTTACACCTGATGAATATATAGAAACAATATGGGGGATTGGATATCGCCTGCATGAATAATTTACTCTTTTTTTACTATTTATTTGCGATTGATTAGGATTTATTTTTTATGATAAGAGCAGTTAAGAAAAGGAGGAAAAAGCTTTGAGTGAATTATTATTGCAGACAAGTAATCTGACTAAGCAGTATGGCAGACACAGGGCGGTTGATGATGTAAATATGCACATTAAAAAGGGTGCGATATATGGCTTTATTGGAAGAAACGGAGCCGGTAAAACGACCTGTCTTAAGATGATTAGCGGACTGTCAACACCGTCTTATGGCGAAATAGAAATGTTTGGGTATAAGGGAAAGGACTTACAAAAGGTACGTTCAAGAGTAGGGTGTCTTATAGAAGCTCCCGGACTTTATGGCAATATGTCGGCATATGACAATCTGAACATTAAATGTAAGCTTACGGGGATTAAGAAAAAAGGATATATAGAAGAGCTGTTAAAAACAGTGGGCCTTGATACTGTTGGAGAAAAGAAAACAAAGCATTATTCGCTTGGAATGAAGCAGCGCTTAGGGATTGCTCTTGCACTTGTAGGCGAGCCTGACCTGCTTATTCTTGATGAGCCGATTAACGGACTTGATCCGCAGGGAATAGTGGAGGTGCGTGAAACCATCCAGAAGCTTGCAAAGGAGCGTGGCATGACAATATGTATTTCAAGTCATATCCTGGAGGAATTATCAAAGCTTGCCACAGATTATGGCATTATTCATAATGGATGCCTTGTGCAGGAGCTTACAAGAGAAGAGCTTATGAAAAAATGCAGTGAGCGCATAGAGCTTACACTTGATAATCCTAAGCAGGCTATTCCTGTGCTTGATGATATGGGCTTTAGCAGCTATCAGGTTATAGATAAAGAACATATTCATATATTTGAAAGACTGGGAGAAAGTGCCAGGCTGAACATGGAGCTTACAAAGGCGGGAATTCCAGTTAAGGGTATATCTATTACAAGTGAAGAACTTGAGAATTATTTCTTAAGGCTTACAGGGGGTGACAATCGTGCTTAATATGATAAAGATGGATGTATACAGAATGTTTTGTACAAAGAGTATGTATGTAATATGGATTATATTGCTGGCATCAGCACTGCTTACCTCATTCCTTTCAAAAATAGATTATGATGCAGCTAATAAGGAATGGGAGCAACAGCAGGCAGTGGAAAGCAATAAGGAACAGCTTTCGCAGCAGAATGCAGATAATGTCAATATTGGTATGAGTGTGGAATTACCTACGGAGCCAGGGAAGAAGGTTACGGTAATGGATGTTTTCTTTTCTAATGCACAGGGGAAATTTTATGCACTTTTTCTTGTAATATTTGCGGTTATGTTTGCAACAGCAGATATTAAGAGCGGTTATATTAAGAATATTGGTGGACAGGTGTCACAAAGGGGGATGCTTATTGTTTCAAGGGCAGTTGCGCTTGCCTTATTTACAGCAATTACCTTTGCAGGGATATTTGTATTCCAGGCAGCAGCGAATATGCTTGCGTTTAAATGTGTGGTGTGGGGTAACTGGAAGGAGATTATACCTTATTTCTTAACGGAACTTACGCTTCATTATGCATTTGTGTTAATATGTATGGCAATAGCAGTTATAATTAAGAACAATGTCATAAGCATGACCTTGTCGGTATGTCTTACCATGAATATAATGAGTATTGTGTATGCCTTTATAGATTATGTAGTTAACAGAAAGGGACTTCATAACTTCAGCATCTATAAGTATACAGTAACTGGAAGGATGGCAATGCTTCCTATGAATGCAGGCAGGGATGATGTTGTTAGTTCAATGTGTGTGGCAGTTATATTTATTATTATAATGCTGTCATTAAGCAGTTATATTTTTCAGAAAAGGGATATTTAGAGGATGAGGATTATTATTGGAATATTAGCAGTAATAATTATTATACAGGCATTTATTATGTGGAAATACCAGCGGCAGATTAAGGACATCTGCCGCCAGTTGTCGTTTCTTATGGAACACGACAGTAACAAGCTGATTCAACGTGAAATAGATATGGGGGGGATAGGTGAGCTTTCAGATAAATTGAATGAGCTTCTTGACCTGCGTAAAAAAGAAAGAAATGAGTACAGAAAAAAAGAAGAGCTGATTGCAGATACATATACTAATCTTTCACACGATATAAGGACACCGCTTACATCACTGGATGGGTATTTCCAGCTTATAGAGGAATGCGACAATATAGATGACCAGAGGAGATATCTTGATATAATCAGAGAAAGGCTTAACAGCCTTAATGAAATGCTGGAGGAGCTTTTTACATTCACTAAGCTGAAAAATGATTCATATAAGCTGGAGCTTACGGATTGTTGTATGAACAGAATATTAAAAGAAGCTGTATTTTCTTATTATGATGAATGGAAGAAGCAGGGCATCTGCCCGGATATTAGTATTACTGAGGAAATGCTGTATATATCAGGTAATAAGCAGGGCTTAAGGAGAGTTATACAGAATGTCATAAAAAATGGTCTTGATCATGGGGAAAAGAATATAAGTATCAAGCTTACCCGTGAGGACAATCACGCCTTGCTTAAAATTAGTAATTATACGGAACATCCTGAAAATATTGACTTAAGCCATGTGTTCGAGCGTTTTTATAAAGCAGATGTGGCAAGAGGCAGAGCCTCAACCGGACTGGGGTTATCTATTGCAAAAGAGCTTGTGGGGCGTATGAATGGAGATATAAGTGCAAGAATACAGGGGAATGATTTCATTATTGAGATAAAAGTTTTGCTTGTGGTATAACATGTGAGTATGTCAGATGGGGTGGACAACATTGATCTTGAAGTGGGAAGAAGATGAACAAAGGGACTTCAAGAAAAGACACCATCATGAAAGCAGCAGTACTTGTGTTTGGTATACTCTCATTATTTTCATTTGTGCTTTACTTTACAGCGCAAATCATGCACCGTATACCTATATTGATGTCATATTTTGTGAACCATTATGCTCGTTTATTGGTATCATGATTTCTATTATTACACGAAAGACTAGAAAAATACATCCTGCGCTATGGATATCAGGGATTATTAGTTGCATGCTTGGTTATCTTGATGAGATTACTAGAGAGTATGCAACACCGGAAGGCTATCTTGTGGATGAGCAGGACGCAGAAGAATTTGATAAGCATTTTCATAATTATGCATCTTGGTACTGTTTTGTGCATGTTAGTTGTCTGTATATAGACAATGAAATCAATTAACGATAGAGTAATTATGGTAGTAAATCACCTAAAACGTATATGGAGTTGCATGAAAAAGGAGATACATATATTATAGATGAATATTAAATGAGAAAAAAGACAGATTGCAAGAGTACTCTGTCTGTAAAAATACCAAACTTCTGGAGGGATAGATTTCTATGATTATCAGATATGCAGAAGAGAAAAATTTTATAGAATTGCGACAGTTTTATGACGGTATGTGTAAAGTTTTGAGCGGAAAAGATTTTCTGCCGGATGGAGATAAAGGTGGTTTCCCTCCAGATGAAATGATCAAAGATGCAATCAAAGAGAGAAATCAGTTTATCGGTATTGAAGATGGTCGAATTGTTGCGGCGTATATTATGAATCATGATCGTGATGAGGCGTATCACGCAGTTAAATGGCTTATTGATGCAAATGATAACGAGACAGTAGTTCTTCATGCCTTGCGTGTCCTTCCAGAATATGGAGGTCGTGGATACTCGAAGCAGTTAGTTCAACACGCAATAGACACAGCAAGGGAAAGAAACCTTAAATCAATTCGTCTTGATTGCATAGAGGGAAATGATATTCCACAGAAAATGTATATGTCGTTTGGATTTAAGTATGTGGATAAGGCTGAAATCACATATGTTGATATTGGAGTACCGAGGAAGTTCCTCTTATATGAGTTCGTACTCTAATCAAGACATAATAACAGTTATATCTTGAACATTGTACAAACAACTTCAAGTTGATATTTCACATATTTTAGGAAATTTAATAACTGTTATATTTAATTATCAAATTCTTCGCAAACCCTTGAAAATACTAAGTTTGTAGCAAGTGAGCTTTCCCTTACTCTTTCCCTTGTGTTATATTCTCACATTGGTTTTCATGAACCTTAATATGGGAAAAAATAAGGGAAAGAAAATTTCATAACACAGTATAACAATAACGACATGGTGAACTGATTGAAATGTTTTCGATATTTAACTCTATAACTGATTATTAAAAGAAAATGGAGATAAGATACGATGAGAACAATTTATGCAGAATACAACATAAATCACGATAGTATTGATGTTTACACAAGTGCCGGATATATGCTTCGCATTGATTGCTGGAAAGCTGAAAAAAATCAAAACCACATACGGATCAGAATGTGCGCTTACTTCATTGGCTGTGGATGAGCCTTTGGAATATGCAAGATTATATCTTGAGGGTAATTTACAGATGTGGGTAGATGCAGAAGATTCATTAGAACTTTATTAAGTGAAAGAGGGATAGTGTTCATTAAGAGTGCTATCTCTCTTTAAAGATGCGAAATGCAATAATTACATATTTTCTATGGATTAACAGAACGCCTAAAATAATCCATGTACTTATGAAGTAACAAATCAATAAAATTGCCAAAATCCCCATTGTTGCCCCTATTTGTAACATCAATGTACTAAACCCAATATAGGCTGAAATTTCTGCTGATATGGTTTGGATAAAGTAAGCTATTACAACAGCAGCTACAATGATTGCTGTGATAATTGGAAGCCCAAACCAAACACTTAATTGTTGCAAGATAAGTTTTCCGATATGCTTTTCTCCACCCCCAATTTTCGGAGTACAGAGAAACGATACTTATATTGTCCTGCGTCTAAAAGCTGTTGCAGGGAAAGTACCGTAAGACATATAACCATCAGTACGACAGCACCATAAATCATTGCAGTCTGTAAAATAAAGTTATTTGCTATGGAACTATTGATTTGCAGTGTGCTAAAACGCACGCCATAAATAGCCCCGGTTTCTGCCTGCTCAGGATATTTCTCTGTAAAAAGTTTTTCCAGTTTCCTTGCATTTTCATAGGAGATATTTTCCGTTGTTGTAATATATCGGTTTTTTATTACTGGCAACAGCTTTTCACAAATATTGTCTGGAAGTACATACAATACATTTGTATAGGAATTGTACGCTGTTTCTCAATCGGATCCTCATAATGGGACTGCCCGGAAAGAGTCAATTCTCCTGCGTCTGTCATAATGCTGGCGTGTTCTTTCAAAAGCTATCCCGTTCTTCCTCGGTGGCGATTGCTTTCCATTGTGTTGTAAATTCATCTTCCTCCAGAGAAATCTGTTCGTAACCCAGCATTTCCCGTATAGTGTTATAATCACTCAAAGAAATTGCTACAATCGGAAAATCATATTTCTGTCTGTTGTGAAAATCATCTTTCTCTGGCAGATATAGATTGAACGTGCAATCATAAACTGTATCTATTTTGTGTTCTGTCAGAAACTCAGTAATAATTTCATAACTGTCTTGCGGCAGATTTTCTTCTTCATATACGTCATTATATCTTGAATATACCTGCACATCATACATAGAGCGCATATCAAATAACCTGAAGCCCAGCCCGTCAAAATAGGGGCGGCAATAAACATGAAGATTGCAAGGACAAGGGTTATACAAATCAGCGTCATTGTTTTGCTGGTTGTATTTAGTTTTGATATAATTTGCCCGAAAAAGAACAGGTTTTCTCCTTTGTATCTATGTTCCGGCGATTTTACTTTCCATGCTACAATCAAACCACTGGTAAGATAAATGAAGGCACAAATGAAGAAAAGTAAGTCAATCACAACAAAAAGCAGATATTGATTGAGCGTTCCACCACCTAAAGACAGATAATATTTATTTGTTAATGCTGCAACGCTGGCTGCTGTAAAAGCATTCAATACAGAACACATCAGCAAACCAGCAATGAAACATTCTCTTTTTCTTTCTAATTATGCAAAATATCGACCACAGCAAAGTAAGCAGCGGAAAAGAATATTTCCCCAAAACATAAGCTGCACCGGAAACGCAAAGCGGGTGTCATAATAAAACCAGACCTTTTGTATTCCTGTAATCAATCCCCATACGGTAAATACTTCAAAGAGGACTACTACAACAGAAATGAAGCGGCTCTTTTTTAGCTCTGGTTCGTTCTCTTTCTCTGCGGAAAGCATATCAATAATTTTTGTTTTCTGAATGGTACGGGTATTGAAAATTCCTACCACAAAAAAACTTGCCACAAAAAATACCACTGTCAACAAAACGGTATCCGGGAATAATGTCCATGAGATTTCATAAGGCTTTCCATAAGCAGTAAGGAGCATTGCGGTAATGAATTGAGAGCAAAATACACCGCAAAAAATACCAATCAAAATGGAAAATATACCCATAATCAGTGTTTCTGCAAAGAAAATCCTGCCAATGGTTTTTTGTTCCATTCCCATAATGGACTGGACAGCAAACTCTTTTTGCTTCCGTCTTAACATATAATGATTGACGAACCGTATCAAAAATAACAACAGCAATGTTATCATGCATATTGCAATTTTCATTCCGTCACTTAACAGCGTAAAATCATACTCGCTGCCTATATCCGGGCTATAATAACTACTGGAAATAGACAAGAACGCATAAAACAAGGTAACACAGATTGTCATTGTGACAATGTAGACCAGATAGTCTTTTACAGACCGTTTTGCATTTCTGAAAACAAGTTTAGCATACATGGCTCTGCCCCTCCGATCATGGTAAGGACATTCAGAATTTTATCAAAAAAATCACTTCTGCTGTCGTTGCCCTTGCGCAGTTCCATAAAGATTTCTCCGTCTTTCAAAAAAAGAATACGGCTGGCATAGCTGGCGGTAAAAGCGTCATGGGTTACCATAAGAATTGTCGCCCTAAGCTGTTCATTGATACTTTGAATGGTAGACAGCAGCATTTGTGAGGAATGGCTGTCTAATGCTCCTGTTGGCTCATCTGCCAATAAGAGTTTCGGATTGTTGATAATTGCTCTTGCACAGGCACAACGCTGTTTTTGACCGCCCGATACCTGATAAGGATATTTGTTTAGAATATCGCTGATATTCAGCTTTCCGGCTATATCCAAAATGCAGGGTTCTACACTCCCGGCAGGGACTTTATTGATTGCTAATGCCAGTGCAATGTTTTCTGAAATTGTCAATGTATCCAGCAAATTGAAGTCTTGAAATACAAAACCTAAATTCTCTCTGCGAAAGCGGGCAATGGATTTTGGGTTGATTTCCGTTATATCTGTTCCCTCTAAAAAAATATGCCCTGCACTTACGGTATCAATCGTAGAAATACAGTTGAGCAGCGTTGTCTTTCCAGAACCGGACGCACCCATAATTCCGAGAAATTCTCCGGCTTCCACAGAAAAACTAATATCTTTAATGGCTTTGGTAATATTCCCCTCATTGCCATAATATTTCTGGATATGCTCCAGCTTCAAAATTGTATTCATCGGATAAACCTCCTTAACTGTTCCATATCTTTATTGTAAATGGAGTATATCATTTTTTGTATCAAGTTTTCTTACACAGTTCTTACAAAAATGTAAGAAGTGCAGAACCTATCAGCCCTGCACTCCGATAATAAAATCATTCATTTGAAAGATAAGTGAAATCGTTGTTCCTCTGTTTTCGGAATAAGCAGTAAGTCCTATTCCCAGTTTATCACATAGACGCTTGCAAAGATATAAGCCAATTCCAGTAGAATTTTTCCCGGTTCGCCCATTCTGACCTGTAAATCCTTTTTCAAAAATACGGGGTAAATCACTTTTAGGAATACCTATCCCATTATCGCTGATAGATAGCACAATCTTGTCATTCGTTTTTGTCGCCCCAAAGTGCAAAATAGGCTGCTCTGCATGGTATTTGATTGCATTACCGATAATCTGATTTAAGATGAACCGCACCCATTTTTCATCGGTGTAAACTTTTGTTTCTATATCGTCTATCTGAATTGATATATTGCTTTGACGCAAAAGATACTTATTATCTGCGATTGCACTATGCACAACATCGCATAAATTGACTTCACGGACAGAATAGTCTTTTTCAGTGTGTTCACTCCGGGCATAGTAAAGCGCCTGTTCTGTATATTGATTGATATTCTCTAACTCTGCCAATACCTCTCTGGAAAAGGGAGAACGGTTATTCTCACACAGCAGCTTCATGGCTGTAATTGGTGTTTTTACTTCGTGTATCCATTGTTCAATGTATTCTTTATATTCCCTGCGTTCCCTCTGTACTTCGCCAATCCGTTCCAACATAGATTTTTCAGCCATTTTCATAATCTGGTAAAAAACCTGTTCATCAGCCCTTTCCGGCACTTGCATGATTTCCGGCAATAAATATCGTTCTTCTAATTGCTCCGTCATATTGAGCAATTTATTCAGATATTTTTTTCGTGAGAAATAAAATGCCAGCAAAGATAAAACAAGGACAATCGACCAGACTGCAAGAATAAACAGGACTGTTTGGATAGGATTATCGCTTGCAATCAGGAACAAAGCAAGGGCAAGCATACCCAGCAAATTGATTAAAATAACGGGGAGTTGATTTTTCAAATATTGTTTTCCACTCATAATGTATATCCTTGCCTGTGTTTTGTTTTAATGAAATCTACAAGTCCGATTGCTGCCAGTTTGTCGCGAATACGGGTAATATTGACACTTAGGGCGTTATCATCAACATAAAGCTGATTGTCCCAAAGAAAATCCACAATATCATTTCTGGAACAGATTTTTCCGGCGTTCTTAAAAAGGTAGTAGAGGATTTTCAATTCATTCTTTGTCAATTCTGCTTTCTGTCCTTTGTACTCTATCATGCTACTCTCCAAATGCAGGGTAGCTTCTCTCCACATATAAATTTCTGTTTGAGGGGAACGGTAGGCTTTCTTTAACAATGCAGCAATTTTAGCAAGAAGAATAGCGGGATTATAAGGCTTTGTGATAAACGCATCTCCACCCAGCATAATGCTGTTCAGTTCGTCCATATCTGTATTACTGCTTGTTACAAATACAATCGGAATATCTGAAAAGGTGCGAATCCCCGAGCATATTTCAAAACCGTTATTCCCGGAAGTTTTATATCCAGAATAACCAGATGTGGCGCAGCTTCTTTTAACTGCTCTATTGTTTGGGAAAAATCCGTAACTGCAAATACTTCATATCCATTCCCAGACAAAAGAGTTTTAAGCTGTGTTTGTATCGTAAAATCATCTTCAATGATTAGTATTTTTCCTTCATAGAGATACCTCCCTGACACTTTATTATACTGTATCAGAGAGGTTTTCAATCGTATTATTGAATGGGAATTTTAGAATGATTTTGTACATAGCTTTGTAAAAATGCTTAATAGTTTCTTTTCTCAAGGTACGATTCTAAATAACACCTAAGTCCAACATATGCGCCCTGCAAAAGTACAAAAGCAATAGAAGATTTACTGACAGTGCTTTTTGATTGCTTCTCCAAAATAAATGATGACAGCCGCACTTGTCAGTATCATCAGTAGAGTAATGACATCCCAACACTTTTCCCTATATAATTCTATAATCTTTATTTCTATCAGTATCGCAAGTATCCCTGTTCCTGCTACGTATATTCCAACAACTAATATCAGCAATAACCAATATACCATTCCGGCTATAAAAGGATTTGGAATTTTTGTGCTAATCTGTGCCACAGATTGCCCGACCTCAATCGTCCAACCGATAAAAGTTTGTATGAATGACGCTGCATCATGGAAGAATGATTTGCAATCGGAAAGGAGCACATCTGACTGTACTGCCTGAAAAGAGTGGTTGTCAACGAATACCATGCAAGAAGGAACAAGGTTGTTTGGAACATTACCGTTTTGCTTTATATTGTCCTGCAAGTCGCTCTTTTGTGTTTCGTATTTTGCTTTTGCATTCTGATAGTCTGTCCGGTCACAGGCTTCACATTTTCATAGAGTACCGGCTTTTCTACCGGTATCTCTACGATTTTCTGATGTGTCCGGGCATAATCCGTTGTTGTGTTAAGCATCGTATTTTATCTTGACATTCCCTATCGTGACGTTTGCGCTTCGCTTCTCTTCTCGTTCCGCAATGCTCTGTCTGCCAGCTTCAAGTCGTTCTTTAATGCTTGAATATTCCCGGCTCTGTTCTCTTTGTTTAATTTCTCGTTCAAGGTCAGAGATTCGTTGAGCTGCGTCTTCAGTTCCACGATAAGCTGGTCTTTCTGTTCCAACTCTTCTTGTATCTCCTCGGTCAAGAGCAGAAGTTCTTCCAACTGTTCGGCGTTCTTTAATTCTCTGGATTCGTTCATCTATATCACGTCCTTTCTCTACCTGCTGTTCCAGTTCAGCAATTCGGTGTTCTGTTTCAGTAATAAACTGTTTTCGCTGTTCAGCTTCTGTGCCAATATCTGCCATTGCTGATTTTCGTTTTCCAAAAGTTCTATCTTCGTTTTCTGTTCTTCCATCTTGGAAAGTAGTTCCTCGGTATTTGGCAAAATGTTGAGCAGCTCGGATAACTCGCTGTTTAATTTTTGCAATTTCTGATTCTGTTCCTGCATAAGAGAGAGTTGGGTGTCCCGGTTCTGCATTTCCAGAAGCATTTCTGCCATTAAGGTCTGCTGTTCTTCGATTTGCCCAATCATGGACTCCATTAAGGGTATAATTTCCCGGCTTTCTTCTAATGTCATTTAATCGCTCCTTCCATAATGATAATGCACCTGATACTTTCCCAAAGGTGTCCAGTATCTTTTGCAATAACGTGTTTTGTTGTTTTATGATTTGATTTTCCGCTACTTTCCACGAACCTTTTATTTCCTGCCCGGCAAGAAACTTTTGTTCAATCTTTCTTGCGTCAGCACCTTCATGGATGGTAGGAATCTGGAGTTTTCCCTGCTTTTCGTAAGAACGGTGATCGACCTGATTATGCAAAGGCAGATGTTCATTACACACCTTTGCCCACTCGCTCCGCCACAGTTCACAGTTTTTTGGATTGTTCCATCCCGTAGCATCGGTCAGTACCCGTTTCCATTGCAGGCGGTTTCTTGCACCAATCTTCTGGATTCCGTTTTCATCTAATACAGGGATACGGATTCCATGACGGTCAGGGTTTTTCTTATCCTGCCACCAGTTCGGATGGGATTCATCAATCACGATATTTCCGCTTTTATCTCTGACAAAATCCCAATCTTTGACTTCTTTCTTCCCCCAAGAATGATCCGGGTTAAAAGGGCGCATTGTCAGAAGCAGATGGACATGAGGATTGCCATCCCCTTTGTCGTGGATACTCCAATCAGCACACATTCCTCTATCTACAAAGTTTTTGAATATAGTCGGCTGTATATTGAATTTGTTCCTGTCTGTTCCATTCTTTGGGGAGGGCAAATTCAAATGACCTGCCAAGTTGGGCATCTGCACTTTTTTCAATCTTCAATACCTCATTCCATAACCGTTGTTTCTGAAATGTGATTTTAAATTTTTCTAAAGCAGCTTCTTTATCTTCTGACCTTTTGTATCGGACAGATTTTTGAAAGCGTTTTATATTTTCTTCTGGTACTATCTGCCATTCAGGAGGTGCGTTTTCGCACATCATCAGACTGGTGTAGACCACTTCTTTTTTAGAAGTGTAATAACTGATTCGCCCGGTTTCCTCGTTTTTCATCACATCCCCATTGAGATATGCGGAAGCGGAGATAACAGATTTCCCTTTACTTCGTCCGACTATTTTGATTGTGTAATGAAAAATCGCCATGTCTGGATTCCCCCTTTCTGCACATCCGGCATAGATTTCCGGCAACATTGCTTTCAGTTTTAGAAAAAGCAGTATTGCCGGAACGCCCTCTGCGTAAGAGTGCCCTGCGCATAGCAGCCTGCATGGAATGCGCCCCTCTCTGGCGAAGAGTGCCTCCTGCGGCATGAGCAGGTCTGGCTGAAAGCCCCGCCGACGGAACGAGCCCGGCAAGCGTGAGCGAAGACCGGTTGCCACTTGTGGCAAACTTATTGGGACGACCTCTGGTTGTCCATAAGTGCGCCCTTCATGAAAAAGCAATGAAGGGAATGAAAAACTCATCCCCCCCCGCCATTACACTTCCTCCATATCGGTATGTGTTTCTTTCTGCATTGCCTTTGAAAAAAATTTCCCATTGGCTTCCTGCTTTTTCAGAAAACCAATCAGCTTTGGGATGTCCTCTTCCTCGATAGGCGCACCGAGAACGGATTCCACCGCACCGCCAACCTGACAGAGCCTATGGGTTCGTTTTTTACTTTCTTCGGCTTTCTTTCGTTTCAGAAGTTCTTTCTTCTGTGCTGCATATCGTTTTGCTTTTTCAAGGCTTTCCTGTTCCTTCTTTTCCATTTCAAGCATTCGTTCTTCATAACTTTTTGTTGATTTTGCCATGATTACATTCCCCTTTCTTTTACAAACATAAGTTCTCGGTTGCGTATCAGAAGAAGCACATGGTATAATCTTCTTGCGTGTAGGTATATCATGGCTTCGGTCTGATAGAACCTTTGGCGGTTTCTTTGGAAGCCGCCTTTTTAATTTGCCGCAGTTCTTGTTACGGCTTTTACATTTCCTCTATCCCTCAAATCTCGTCCTTCATTCGCTCTTCCATAAACATTTCCAGAATATCGGTTTTAATCAGGACTTTACGACCAACCTTTAATACTGGAAGTTTCTTCCATTCTACAAGCTGTCTTAAGGTGTTTCTGCCGATTCCCGTATAGTCAGCAGCTTCTTCGATGGATAATGCAATTTTTCTTTGCGTCATATAATCACCTCCTTTAAATTGCATTATGCAATTCTTGTGATGTAAGTATATCCTTTTCATATCTTTTTGTCAAGCGTTACGAAATATTAAAAATAATTTTTAAGTTGCATATTGCAATTACAGAAAAACAATGCTATAATTCATACATACCGAAAAAGGAGGCAGTCAGCATGAAAGATAAAGAACTACGCAAGCTGATAGGCAGCAGAGTAAAACAGCGCCGTCTGGAATTGAATCTGACACAGCCTTATGTCGCAGAAAAGATGGGTGTTACCGCTTCTACAATCCTGCGTTATGAGAATGGTTCGATTGACAATACGAAAAAAATGGTGCTGGAAGGTCTTTCGGAAGCACTCCATGTATCTGTGGAATGGCTCAAAGGGGAAACAGATGAATATGAAACCGACATTACGGATAAGAGAGAGTTACAGATTCGTGATGCGATGGGAGATATTCTGGAACAGTTACCGCTTGCCCTTACCAAAGAAGAAGATGCTTTTTCAAAAGATTTATTACTGCTGATGTTAAAACAATATGGTCTGTTTTTGGATTCCTTCCAGTTCGCCTGCAAAAACTTCAAGGGGAATGCTGGTCAGACGGATATTGCCAAAACAATAGGGTTTGAATCGAATGATGAATATAATGAGATTATGTTCTTAAGGGAAATCACTCACACCATCAATGCTTTTAATGAGATGGCAGACGTTGTAAGGCTCTATTCCAAGAAACCAAAAACAGCAGAACAAAGGCTTGCAAATCTTTTATCAGAAGTCTTATACGAAGATTCCGAATCGGTATAGTAAGACAACCGGAGTTATGATATACTTACACGCACGAAGCATTTCATCAGTTCCGATTGTCTAATATCGAAAGGAGACATACGATTATGGCA
>SCPP01000103.1_pt1 | contig 198211 bp, 206 predicted proteins | sample 6106811 | NCBI WGS metagenome assembly SCPP01 (sample SAMN10720449, study PRJNA508395) | human gut metagenome | isolation source: Participant 2 stool, 15 month | host: Homo sapiens | collected 2018 | reverse complement strand
TTGAAGGTATGTATCAAAATTAAATATCTTTTTAAAATGCGCGAGTGGCTCAGGGGTGGAGCACCACCTTGCCAAGGTGGGGGCCGCGGGTTCGAATCCCGTCTCGCGCTTTTTTATTATATAATCCGGAGTCTTAAGTTACAAGATTTCCGGCTTTTTTTGTATTGTCTTATCTATTGATATTTTCTATTATTTCTAGTACTATTAAAAAAGTAACCAATTGCAATGATGGTAACAGGGGAGACAGAAGATATGAAAAGCTTTATTTATGTGAAGATAAGATTTATAGGTGTATTATTTTTACTTATTTTATTTAACAGTATTACGGTATTTGCTGCTGGTAATGAAGAATATTTCCGATCCGTATTTGACCCGGACTATTATTATAACCAGTACCCGGATCTGCAGGGACAATTAGGTAATGACAGTGAAGCCTTATTTCATCATTTTATGACGATCGGGGTAAGAGAAGGTAGATCAGGAAATGCAGAATTTAATTTACGGGCCTATGTGTTACATAACAGAGATCTGCTGGATTATTATAAAACAGATCTGTCAGCTTATTGTAAACATTATATGGAAATTGGAAAGGCGGAAGGAAGAACCTGCCTGCCGACAGGAGATGAACAAGGTCTGATCGGTACCTATTCGACCCATTATGATACAACCGTACCAAGGGCCGTAAATATAGGAATAGCAGTAGAACGGTTAAACGGAACGGTTATACAGCCGGGACAGCTTTTTTCTTACAGTCAGACGCTGTTACCGAGAATACCGGAAAATGGATACGTTATGGCGCCTGCTATCGGCCGCTATGAATACGGCGGTGGTATCTGTCAGGTATCGTCCACGCTTTATGCTGCCATGTGTGATGCCCTGCTCCCAGTTATAGAGCGCTATCCACATTCTTCCCATGTCTCCTACATCCCGGTGGGAATGGATGCCACTATATCAGAAGCAGGCGGCAAGGATCTGAAATTTATAAATATTGGTCAGGATCCTTTAAAGATCGTAGCAGAAACTAACGAAGGTACAATGACCGTTTCTATTTATTTACTAAAACTTCCCACACCTAAACAGGGCTTCGCACCTTGAAAATTCAATATTTCAGCTAACAAAATAGTGCTTTATGCTATTGCAACCTCTGGATGAAGTGCATTACGCAGATATTCCGGCAATCTTGCCTCAAAATCAACAGTAAAAGCAGTCAGTTGTTTATCGCTGAGCTTTAAGATTTCCTGAAGGCTTGCCATTAAGGCATCCATCAAGATGCAAAGTGACCTGCGGAAAGTAATGTCTGCCATTTCATCAATGAGAAAGAAGAATAACTCACCAAGAGTTCTCTGATCTTCGTTTTGGCGCTGTTCCATTGCAAGCAACATATATCTAGTAAATACAATGCCACATGGGCTGTCAACGCATCATAAGATAAGCTATGGCATTCTCCAATCAGGTTCAGCATGGATTTGCAGGTCTTGAAGAAAACCTCAATCTGCCAACGTTTTCCATAAACACGGATGATTTCTTCCTCAGAAAGAGTCGTATCCGTACAGATAAAAGCAAGCCAATCCTTGCGGTTCGATTTGTTCCTTACGCATACGATTTTCGCCGGAATTGGAGTTTCTTTTCCTACCATAACATCAACAGACAGCAGATATTTTGATCTGCCATGGCGCTTTTTGTTCTTGGAATAGATTTCTTTGATACTCAGCTGTTTACCACCGTATGAGTATTTAATCCGGCTGCTCTTCTTGATCATAGCAATCACATCCATGCCTTTTGAATGGATGGCTGTGATCTGCACCGGGTTTGAAAACCAGGAATCAAACAGAACATAGTCAGCATTCAGTCCCACGCTGAGGGCAGTGTCCAGCAAAGCCATCATTGCTTCTGGAGCTTTTGTCTGAGCAAGCTTGCGTCTTTTCCTGCAAGGGTTCTGTTATCAAAGTCCTTTACAGGACCGATGATATTTGTAGTTTTTGCAGATGCCAGCAGACAGCTGTTTACAGGAATCAATGTATTTCCATCACTCCAGCTTAAAGTAAGCATTCGGAATCCTTTTGAAACGCATATCCGTGTGGTCAAAACTTTTGATCCCAGTTCTGTTTTCTTGCAGCTGGTGCGGTTAAAAGACTGTCATCAATGATGAAGACATTTTTCTGCTGTCATTCGTCAGACCTTTGATGTCGTGATTTACGATATCTGCAGCAAGAAGAGAAGTGAAACGGAGCCAGTTTGTCTTTGCAGAATTAAGGAAACGGTAGAACGTGTTCTTGGAAAATGCTTCCTTAAAAGAGCCTGTTGCTGCATATACATACTTCTTCCGACAAAAATGTTACTGAGTTTGTAACGAAACAGAGAAACCGGAGAAACGCCTTTTTCTTTCATGCCATTACATCTGGCAAGAAGCTTGCCGACATGGTGTTTAGAAAAAAATCTCTGAACGCAGTCAATTAGGGCTTTTTCATCAGAATGGTTTTGTGGTATACTGGACATGGCATAAATCTCCTTTGTAAAGATGGTTTCTAGTCAATTCCATTATACCAAACGGAACAGGTTTATGCCTTTTTTATTGGCTGAAATATTGAATTTTCAAGGTTCAACACACCACATCGGTGTGGGAAGTTTTAGTTATTTACTAAAACTTCCCACACCTAAACAGGGCTTCGCACCTTGAAAATTCAATATTTCAGCTAACAAAATAGTGCTTTATGCTATTGCAACCTCTGGATGAAGTGCATTACGCAGATATTCCGGCAATCTTGCCTCAAAATCAACAGTAAAAGCAGTCAGTTGTTTATCGCTGAGCTTTAAGATTTCCTGAAGGCTTGCCATTAAGGCATCCATCAAGATGCAAAGTGACCTGCGGAAAGTAATGTCTGCCATTTCATCAATGAGAAAGAAGAATAACTCACCAAGAGTTCTCTGATCTTCGTTTTGGCGCTGTTCCATTGCAAGCAACATATATCTAGTAAATACAATGGCCACATGGGCTGTCAACGCATCATAAGATAAGCTATGGCATTCTCCAATCAGGTTCAGCATGGATTTGCAGGTCTTGAAGAAAACCTCAATCTGCCAACGTTTTCCATAAACACGGATGATTTCTTCCTCAGAAAGAGTCGTATCCGTACAGATAAAAGCAAGCCAGTCCTTGCGGTTCGATTTGTTCCTTACGCATACGATTTTCGCCGGAATTGGAGTTTCTTTTCCTACCATAACATCAACAGACAGCAGATATTTTGATCTGCCATGGCGCTTTTTGTTCTTGGAATAGATTTCTTTGATACTCAGCTGTTTACCACCGTATGAGTATTTAATCCGGCTGCTCTTCTTGATCATAGCAATCACATCCATGCCTTTTGAATGGATGGCTGTGATCTGCACCGGGTTTGAAAACCAGGAATCAAACAGAACATAGTCAGCATTCAGTCCCACGCTGAGGGCAGTGTCCAGCAAAGCCATCATTGCTTCTGGAGCTTTTGTCTGAGCAAGCTTGCGTCTTTTTCCTGCAAGGGTTCTGTTATCAAAGTCCTTTACAGGACCGATGATATTTGTAGTTTTTGCAGATGCCAGCAGACAGCTGTTTACAGGAATCAATGTATTTCCATCACTCCAGCTTAAAGTAAGCATTCGGAATCCTTTTTTGAAACGCATATCCGTGTGGTCAAAAACTTTTGATCCCAGTTCTGTTTTCTTGCAGCTGGTGCGGTTAAAAAGACTGTCATCAATGATGAAGACATTTTTCTGCTGTCATTCGTCAGACCTTTGATGTCGTGATTTACGATATCTGCAGCAAGAAGAGTGAAACGGAGCCAGTTTGTCTTTGCAGAATTAAGGAAACGGTAGAACGTGTTCTTGGAAAATGCTTCCTTAAAAGAGCCGGTCTGTTGCTGCATATACATACTTCTTCCGACAAAAATGTTACTGAGTTTGTAACGAAACAGAGAAACCGGAGAAACGCCTTTTTCTTTCATGCCATTACATCTGGCAAGAAGCTTGCCGACATGGTGTTTAGAAAAAAATCTCTGAACGCAGTCAATTAGGGCTTTTTCATCAGAATGGTTTTGTGGTATACTGGACATGGCATAAATCTCCTTTGTAAAGATGGTTTCTAGTCAATTCCATTATACCAAACGGAACAGGTTTATGCCTTTTTTATTGGCTGAAATATTGAATTTTCAAGGTTCAACACACCACATCGGTGTGGGAAGTTTTAGTTATTTAGTGTCAAAAGAGACGCTGGAAACAGTGATGTGCATGCAGTAACCGACAATGATTCCTGGGAAGAGTGGTCCGGAAAAATTTATCCGGCAGATCCGGCATATTATAATTTCACCATCAAAGGGGCAAGTAAAGAAAAGTATAAGATCGTTGTTGATGGAATGACTACCTATCAGTTTATCAATGTAGATGGTGAATGGTATTATGATGTAAATGCAGATGGTGAAATAGATGAAGCTGAGATGGATAAGAGAGATATTGAAAGTTCATACTATTATCCAGAGATTATATTCTTAAGTGACGGCAGAGTTGCCATGCAGATGGAGATCACTTTGAATTATACAGAGGAAGATGATGTAAATACTTATTATGGATGGCCTGCAAAAGGCAGTTTAGCAATCAATATTTTCTACACTAGAAAATAATTTTTCATTTGGATTATTGTTATAAAACATATCTGAAGTTAAAAGCGGGATCAGAAACTATCTTCTGGTCCTGCTTTTTTTGAAGTATCGGATTATTTATGATCTCTCCAATCCCCCATTCGCCAATTACCATTATTTTTGCTATAATAAGAAAAGATTACGTGAACGGAGACAGCATGTTACGTATTGGAGAAATGTGGAGGAAAACAAATGAACATAAAGAAGATCGTATGCATAACAGCCCTTGCATCCCTGGCGATGACAGGTACGGCCTTTGCGGGTACCTGGAAAGGGGGAGAAGGGGAAAATCAGAATAAATGGTGGTATGATAACGGCAACGGAAGCTATCCTTCAAACTGCTGGCAGTGGATCGATGGAAATGGGGATGGGACAGCGGAAAGTTATTATTTCGATCATAATGGCTGGCTGCTGACAGATACTACAACACCGGATGGCTATACAGTGAATGCAAGCGGTGCCTGGGTGCAGAATGGTGTTGTCCAAACTAAAAAAACAGGACAGGCTGTAAATGAAGCAAAGATCAACGTAAATGCCAATCCCATTGATTATGAGGGGATTTATAGTTACAGTGGAGCTGCATCCTACGTTTACAATGAACAGACCCGGCAATATGTGCTGTGCGGGATAACAGAGGGAAATTCCTGGGATGAATGGCTGGAGAAGATCTATCCGTCCAAGCCTACATATGAGGAATTTGCCATCAAAAAAACAGATGTGGACAGATACCGTTTTGTAGATAAGGTGAGAACTACCTATCGCTTTATCCGGGATGATGGGGAATGGTATTATGATATTAATTCAGACGGCCGTATTGATGAATATGAACGGGACCGGAAAAATGAACTGGAAAGATCTTATAATTACCCGGAAATTGAGTTTCTGGAAGATGGCCGGATCATGATGAACACAGAAAGATATCTGGATTATACAGGCAGTGATGGAAGCACAAGCAGCCGTTATGGCTGGCCATCTCAGGGCAAGTTTTTATTAAAGACAGAGATCTATTATACCAGGAGATAGCTGGGAAATACTGGAAGATAAGTTTTGCATCCCTCTTGTCACCGCCATTCATTTGTATTATAATATCCAGAATGGTTTTAAGATGTCCTCTCGGAGTCTTTCATGCACCTGCTCAGGCACAGAAAGATCCCGAGAGAACATGATGCATATTTGGAGGAAATGAAAATGAAATTTGCAAAAAGGATGGATCGGTTTGGAGAGGGAATTTTTTCCAGACTGGCTGAGATCAAGAATAAAAGGATCAGTGAAGGAAAAGAAGTGATCGATCTAAGTATCGGTGCGCCAAACATTCCACCGGCAGAGCATATCCGCAAGGCACTTTGCGAGGAAGCTATGAAGCCGGAGAATTATGTTTACGCCATCAGCGATACCAAAAGCTGTTAGATACAGTGGCAGACTGGTATAAGAGAAGATATGATGTGGAACTGGATCCGGATACAGAGATTTGTTCCCTTTTAGGTTCCCAGGAAGGTCTGGCTCACATTGCCCTGTCTATTGCAGATGAGGGAGACATCGTTATGGTGCCGGATCCATGTTACCCAGTATTCGGAGATGGTCCGCAGATCGCAGGGGCAGAGCTTTATTATATGCCTCTTAAGAAAGAAAATGACTATATTATCCAGCTTCAGGACATCCCGGAAGAAGTGGCAAGAAAAGCAAAACTGATGGTCGTTTCTTATCCAAACAACCCGACTACCGCTATGGCTCCTGCGCAGTTTTACAGAGACCTGGTAGCATTTGCAAAGAAATACGATATCATTGTTCTCCATGATAATGCATACAGCGAGCTTGTATTTGATGGAAAGACCTGCGGAAGCTTTTTAAGTTACCCGGGCGCAAAAGAGATCGGTGTGGAATTTAATTCACTTTCCAAGACTTATGGCCTTGCAGGTGCAAGAATTGGTTTCTGCCTTGGAAATAAAGAGGTTGTAAAGCATCTTAAGATGTTAAAATCCAATATGGACTATGGCATGTTCCTGCCGATCCAGGCAGCAGCAGTAGCAGCTCTTACCGGCGATCAGGACTGTGTTTATGATACCATGAAAGCCTATGAGGCAAGAAGAGATATTCTCTGTGACGGTTTTCGCTCCATTGGCTGGGAAATGGACCGTCCGGTAGCAACTATGTTTGTATGGGCTCCGATCCCGAAGCAGTATAAGTCTTCAGAAGCTTTTGTTATGGATCTGGTAGAAAAGACAGGCGTTATGGTGACACCGGGAAGTGCTTTCGGACCATCCGGCGAAGGCTTTGTGCGTATGGCTCTGGTACAGGACCGTGAGGCATTAGAGCGTGCGATCCATGCAGTAGATGAAAGCGGAATTTTCTCAAAGGAGAATTCATGAAAACGTTCATGAAAAAATGGAAATGGAAGATCCTGATCCTGGTATATCTCTGCTTTATATATGGCAATTCTCTGACTCCTGCAGCTATTTCTTCTAAGGAGAGCGGATATTTTCTTGCGAAGATACAGGATTTCCTTGCAGGAGCGGGAATGGATGCCTGGTGGCTGACAGAGCATCTGGTGCGCAAAGCCGCTCATTTTACAGAATATGCAGGACTGGGATTTTTACTGGCGATGAATACAGGGGCTGGAATAGCGCCTGTATTTTGCCTTTTAAAAGGAAATGTGACGGCAGTACTTTTTATGCCTTTTGTAGATGAAACCATACAGCTGTTTGTAGAAGGCAGGTCCGGTCAGATATCCGATGTGTGGCTGGATATGGCGGGAATTGTTACCGGGATCATGGTTACGGCAGGTTTCATGAAAATGACGGGCGCTTTGAAAACTGGCAGAAAAGCTGCAAAGGGAAAGGGCAGCGGAAACAGGAGCAGGAATAATGAATTATAAAGTGGTAATGGCTTATGACGGAAGCCGGTATAATGGCTGGCAGAAACAGGGGAATACAGATAAGACCATTCAGGGAAAATTAGAACAGATCCTTTTTAAGATGACCGGGGAAGAGATCGAAGTCCATGGTTCCGGCCGGACCGATGCAGGAGTCCATGCCAGGGGCCAGGTAGCAAATTTTCACATAGACTGGAAAAAACTGGAAGTCCAGGAGAAGCGGGAACTGGAAAAAAATGCCGGAAACCAGGCTGGACAGGGCTGTAAAAGGGAAAAATGTGGCGGAAAGAAAACGCCGGATCAGATCATGGAATATATCAATGAGTATCTGCCGGAGGATATTGCGGTTTTATCCTGTGAAGTGGCTCCGGAGCGTTTCCACAGCCGCCTTTCAGCAGTGAGAAAGACGTATTGCTATCAGCTGGAAATGGGACCGAAAAAAGATGTTTTTCAGAGAAATTATTATTATGGTCTGGGAGAACGGTTGGATGTTTCTGCCATGAAGGCAGCAGCCGGTCTTCTTACAGGAACCCATGATTTTAAAAGTTTCTGCGGCAATAAGAAAATGAAGAAATCAACGGTACGTACCATTGAAAAAATAGAGTTTGAGCAGTCAGGAAGCCGCCTGCATATTTATTTTACAGGAAATGGATTTTTACAGCAGATGGTACGTATCCTTACTGGCACGCTGATCGAAGTGGGACAGGGAAAATGTGCACCGGATAAGATAACAAGGATCCTGGACGCACAGGACCGGCAGGCAGCAGGACCAACTGCCCCGGCTCAGGGACTGTTCCTGGTAAATGTAGGGTATGAGGATAAGTGATGACTGATTTTTTAGTAAAATGTTTTGTGAAAGATCATGATAAAACAGAAGATCCCCAGGTGCGCACCCGGTATGGGATCCTGGCAAGTATTGTAGGCATCTGCTGCAATCTGCTTCTGTTTGCTTCCAAGCTGTTTATTGGCGTTCTGGTAAACAGTGTGTCCGTTATGGCAGATGCATTTAATAACTTATCCGATGCTGCATCGTCCATTATCGGTTTTATCGGTGTGCGTATGGCAGGAAAACCGGCTGACAGCGATCACCCTTTTGGGCATGGGCGGATTGAATATATTTCTGCTTTTATTGTGGCTTTCCTGGTTATTCAGGTGGGATTTTCCCTGTTTAAAACTTCTCTTGGAAAAGTGCTCCACCCGGAAGAAGTGTATTTTAAATGGATCTCCGTGCTGATCCTTCTTATTTCCGTAGGAGTGAAGTTCTGGCTGTCATTGTTTAACAGAAAACTGGGAAGCAGGATCAATTCCAAGGTGATGGAGGCAACGGCTGCAGATGCCATGGGAGATGTAATGACTACCAGTGCAGCCATTTTATCCCTTCTTGCTTTGAAATATTTAAACTGGAATATTGATGGCATTGTAGGTCTGGCAGTTTCCGTGGCTGTTATGTACGGCGGATTGAATATTGCAAAAGATACGTTGGCGCCGCTGATCGGAGAAGCCATTGAACCGGAGGTTTATGAGGAAATATCCAATTTTGTAGAAGGCTATGAAGGAATACTGGGAACCCATGACCTGATCGTTCACAATTATGGTCCGTCCCACAGTATGGCTTCTATCCATGCGGAAGTTCCAAGCAACTACGATCCGGAGTATTCCCATGAGATCATTGACCGGATCGAAAGGGATGCTGCAAAAAAATTTAACATGATGTTAGTGATCCACATGGACCCGGTAGAGCGGGATAATAAACGTCTGGCCCAGTACCGCTCCCTGATCAGCCGGGTGCTTATGGATATTGATATCCGCCTGTCGTTCCATGATTTTCGCATAGTAGGGTCAGGCAAAAATGTGTGTCTGGTGTTCGATCTGGTGGTTCCAAGAGAATATAAAGCATCGGCAGTGGGAAGACTGAAAAACAGGATCAATAATGAAGTCAGCCGCCGGGAGCCGGGATGCCGCTGTTCCATCACAGCAGAAAACAGTTTTCGTTCAGAGAAACATGGATCGGAGAAATAGGCATTGCCGCCATTTTAGTCCTGGCAGAAGGGATAATGGGAACTGGTATAATGGCAATGGAACTGGAAAACTGGATCTGTGACATGGCAAATGGAGATAAAGAAGGGCTGCGGCAGTTTTATGAGGAAACGGCCCGGTCTGTATACAGTTTTATTCTCAGTTTTAAAGGATCCACATGAGTCAGAAGATGTGATGCAGGAAACATTTCTGGCAGTGTGGGAACATGCAGGGACTATGTTCCCTATGGAAAGCCGCTGGCGTGGGTATTTACCATTGCAAGGCGGCTTTGCTATATGCGTCTGCGGGAGAAAAAGCGGCAGGAAACTTTAGAAGACGGGGAGATCGATGATACCGGTGTGCCACAGCCACAGTTAGAACAGACAGCAGAGAGGACCGCTCTTTTACAGGCGTTAGACCAGTTAAATGAAACGGAACGGCAGATCGTGCTTTTGTATGCAGCTGCAGGGATGAAGCACCGGGAGATCGCCCAGGTCTTAAATATGCCCCAGGCAACGGAACTTTCCAAATACAGCCGCTCTGTGAAGAAACTGCAGAAAATGTTATATGCGTCATAATTGCGAAAAATTTGCTGCAGGCCTGCCTTATGAACAGGAATAAAAACTTCGGTTAGCATTGCATTTTATATAGTATGCTGTTATAATAAGTAGTAATGAATACTACATGTTAGGATAATCGAACGACATGTTGGATAACCGGAGGATAGAAACATGACTTACAAGATCATTGGAGACAGCTGTCTTGATCTGACAGAAGAACTGAAAAGGGACCCGAGGTTTCAGATGGTACCGCTGACATTGCAGGTGGGGGCTGCACAGGTGGTAGATGATGAGACTTTTGATCAGAAAGCTTTCATCCGTATGGTGAAGGAGTGTCCGGAGTGCCCGAAAACTGCCTGCCCTTCCCCAGAGATCTTTAAAGAAGCATATGAGGCAGCAGATGCAGAGGCAGTATTTGTGATCACTCTTTCCAGCCATTTAAGCGGAAGTTATAATTCAGCTGCTCTTGCAAAGCAGCTGTATGAAGAAGAAATGAAGGAAAAAGGAATTACGTCTTCTAAAAAGATCGAAGTTTTAGATTCCGAGTCTGCATCAGCAGGACAGTTAGAGCAGGCCCTTTATATCAGGGATCTGTGTGAACAGGGATTAAACTTTGAAGAAGTAGTGGAAAAACTGAGAAAATTCCGTGACGAGATGCACACCTACTTTGTTCTTGAAAGCCTTGATACCTTACGCAAGAACGGCAGACTTTCCGGACTGCAGGCATTCTTTGCAACTGCCTTAAATATCAAGCCAGTTATGGGCGCTGACCATGGTGTGATCATCAAATTAGACCAGGCAAGAGGTATCAACAAGGGTCTTCAGAGAATGTGCGATATTGCCATTAAAGAAGCAGGGGATACCACAGGAAAACGTGCAGTTGTATGCCATGTAAATAATCCTGAAAGAGGAGAGTACGTAAAGCAGGAACTGGCAAAGCGTGCATCTTTTAAGGAGATCGTTGTTACAAATGCAGCTGGCGTTGCTACCGTATATGCAAATGACGGTGGTATCGTGCTGGCAATTGGTTAATATTGGTAAACAGGAATAAAAAATGAACAGAAAAAAATGGATATGCACAGCGGCCGCTATTACAGGGCTGCTGTTGGCAGTTATAGCGGGTTTATCGATCCGGCATATGAAAAACAGTTCTTATGTAAGTGCCAGTGAGCTGGCGGGGCAGAAGAGCGGGTCAGTGTCTGAAAAACTGGAAGAAAATAGAAATGAAGACCTGGCAGAAAGCAGTGAAAGCAAAAATGGCCAGCCAGATGGTAAACAGGATCAGGAAAATGGTGCTGGTGCAGAAAAGAATGAGAACGGTGGAAATAGCAGCGCTGGACAGAACACGGATGAAGAAGCTGCCGAAAATGATAGCAGTACAGGTGAGTCAGAAAATGACAGCCAGGAGAGTAAGACTGAGTCTGAAGCAGAGCCAACGGATCAGCTGGTAAATCTGGTCTTTTCCGGTGACATTCTTTTATCAGATCATGTGATGAATGCCTATAAAAACGGAGGCATCCGCAGCGTACTGGACAGCCAGTTTCAGTCTGTGATCGATGAGTCGGATATTTTCATGGCAAATGAGGAATTTCCTTTCAGTACCCGGGGAACGCCGGCAGAGGATAAGCAGTTTACCTTCCGGGCGGCACCGTCTTTGACCTTTGTTTTTAAAGAGCTGGGGATCGATATTGTGACACTGGCAAATAATCATGCCATGGATTATGGGACAGATGCTTTACTGGATACCTGTGATACTTTGGATAAAGCCGGTATCAGGAGAGTAGGAGCAGGAAAGAACTTAGATGAGGCAAAAGCACCTGTTATTTTAGAAGCCCAGGGCAAAAAGATCGGCTTTCTGGGAGCATCCAGGGTAATACCGGTGGCTTCCTGGAATGCAACTTCTACAAAGCCGGGTATGCTTACTACCTATGATCCGAAAATACTGGTGGATGAGATAAAGAAGCTGAGAGAGCAGTGTGATTATCTGGTGGTATATGTCCACTGGGGCATTGAGCGCAGTGAAAGGCCGGAAGACTACCAGAGATCTCTTGGAAAGCAGTATATAGATGCCGGGGCAGATGTAGTCATTGGCAGTCATCCCCATGTGCTTCAGGGGGTGGAATATTATAAGGGAAAGCCGATCGTATACAGTCTGGGCAATTTCATTTTCGGAAGCAGTATCCCTAAGACGGCACTGCTTAAGGTGCAGTGGGATGGGCAGGCAAGCCAGCTTACCTTTGTGCCGGGAACGTCTTCCGCCGGATATACAAGAGTGCTTGAAAATGAAGTCCAGAAGGCAGACTTTGCCTCTTATATGACAGGTATTTCCTATGGTGTTACCATTGAGGATGACGGAACGGTAGTGCCGCAGGGATAAGCGGGGACACATAACACTGTCCCTGCCATGCCCCACGTTCTTTAAAACGTTTATGCAGCTGATTTAAAACAAGCCGTTTGTTTCCGCTCCACAAAGGCGCGATCAGGAGATTTTTCGGTCCGTCACCGGTCATGCGGTGAATGGTGATCCGGGGCGGTAAAAGCGTGATACAGTCGATCACAAGATCGATATATTCTTCTATAGAAAACACATGAAAGGGATCTGTCTGGTAGACATCTGCCAGATCGGTCCCTTTTAATATATGGAGCAGCTGCAGCTTGATCCCGTCAATGGGCCGGTCTGCCAGATAGGTTACAGTTTCCTTCATCTGGTCTGTGGTTTCGCCGGGAAGTCCAAGGATCACATGGACGATCACAGTAATGCCGGCTTTTTCAGCCGTTTTAAAGCATCCTCAAACACAGGAAGTTCATAACCTCTGCGGATAAAGCGGGCGGTTTTCATGGATCGTCTGAAGCCCAAGCTCCACCCAGACCGGTTTCTTACTGTTTAACTCTTTTAACAGGTCTATAATATCATCCCCAGGCAGTCCGGCCTTGTGGCAATGGAAAGAGCAGCGATATCCGGGTGGCTGATGGCACGTTCAAACAGTGGTTTCAAATAAAAAACCGGTGCGTAGGTATTGGTAAAGGACTGAAAATAGGCGATATAATTGCAAGCTTCATCAGAGCCGGTCTTATTACTTACCCGTCCTTTGGCAGCTTCGATCTGATCCCATACATCTGTTTTCAGGCTTTCCGCAAAATCTCCGGAACCGCCTTCGCTGCAGAAAATGCATCCCCTGGTCCCACAGGTGCCGTCCCGGTTGGGACAGGTAAGACCTGCATCCAGTGACAGTTTATATACTTTATGTCCAAATGTATGTTTCAGCTCCCAGTCCAGACTGTGATAGGGGCGGCCGTTCCAGTTGTGTTCCAGTTCCATGTAAGACTCCTTAAAAATAATTCCGGTCTGCCTGCAGGGCAAAGCAGGGACCGTTGTCATGTGTATGTCCAGTTATAACAGAAAAAATGTCAGCTGTCCATGAAAGAATGTGCAATATCGAAAAATATTGTATTGTGACAGATGTTACTTTTGTGTTAGACTGATAATAGCATATCAGCAGAAAAAGGAGAGGGCAGCTATGAATGTATGTGAGACCATAAAACAGTTAAATAGTGAAAAAACAGATGCATTTATGCATGAACTTTATGGAAAAGGAGCAGCTGAAAACAAAGCAAGATATGAGAAGGTACTGAAAGGCTTTGAACAGGCGTTTGGCGACAGCAAAGAAGTCCTTCTTTTCTCATCACCGGGCCGTACAGAGATCAGCGGAAACCATACAGACCACAACCACGGCAAGGTGCTGGCCGGCAGTATCAACTTAGACTGTGTAGGCGCAGCTGCAAAGAATTATTCCAGCCATGTGCGGATCATCAGCGAAACCTATAATCAGGACATTACTATTGACTTAAATGATCTGGAGCCAAGTGCTAAGAAAGCAGGAACTGTTGATCTGATCAAAGGTATTTTAAAGGGATTTGAAACATCAGGCTACAGTGTTGGCGGCTTTAATGCTTATATTACCAGCAATGTGATCAGCGCAGCCGGTGTCAGTTCCTCCGCTTCTTTTGAAATGTTATTATGCTCCATGTTAAATGCATTTTTCAATGAAAGCCGTATGGACAATGTGGCTTATGCCCATATTGGAAAATTTGCGGAAAATAAATACTGGGACAAGGCATCAGGACTTCTTGACCAGATGGCATGTGCAGTAGGCGGCCTGATCACCATTGATTTTGTAGAGCCTATGACTCCGGTAGTACAGAAGATCGATTTTGATTTCAAGGCACAGAACCACAGTCTGATCATTGTCCAGACCGGAAAAGGCCATGCTGATCTGAGTGCTGAGTATTCTTCCATTCCGGAAGAGATGAAGAAGGTGGCAAAGTATTTTGGAAAAGATGTTTTAGCCCAGATCTCAGAAGAGAAGGTGATCCAGCATCTTCCTGAGATCCGGAAGTTTGCAGGAGACCGTGCAGTACTGCGTGCCCTTCATTTCTTTGAGGAAAACAAGAGAGTGGAAGCAGAGGTAGCAGCATTAAAAGAGGGCCGTTTTAATGATTTCCTGGAAAATATCACAGCATCCGGAAATTCTTCCTGGAAATGGCTGCAGAACTGCTTTACTACTAGCAATAACGCAGAACAGGGAATTACCGTTGCCCTTGCTTTAACAGAGCTGTTTATAGCCCAGAAGCAGAGAGGTGCCTGCCGTGTACACGGAGGCGGTTTCGCAGGTGTTATCATGGCAATGCTTCCAAATGACCTGGTAGAAGAATATACAAAATATATGGAGAAATGCCTGGGAGAAGGCTGCGCTTATAATATGAGCATCCGGCCTTATGGCGCGATCTGCGTAAGTGATTATTTATAATGTGATACCAGAGTCAAAAACAAAGAGACATTTATACGAAATGGGCCGTCTGCGAAAACAGACGGCCTTGTTTGTTATCATGCGATCATATTCTTATTACTTTCATTTCTTGTGATAGCTGTCCAGTAATTTCTGTTTCGTCTGCCACAATTCATTAGAAAGATCTACATGAACGGTGTGAGGATTTACCAGACGTTTGGACTCATCCCATAAGGTATCCAGTTCTTCCTTACAGTATTTCTGGATATCCATTACCTTTGGTGATTCATAAACGCATTCGCCGTTTAAGAAGACTGGTACTAACAGTTCGCGCATGGTGTAGCTGCCAGGTGCTAATAAGGTTTTCTTCCATGTTTCCTGTGGGTCGAAAAGGAGAAGAGAATTGTTAGTATCGAACTTCTCGCCTACCAGGCAGATCAGATCTGCGATGATCTTTCCATTTTCTTTGTCATAAATACGGTAAATGGTCTTGTTTCCAGGGTTGGTGATCTTTTCAGCATTCTCAGATAACTTGATCTTTGGAATGAATTCACCGGTGGTCTTGTCCTTTACAGCAGCTAACTTGTAAACACCGCCAAAGGATGGGCAGTCCTTCGCTGTGATCAGATTGGTACCAACGCCCCAGGAATTGATGGTAGCGCCCTGTACCTTTAAGCTGTCGATCAGGTACTCATCCAGGTCATTGGAAGCGGAGATAACTGCATCCGGGAAGCCTGCTGCGTCCAGCATCTTCTTTGCTTTCTTTGACAGATATGCCAGGTCACCGCTGTCTAAGCGGATACCGTAGAAGGTCAGCGGAATGCCAGCTTCTCTCATTTCCTTAAATACCTTGATGGCATTTGGAATACCGGATTTTAAGGTATCATAAGTATCTACTAACAGGATACATGCAGATGGGTACAGCTTTGCATAGGTACGGAAAGCGGTCAGCTCATCCGGGAAACTCATGATCCAGCTGTGTGCATGGGTTCCTTTTACCGGAACATCAAACATCTTTCCGCAGAGTACATTGGAAGTACCGATACAGCCTGCGATCATGGCAGCTCTTGCGCCGTAAGTACCGGCATCAGCTCCCTGGGCACGGCGGAGACCGAATTCCATAACGCCATCGCCCTTTGCAGCGTGGACAATACGCTCTGTTTTAGTTGCGATCAGACTTTGGTGGTTGATAATGGTAAGAAGTGCTGTTTCAACCAGCTGTGCCTGCATGATCGGTGCGATTACTTTAATTAAAGACTCTCTTGGGAATACAACGGTACCTTCCGGGATAGCGTAGATATCGCCTGTAAAACGGAAAGTACTAAGATACTCTAAGAAGTCTTCTGCAAATATATTTAAACTTCTTAAATATTCAATATCACTTTCGTCAAAATGGAGTCCTTTGATATATTCAATGGCCTGTTCCAGACCGGCACAAATGGCAAAACCATTTCCATGGGGATTGGTACGGTAGAACATATCGAAGATGACAGTTTCATTTGCGTCTTTTTCCTTAAAATAGCCCTGCATCATCGTCAGTTCATACAGGTCAGTGAGTAGTGTGAGATTTCTGTGATCCATAAGTTGGCTCCCTCCTGGTACACAGTCTTTGGTTTGAAATAAATGGCTGTGTGCGGTTGTTTGTAAAGTTTCCGTAACAATATAGCATATTTATGTAAAAAAAGGAACATATCGTTACAAATTTAACAATATTATATACACATGACAAGACAAGTGTTCTGACAGAGCGAAATAAAATGCCTATTTCCTCCGTCCAAGCTGCCAGAAAGCCACAGCACTGGCTGCTGCCACATTCAGGGAGTCTACTCCGTGGAACATAGGAATGAGAACGGTGTAGTCGCAGGCTGCAATAGTAGCATCTTTCAGGCCTTCGCCTTCTGTGCCAAGGACAATAGCCAGCTTTTCATGGGAAGTTAAAACAGGATCGTCAATGGATACAGAGTCGGTTTTTAATGCCATAGCAGCAGTTTTAAAGCCCAAAGCTTTTAAGGTATCCATGGAAGCATCCGGCCAAGAATTTTTGGGAAGAATGGTCCATGGGATCTGGAATACAGTTCCCATGCTCACACGGGAGGCGCGGCGGTATAATGGATCAGCGCAGCCATGGGTGAGAAGTACAGCGTCCATGCCAAGGGCAGCAGCAGAACGGATAATGGCTCCTACATTAGTTGGGTTTACTACATCTTCTAAAATAGCAATGCGGTTTGCATGTTTACATATATCTTCTACAGAAGGAAGGACATTGCGCTTCATGGCGCAGAGCATGCCACGGGTCAGTGCAAAGCCGGTGAGTTTTGTAAGTACATTGTATTCAGCGGTAAATACAGGCACATCAGGGTATTTTTCAAGAAGCTGTCTGGTTTCGCCTCCGTCAGCTGAGACCAGCCGTTTCTCTGCCAGAAAAGAAATGGGAACATATCCTGCATTTAATGCCCGTTCAATCACCTTGGGGCTTTCAGCAATAAAAATGCCGGGATTCGGTTCAAAATAGTGGAGAAGCTGGGCCTCGTTGCAGCGGGCGTAGATGTCAAGCTCCGGGGCGTTAAAGTCTGTTATTTCAATTTCATTTAATTTCATAAAAATAAGTCCTTTAATGGGTGATATGTAGTTTAGTGATATATCATTTCCGCGATCGCGGGAAAATATATCTGTTTTCTAGTATAGAGGAAATGTATATTCTTGGCAACCGGACATAGTTACATGGTTTCAGGAAAAATGGTTATTCTAAATCTATCAAAGAATTATCAAAAATTTATTAGTGCAAAGGAGACCAGATCCATGGAAAATAAAATGTTCTGTTACCAGTGTCAGGAAACAGCCAACTGCACTGGCTGTACTTTAACCGGCGTCTGTGGCAAAAATCCCCAGGTTGCGGCAGCTCAGGATCTTTTGGTGTATGTGACAAAGGGGTATTGTGAGGTAACAACCAGACTGCGTAAGGAAGGCACGAATATCAGTGATGCTGAAAACCGCATGGTGGTAATGAACCTGTTTATGACCATTACAAATGCTAATTTTGATAAAGAGGCCATTGAGAACCGGATCCATGACACTCTTCATGTGAAAAAAGAATTATTAAAGAAGGTAAAAGATACCTCCGGGCTTTCTGAGGCTGCTTTGTGGGACGGAAGCGGGGACTGGGAGGTGATCGCCGGAAAAGTGGGAGTTCTTTCCAATCCAGATGAGGATATCCGAAGCCTTCAGCAGTTGATCACCTATGGCATCAAGGGACTTTGCGCTTATACCAAACATGCCAATGCCCTGATGCATACAGATCCAAAGCTGGATGCGTTTATACAGGAAACTCTGGCAAAGACATTGGATAACAGCTTGTCGGCAGAGGAATTAGTGGCGTTGACCTTAAAAACAGGAGAATACGGTGTAAAGGGAATGGCCATGTTAGATGCTGCCAATACCGGGGCTTATGGAGATCCAGAGATCACAGCAGTGAATATCGGTGTAAGAAAAAATCCGGGCATTCTGGTTTCTGGTCATGACCTGCGGGACCTGGAAATGCTTTGGAGCAGACAAAAGGAACAGGCGTGGATGTGTATACCCATTCAGAAATGCTTCCTGCCTGCAGTTATCCGGCCTTTAAGAAATATCCCCATTTTGTGGGGAATTATGGCAATGCCTGGTGGCAGCAGAAAGAAGAATTTGAGTCATTTAACGGGCCGATCCTTATGACCACTAACTGTATCGTGCCAAAAGCCAGTTATAAAGACCGTCTTTACACCACCGGTGCAGCAGGATATCCGGGCTGTACCTATATTCCAGGGGCTTAGGAGAAAAGAAGGATTTTCCCAGATCATAGAACAGGCAAAGAAATGTCCGCCGCCTAAAGAACTGGAATTTGGTACGATCCCAGGTGGCTTTGCCCATGCCCAGGTGATCGCGCTGGCAGATAAAGTAGTGGCAGCGGTAAAGTCCGGGAAAATAAAGAAATTCGTAGTCATGGCGGGCTGTGACGGACGCATGAAGAGCCGTGAATATTATACAGAATTTGCCAAAGCGCTGCCAAAAGATACCGTGATCCTCACAGCAGGCTGCGCCAAGTACCGCTACAATAAATTAAAACTGGGAGACATTGACGGCATCCCAAGGATCCTGGATGCAGGCCAGTGTAACGACTCCTATTCCCTGGCAGTGATCGCCATGAAGCTGAAAGAGGTATTTGGACTGGATGATATCAACGACCTTCCTATTATTTATAACATTGCCTGGTATGAGCAGAAAGCCGTGATCGTTTTCCTGGCCCTTCTGTCTTTAGGTATCAAAAACATCCACTTAGGTCCAACGCTGCCTGCGTTCCTGTCCCCGGCGGTGTTGAAAGTGCTGGTGGAGAAGTTTCATATTGCGGGAATCACGACGGTGGAAGAGGATATGAAGTTGTTTTTTGGATAGATACTGTGTATTTTTAAAGTTTTCTCCTCAGTTTAGCCGTTGACATTTCCATCCCCAGTCATTATAATGTAACTGTTATAATGAAAGTTATAAAAGAAAAGCCAAGAAGGAGACAGTATCCTTTTCCAAACATTACAGAGAGCCGGTGCAGGTGGAAATCCGGTATCAGTAGGAGAAAGGAGAAGATCACTCCGGAGCTGCCAGCTGAAGTTTTAAGTAGGCCGGGCCGCATTTCCTGCGTTAAGGGAACTCATATGATGGTATGCAGTAACAGGTGGTTGAACGAATCTAAGCTTTCGTCCTTTTACGGGGATGGAAGCTTTTTTTTATGGTGATGCACCGTCAGGTGACAGATCCATGTATTGAAAATTCAGGGCGCTGACCTTGAAAAGTACCTGTGAGACATTCTTCAAATTTAGAAATGGAGGAAAAGCAAGGATGTATGACAAAGTCCCCACAGACCTTAAGTTTGTGGAAAGAAAGAAGTCGAAAAGTTCTGGGAAGATGAACACATTTTTGAGAAGAGTATTAAGATGCGTGAAGGCTGCCAGCCATATGTATTCTATGATGGACCGCCAACCGCAAACGGTAAGCCGCATATCGGCCATGTTGAGACCCGTGTAATCAAGGATATGATCCCGAGATTTCGCGCTATGAAGGGCTATATGGTTCCAAGAAAGGCCGGCTGGGATACTCACGGACTTCCTGTAGAACTGGAAGTAGAAAGAAGTTAGGCCTTGACGGAAAGGACCAGATCGAAAAATACGGTCTGGAGCCATTTATCAAGCAGTGTAAGGAAAGTGTCTGGAAATACAAGGGAATGTGGGAAGATTTCTCCGGCACTGTTGGTTTCTGGGCTGATATGGACAATCCATATGTTACCTACCACAATTCCTTTATTGAGTCTGAATGGTGGGCATTAAAGCAGATCTGGGATAAAGGCCTGTTATACAAGGGCTTTAAGGTAGTTCCTTATTGCCCACGCTGCGGTACCGCTTTCCTCCCACGAGGTAGCGCAGGGATACAAGGACGTAAAAGAGCGTTCTGCAGTGGTACGTTTTAAAGTAAAGGGGAAGATGCTTATATCCTGGCATGGACCACAACCCCATGGACCCTTCAAGCAACCTGGCACTTTGCGTAAACCCAAATGAAGAATACGTAAAGTGAAGGCAGCAGACGGCTATACCTATTACATTGCACATGCATTAATGGAAAGGTATTAGGAGAAGGCTGTGAGGTTCTGGAAACTTATGTAGGTAAGGATCTGGAATTCAAGGAATATGAGCCATTATACGACTGCTCCGTTCCATACTGCGAGAAGCAGCACAAAAGCGTTCTATGTTGTATGTGATACCTATGTAACCTTAACAGATGGTACCGGAATCGTACACATTGCTCCTGCATTTGGTGAAGACGATGCTAATGTAGGCCGCAAGTACAACCTGCCTTTCGTCCAGTTAGTTGATGCAAAGGGTGATATGTCAGCAGATACTCCATTTGCAGGCAAGTTTGTAAAAGATGCTGATCCATTAGTATTAAAAGACTTAAAAGAAAAGGCCTGTTATTTGATGCTCCTGCATTTGAGCACAGCTATCCTCACTGCTGGAGATGTGATACTCCGCTGATCTACTATGCACGTGAGTCCTGGTTCATCAAGATGACAGCTGTCAAGGATGACCTGATCCGCAATAACAACACCATTAACTGGGTACCTGAGTCTATTGGTAAAGGCCGTTTCGGTGACTGGCTGGAGAACATTCAGGACTGGGGCATTTCCAGAAACAGATATTGGGGAACTCCATTAAATATCTGGGAATGTGAATGTGGACATCAGCATTCTATCGGTTCTATCGAAGAATTAAAGAGTATGTCTGATAACTGCCCAGACGATATTGAACTTCACCGTCCATACATTGACGCTGTTACCATCCGCTGCCCGAAGTGCGGCAAGCAGATGAAGCGTGTACCGGAAGTTATTGACTGCTGGTTCGACAGTGGATCCATGCCATTTGCACAGCATCATTATCCATTTGAAAATAAAGACTTGTTTGAGTCACAGTTCCCGGCACAGTTCATTTCCGAGGCTGTAGACCAGACTCGTGGATGGTTTTACTCCCTGTTAGCTGAGTCTACCTTACTGTTCAACAAGGCTCCTTACGAAAATGTAGTTGTAATGGGTCTGGTTCTGGATGAGAACGGACAGAAGATGAGTAAGTCCAAAGGAAATGCAGTTGATCCATTTGACACCTTACAGAAGCATGGCGCAGATGCCATCAGATGGTTCTTCTATACCTGCTCCGCTCCATGGATCCCGAAGAGATACCAGGATAAGGCAGTGACCGAAGGACAGAGAAAGTTCATGGGTACCTTATGGAATACCTACGCATTCTGGGTATTGTATGCAAATATCGACAACTTTGACGCTACCAAATACAGCTTAGAATATGATAAGCTGCCGGTAATGGATAAGTGGCTGCTGTCCAAGATGAACTCCATGGTCAAGGCAGTAGATGACAACCTGATGAACTACCGTATCCCTGAGGCTGCAAAGGCTCTCCAGGAATTCGTAGATGATATGAGTAACTGGTACGTGCGCAGAAGCCGTGAGCGTTTCTGGGCAAAGGGCATGGAGCAGGATAAGATCAATGCTTATATGACCCTGTACACCGCTCTTGTAACTGTTGCAAAGGCAGCTGCTCCGATGATCCCGTTCATGACAGAGCAGATCTACCAGAACCTGGTAAGAAAGATCGACAAGACCGCTCCGGAAAGCGTTCATCTGTGCGACTTCCCTGTAGTAAAGGAAGAGTGGATTGATGAGAAGTTAGAAGCAGATATGGAAGAAGTTCTGGATACTGTTGTTATGGGCCGTGCAGCCAGAAATACAGCAAATATCAAGAACCGTCAGCCAATCGCCCAGATGTATGTAAAGGCAGACCATGCATTATCTGATTTCTATGTAGAGATCATTGAAGAAGAGTTAAATGTAAAGAAAGTAACCTTTACAGATGACGTAAGAGCATTCACTTCCTATACATTTAAGCCACAGTTAAAGACCGTAGGACCAAAATACGGCAAGCTGTTAGGAAAGATCCGTGAAGCACTGACCAACTTAGACGGAAGTGCTGCTATGGATACTTTAAATGAGACCGGCGCATTAACCTTTGACTTTGACGGACAGGAAGTTGTTCTTACAAAGGATGACCTGTTGATCGATGTAGCAAAGAAAGATGGTTATGTAACAGAAGAAGACAACTATGTAACTGTTGTCCTGGATACCAACCTGACTCCTGAACTGATCGAAGAAGGTTTTGTCCGCGAAGTGATCAGCAAGATCCAGACCATGCGTAAGGAAGCTGGCTTTGAGGTTATGGACCACATCGGCGTATACCAGAGCGGCAACGACAAGATCGCTGAGCTGATCAAGAACAACGCAGATGAGATCAAGAGCGAGGTTATGGCTGATTACATCCACTTAGGTGAGATGAAGGGCTTCACCAAAGAGTGGAACATCAACGGCGAGACTGTTATGTTAGGTGTGGAAAAGCTGTAAAGTAGCCATATAATAATGGTAAAATATGGTTTAATATCCGTATTTAAGTTGAAATAGACTGGAAAAAATGGTAATATGAGGGACAGGGCAGAAATGTTACCTGTCCCTTGTTTGTATCATTTATTTGTCAAACAGATCAGCAGCGCGTGCAGGCGTGTGCGGGTCAAAATATGGGTATGCTTTCTGTAAAGGGGGCATATGGGAAAATGAGGAGGAAGGCTATGAAAAATACAGGCTTTGACAAGGCTTTGTTCAAAGTGCAGTAACCTTTAATGTAAAACATGTTCCGTCGTACCATCGACGAAGCAACCCTCAGCAGATCTTCCAGGCTGTGGCTTATACAGTAAAGGACGATATCATTGACCAGTGGATAACAACCCACAAGGAATATGAGAAAAAGATGTAAAGACCCTTTATTATCTGTCTATGGAGTTTTAATGGGTCGTGCCCTTGGAAACAATATGATCAATCTTCGTGAATATAAGGAGATCGCAGAAGCATTAGACGAAATGGGCTTTGACTTAAATGCTATCGAAGACCAGGAACCGGATGCAGCATTAGGAAATGGTGGTTTAGGACGTTTAGCAGCATGCTTCCTTGACTCTTTAGCAACCCTGGGCTATCCGGCATATGGCTGCGGTATCCGTTACCGTTATGGTATGTTCAAACAGAAGATCGAAGATGGTTATCAGGTAGAAGTTCCGGATAACTGGCTGGAAAATGGCAATCCATTTGAGATCCGCCGTCCGGAGTATGCTGTAGAAGTAAAATTCGGCGGCTATGTACGTATTGAAGACCGCAATGGTATGAGCCATTTCGTACAGGAAGGTTATCAGTCTGTAAAGGCTGTTCCATATGACCTGCCAGTTGTAGGCTATGGCAACCACATTGTAAATACACTTCGTATCTGGGATGCTGAACCTGTTAATACCTTTAACCTGGACTCCTTTGACCGTGGTGATTATCAGAAGGCTGTTGAGCAGGAAAACCTGGCTAAGAACATCGTTGAGGTCCTTTATCCAAATGATAACCATTATGCAGGTAAGGAACTGCGTTTAAAACAGCAGTATTTCTTCATCTCTGCCAGCGTTCAGAGAGCAGTACAGAAATTTAAAGAAAAACATGACGACATCCATCAGTTCCCTGAGAAGGTTGTATTCCAGTTAAATGATACCCATCCAACTGTAGCAATTCCTGAGTTAATGCGTATCCTCTTAGACGATGAAGGCCTTACCTGGGAAGAAGCATGGGATATTACTACAAGAACCTGTGCATACACCAACCACACGATCATGTCTGAGGCATTAGAGAAGTGGCCTAGACTTATTCTCCCGTCTGCTTCCACGTATCTATCAGATCGTAGAAGAGATCAACCGCCGTTTTGTAAATGAGATCCAGCAGAGATATCCTGGTGATCAGGACAAGATCGCAAAGATGGCAGTTGTATACAATGGTCAGGTAAGAATGGCTTATATGGCTATTGTAGCAGGCTTCTCTGTAAATGGTGTTGCAAGACTGCATACTGAGATCTTAAAGCATGAGGAGTTAAAAGACTTCTATGAGATGATGCCGGAGAAATTCAACAACAAGACAAACGGTATCACACAGAGACGTTTCCTGCTTCACGGCAACCCATTATTAGCTGACTGGGTAACTGACAAGATTGGCGATGAGTGGATCACAAACCTGCCTCATATTAAAGAACTGGCAGCATTTATGGATGATAAGGAATGCCAGAAGGAATTCCTGGATATTAAATATAAGAATAAAGTACGTCTGGCTAAGTACATTAAGGAGCACAACGGCATTGACGTTGATCCAAACTCTATTTTTGATGTACAGGTAAAACGACTTCATGAATACAAACGTCAGCTGATGAACATTCTACATGTGATGTATCTGTATAATCAGTTAAAGGATAACCCAAACATGGATATGGTTCCAAGAACCTTTATTTTCGGCGCTAAGGCAGCAGCAGGCTACCGCCGTGCAAAACTGACTATTAAGCTGATCAATGCAGTAGCAGATGTGATCAACAATGATAAGTCCATTAATGGAAAGATCAAGGTTGTATTTATTGAAGACTACCGCGTATCCAACGCAGAGATCATCTTTGCAGCAGCAGATGTCAGCGAGCAGATCTCCACAGCCAGCAAGGAGGCTTCCGGTACCGGTAACATGAAGTTCATGTTAAACGGTGCTCTTACATTAGGAACTATGGATGGTGCAAATGTTGAGATCGTAGAAGAAGTTGGACAGGAAAATGCCTTTATCTTTGGCCTTTCTGCAGACGAAGTTATCAATTATGAGAATAACGGCGGCTATAATCCAATGGATATCTTCAACAACGATCCTCAGATCCGCAGAGTACTGATGCAGCTGACCAATGGATATTATTCACCAAAGGATCCGCAGATGTTTAAGGAAATCTATGATTCTCTGTTAAATAACTGTGGCGGCAGCCGTCCGGATACTTACTTTATCCTGAAAGACTTCCGTTCCTATGCAGAGGCTCATGAGAAGATCGACAAGGCTTACAGAGACAGACAGTGGTGGGCAAAAGCAGCTCTTATCAATGTTTCCCACAGCGGTAAGTTTACTTCTGACCGTACCATTGAAGAGTATGTAAGAGATATCTGGCATCTGAAAAGGTGACATTAGAGCAGTAAGACCCGTTCGTGCAGCGCATGAATGGTAATAAAACTGTGATTTATGGGGATGCTGCAGAAGCCTGCGTTTTGCGGCATCCCTTTATTGAAAATGATTTCTTCAAATGTGTTCTGGAAATATGTTCCTGAAACGTATCCCCAGAATACATTTGAAGATATGTTTTATGAAAGAAAGGATCTACATTATGAAGATAAAAGATATACTGGCAGAGGGCAGACCAACCCTTTCATTTGAAGTATTCCCTCCAAAGACAGCAGATGCTTATGAGTCCGTAGAAAAGGCAGCTTCCAAGATCGCCCAATTAAAGCCGGATTTTATGAGCGTTACTTACGGTGCAGGCGGCGGAACCAGTGATTATACAGTAAAGATCGCTTCTACTATTAAAGAAGAGTATGGCGTGACACCACTGGCTCATCTTACCTGTGTTTCTTCTACCAGAGAAAGTACATCATGTATTAGAAGAATTAAAGGCACATAAGATCGAAAATGTCCTGGCACTGAGGGTGATATCCCACAGGACGGAAAAACACCGGAAGTTTATCACTATGCTTCTGAGCTGATCCGTGAGATTAAAGAAGCAGGGGATTTCTGTATTGGTGCAGCCTGCTATCCGGAAGGACATCCGGAATCTTCTAATAAGTCTGTGGATATGGACTATTTAAAGCAGAAGGTGGACGCTGGCTGTGATTTTGTCACTACCCAGATGTTCTTTGACAACAGCCTTCTTTACAGCTATTTATACCGCATCCGTGAGAAAGGCATTACCATTCCTGTGATCGCAGGTATCATGCCTGTTACCAGCGGAAGCCAGTTAAAGCGTATTGCACAGATGTCCGGAAGCTATATGCCGGCACGTTTCTTATCTTTAGTCGATAAATACGGAGATAATCCGGCAGCTATGAAGCAGGCTGGTATCGCTTATGCTACAGATCAGATCATCGACCTTCTGGCAAATGGTATTAAGGGAATTCATGTGTACACCATGAATAAGCCGGATGTAGCTGCACAGATCCAGAGCAATATTTCAGAGCTGCTGAAATAACGTAATGAGTCCAAAAGAAAAACAAGCCATTAACGAAGGTTCCGCCTGCGAATGCAGGCAGTAGAGCACGATAGTGCGGGAACCTGAGTGAACGGCTTGGGACAGGAGGACATACAGGAAAATGGAACTGGCAGATATTAACAGAAGAGAGGTTTTACGCTATCTGGGGTATAAAAACCAGGAGGCAGACGAAAATGTAAGTAGGATCGTGGAAGACTGCCTGGAGCTTTTGTGGAAAAATGTTTCACCTAAGTACCGGGTGCGGGAATTTCCTCTTACTCTGGGAGCAGACAATCGGATCGATGGGGAAGTTTTCCAGACAAAAAGCAGAAATCTTTCTGTTAATTTAAAAGACTGTGAAAAAATACTGGTTTTTGCCGCAACGTTGGGTGTGGGAGCGGATTACCTGATCCAGAAGTACAACCGCCTGGAAATGAGCCGGGCAGTGATCTTGCAGGCTGCTTCTGCGGCTATGATCGAGGAATACTGCGATCAGGTGTGTGAAGGCCTGAAAAAAGAGTACGAAGAAAAAGGCCTGTATCTGCGGCCAAGGTTCAGTCCCGGATACGGGGATTTTTCTTTAAGCTGCCAGAGCGCTGTTTTAGATGCACTGGATGCAGGAAAGCACCTGGGGATCAAACTGACAGACAGTTTTCTGATGATGCCTTCCAAATCCGTAACAGCAGTGATCGGAGTGAGCCAAAAGCCCCACCGCTGTGACGTAAAGGGCTGTGAGGCCTGCGGAAAAACAGACTGCCTGTACAGGCGGTAGCGGACAGAGTCATTATGAACTGTTACGCTTAAATAGATCAGATAAAATAGATCAAAAGAGGTTTAATATGAGCATTTTAGATGAAATGAAAGTGCGCCGCCTGTATTGTGACGGCGGTATGGGAAGTCTGCTGCAGGCTGCGGGACTTGCTGCCGGTGAACTGCCAGAGCGCTGGAATATTTCCCATCCGGAAGTTATTACAGATGTGCACAGAAAATACCTGGCAGCAGGTGCGGATATTATGACTACCAATACCTTTGGCGCCAACCGGTTAAAATATGACAAGGACGGGGAGCTAAAGGCCATTGTAGAGGCAGCTATTGCCAATGCAAGAAAAGCGGTAGAGGAAGCTGGCAGAGGCTATGTAGCTCTGGATCTGGGGCCTACAGGAAAGCTTTTAAAGCCACTGGGCGATCTGCCATTTGAGACTGCTGTATCTTTATACAAAGAGGTAGTTTCCATTGGCGCGGCAGCAGGCGCTGATCTGGTGCTCATTGAGACCATGAGTGACAGCTATGAGTTAAAGGCTGCTGTTTTAGCTGCAAAAGAGGCTGGCATTAACCCGGAAACAGGAGTAAGACTGCCAATCTTTGCTACTGTTATTTATGATGAAAAAGGCAAATTGCTTACTGGCGGAAATGTAGAGTCCACCGTAGCGCTGTTAGAAGGTCTGGGAGTAGACGTTCTGGGCGTAAACTGCGGTCTGGGACCGGAACAGATGAAGGGATCGTAAAAGATATCCTGGAAGTTTCTTCTACCCCGATCCTGGTTAACCCAAATGCAGGACTTCCAAGAAGTGAAAATGGAAAGACCGTATATGACGTAGATCCAAAGACTTTGCTGCTGTGATGGAAGAGATTGTAAGAATGGGCGCTGTGATCACCGGCGGCTGCTGTGGTACAACACCAGATCACATCCATGCCATGGTAGAACTGACAAAGGATATCCCAGTGCAGATGCCGGAAAAGAAGCACCGCACGGTCATTTCTTCCTATTCCCAGGCAGTTGTATTTGATAAAAGACCATTATCATTGGCGAGCGTATCAATCCTACAGGAAAATCCAAATTTAAACAGGCTCTCCGTGACCACAACCTGGAATATATCCTTCGTGAAGGTGTGACCCAGCAGGATAATGGCGCAGATGTCCTGGACGTAAACGTAGGTCTTCCGGAGATCGATGAGCCTTCCATGATGGAAGATGTGGTAAAAGAACTGCAGGCGGTCATTGATCTGCCATTACAGTTAGATACCTCCAGTGCAGAGGCTATGGAGCGGGCCTTCGTGTATACAACGGAAAGCCTCTGATCAACTCTGTCAACGGTAAAAAAGAGGTTATGGAACAGATCTTCCCGCTGGTTGCAAAATACGGCGGTGTTGTTGTAGGACTTTGTCTGGATGAAGACGGCATTCCTGAGACTGCAGAGGGAAGAATTGCAGTAGGAAAGAAGATCATTGACACAGCTGCTGCTTATGGAATTGGACCGGAAGATATTATTTTAGACGGTCTTTGCATGACGGTAAGCTCTGACAGCCAGGGAGCGATCGTTACTCTTGAAACTCTTAGAAAGATCCGTGATGAATTAGGCGGAAAGTCTGTTTTAGGTGTATCCAATATCTCCTTTGGACTTCCTCAGAGAGAGATCATCAACGGTGCTTTCTTTACCATGGCAATGGAAAGCGGTTTAAGCGCTGCCATTATCAATCCGAACTCTGAAGCTATGATGCGGGCTTATTATAGCTTTAACGCATTGATGAACCTGGATCCTCAGTGCAGTGAATATATCAGCATTTACAGTGGCCAGACTGCAGGTCTGGGCCAGACCATTGGAAAAGGTGGAAATGGTGCCGGAGGTTCCGGTGCAGCCGGAAATGGCGGTGCAGGGAGTGCAGGAAGTCTTGGAAATGCCATTGAAAGAGGTTTAAAAGAAGTAGCAGTAGAAAGCGTAACTGCTCTTTTAAAGGAAAAAGAAGCCCTGGATGTGATCAATGAAGAGATCATCCCGGCACTGGACCATGTAGGAAAAGGCTTTGAGAAAGGTACTGTTTTCCTTCCACAGCTGTTAATGAGTGCGGAAGCAGCCAAAGCAGCCTTTGAAGTGATCAAAAATGCCATGGCAGGCAGCGGAGAGACCCAGGAAAAGAAAGGTACCATTATCCTTGCAACTGTCAAAGGCGATATCCATGACATTGGAAAGAACATCGTAAAGGTTCTTCTGGAAAACTACAGCTACGATGTGATCGATCTTGGAAAAGATGTTCCGCCGGAGACAGTAGTAGAAGAAGCTGTAAGCCGCCATGTACCATTAGTAGGCTTAAGCGCCCTGATGACTACTACAGTTCCAAGCATGGAGGAGACCATTAAGCAGCTGCGTGAAAGCGCCCCGTGGGTAAAAGTCATGGTAGGCGGAGCAGTGCTCACTCAGGAGTATGCAGATACCATTGGAGCAGATGCGTATTGCAAAGATGCTATGGCATCTGTACACTATGCGGAGACAGTTATATAATGTAATGAGTCCAAAAGAAAAGCAAGCCATTAACGAAGGTTCGTGAAACTACCATTTATTACCAGGTAATTTTCCAGAAAAATGTGATAATATAGTTTTGTAACATAAATGAAATAAATTTGTAATAAAATGAAAGCGAGGACAAAACTATGTTATCAGTATCCACAATGGCACTTGCAGCAATGATCGGCTCCGCATGCGTACCTAACGCAAATCAGGCGTGTAACGTAAACAGCTGTACATATGATCAGGCAAACTGCATTCAGGCAGAATGCGCTGCAAACGGCGGACAGGACTTAAACTGCCTGTTAAATGGTCTTGGTGCATGCCTTCAGGATGGCTGCCAGAATGGAAATGTAAGACCAGCCGGAGTATCCGGCCTGGGAAGCTGCAGAAGATAAGAGCATTGGATTTTGCAATAAGCAATGTTACAAAAGAAAAATAGATAAATAAGTATGAGAAAAGACCGTCTGTTCAAAAGAAAGAGCAGGCGGTCTTTCACGTTATGCATTAGTAAAGAACTGTGTTGGGTGGTTTTGCGGGCTGAGTTATCGATCACAGAAAAGTGCTGGCCTGTTTCTCACTGATCCAGATTTTTCCCTTGTTTAAATGAATGATCTCTTCATCCACAAGTTCCTGAACCGTCCTGTTTACTGTCCGTACCGAGCAGCCAAGATGTGCTGCGATCTCCGGCCTGGTGAAGGGGATACGGATGGGATAGACGGAACCGGGGTTTGGATTACCATTGCTGTTTTCCGTATGTGTGCTGTCATTTACAGCCTGTGTCACCTGTTCTTTCAGAAAGACCAGCATGCGGGTGCGGTTGTCCGCAAAAAGGTTCTGGCGCTGGAACTGGGCCTGGGCTACCAGCTGGGTGATGATCATGCGGCTTCTGAGAAAAGAGCGTGGGAGTCGCTCCGCAGCCAGGTCATATATTCCGCTGCAGGGATCACCAGGCAGAGAGAGTCTTCCAGCGTGGTCAGTGTTACCAGACGGGGCTGTTTTTCAGTGAAAAATTCGTAATCACCAACTATGTCCAGTGCCCTTATTTCTGTAAAATGATAAGGTATATTTGCCACATGTTCCTCAACCGCTACCAGACGGCCTTTTAAAGGATATACACATGGGCGCAGCTGTCCCCTGCAGCTACCAGACGGCTGCCTTTTATAAGAGCGCAGCATCAGCACCGTCTGTATATAAGGCGGAGCAAATTTAAAGAAATTCTCTAAAAGCTTTTTTGTTTTAATGTAAATGGATAATTAAATTTATTGATATTCAACAAAACTGCCACATGTCCTTTTTTTAATTATGATATCATTTTATAATATAAGTGTCAAAAGGTCTTTTGATATAGGTACATTGAAAGACTCCGGGAGTACATAAAATAAAAAAGGAGGAAGTTTATTATGGGAACACCACACAATCAGGCGGAAAAAGGTGAGATCGCAAAAAAGGTATTGATGCCGGGGGATCCTCTTCGTGCTAAATTCATTGCAGAGAATTTCCTTACAGATGCAAAGCTGGTCAATGAAGTCCGTGGGGCATATGCATACACAGGTACTTATAAAGGGGAAAAAGTAACTGTTATGGCAAGCGGAATGGGAATGCCGTCTATAGGAATTTATTCCTATGAGCTGTTTTCTGTTTATGATGTAGACCAGATCATACGTATTGGTTCTGCAGGCGCTTATGTATCGGAATTGAATTTAGGTGATGTAGTGCTGGAAGAAAGTGCATGGAGTGAATCTACTTTTGCACATACCCAGAATGGCTACGATAAAGATACCATCTATCCGGATCCGAAATTAAACGCTCATATTTTAGAGGCTGCAAAGCGTAATCATATTACTGTAAAGCCTGTAAAAGTACATTCCAGTGATGTATTTTATACAGAGCCAAATGTAGACGGCTACAAAGAGATCAGCGCAAAACATGGTTGTGCCTGCGTGGAAATGGAAAGCTTTGCACTGCTCCACAATGCAAATGTGCTCCACAAAAAAGCAACCTGTCTGCTGACCATCTCTGACTCTATGCCAAAGAATGAGCATGCAACAGCAGCAGAACGCCAGACTTCCTTTACAGACATGATGACTGTTGCATTAGAGGCTTGTCTGGACCAGTAAGGAAGGTTCTGCCTGCGTCAGCAGGCAGTAAAGCGGGTAAGCATGAGGTTCGTAGGTCTGATGTATAAAATCCTGTAATTTTCCATAAAATCCCATAAAGAGTAAATTATGCTCTGGCAATGCAAATGTGTCAGAGGCAAAAAGGGGATCATATAAAATGGAAAAAAATGGAAAAACTTTCATCAAAGGCCTTGTGATCGGCGCAACCATGACGGTACCAGGCGTCAGCGGCGGTTCTATGGCTATGGTCTTAGGGATCTATGACCGCCTTTTAAAACATGTCAGTGAAATAACAAAATATCCAAAAGAAAGTCTCACATTTCTGCTCTGGTTTGCAGCCGGAGCAGGAAGCGGGGCTTTTTTGTTTTCCAGAGGGATCAGCTGGCTTTTAACCACAAGGGCAGAAGGAATTTTATGTTTCTTCTTCCTGGGAGCAGTATCAGGGGGAATTCCCATGATCTTAAAAAGCGCCAGTGTAAGCCGTATCAGGGGAAGAGAACTGATATGTATCCTTACAGGAATCCTCACAGCCCTTCTTATAGCCCTGATCCCTCAGGGAATGTTTGCTCCTGGAACAGAAAACACTCCCATGCATCTGCTTTTCCAGCTTGCAGGAGGCTTTATCATAGCAGTTGCCTTAGTCCTTCCGGGCATCAGCGCCTCCCAGATGCTCTATATGCTTGGAATTTATGAAAGTACCTTAAAAGCCATCAGCAGTCTGGATATTTTGGCGCTTCTTCCCTTAGCTGTTGGTGGTATTATGGGAACCTATCTTACAGCCCGTATTCTGGAGCAGCTGATCAAAAAGCACAGGGAAGCCACTTTTTTAATGATCCTGGGCTTTATGCTGGCATCGCTGCCTGAACTTCTGCCAGGTCATTTAGCACAAGAAAACCTGCTGTTTTGCGTGATGGCGCTGGCAGCAGGTTTTATAGGTGTTTATTTTGTTACATTAAAATGAAAGCGGGTAAAGTCACCAAGCCAGGTAGTGCTGGAATACTCAATGGCCTTTAAGAGGCTGCTACACCATGGATGAAGCCATGGATATGCGCTTTGACATGGTAGCACAGGGAAAGGCTCTGGGTGAGCTGCTTCCTGATATGTGCAGACAGGTTTACGATATTGCTGAAAAATGGAAAAATATGGAAGCTTATGACTTCGTAGGAACGGGCTTTGACTATGCTGCTGCATGGTTTGGACATGCAAAAGTATTTGAGGCACTGGGAAAATATGCCATGCACATTAATTCAGAAGAATGGCTCCATATGAATTTCTTTATGAGAAATGTGGACAAGATCGGAACCATTATCGTTGCAAACACGACTAACCCGGCCATGAGCCGCAACAAAGAACTGATCAAGTTTGCCCATAATCTGACACGCCCGTTAATGGTGATCACAGATGGGGGTAAAGAAGATTTCGGCGTAGATACCAACTATGTAAAGGTTCCTAAGACAAAATATGCCATTAATATGCCACTGACCCAGTTTGCGCCGATCTGTCTGTTATGCGGTTATATCATGGATATGATCGGAGAAGAGGACGGCAGAGGCTGCAAGGGCGTATGGAAGATCGCAGACGGCGCAAGATGCATCCGCGAAAGCGAAATGATCGTGCAATAGAGTACGAATGCACTAGAAGAGAAAACAAAGGGGAACATTATGTTAAAAAAGATAAATATTTCTACAAAAAAATGATATTTTTGAGATCACGTCTGATGTAAAAAAGATCGTGGAAGAGTCCGGTGTAAAAGAGGGAACCTGTGTGGTGTACACACCTCATACTACAGCAGCGATTGTATACAACTCCGGTGTGAACCTGGTAGCCATCGGTCTGGACGTTGCAACCCATTTTGATGTAAATTTGACAGAAAATGATATTGCAGCTTTGGATAAAAGTGATAAAATGGAAGCAGGATTTCTCCGACAAGCTATCCGATTTGTCAATGGAAGAGGCTTTGAGGCTTACTGCACGGTCATTGATTGTATGGCAGTTGCCTATTCCATTGACGAATCACTGATCGAAACCTTTGAAGGAAGAGCAGGAATTGAGACGAAAGATGGTCTTACACTGGGAAATACAGTGGTTGACTACCGTTATCACCATGTATGGGAAGATCTTCCGAAAGTTAAGATTGCAAGGACCGCACGGAAAAGAGGCTCCTTATAAAGACCTTCCATTCAGTCCATGTATCATTGCTTCTACAAAGATCGCAGAAGGGGATTACGGCGATTGTCTGAAAATGCTGATGACAGACATTGAGGAAGAGAAGAAATATAAGGGACTGCGGGGATACAGCGTGGATTATACCGCTGCAAAGACTTACAAGTCAGACCGTCCGGTAGTTTATCTGGCTGGGCCGGAGCGTTATGACAAGGATGCCAAAGAAATCTATAAGAAGAGAAAAGAGTTATGTGCTTCTTATGGACTGCAGGCTTTTACACCGGCAGACTGGGCAGAAGGCGTGGAAAAAATGGATACGGACTGCCCTTATACAGCAGCCGCAAACCAGTTTGACAGCTGGCAGCAGCATGTACGCAACTGTGACGCTATTATTGCAGACTTAAATGATTATCGGGGATATGAGTGCAGCAATGATGTGGCTTTTGAGTGCGGAATGGCCTTTCAGTTAGGCAAAAAAATGTACGGCTATGTAGATGATATCCGTCCGGCAAAGGAGAAGGTTCCTAATCTGGGGCCGGAACATGAATACAGGGATATGACCGGAGCCAATGTAGAGGATTTTAACTATCCGGTCAATCTTATGTTCTCCTGTTCCATGGACATCAGAGAGGGAAAATTTGAAGAAGTTATCAAAGAAATAGCAAAAGATCTATATAAATAATGTACTCCCAGGTACAGTATTACTCTTAGAAACTTTGCATTTTAGGGGAAAAGAATTCCGGGGGTATATACGAGAGGAGGGGATACATGAAAACATGTAAGTTGCTCAGAGAGCAGGTGGCAGCTGCCACAGGAAGCAAAAGCGGAACTGGTGCTGAAAAATGCACAGATCGTCAATGTATTTACCCAGTCAGTGGAAACAGGGGACATTGCCATTGAGGGCGGATACATAGTAGGAATTGGAAATTATGAGGGAATAACAGAAAAAGATCTGGGCGGAGCTTATGTGTGTCCCGGCTTTTAGACGGACATATCCACATTGAAAGCTCCATGACCTCCCCAGGGGAGTTTGAACGGGCTGTTGTTCCACATGGCACCACTGCCGTGATCACAGATCCCCATGAGATCGCCAATGTGGCAGGAACGGCAGGGATCCGGTTTATGATGCAGTCAGCGCAGAAGCTGGATCTGGATGTGTATTTTATGCTGCCTTCCTGTGTGCCTGCTACCGATTTAGACGAGTCAGGGGCAGAACTTCTGGCAAGAGATCTGGAGCCATTTTACGCAGATGAAAAGGTTCTGGGCCTTGCAGAAATGATGAATGCCTTTGGCGTGACCCACGGGGATAAGGGGTGCTTTGAAAAGCTTGTACAGGCACGTTCCCTGAAAAGCCATTGATGGCCATGCACCGGCTCTTTCCGGAAAAGAGCTAAATGCCTATGTGACTGCAGGAATCCGCTCTGACCATGAGTGTTCGGATTTTGAAGAGGCAAAGGAAAAATTTGCCAGAGGCCAGTGGATCATGATCCGTCAGGGAACAGCGGCGAAGAACTTAAAAGGTCTTATGGGAATGTTTGAGGACCCGTATTATCAGCGGTGCCTGCTGGTAACAGATGATAAGCATCCGGGAGACCTGATCCGTATTGGTCATATTGATGCCATTATCAGAGAAGCAGTTTCCATGGGTGCTGATCCCATCCGTGCGATCCGTATGGGTACTTTAAATGCAGCAGCTTATTTTGGACTGCATGATATGGGCGCTGTGGCACCTGGTTATAAGGCAGATCTGGCAGTCTTTGATGATCTGAGAACTCTTAATGTAAAACAGGTATACAAAGGCGGAAAACTGGTGGCAGAAGACGGAAAGATGCTCCATCAGAAAGAAAAGATTACAGACTGGTCCGACGAGATCAAAGAACGTGTATTCCATTCCTTCCACAGAGATCCTATTACAGTGGAAGAACTGCAATTAAAAGAAACCACAGGAACTCACCAGAGAGTCATCGATATGGTAGCCCACGAACTGATCACCAGGGAGCGGATCGAAGAGTGGAAAGAACTGCCAGGTATGGCTCCAGGCGTAGATATAAGCCGTGATATCGTAAAGCTGGCTGCCATTGAGCGCCACAAAAATACCGGTCATGTAGGACTGGGCTTTTTAGGAAAATATGGCTTAAAGCGTGGCGCAGTAGCCACCAGCATTGGTCACGATTCCCACAATCTTGTCATCGCCGGAGTTACAGACGAAGACATGGTCCTTGCAGGCAATCGTGTGATCGAAAATGGAGGTGGACTTGCCATTGCCCTTGAGGGCAAAGTATTGGCAGATCTGCCGCTGCCCATCGGCGGTCTCATGGCAGACGAACCGGTAGAAGTGGTAGATGAAAAGCTGGAGCATATGAAAAAACTCTCCATGGAGCTGGGCATTTCAGAAGATATTGATGCTTTCATGACACTGGCATTTATCAGCCTTCCGGTTATTCCAAAGTTGAGACTGAATACATATGGAGTGGTAGATGTGGAGAAGCATCAGGTGGTGGAAGCCAGGTTTTAGATCTTCTTCTTCACATTTAATCCTACTTTCCAGTAGTAAATGATCAGCAATATACTGCATAACACCCATCCAAGAGGATATCCAAGGGCAGTGGCGGTAATATTATTAAAGTATTTTGAAATAAAGTAAAGATAGATCTGGCGGAAGACGATAAAGCTTCCCATCATAATGACCATAGGGGTGACGGAGTTTCCGGCACCCCTTAATGCGTTTGCGAAGATCTGGTTGAAACTGATGGCCAGATAGAATGGCATCATTAAACGGATAAAATGGATACCGTAGGTCAGCACTTCCGGTTCATTGGTGAACAGAGAAGCAAGGAATGGGGCAAAAATGATCACAGGTGCCATCAGGATCAGGGCTGTTGCAATGGAGATGAATAATGCAACCGTGGTTCCCTTTCTGGCACGTTTCATATTGTCAGCGCCAAGGTTCTGTCCTACAAAGGTGGTGACTGCCAGACCGATACTCTGGATCGGCAGAAGGCAGAATTTGTCCAGCTTTCCATAGGTTGTCCAGCCAGCCATACAGGAAGAACCAAAATGGTTGATATAGGACTGAACAAATACATTGGAAAAAGAAGTAACAGCGATCTGAAGCCCGGCAGGAAAGCCGATACGGAAGATAGACATGGCAGTTCCTTTGTGAATGTGCAGGTCTTTCCAAATTAATCTGTATGAGCTTTTTTCCCGCGTAAGGATCACAAGGACCAGTATCGCTGAGATCCATTGGGAAAGAATGGTAGCGTAGGCAACACCTTCAACACCTGCGTGAAAAACGATCACAAAAAGCAGGTCAAAAAAGATATTTCCAAGAGCGCAGACCATAAGAATATATAAAGGACGTCTGGAGTCACCCACAGCCCTCAGGATACCGGAACCCATATTGTAAAGCATCAGGCCGGAAACACCTGCAAAATAGATGCGCAGATACTGGGATGCCTCCGGAAGAACATCTTCCGGTGTATCCATTAACTGGAGAAATACAGGGGATAAGACCAGGCCGGCAATGGTAAAGATAACAGACAACACAAAGGTCAGTGCAATGGTAGTATGTACAGCGCGATGAAGAGCCTTGTCATTCCCGCTGCCAAAACTGTGGGCGATCACTACACCTGCGCCGGTAGAAAGACCGGTAAAGAACCCAATGATCGTATTGATGATACAGTCTGTGGAACCAACCGCTGCCAGAGCCGTTTTACTGACAAAATTTCCCACAACAATACTGTCAACCGTGTTATAAAATTGCTGGAACAGGTTGCCTACAAAGAGGGGAAGGGCGAACGTGATCAGGAGTTTGGTGATATTGCCTTCGGTCATTTTCTGGCTTTTCGGTGATGGGGTAGAAGACATGGTGGTTTGTTCCTTTCTGTAGTATGTAGGTGTGTCTTGTTTTTCTTTCGGGACCATTATAGTATAACATACTTTAAGCTGAAAAAATCAGTTCTGGAAAAATCTTTATTTCTATGCTATGATTACCCGGGAGTTTGACACCTTTCCGAATGAAAAACAGCGTATAAGCCGTATGAATGCTTATATTTTTTTGTCAAATTTGTTGTTTTATATATAGGCTTTTCGGCTTTTGCGCTATAATGGTATTGAGGTGAAAAATTGAAGGTCAATACATCAAAATCAAAAACGCTGAGTCTTTTTATATAAAGCAATCCTACATCGACAGTAACGGAAAATCTACCTCTCGGACAATCCGCAAACTTGGAACATTAAAAGAATTGTTGGTTGAACATGGTCCCACCAGAGACGATGTTATGGCCTGGGCAAAAGAACAGGCCCGCATTGAGACCGAAAAGTTTGAACAGGAAAAAACAAATCATTGTATTCCTATTACTTTCCATCCAAACCGAAAGATCGCCCATGGAGAAAAGCGAAAATTTCAGGGAGGTTACCTTTTCCTGCAGTCTCTTTATTATGAACTTGGTTTAAACAAGGTATGTCGAAAGATTCGAGATAAACATCACTATGATTATGATTTGAACGCGATCTTATCCGATCTCATCTATACACGCATTTTAGAACCAGGCAGCAAACGTTCTTCTTTTGAAACGGCTAAAACCTTCCTAGAAGCACCCACTTATCAGCTTCATGATATTTACCGGGCATTGAATGTTCTTTCAGAAGAATGCGATCTGATTCAGTCAGAGCTATATCGCAATTCAAAGTCTGTTTTAAAACGTAACGATGGGGTCCTTTACTACGACTGTACCAACTACTACTTTGAGATTGAACAAGAAGATGGAGATAAAAAATACGGAAAAAGTAAAGAACACCGTCCAAACCCTATCGTGCAGATGGGACTCTTTACCGACGGAGATGGAATCCCACTGGCTTTCAGCATATTTCCAGGAAATCAAAATGAACAGACATCTTTGAAACCACTCGAGAAAAAAGTGATTGAGGAGTTTGGGTGTGAAGAGTTTGTCTTCTGTTCTGATGCAGGCCTTGGTTCTGAAAATAACCGGCTCTTATATCACAGCAAGAAGCGCTCTTATATCGTAACCCAGTCTATCAAAAAACTTCCAGAAGAATACCGGACACTTGCACTAAACAAAAAAGGATTCCGGTGCCTCTCAGACCATAAAGCGATCGATCTGAACAGCCTGACAGACGATGATAAAGAGGAACTTTTTTATAAAGAAGAACCTTACAGTTCCAAAAAGATGGAACAGCGTCTGTTGATTACTTACTCACCAAAATACGCTGCTTATCAAAAAGAGATTCGAGAGAAACAGATTGAACGAGCAAAAGCAATGCTTTCAAATGGCAGGCATAAGAAAACCGGAAAATCCGAATGACCCAGCAAGATTTATTGATAAAACAGCTGTTACAAAGATGGAGAAATGGCCGATATCCTATATTTTCTGGATGAAAAAAAGATTGCACAGGAAGCACAGTACGATGGCCTCTATGCTGTATGTACGGATCTTTTTGACGATGAGCCGGAAGATATTTTAAAAGTCAGTGAAAGCCGTTGGCAGATTGAAGCATGCTTTCGGATCATGAAAACGGATTTTTCTGCCCGTCCGGTTTTTGTCCAGCGAAACGACCGGATCCGAGCACATTTCCTGGTCTGTTTTCTAGCGCTGTTCATTTATCGTCTGCTCGAAAAAAAGCTCAAGCGGAAATATACCTGTGAAGAGTTAATGTCGACATTAAGAGACTATGAATTTGCAGATGTGCAGGGGCAGGGATTCATACCGATTTATGAATCTACTAAACTGACGGATGCATTACATGAAGTAGCCGGATTCGAAACGGATTATGAATTTCTTACCAAAAGGAAAATGAAAGAAATCCAAAAACTTAGTAAACAATCTCGAGAAAAATCATAAAAGTCTATCATCCATATCTGATTCAGAAAAAAGACTATATAGTAAAACGAAAAGGCACCGCTGAAAAACCCAGGTAGAATAAGGCTTTCAGCGGTGTTTTGATAAATTTGACTGTCAAAGATGGGAGTATAACATACTTTAAGCTGAAAAAATCAGTTCTGGAAAAATCTTTATTTCTATGCTATGATTACCCCGATACGATTTCGACAAAAATAGAAACAGCAGATAAAAGAAAGGTGTGATCATCATGTATAAATGCTGTATATTTGATCTGGACGGAACATTGGTGAACTCTATTTATGCTTTGAAACGTTCTGTAGACCTGACACTGGGCCATTTTGGACTGGGACCGATCTCTATTGAAGATACCAAGCAGTTTGTAGGAGATGGCTATAAAAAGCTGGTAGAACGTTCCCTGATGGCATATGGGGATAGAGAACTGACTCATTATAAGGAAGCGTTGGATGTATATAATGAAGTTTTTAAGGACTGTTGTCTTTACAAAGTAGAAGCATATGAGGGAATTCCACAGCTTCTGGATTTCTTAAAAGAACATGGCATACTGGCAACCGTACTGTCCAATAAACCTCATCAGAGAGCCCTTGAGAATGTAGCCCACGTATTTGGAGATCATACATTTGACAAGGTATACGGAGAGAGAGAAGCATTAGGCATCCGCAAGAAACCGGCTCCCGACGGTGTAGTGGCTCTGATCGAAGAACTGGGGCTTAAAAAAGAAGACTGTTTGTATCTGGGAGATACTAATACAGATATGGAAACAGGACAGGCAGCCCAGGTAGATACAGTAGGTGTGACCTGGGGCTTTCGTCCGAGAGAAGAGTTGGAGGCATTTAAGCCAAAGCTTGTAGCAGAGTCTCCTTTCCAGGTGATAGATTTTATAAAGGCAGTGAACCACATTGAATAAATTTGAAGTGAATAATTTAAAACGTAATTTAAATAAGAAGAAACGCAGCTTAAAAACATATATCGTGAGCATTTTTCTCACGATATGTTGCATCCTTCTTTCCGGCTGCGGTATATCTGGTACAGTGGGACAGAATTCGTCAAAGGTATCCGATGAAAAAGATACCCGCCCATTGGTAGTGACTACTATTTTTCCATACTATGATTTTGTCCGCCAGATCGCAGGGGACAGAGTAAGACTGAAAATGGTAGTTCCTGCAGGAATGGACAGTCATTCATTTGAGCCCACACCTGCAGATATGATCACCATGCAGCAGGCAGATATGATGGTTTGCAACGGTGGAGAGATGGAACAGTGGGTGGAAAAAGTAGTAGCTTCCCTGGATACGGAGAACATGAAAGTCCTTACGATGATGGACTATGTAGATGTACTGGAAGAGGAGATCGTGGAAGGAATGGAAGATAATGAACATTCCCATGATGACCATGATCACGCTCACGAAAATGAGGAAGAAGATCATGATCACAGTGAAATGGATCATAGTCGCCCTGACGATGAGATAAAAACTCATGAGAATTTATCTCAAATTACTTTTGACGATCATGATGGTCATGAAATGGACATTGAATATGACGAACACATCTGGACCTCACCAGCCAATGCCATGAAGTTAGTGGAAGTGATCACAGAAACCTTAAAAGAAGTATCTCCGGAGAATGCTTCTTATTTTGAAGAAAACAAAAACAGCTATGAAACAGAACTAAAAAGTCTGGATGATGAGTTTAAGGATATTGTGGCAAATGGCCGTCACCGTATGATCGTGGTAGCGGACAAGTTTCCGTTCCGGTACTTTGCCCAGGAATATGGTCTGTCTTACAGAGCAGCATTTTCCGGCTGCAGTACAGATACAGAGCCAAGTGCAAAAACCATTGCTTATCTCATTGACCGTATAAAGGAAAATCAGATCCAGGCAGTATTTTATCTGGAACTTTCCAGTCACCGGACGGCAGATATCATCAGTGAAGAAACAGGAGCAAAACCCCTTCTCCTTCATTCCTGCCATAATGTAACAAGAAGGCAGTTTGATGAAGGTGTTACCTATCTGCAGCTGATGAAGCAGAATGCAAAAAATCTGCAGGAAGCACTTTTATAGGAGGAATGATCAAAAATGGAACCATTGATCAAATGTGAGCATGTTGATCTTGGATACGAAAATCAGGATGCGGTTATAAATGTAAATATGGAAGTCTGCCCTGGGGATTATCTGTGTATCGTAGGTGAAAACGGGTCCGGCAAAAGTACCCTGATCAAGGGACTTTTGGGGCTGTTAAAGCCATCCGGCGGCAAACTGACCGTAGCAGAAGAATTAAAACAACAGGAATTGGCTATCTGCCCCAGCAGACAGCAGCTCAGAAAGATTTCCTGCTTCTGTAAGAGAAGTCGTTTTAAGCGGCTGCTTAAGCAGAAGAGGCAGACGCCCTTTCTATTCTAAAACAGAAAAGGACATTGCATCTGCCAATATGGAAAAACTGGGTATTACCCAGTTGGCGAACCAGTGCTACAGGGAGTTATCCGGCGGACAGCAGCAGAGAGTGCTGATCGCAAGAGCTCTCTGCGCCACCAGGGAACTTCTTATTTTAGATGAGCCGATCAGGTCTGGACCCGATGGCAATCCAGGATTTCTATTCCATGATCCGCAAATTAAACAGGGAAGATAAAGTAGCTATTATCATGGTCTCCCATGACTTAAGAAATGCAGTAGAGGAAGCCAACAAGATCCTCCACCTTCAGAAACAGGTGCTTTTCTACGGCCCGGCCCATGATTATATGAACAGTAAGGCAGCAGGCCATTTCTTCCATGAAAAAGAGCAGGGCGAGTGTCTGCCAACGGCAGCCTGCCATATGGCAAAAAATGTGGATGGTCTGGAAAACAATGAACAGAAGTGTTCCTGCGGACATACCCACGCACACAGTCCCCAGAAGATAGAAGGAGGAAATACCCATGAACGTGCTTAGTGAAATGTTATCTTATCCATTTATGGTGCGGGCATTATTCGGCGGTATGCTTGTATCTTTGTGCGCCTCCCTTTTGGGAGTGAGCCTGGTGTTAAAACGCTATTCCATGATCGGTGACGGACTTTCCCATGTATCCTTTGGAGCCCTTTCCATTGCCCTGGCTATGGGCTGGTCCCCTTTAAAGGTATCGATCCCGGTAGTTGTACTGGCAGCGTTTTTCCTGCTCCGTATTACGGAAAACAGCCGGATCAAAAGTGATGCAGCCATTGCCATGATCTCTGCCAGCTCTCTGGCTATCGGTATTATCGTTACATCCTTAACAACAGGAATGACCACAGATGTAAGCAGCTATATGTTTGGAAGCATTTTAGCCATGACCAAAGAAGACGTGGTCTTATCAGCAGTATTGTGCATCATTGTACTGGGCCTGTTTGTACTTTGCTACAACCAGGTATTTGCAGTTACCTTTGATGAAAACTTTGCAAAAGCAACCGGTGTAAATGTAGGTGCCTACAATATGCTTATTTCCGTGCTTACAGCCGTTACCATTGTCCTTGGCATGCGTATGATGGGAGCCATGCTGATCTCAAGCCTTGTGATCTTCCCATGCCTTACCTCTATGCGCGTGTTTAAAAGCTTTACCAGCGTGGTGATCTCTTCCGGAATTCTTTCTCTGGTATGCTTTTTGCTGGGAATGATGGCTTCCTATCAGTTTTCCACACCAGCAGGCGCCAGTGTAGTAGTGGTAAATCTTATTGCTTTCGGCCTGTTTTCCATGTGGCAGGTATTAGGAAAGAAACGGTAAAAAGCATAAAATCAGCATAAAACCAACAGGAAAACCAGTGTTAATGAGAAAGAGGGGCCCATTACTTGACATTAAGGTCAGGTTGTGCCAAAATATCTAATTGACAGATTGAACAAACGGGATCATAAGATCCCATTGCAAAATGCTTTTCTAATTCTAATTTTAAAGAAGGCATTAATAAAGAAAGAAGGAACATACGATGACAAAGATCGATATTATTTCCGGTTTCCTTGGAGCTGGAAAAACTACTTTTATTAAGAAGCTTTTACAGGAGGCTATTTCCGGTGAGCAGGTAGTTCTCATTGAAAATGAATTTGGCGAGATCGGTATTGACGGCGGATTTTTAAAAGACTCCGGTATTGAGATCCGTGAGATGAACTCCGGCTGTATCTGCTGCTCCTTAGTAGGTGATTTCGGAAAATCCTTATCTGAGGTACTGACCAAGTACAAACCAGACCGTATCATCATCGAACCATCAGGCGTTGGCAAGCTTTCCGACGTTATGAAGGCTGTTATTGATGTATCTGCAGATATGGACGTTGCATTAAACAGCGCAGTTACCATCGTAGATGCTGCAAAGTGCAAAATGTATATGAAGAACTTCGGTGAATTCTTCAACAATCAGATCGAGAATGCAGGAACCGTTGTACTCAGCCGTACAGATATTACTGATACTGCAAAGATTCAGAAGGATGTTGAGATGATCCGTGAGAAAATCCTAAGGCTGCTATCGTTACCACTCCATTAGCAGAACTGGGCGGAAGCCAGCTTCTTGAGATCATCGAGAAGAGAGATACCATGTTAGATGACCTGTTAGAGGAAGTAAGAGAAAGCCATCATCACCATGATGATGACGACGATTGCTGCTGTGGCCATGACCACGATCATGAGCATCATCACGATCATGATGAAGACGAAGAACACGAACATCACCATCATCATGACCACGATGACGATTGCTGCTGTGGCCATGATGATGAGCATCATCACGATCATGATGAAGACGAAGAACATGAACATCACCATCATCATGACCACGACGATGACTGCTGCTGCGGCCATGACCATGATCACGAACATCATCATCACCATCATGCAGACGAAGTATTCACCAGCTGGGGTATGGAGACCATCGTTCCTGTAACAAAAGATCAGCTGGAAGATATCTTAAAGCGTCTGGCAGAGACCAAGGAATTTGGCGATGTTTTAAGAGCAAAGGGAATGCTTCCTACAGAAAATCCTGGCGAGTGGCTGTACTTTGACCTGGTACCGGAGCAGTATGAGATCCGTGACGGAAAGCCGGATTACACAGGTAAGGTTTGTGTCATCGGTGCCAGCCTGAAGGAAGAAGAATTAAACAAAGTATTCGGAAGAGGCTAATGAGGTTTAAGAATGGGAAATAACGAGATAGATGAAGATGTAATGCCCGTATTTCTGATCAACGGTTTTCTGGAAGCTGGAAAAACCCAGTTTCTGGAATTTACCATGGACCAGGAATACTTCCAGACAGAGGGAAAAACACTTCTGATCGTCTGCGAAGAAGGGGATACAGAATATGATGAAAAGAAGTTAAAGAAGCATCAGACTGCTGTTGTATATGTAGATGAACTTTCCAAACTGACACCGGCTTACTTAAATGAGCTGGAAGTGATCTATCGCCCGGAGCGTGTGCTCTTAGAGTGGAACGGTATGTGGAACCAGGACGAGCTGAAACTGCCGGATGACTGGAACATTTACCAGCAGATCACCATTATTGATGGTTCTACCTTTGATCTGTACATCCAGAATATGAAGCCGCTCCTTGGCGCTATGCTTCGTAATTCCGAACTGGTCATTGTAAACCGCTGCGATGGCATTGCAGATGAGAAGCTGACTTCCTATCGCCGTACCATCCGCGCTATGAGCCGTGAAAGTGAGATCGTTCTGGAAGATAAGAACGGCGAGATCGAGCAGGCAACCCTGGAAGAAGATCTTCCGTATGATATCAATGCAGATGTAATTGAGATCAAGCCTGCAGACTACGGTATCTGGTACATCGACTGTATGGATCAGCCGGAACGCTACAAAGGAAAGACCGTTGAATTTACCGCAATGGTATTAAAAAGCCCGAAATTCCCAAAGGGACAGTTCGTTCCGGGACGTATGGCTATGACCTGCTGTGAGGCAGATATGACATTCTTAGGTTTCATGTGCAAATGGAAAGACGCAGAAAAGTACAAGACCAAAGAATGGGTAAAGGTACGCGCTAAAGTCGGCGTAGAATACCAGAGAGATTACCACGGCGAAGGACCTGTCCTCTATGCCGAAAATGTGGAAAAAGCCGCTGAGATCAAGGACATTGTGCAGTTCTAGTGATGTTCTTGTGAAAATGCTATTTTCAGGAAGTGTAAGGAAGAACAGTTGTGTAAGTTCTTACATTGACATGAAAACAAAACTCTGATATAGTTATTGATTGTACGAAAGTGAGAGGATGAAAGGCCTGCATGTGCGTGCCGTTTTCGCCTCTCATTTTCTTGCTATTGCATGTTAAAATATATGATAACTTCGATTGCACTAAGTTCGTGGAATACCTCACTAAGTGCAACGAAGTGCTCACGTAAGCGTTCTGGAAGACGAACACTTACGTGCTCAATGCAGGAATATGGGCCGTTTTCAACCTGTCGATTGTCCACATCCTGAGTGCAGATGTACGAATGTGGCGGATGCAATCCGACACAGGCGAACATGTGCAAATCGAAGGCCAGTGGACAATGACATGTTGAAAAATTAAGGCCCATATTCCTGCGGAACTTAGATTAAGAATAGAAAGAGGATATTTACAATTAATGGATGTAACAAAATTTGAAGAATTACAGTTAGATGACCGTATCATAAGAGCTATTACCGAGATGGGCTTTGAAGAAGCTTCTCCGATCCAGGCTCAGGCGATCCCTGTTGTATTAGAAGGCAGAGACATGATCGGTCAGGCACAGACAGGAACAGGAAAGACCGCTGCTTTCGGACTTCCTCTGTTACAGAAGGTAGACCCGAAGGTAAAGAAGCTTCAGGCCATTGTCCTGCTTCCAACCAGAGAGCTGGCAATCCAGGTAGCTGAAGAACTGCGCCGTTTTGCAAAATTTATGCACGGCATCAAGGTTCTGCCTGTATACGGCGGTCAGGACATTGTCCGTCAGATCCGCGCCTTAAAAGATGGCACCCAGATCGTAGTAGGAACCCCGGGCCGTGTGATGGATCATATGCGCCGTAAGACCGTAAAAATGGACCATGTACATACCGTAGTTTTAGACGAAGCAGACGAAATGTTGAACATGGGCTTTTTAGAGGATATGGAGACCATTTTAAGCCAGCTGCCGGAAGAGCGCCAGACCCTGATGTTCTCCGCAACCATGCCTCAGGCCATTGCTGACATTGCAAAGAAGTTCCAGAAAGATCCGGTAACAGTCCGCGTGATTAAAAAAGAACTGACTGTACCGAAAGTGACCCAGTATTATTATGAAGTAAAGCCAAAAAACAAAGTAGAGGTTATGTGCCGTCTGTTAGACATGTACTCCCCAAAGCTGTCTATCATATTCTGCAACACCAAGCGCCAGGTAGATGAACTGGTTCAGGCACTTCAGGGAAGAGGTTATTTTGCAGAAGGCCTTCATGGTGATTTAAAGCAGGTACAGCGTGACCGCGTTATGGAAAGCTTTAGAAACGGACGTACCGATATCCTGATTGCTACAGACGTAGCAGCAAGAGGCATTGACGTAGGAAATGTAGAAGCTGTATTTAACTACGATATCCCACAGGATGATGAATATTATGTACACCGTATCGGTCGTACCGGAAGAGCAGGAAGAGAAGGAAAGGCATTCAGCCTGGTAGTTGGCAAGGAAGTTTACAAGCTTCGTGACATCCAGCGCTACTGCAAGACCAAGATCATCCCACAGGCCATCCCGTCCTTAAATGACATTACCGAGATCAAGGCAGACAAGATCTTAGATCAGGTTCAGGACATTTTAAATGACGCAGATCTCACAAAGATCGTAAATATCATTGAAAAGAAGCTGATGGAAGATGATTACACTTCCTTAGATCTGGCTGCAGCCCTCTTAAAAATGAGCATGGGCGATGACAATGAAGATATCATTGATAACTATATGCCTGCAAGATCCTTAGACGATCTGGACAGCTATGGCAGAAATTCCAGAGGCAGAGACCGTGGCAGAAATAACAGCCGCCGCAAAGGCGCTACCGACCGAGCAGCTGTTGACTATGTATTAAACGGCGGTGAAGAGCGCATGGCAAGACTGTTCATCAATATCGGTAAGTCCCAGCGTGTAACACCGGGAGATATCCTGGGCGCAGTTGCAGGAGAGTCCGGTATTCCAGGACGTCTGGTAGGAAGTATTGATATGTATGACGGCTATACTTTCGTAGATGTACCGGCTGAATATGCAGAAGATGTATTAAATGCCATGAGCCATGCCCGCATCAAAGGCAAACATATCCACGTAGAAAAAGCAAATTCCAAACGATAAAAATTCAAATCAGAAAAGTAAAAGACACTCTGAAACCTACCAGAGTGTCTTTACAATATGCAGGAGTGATAAATTTGAAAGGAAAAAAAGCAGAAGCAGAAGTAAGGACCAACGTAATGAGGCTGTTAGACGCAGCAGGGATCCATTATGAAACAGGAACATATGAAGTAGATGAAAATGACCTTTCCGGCAGCCATGCTGCTGACCTGATGGGGATCGATCATGACCAGATGTATAAGACCCTTGTATTAAAAGGGGAGAAAAAGGGATATCTTGTATGTTGTATCCCGGTAGATGAAGAACTGGACTTAAAGAAAGTGGCAAAAGCAGCGGGAGAGAAAAAAGTGGAGATGATCCACGTAAAAGATATGTTAGGCATTACCGGTTACATCCGGGGTGGCTGTTCTCCAATCGGAATGAAGAAAAAATTTCCAACATATATTGAAGAAACTGCCCAGTTATATGATACAATTATGGTAAGTGCAGGACAGAGAGGCGTACAGGTCACTGTAAGTCCGGAAGACCTGAGGGAGTATGTAGACGGAACCTTTGTTGGACTTGTGTAGGTGATGGTTACGATCGTCTCAAAACGGTCTCAAAAGATAGAATACCTTAATGCAGGTTTGTAAATGAAATCAGGTATCACGGAAAACGGACGGCGCTTTTGATGGCATATTATGCAGATAACATCCGAAAGGAGAAACGCAATATGGAGAAAAACAGGCAGTTGTTACCTCAGACACCCTTACAAAAGAGCAGATCAGGAACTGGCGGCAAAATCCCTTGCAGGTATTAAAAACTCCTATGCCCCTTATTCCCATTTCCACGTTTCCGCTGTCCTTCTTAGTGAAAACGGCAATATCTATACAGGAAATAACATAGAAAATGCCGCCTACACCCCTTCTGTATGCGCCGAGCGCTGCGCTTTCTTTAAAGCAGTCAGCGAAGAAGAACGTGACTTTGCAGCTATTGCCCCTTTGCGGCGGCTTAAAGGGAGTAGTAAAGGATTACTGTGCCCTGCGGGGTCTGCCGTCAGGTGATGCGGGAATTCTGTAAGCCGGATTTTAAGATCATTCTGGTAAAGTCCGAAGAAGAGTGGAAGGTATATACCTTATCCCAATTGTTGCCGGAAGGTTTTGGACCGGAAAATCTTCGGGCGTAGATCCGGCAGGACAATACGGGTGTTACAGTTCAGCTTAATACCTGAAATCAAGACGCAAATACTAACAATATATAACAATATTAACTAAAAAAACAGGCTTGAAAACATAAAATGTTGGGTTATAATAGCACCATAATAAATGAAGCGCATATGTGATACCTGGGATGTGCGAAGTTCTTACCAATTTTGAACCTACATTAGACTAAAGGGATTCCAATATTTTTAAGCGGATGTCATGCCTTTTTAAGCGTGGAAGGCAGAAGTTTATGAGGTTGCCCACCTAGCATTGCTAGGCGTCAATAAGTAAGAGACGGCATCTTGGGGTCACAGAAGATAAAAGCAGCGAGGTTCTCGCTGCTTTCTTTTTGTAGTACATGGGCTTGCTGAATATACTTGTGCGAATAAGGTGACAGATATTATGAAAATGATCGGGAAGTTAAATGAAAAGGATCTAAAGATCAACAAAAAACAGATGATTTTGTGGATGGGAGGAATACTGGCGGCAGTGATCCTGCTTATGGTGTTCATTGTAAAAGTGGAACCTCCTGCAGAAGGAATATCCAGGGCAGAAGCAGCCAAAGCCCTGGCTCTGGTTTTTGAAGATCCCCAGACCTTGGAAGATATGGCTTCTGAACGGGAAAATTCCTCTTTTACAGACAAGGAAAAGGGAAACTGGTTTGTAAAATATATGGATTATCTTTATGAAAAAGGTTATCTGGATACAGAGATCACACCGGCGACTCTTACTTCTGCCCAGGGAAATCTTACATATGAGGATGTAAATACGGTAGCAGAAAAGTTGTCATCCGGCCTTGAAAAACAGGTGGGAATGACCAGAGGGAATAAGAAAAAGACATTTTCAAGAAATGACTGGTGGGAGCTTTATAAGGCCATTGTAAAAGAGACGGACAAAGATGGAAATATGAAAGAAGTTTCCGCTGTTTTGTTTGGCACACCTTCTAATATGGAACAGGCCGAAAGCTGGACTGCTTATACAACAGAAGGTACCTTTGGCTTTCAGGGACTGGCTCTGGACGCATATCTTGACTGCGAGATCCGTTTCTGGGCCAGAGGCCAGGAAATGGCAGGTATGACCCAGATCGTAAGCGAGGAGCCTGTTTATAAGAATATATGGGTCTCTGATGTAAAAAAAGATCAGTTTACGGTTTACATCGGCAAATATGTAAGAACTTTTACAGCAGAAGGTAAACTGGCATCCCAGGCAGAAGAGAAGAATGAAGAACTGAGATCCTGTGTGGCTGACCTGCATATGGAAAAGGGAAAGCTGAAAAAGATCACTGTGAAAAAAGAACGGGTCCGTGGAAAGGTCCTTGCAGTGACGGATGAGTCTATTGAACTGGAAGGCTATGGCTGCGTACCCATCGATGACAATTTTCATGTATACAAGACCTACGGGGATTTCCAGGTCCTTGGAAAAGGAAACATCCTGGTAGGTTATGATCTGCAGGAATTTGTGGCAGCTGACGGAAAGCTTTGTGCCGCTGTTCTGGAACAGCCATTTGATGCGGAAACCATCCGCGTCCTGATCATGGATAATGGTTTTAAGCAGATCTTTCATGATACCATAGAACTTACTGCAAATTGCGATGGGGAACTGATCTACGAAAAGGAAAACGGAGAAAATCAGGAAAGCTCCTTTAAGAAAGGGGATACATTCTCCTACGAAGCATCTGATAAAAAGCTGGAAAACGGACGTATGATCTTAAAACCGGAAGACAGTGAAGGAATTACCGTCACTTCCTTAGAACGTGGCCAGGGACAGCCTACTTACAGTGGTTCTATAGAAGTGAAAGCAGAAGAGGGCGGCTTAGTCCTTATTAACGAGTTGTACCTGGAAGATTATTTAAAGAAGGTAGTTCCAAGTGAAATGCCTGCGTCTTATGAAAAAGAGGCATTAAAAGCCCAGGCAGTGTGTGCCCGGACTTATGCCTACCGCCAGATCCAGGGAAATGCCTACGGGCAGTATGGTGCCCATGTGGATGACAGCACCAATTTCCAGGTGTACAACAATATAAGTACCAGCGAGCGTACAGACCAGGCAGTAAATGAGACCTGTGGACAGATGCTTTTCTATAATGATAAGCCCATAGAAGCCTTTTATTATTCCACTTCCTGCGGCCATGGGGCAGATGGAAGTGTATGGGGCAATGAAGGGGCGGCTCTGCCCTACCTGCGTTCCATGCAGATCAAAAAAGGCGCAAGAGAGCTGACTATGGAAGATAATGATACTTTTGATGATTACATACGGTCAAAAAACATTACTTCTTATGATGCTTCTTATCCTATGTTCCGCTGGCATGTGGATATTAAAGCCAGTATCCTTTCCGCACAGATCCCGGGAGTGGGAAATGTAACCGATGTAAATGTAGTATCCAGAGGTTTAGGCGGCATTGCTTCTGAAGTAGAAGTAAAAGGCGATGGAGGAAGCTACAAGATCAAAGGCCAGAGCCAGGTAAGAAGTATGCTTGGAAATACGGAACTTGTAATAAAGAAACAGGACGGAAGCGATATGACAGGAACGGCAGCCCTTCCAAGTGCGTTTATTTCCGTTGAGAAGCGCACGGCAGAGGACGGAAGCATTGTATTCCGGGTATACGGCGGCGGTTTCGGACATGGAGTTGGAATGAGCCAGAACGGCGCCCACAGCATGGCAAAGGCAGGAAAGACGTATAAAGACATCCTTGATTTTTTCTATCATGGAGCGGAGATCAGGACAGAATAAGACCGATGTGTCTGGCTGGCAGCCGGAGGCAGAGACCTGGTCTGGGAAAACAGAATACGGGCATAAAAAAACACGGTTTAGGAAACGGAAATATTTCCTGACCGTGTTTTTTAGTTGTTATGTATCTGGAAGCAGCTGCCGGTGACAGCTTTTGCCAATATCTTGTTAGCCACTGCCAAAGGCAGCTGGCAGACTGGCTTTATATATTATTTAATCATATGGTTAGGCTAATAAGAAAACCTCTACATTCTGTATTCCGTGGTTTTTTGATTCTGCGTGTGTATCATAAAAAATATCAATGTGATGGCCTTTTACACCGCCACCTTTGTCCTCGGCAATGTAAACCACCCCGTTGATCATAACCCTGGTTCCATATGGGATCACTCTTGGGTCAACAGCAATGGTGTGCTGGGAGCTGGCAACGGCACCGGTACAGGTGTTTCTTCCCCAGCCTGCGGAGCAGCTTCTGCAAGGGCAGTAACCGGTAGTTTTAAAAACACCCAGGGAAACCATCTGGGAAGCCGGTTCTTCAACGTTTTCGGCAGCTTCTGTTTCCTGCTGATCCTGATCGTTTGCAGCTTCTTCTGTTTGCTGTGCCTGTTCGGAACTGTCATTTTCAGAAGCGAATGCACAAAAGGCAGAGCCAATTATAAAAAATACAGTGATAAAAGTCGTGGTTAATAGTTTCTTCATGTTCATTTCTACCTCCTTTTGCAGTCGGAAAGGACAAGGACTGCGGTCGTTCACAATGCCTCATAATATTTGCAATGTATTTTTAATATATTATAAATATATGTAACACTTTTGTAATATATGAACGATAAAGTAATATTTACCACATTTTTTTAAATCTGTCAAGAAAAACACAAAATGCGCAAAAAGCCCTTGACAAATTCTTTATAAAGGAATATATTATGCAATGTAGATGTTAGCACTCCAATAAGTTGAGTGCTAATAACAAAAGAAACAGCGAACAGGAGGCAGGAACACATGGATGCGCAGTTGGATGAGCGTAAGGTCACTATATTAAAAGCGATCATAAAGACTTATCTGGAAACAGGCGAGCCGGTGGGTTCCCGGACGATTTCCAAGTATTCGGAACTGAAACTCAGTTCTGCCACCATCCGCAATGAGATGTCAGACCTGGAAGAGATGGGCTACATTATACAGCCACATACATCAGCAGGACGTATTCCTTCTGATAAGGGATACAGGTTCTACGTTGACCAGATCATGCAGGAGAAAGAAAACGAAGTCACAGAATTTAAGGATGTGATGGTCCAGAAAGTAGATAAACTGGAACTGGTCCTTAAGAAAATGGCTCAGGCTCTTGCGGCAAATACCAATTATGCAGCGATGATCAGCGGACCAAGCTACCACAAGACAAAGCTGAAATTCATACAGCTTTCCAGAGTAGAAGCAAATAAGCTTCTGGTGGTAGTGGTTGTGGAAGGCAACATCATCAAGAACACCATGATCGATATTGGCGAAGATCTGGGAGAACAGGAACTTCTCAATCTGAACATCCTCTTAAACAGCAGCTTAAACGGACTGACCATTGAAGAGATCAATCTTGGGATTATCAGCAAGCTGAAAGAAGATGCAGGCATTCACAGTAAGGTGATCGAACTGGTACTGAATGAAGTCGCAGAAGCTATTAAAGCGGGCGGCGAGGACCTGCAGATCTATACCAGCGGAGCGACCAACATTTTCCGGTATCCGGAACTGGCTGAAGGAGAAAAGGCCAGCAAGCTGATCGGAACATTAGAACAAAAAGAAGTGCTGCAGGAATTTGTTTCCGATGTAAACGCAGACCAGCAGGGCGATGGAGGCATTCAGGTATACATTGGTGATGAAACACCGATCCAGTCCATGAAGGACTGCAGCGTGGTCACAGCCAATTATGATCTGGGCGGGGGCCTTCGGGGAACCGTAGGAATTATCGGTCCTAAGCGAATGGATTATGAAAAAGTTCTTGGAACTTTGAAAAATCTCATGAACCAGCTGGATGCAGCATTTAAAAAGGATGAAAGGTGATAGCAGTGAGCGAAGAAATGAAAAATGAAGATCTGAAGGATCCGTCCAATATGGAACAGGAAGCTTCTGAGGAGACTGCTTCTGAGAACACTGAAACAAGTGCAGAAGAGAAGACCACAGAAAAAGCACCTGAGAAAGAGGGCTTCTTTAAAAAGAAAAAAGATCCTAAGGATGAAAAAATAGAAGAACTTACCGACCGGGTAAAACGCCAGATGGCAGAATTTGATAATTTCCGCAAGAGAACGGAAAAAGAAAAATCTACCATGTACGAGATGGGTGCAAAAGACATCATCGAGCGTATGCTTCCGGTAGTTGATAATTTTGAAAGAGGCTTAGCTTCCATTCCGGAGAGCGAAAAAAATACAGCTTTTGCTGAGGGAATGGAAAAAATATATAAGCAGTTCCAGAAAGTCTTAGAAGACGCCGGTGTAAAAGCCATTGAGGCAGCCGGACAGCCATTCGATCCTAACTTCCACAATGCAGTGATGCATGTAGAAGATGAAAGCTTAGGAGAGAATATCGTAGCTGAGGAACTTCAGAAAGGCTATATGTACCGTGACAGTGTTGTAAGACACAGCATGGTTAAAGTAGCGAACTGACATTGAGTACTTAACGAGGTCTTTCACGAGTTTAGTACGAAAGTCGTTCCCGAAACTTGGCGAGGTCTTTTCGAGCCTTAGTTGAGTGGAACATTTATTATGATTTTTTCATCAAACATATATAACAGGAGGAAAAAACTATGAGTAAGATTATTGGTATCGACTTAGGTACAACTAATAGCTGCGTAGCCGTTATGGAAGGTGGAAAGCCAACCGTTATCGCTAACGCAGAGGGCGTAAGAACCACACCATCTGTTGTGGCATTTACAAAAACAGGAGAAAGACTGGTAGGTGAGCCTGCAAAACGTCAGGCAGTTACCAATGCAGACAGAACCATTGCTTCTATCAAGCGTCATATGGGTACTGACTACAAGGTAGACATTGATGGAAAGAAATACACTCCACAGGAGATCTCCGCAATGATCCTTCAGAAGCTGAAAGCAGATGCTGAAAGCTATCTGGGCGAGACTGTAAGCGAAGCAGTTATCACTGTTCCGGCTTACTTCAATGATGCACAGCGTCAGGCAACCAAGGATGCCGGTAAGATCGCTGGTCTGGATGTAAAGCGTATCATCAACGAGCCTACAGCAGCAGCATTAGCTTACGGCCTTGACAATGAGAAAAGAGCAGAAGATCATGGTATATGACCTTGGTGGTGGTACATTCGACGTATCTATCATCGAGATCGGTGATGGTGTTATTGAAGTTCTTTCTACCAACGGTGATACACACCTTGGCGGTGATGACTTCGATAATGCAATTACCAACTGGATGATCTCTGAATTCAAGAAGGCAGAAGGCGTAGACCTTTCCGGCGATAAGATGGCTCTTCAGAGATTAAAAGAAGCAGCAGAGAAAGCTAAGAAAGAATTATCTTCTGCAACAACAACAAACATCAACCTGCCATTCATCACAGCTACTGCAGAAGGTCCAAAGCATCTGGATATGAACCTGACAAGAGCTAAATTTGATGAACTGACACATGACCTGATCGAGCGTACAGCGATCCCGGTACAGAACGCATTGAAGGATGCTGGTATTACCGCAGCTGAGCTTGGTAAGGTACTGTTAGTTGGTGGTTCTACACGTATGATCTCCGCACAGGAGAAAGTAAAACAGTTAACCGGCAAAGAGCCTAGCAAGTCCCTGAACCCAGATGAGTGTGTTGCAATCGGTGCAGCTATCCAGGGTGGTAAGTTAGCAGGAGATGCTGGTGCCGGCGATATCCTTCTTCTGGATGTAACTCCGCTGTCACTGTCTATCGAGACAATGGGTGGTGTAGCAACAAGACTGATCGAGAGAAATACAACAATCCCGACAAAGAAGAGCCAGATCTTCTCAACAGCAGCAGATAATCAGACAGCTGTAGATATCAACGTTGTACAGGGCGAGCGTCAGTTTGCAAGAGATAACAAGACCTTAGGCCAGTTCCGTCTGGATGGTATCCCACCAGCAAGAAGAGGTGTTCCGCAGATCGAAGTTACATTCGATATCGATGCAAACGGTATCGTAAATGTATCTGCTAAGGATCTTGGAACAGGCAAAGAGCAGCATATTACCATTACTTCCGGATCTAACATGTCTGATTCAGATATTGATAAGGCTGTTAAAGAGGCTGCTGAGTACGAGGCTCAGGATAAGAAACGTAAAGAAGCGATCGATGCAAGAAACGAAGCTGATTCTATGGTATTCCAGACAGAGAAGGCTCTGGAAGAAGTTGGAGACAAGATCGATGCTAACGACAAGGCTGAGGTTGAGGCTGATTTAAATGCACTGAAAGAAGCTATCAACAGAGCACCGGTTGATCAGATGACTGATGCCCAGGTTGAAGATATCAAGTCAGGTAAAGAAAAACTGATGAACAGCGCCCAGAAGCTGTTTGCAAAGGTTTATGAGCAGGCACAGCAGGCTGGTGCAGGTGCAGGTCCAAACATGGGTGGTGCAAATGCAGGCAATGCAGGAAGCTCCAAACCAGATGATGATGTAGTTGACGCTGACTTCAAAGAAGTGTAAGATTATATAACAGTTCAGACATGCGCCATTTTGGACGGGAAAGTGTGTTGCAAGCTGGCATGTCTGAACTAACGGACGGGTCCGAGAGGGGAGATATCCCCTTCCGGGCCTTACCGTCTGTTTAAACAAAGGGCATTTTGGACCCGGCAGAGAAAGAAATAGCAGTGATAAGAGGTAAACAACATGGCAGAGAATAAGAGAGATTACTATGAAGTTCTGGGTGTTTCAAAAGACGCTGATGAAGATACCCTGAAAAAAGCATACAGAAAACTTGCCAAGAAATACCATCCTGATGCAAATCCTGGTGACAAGGAGGCAGAGGCAAAGTTTAAGGAAGCTTCAGAGGCTTACAGCGTACTGAGCGATCCTCAGAAACGTCAGCAGTACGACCAGTTCGGCCATGCTGCATTTGAGCAGGGCGGCGGCGCTGGTTATGGCGGCGGTTTCGGCGGCTTTGATTTTAACGGCGGAGATATGGGAGATATCTTTGGCGATATTTTCGGTGATATTTTCGGCGGCGGCCGTTCCAGATCCAGAAGCGGTCCTATGAAGGGGGCAAATGTAAGAACAGCAGTCCGCATTACCTTTGAGGAAGCTGTATTTGGCTGCGAAAAAGAGATTGAGATCAACTATAAGGAAGTATGTTCAAGCTGTAACGGAACTGGCGCAAAGCCAGGTACTTCCCCACAGACCTGTACCAAGTGTAATGGTAAAGGTAAGATCATGTATACACAGCAGTCTTTCTTTGGTCAGGTTCAGAATGTACAGACCTGTCCGGAGTGTAACGGTACAGGTAAAGTCATTAAGGAAAAATGCCCGAACTGCTATGGTACCGGATACAAGACTGTTCGCAAGAAATTTAAAGTTTCTATCCCGGCAGGTATTGACAATGGCCAGTGTATCCGTATGGCTGGCGGCGGTGAGCCGGGAACAAACGGCGGCGAGAGAGGCGACCTGTTAGTAGAGGCAGTAGTATCCCAGCATCCAATCTTCAAGCGCCAGGATACCAGCATTTATTCTACTGTACCGATCTCCTTTGCAAAGGCAGCATTAGGCGGTCCGATCCGCATCAAGACCGTAGACGGTGAAGTAGAGTATGAGGTAAAACCAGGTACCCAGACCGATACCAAGGTACGTTTAAAGGGAAAAGGCGTTCCATCCCTGCGTAACCGCAATGTGCGCGGCGATCATTATGTAACACTGGTAGTCAAGGTGCCGGAGCGTATGAATCAGGCTCAGAAGGATGCATTAAAGCGCTATGATGACCTGATGAACGGAATTGAACCAGAAGGAGAAAAGCCAAAGAAGAAAGGGCTTTTTAAATAGGAGAACCTCTGCAATATGCTGATAAAAAAGAGAAAAAATACAGTGCCGCCCTGGAAGATCTTTATTCTGACAGTGGTAGGTTTCGGACTGATGCTTGCAATCGCAGTACACAGCCGGAATGAGGCATTAAACCGGTTAAGCCAGGAATATACTATTACAGATGACGCAAAGCCAAGGCATATCAAATTTGAGTCCATGCCGGTAGGTGAAGCAGAACAGGCAGTGGGAATGTATCTGCGGTATAATGCAATGGTCCAGTTTGAGGAAAGCGGGAAAATCCTTTCTGATGATCTGGCAAAAAATGTTCCTTTGATAGTATGCAGGCTGATTTTGAAAATGGTATTTATCCACAGGACGTTCTGGTGCATGGTTTTAAGACCTTATCCGAAGAGGAATACGGGGATGAAAAATCCCAGTATGACAACCATGCCACACTTCTTGGCTATACTTCCTATAAAGTAGTCCAGGTTTCCTTAGATGAACAGTGGCCGGATGAAACAAAGGAAAATATCACAAGGCAGTATGCAGTGGGACGAAGCCGGAAAAGCTGGAAGATATTTGAGATCACAGAGAAATAAATGAATCTAAGATAGATCAAAAACGAGAAGAGGATGAGATATGCCTCTTCTCGTTTTTGTTGTCATACATATTGAAAGTGCGCAGTGAGGCGCTCACGGATCTGCAAATTATTTCCCGTGTATTACATTGCGTTCATAATTAAAGATATACTGCTGCATGACTCCCGCATAGCCCTTATAACATCCAAAAGAGTCGGTGATCATCTGGTCATAAAGTCTGGCTTTAGGCAGATCTTTGTATTTTTCAGCATCATAATAATGTTCGTTTAGGATCTTCTCAATCCAGGTATCCACAGGAAAGGCGTCAATGTGATGCAAACCGAAAAGGCAGACACAGTTGGCTACTTTCTTGCCAATGCCGTAAAAGCCGGTAAGATACTCCATGGCAGCGGTATAATCCAACTTGCTTAAATGCGCCAGGTCCAGACGTCCGGCTACAGCGTCCCGGCAGAGGCGGTAGATATATTTGGCCCGGTAGCCAAGTTTCAGGGCAAGGAGATCTTCTAAAGAAGCCTGACACAGCTGTTCAGGTGTGGGAAATGCATAAAACTGGTCAATCTTTGTCCCATACCGGCTGCAGAGGGCTTCCACCAACGCCCGGATCGCAGGGATCGTCTTTTGCTGTGAGATCACAAAAGTAATGATCATTTCCCATGTATCCTGACGAAGGATGCGGATGCCCTGTCCGGCTTTAGAGGCTGCTTTCAGATAGTGATCGTCCGGTGTGATGGATGCGATCATTTTCTCATAATCTGTATTTAAGTCAAAATAGTTCTTCCAGAAATTTTCTAAATCCGGTCCACATTCCAGAAAAAAGATGTCATTTTCCTGTCGAATAAAGCAAACATGGCCCTGGCTTATAACCTGCCAGGTATTTGTACGCCCAGGCGCCGGTATCATTCGAAAGACCTGTCCTGACCCGGCAGTCTGCTCCAGATCAAAACAGGGGATCTTATATGTAAATGTCATAAAATGCCTCCAAACAGTATTGTGTTTATAAAACAGTTGTTTTAGGAATATCATCAATGGTATCATAAATACGGAAGAAAAAACAGATACGTTTTTTGGCAGATCCGTTGCTGGTCATGCAGCGCATGAACCGCATGAACCGTAACAGGATTTTAAGAGTATATAAAAGGGTTGGTGTAAAATACGATGAAAAAAATTGCAGTTGTGGCGCTGGATCCGTTGGCCGGTGCTTCCTATACAAAAGAAGTAAGAGATCTTTTTGGTGAATATGCGGAAGTAGTGGGGTATAGCGTAAGAGATGGATCAGCTGCCGGAGTGCTTCCAAGAGCGGATCTGTTTGCTATATCTACAGATGCCTATGGTTCTGCAGAAGAAGAGGCCCGCCATGTGCCTATTGATAGTCAGATCATGTCCATTGAGGTTACTTTTTACTGGGAAACCCTAAAAAAACTGTTTGAGATACCACAAGGAACGAAAGTGTTGTTTGTGAATGTTACCAGTAATATGGCAAGAGAGGCTATTACCCAGTTAAGCTCTCTTGGAGTAAACCATCTGCAGTTCATTCCTTATTATCCCGGCGCTGTTTTAGAAGAACCGGTGGATATTGCGGTAACTCCCGGTGAATCCCGTTTTGTGCCGCCTTCTGTAAAAACAGTGATCGACTGTGATCACCGTCCCTGTTCCTATGGAATGATGGTAGAAATAGCTTTGCGTCTGGGACTGGAATATCTGCCGGAAACAGAAAGCTTTATGAATTATGCTAAGGTAGTGGCCTCCAATCACTACAGCTTTGACCTGATGTATGCTAAAAGCCGCAGGCAGGAAAGCCAGATGCATATTCTGGCGGAAAGCCTGGATGAAGGTCTGATCGGTGTAAATGAAACAGGAGAGGTTTTTGTCTGTAACAAAAAGGCCTGTCAGATCGCCCGCATTTCTGAAGAACTGGCTATGGGAAAGAAGGGGGAAGAGGTATTTCCCTATATTCCTTTTTATCAGGTGCTCCGGGAGAAAAAGGCAGTTCCTGAGAAGGTGATCCGCCTCTTTGGAACCAATGTTTCCCTGGCAGTGGTGCCGGTGGTGCGAAAAGAGGACTGTATCGGCGCCTTTGCCATGCTACAGAAGTTTAATGAGCAGGAGTCCCGCCAGAATGCCTTGCGAAGACAGCTGATGCAGAAAGGCCATTATGCCCGTTATACCTTCGATGACGTAATAGGAAATTCAGATACTATTACAGAAACCATTAATATTTTAAGGAAAATGGCAGCAACTGAAAGCCCTGTGCTTCTCATTGGAGAGACAGGTACTGGAAAAGAGCTGATGGCACATGCAGTCCATCAGGCTTCCGGGCGGGCAGCCGGTCCTTTTATTGCCATTAATGTGGCTGCCATGCCGGAAAATCTTCTGGAAAGCGAGTTGTTCGGCTATGAAGAAGGCGCCTTTACAGGAGCCAAAAAAGGCGGCCGTCCCGGTCTTTTTGAATTTGCCCACCACGGAACTTTATTTTTAGATGAAGTGGAAGGAATGAGCCTTTCCATGCAGGTAAAACTTCTGCGTGTTCTCCAGGAAGGGGAGATCATGCGCGTGGGCGGCGGCAGCATTATCCGTGTGGATGTGCGTATTGTGGCAGCTACCAATGAAGCCTTAGAGAAGAAGATACAGGAAGGCAGTTTCAGAAAAGACCTGTATTACCGTTTAAATGCACTGACAGTAGAGATACCGCCTCTCAGAAAGCGGGGAGATGATATTTTTATGCTGTTTGATTTCTTTATGCGGAAAATGGGTGGAAACTTTACTTTATCAGAAGAAGTGAAGGCTTTTCTGCGCAGGCATCCATGGCCGGGAAACATCAGAGAACTGCAGAATGCAGTGGAATATTTTAATTATCTGGCAAAACGGTGATCGAGCTTTCCGACCTGCCGCCTACCATGACCAGAGTAGTAGGAGTGGGGTTGGATGTAGTAGGACCAGGTGAAAGCAGTGGGGAAAATGAAAACGTGAAAACAGGAACCACACAGCTGAAAGAAGGTTCAACCTATTCCGGTCATATGGATACAGAGGCTAAAAAGCAGTTTGTATTAAAACAGCTGGCACTTGCCTGGAAAGCCGGAGAAACAGTGGGAAGGGAGAAAATATTAGAGGCAGCGAAAAAAGATCACATTCCTATGACCCAGAAACAGGCAAGAGATCTTTTGAAAGAGTTGGAAAAAGAAGGGCTGCTCCAGGTTGGAAGGGGCAGAGGCGGAAGTCGGATCACGGAAAAAGGGTTGAAAAAACTGGAAAAACAGAAATGATCCTTTGAATCATTTATAAAAAGGTCACAACCAATTAGGCAACCATTTAATAACTAATAAATCAACCAATATAACCAATTAACCATTTAATACCTGAAAATGACTTGTCCTTAAATTACCAAAATTTTCCAAAAAGCCAGAAAATAAGTGGAAAAACCATTGTTTTAACAAAAAACAATAAAAAATCGGGGAAAATAAAAGTTGGCATGGAACTTGCTTAATATATAAGTATCAACCGGAAACGGGAAAGAAAGGATACGAAACAGCAATGAAGTACAACTTTGATGAAGTGATCGACAGAAGCAACAACCGTTCTTCTAAATATGATGAAAGACTTAAGAAGTTCGGAACCGAAGATGTGATCCCATTATGGGTAGCTGATATGGATTTTAAGACTGCCCAGCCGATCATTGATGCATGCAAAAAGAAAGCAGAAGAGGGGATCTGGGGATATACTTCCAGACCGGCAAGCTACTTTGAAGCAGTACAGGAATGGGAAGAAAAATATTATGGCTGGAAGCCTGAAACTTCCCACATGAGCTGGTGCCTTGGTGTTGTTCAGACTATGGCAGCTCTGATGAAGATCTACACCATGCCAGGAGATAAGGTCCTGATCCAGACTCCTGTATATTCCGAATTTTATGATATTCCAGAGGCAATTGGCCGTGTAGTAGTAGAAAATCCTCTGGTAGAAGAAAACGGAAGCTGGCATGTAGATTACGAGGATTTTGAACGTAAGGTAAAAGAATGTAAAGTATTCTTACTGTGCAACCCTCACAACCCATTAGGCCTTGTATGGGATAAAGAAGATCTGGAAAAGATGGCTAAGATCTGTATGGAAAATGGCGTAATGCTGATCTCCGATGAGATCCATTCCGACCTGATCTTCCACGGAAAGAAGCACACCAGAACCGCTACCATTTCCAAAGAGATCCATGATTACGTAGTAACCTGTGTTTCCGTAACAAAGACCTTCAACCTGGCTGGTCTTCAGGCATCTACCACTATTTTCCCAAATCTGAGAATGAAGGCAGATTTTGACCGCTACTGGAGTTCCATGGATATCCACAGAAACAATGCATTCAGCTCTGTTGCCATTGAGGCTGCTTACAGAGAAGGCCGCGAGTGGTTAGACCAGTTACTTCCTTATCTGTCTGCAAACTTTGATTTTGTTAAGGAATACTGTGAAAAGAACATTCCTCAGATCAAGCCAAATATCCCGGATGCAACCTACCTTGTATGGTTAGACTGCCGTGATCTGGGAATGAGCAATGAAGAATTAAGAAAGTTTATGATCGAGAAGGCTAAGATCGGATTAAATGAAGGATATACCTTTGGAAGAAGCCTGACCGGATTTATGCGTCTGAATGTAGCATGCCCACGCAGCGTACTGGAAAAAGCTCTGGGACAGTTAAAAGATGCTGTAGATGCACTGGATAAATAAAATACAGTACAATTTAAAACAGTGCAATTTAAAACAATATAATTTACAACAATACAAAACGAGATAATTTTGGGGGAAATTATGGACAAGAAGAAAATCTGGGAAAGCTACCGCTTCCCGCTGATCCTTTTAGGAGGAATTATTTTAGGAGCGATCCTTGGAGCGATTTTAGGAGAGAAAGCAACGGTACTTGCACCAATTGGCAATGTATTCATCAACCTGCTGTTTATGGTCGTAGTACCTATGGTTTTTGTTTCTATTGTTAATGCAGTAGGAAGTATGTTAAATATGAACCGTCTTGGAAAGATCCTTGGCTCCCTGATCGGTGTATTTATTGTAACCGGACTGATCGCATCTGTTCTGGTACTGGTAGTTGTAAATGTATTCCCACCAGCTGCAAACACCACTATTGAGATGACCAGCGGTGAAATGGGAGAAATGGCAAGTGTTGGTGATATGATCGTTAGTACACTGACTGTAGATGATTTCTCCGGTCTGATGAGCAGAAAGAATATGCTTCCGATCATTGTTGCAGCTATCTTTACCGGTCTTGCAGTAGCAAAGTGCGGCGGACAGGATAGCCCATTTGGTAAAGTAATGTGCAACTTAAATGACATCATCATGAAGATCGTTGATATGATCATGAAATTTGCTCCTCTTGGTCTTGGTGCATATTTTGCAAACCTGGTAGGTGAATTTGGTCCTCAGCTGATCGGTGATTATGGCCGCTGCATGCTGATCTACTATCAATGTGTATTGTTTACGGCGTTGTATTCTTCCCGTTATATGCTTACTTTGCAGGCGGAAAGAAAGGCGTAAAAGCCATGGCAAAGAACATCTTCAACCCGGCTATTACTGCATTTGCAACACAGAGTTCATGTGCAACCATCCCTGTAAACCAGGAAGCATGTGATAAGATGGGTGTACCTCAGGATATCAGTAATATCGTTCTTCCTATGGGTGCTACCATGCATATGGATGGTTCTGTATTATCCGCTATTACAAAGATCGCTTTCCTGTACGGTGTATTCAACATGCAGTTTACAGGCGTTGGAACCTATGCAATGGCAATCGCAGTAGCAGTTTTAAGTGCATTTGTATTATCCGGAGCTCCAGGCGGCGGCCTTGTAGGTGAAATGCTTATTGTCAGCTTGTTCGGTTTCCCAGGAGAAGCATTCCCACTGATCGCAACCATCGGTTTCTTAGTAGACCCAATGGCTACCTGCTTAAATGCATCTGGTGATGCTGTTGCTTCTATGATGATCACACGTCTTGTAGAAGGCAAGGACTGGATCAACAAAAAAATCAATGGGTGATCCATTTAATGGATAAGCTGCCTGCCAGTGCAGGCAGTGGAGCGTTGGCACGGATTTATGCATACAATACAAAAATACATAAAAGACGAAGGAGAAATCACTATGAAAGTTACAGTAATCGGCAGTCATCTTTGCCCAGACACTCTTTATGCTTTACAGCAGCTTGCTGCAGCAGGGGCTGAAATTGATTTTAAAGACATTTTATCCTGCCATGCAGATCTTAAAGCATACTTAAATCTGCGTGATAACTCTGATCTGTATGCACAGATCCGCGGTACAGAACGTCTTGGAATTCCATGCTTCGTAAAAGAAGACGGAACTACTACTTTAAATCTGGCAGAGGTTTTAAAGTAATTAAAGAGATCTTTATTTAGGATCGTTCATTAGGATACGATATAAAAAAATGTAAATGATCGCGTAAGCGATGTCAGAGTGAGTAAAGGGGGATGCTGTGAAATGATAGGAACATTTTGCAGCATCCTTTTTGCAAAGTCTTTGGGATCATAGAATTGAGGAGAAAAATAAGATGCATGCATTAACAGAACTGATAAAAAGTGATATGAAACCAGCTCTTGGTGTTACAGAACCGGGAGCCATTGCTTTTGCTGTATCCACAGCAAAAGCCCATATAAAAGGCACTGTAAAAAGGGTGGGTTTAAGATTAAACAGCGGTATGTATAAAAATGCCTTTACCTGCGGTATTCCGGGAACAAGTGAGGTGGGAAATTATTACGCTGCTGCTTTAGGCGCTGTTGCTGCAGATCCAAAGAAGGGTCTGGAATGTCTGGAAGGTATTGGAAAGGCAGAGGAAGAAGCTGCAGGCGAAATGATCAAAGCGGGAATGATATCAGTTTCCATGAGCAGTATTACCAGCCGCATTTTCATTGAAGCAACTGTAACAGGTGAGACTTCAGAGGCAGTTGTTACTATTCAGGATGCCCACACTAATATTACAAAGATCACAGAAAATGGAACTGTAGTATTTGAAAAAGAAGCAAAAGCAGCACAGGAGAGTAAAGAGGCTACACCGCTGATCCATCAGTATACCCTGGCGCAGATGGTAGAGTATGTAAATACTGTTTCTGCACAGGAACTGGATTTTATCAAAGAAGCATATAAAGTAAACTACGAGCTGCTTCAGGAAGGCTTAAAGAGTCCAAAGACTACCTACGGACCATATCTGTTAAAGAAGAATGGTGGGGTTCTGGTATCAGAAGATGAAAGAAAGACTGCTTCATTATTCTGCAACGGAGCCATTGAGGCGAGAGTCATCGGTCTTTCCAAACCGGCTATGAGCATCACCGGTTCCGGTGCCCATGGTATTATTGCAACTATGCCGTTATATGCTGTATACAAGATCAATAACTATACAGATGAGCAGCTTCTTCGTGCTACTGCATTAAGCTATCTGGTATGTATGTACATTAAGGAATACTCCGGCAAGCTGTCTGCCTTCTGCGGCTGTGCTATTGCAGCAGGAACGGGAATGGCCTGTGCACTGGCATGGTTAAAAGGCGCCGGCGCAGAAACGATGGAAAAAGTCATCAACAACATGGCAAGCAGTATTACAGGTATGATCTGTGATGGCGGCAACCAGGGATGTACCATGAAAGGTATTGTGGCAGTAGATGCAGCTTTTGACTCTGTAGAACTGGCTATGGACGATGTATATATTTACAATGCCCATGGTATCAACGGTGCAACTCCGGAAGAGACCATGCACAATATGGGACTGATTGCGTCACCTGGTATGACAGGAACAGAGAAGACCATTGTGGATATTCTTGACGGAAAGAATAAGTAATATTGTGCAAAACCTTTGGAAGGAGGAATTCTATGGAGTTTTGGAAAATGAATGGTGCTGGAAATGATTTTATAGTTACGTTTTAAAACAGACTTTGAATTGCGATATAGCTCTGACTGAATCAGATCACATTCTTCTGAAAGAACATTCAATGCCCGGTAAGTCAGATAAAATACTAAAACTTCCCACACCGATGTGGTGTGTTGAACCTTGAAAATTCAATATTTCAGCCAATAAAAAAGGCATAAACCTGTTCCGTTTGGTATAATGGAATTGACTAGAAACCATCTTTACAAAGGAGATTTATGCCATGTCCAGTATACCACAAAACCATTCTGATGAAAAAGCCCTAATTGACTGCGTTCAGAGATTTTTTTCTAAACACCATGTCGGCAAGCTTCTTGCCAGATGTAATGGCATGAAAGAAAAAGGCGTTTCTCCGGTTTCTCTGTTTCGTTACAAACTCAGTAACATTTTTGTCGGAAGAAGTATGTATATGCAGCAACAGACCGGCTCTTTTAAGGAAGCATTTTCCAAGAACACGTTCTACCGTTTCCTTAATTCTGCAAAGACAAACTGGCTCCGTTTCACTTCTCTTCTTGCTGCAGATATCGTAAATCACGACATCAAAGGTCTGACGAATGACAGCAGAAAAAATGTCTTCATCATTGATGACAGTCTTTTTAACCGCACCAGCTGCAAGAAAACAGAACTGGGATCAAAAGTTTTTGACCACACGGATATGCGTTTCAAAAAAGGATTCCGAATGCTTACTTTAAGCTGGAGTGATGGAAATACATTGATTCCTGTAAACAGCTGTCTGCTGGCATCTGCAAAAACTACAAATATCATCGGTCCTGTAAAGGACTTTGATAACAGAACCCTTGCAGGAAAAGACGCAAGCTTGCTCAGACAAAAGCTCCAGAAGCAATGATGGCTTTGCTGGACACTGCCCTCAGCGTGGGACTGAATGCTGACTATGTTCTGTTTGATTCCTGGTTTTCAAACCCGGTGCAGATCACAGCCATCCATTCAAAAGGCATGGATGTGATTGCTATGATCAAGAAGAGCAGCCGGATTAAATACTCATACGGTGGTAAACAGCTGAGTATCAAAGAAATCTATTCCAAGAACAAAAAGCGCCATGGCAGATCAAAATATCTGCTGTCTGTTGATGTTATGGTAGGAAAAGAAACTCCAATTCCGGCGAAAATCGTATGCGTAAGGAACAAATCGAACCGCAAGGATTGGCTTGCTTTTATCTGTACGGATACGACTCTTTCTGAGGAAGAAATCATCCGTGTTTATGGAAAACGTTGGCAGATTGAGGTTTTCTTCAAGACCTGCAAATCCATGCTGAACCTGATTGGAGAATGCCATAGCTTATCTTATGATGCGCTGACAGCCCATGTGGCCATTGTATTTACTAGATATATGTTGCTTGCAATGGAACAGCGCCAAAACGAAGATCAGAGAACTCTTGGTGAGTTATTCTTCTTTCTCATTGATGAAATGGCAGACATTACTTTCCGCAGGTCACTTTGCATCTTGATGGATGCCTTAATGGCAAGCCTTCAGGAAATCTTAAAGCTCAGCGATAAACAACTGACTGCTTTTACTGTTGATTTTGAGGCAAGATTGCCGGAATATCTGCGTAATGCACTTCATCCAGAGGTTGCAATAGCATAAAGCACTATTTTGTTAGCTGAAATATTGAATTTTCAAGGTGCGAAGCCCTGTTTAGGTGTGGGAAGTTTTAGTAAAATACATTAGTAAGTCTGAAATAAAGAAACTCTAAATATTCCGTAAATTCTGAAGAGAAAAGGAATATTTAGAGTTTTCTTTTGGGTAACAATCATTGCGCGGCTGCAGCAACTTCTTTCATGAGCGGGAGACAGGCGTCGAAAAACATTTTATAACTTTCGCAGAAATAATTTACATAATGTCCACTTGCCATATCCAGATCACGGTTTCTCTGGCATCCACCGCGACAGATGGAAAAATATGGACAGGACAGGCAGCTCTTCTTCAGTTTTTTGGAGCGTTCAATAAAACCGATTTCCGTCCGCTTCCTGTCAATCGAATCCAACTGATTTGTATTAAAATTTCCTAGTTTATACTCATCCAGTACATAGAAGTCGCAGGGATACACACTGCCGTCTGCTTCCACGGCATTTTGTATGTTGCAGATACCGCACTGGTCGCAGGCCTCCGGGCGGTATCCCATTAGGATGCCGATGTAGTTTTCAAACTGGCGGATGTACGGCTGGCGGCCCCTTTTCCAGTCTTTATACCATAGGTGGAATAGTGTGATCAGAAACTCCCCATACTGTTTTGGTGAGAGGGCATAAGGATTTTGCCCATGAGGTTCCTCTAAGGGATCCAGACAGGCGATATACTGCTGATATCCTAAGCCGTTTCTACGGTAAAACTCATAGATTTCAGGAATGTGTGCAGCGGTATTTCCCGTTACAACGGTAAGGATATTAAAGTCTACACCATGCTTTTGCAGAAGTTTGGCAGCGCCGAAAATGCGCTCAAACACGGATCCGCACCCGGCAGCATGGCGGTAAATATCATTGGTTTCTCTGATACCGTCTAAGGAAAGCCCAACTAAAAAGTTATTTTCCTTGAAAATGCACACCATTCATCATCCAAAAGATAACCATTTGTCTGAAAAGCATTCTGCACCTTGATGTGATTGCGGTTATACTGTTTTCATAGGCAACCGCCTTCTTGAAAAATCGAGTCCCCGAAGGGTAGGTTCGCCACCCTGAAAAGCATAGGAAATAACGCCTTCCGCCCGCAGGATGGTCTTTCGTATTACATTTTTGAGTGTCTCATCCGACATGAACCCATAGGACTTCTGCAGACGTTTCTGGGCCTCATCACAATAAAAGCAATAGTCGCAGTGCATGTTGCACATGCCGGATGATGGTTTCATAAGCACGCTGATTGGTGGCATGATAAAAACTCCTAACGTTTTTCTTTTTTATATTCTTCCGGGGAGACGCCCCAGTATTTTTTAAAAGCTTTTCCGAAGTATCCGCCATTGGAATATCCCGTCTTTTCAGCAACTTCATAAATGAGCATGTCCGGGGATTTTAAAAGTTTGCCAGCTGCCTGCATCCGCACATCGGTGAGGTAGGAAGAGAAGTTGGTGCCGGTTTCTTTCTTAAAAAGATTGCTTAAATGGGATGGAGTGACATTCACGAGACCGGCAACCAGGTTTAAGTCGATATTTTCGCTATAGTGAAGTTGGACATATTCTTTTATCTTCAAAATTTCAGACCTCTCTCCGGAACGTTTATCGCGGACAAATTCTGAAAACTCCATAATAAAATCAGACAGGATTTTCTGGCAGGTCCGTAAGGTATGGGCCTGGCGGATGCGCCTTAGAATGTCATTTTCATCCGCTGTCATCTGGTAAAGGGAAAAATTCAGTTCCCTGGCCACCCGGATGAAAATGTTCAGGATCTCTTCCATATAAGAGTAACACTGAAAAGGATAGAATAGGCCGCTTTTAAGCCATAGTAAAAAGCGCTGGACCAGTTCCGAAGATTTTTCACTGTTTCCGGAGGAAAGGGCAATATAAAGTTCCTGGGCCTGTGAATCCGTAATGAATGGAAAGCCTACGGAGGTAAGCAGCGGATAAGGCAGCGGTTCACTTCGCTCATAAAAAATGCAGGCAGAAAGGGCTTCTTCGGCCTGTTTCATTCCGGCTTTAAAAGAAGTTTCATCCTTTAATAAAGGACTGATACCGAAATATACGGTCTGATTGGCGTATTGTTTCATGGCAGCTCCGATCTGGCGGCAGAGGAGAAGATCTTTCTTTGTGTTGGATATAAGAAGGTATCCTTTTTCATCAAGGGAAAACAGTTCCTGTCCTGAGTAACGTTCGCAGATCTGGTTTAACAGGTTATAGATCATGTTTTTGCGATTGGTATCCGTAATCGGAGCAGTATCTGGTTCAAAGGAAAAACGGATCAGGTGATAATCCTGAATGGAAATATCCAGTTTGATGTTATGGAGTACATTCTTCACCTGCTCGTGATCCTCAAACCCCTGATTTTGAAGGCGCTTGATAAAAAGATATTTCAGATCGTCTGTATTTAAAGAAAAGGAAGCGTTCTTTTCCGGCTGGTCAGAGATGGCCTCTTTCATTTCCTTTAAGACTTCCAGTAGTTTGGCCGGATCAATAGAAAGCTTTCGGATATAATCATGGGCACCGTACTTCATAGCTTCACGGACAAGTTCAAACTCATCAAAGCAGCTTAGGACTAGAGACTGGATGGATATTTTTTCCTGTTTCAGGCGTTTGAGTAAAGTTATTCCGTCCATTCCCGGCATTTTGATGTCGGTGATCAGAATGTCGGGTTTGAGTTTTAAGATTTTTTCGTAAGCTTCTTTGCCATCGGCCGCTTCTGCAATCACATCGAAACCATACATATTCCATGGAAGGACGGTTTTGATGCCGGCCCTTACCAATGGTTCATCATCTGCAATCAGTACCTTTATCATTGTTCTCTCTCCTTTCGGACAGAAGGCTGTCTATCTGTTTATGTTGCGGGAACCGGATCGTCACGGTTGTAAAAGAGTTGCCGTCGCTGTCATATTGTAAGCCGTAATCAGGACCATAAGCCAGCTGTATGCGTTCCTGGACATTGCTCACGCCGAGACCGGAGAAGACATACCCCTTTTTACCCTGCTTTTTGGGTTTTAGGATTTCTTTCATAGTATCTGCATCCATGCCTGTTCCATTATCCTGAACCTGCAGGATGATAATGCCGTTTTCACACCGGCCGGAAATATCAATCATGAGAAAATCCCGTGCTTCAATATTGTGGAGAATGGAATTTTCCACCAGGGGCTGTAGGATCAGTTTTAAGGTGTGCTCTTTTAAAATTCCCTCCTCTATGTGGTAGGCCACATCGAAACGGCCGGGATAGCGCACCTGCTGGATCTTGATATAACTTTTGATGTTTTCCAACTCTTCTTCAATAGGAAGCACGTCATTGACCTTATTCATGCTGATCTCAAGAAGCCGGCCAAGAGCGGTAATGGTGTTGGTGATGTGTTCTGTCCCGGACATTACGGACATCCATTTGATGGAGTTTAGGGTATTAAAGAGAAAATGGGGATTGATCTGGGCCAGAAGCATTTCAAAGCGCAGCTCACTTTCCCGTTTCTGAGTGACCTGTATTTCCTCAATCAGATGGCCAATCTCTGTAACCATGTTGTTGAAGGTTCGGGAAAGACTGCTGATCTCATCTTTGGAATCGGTAGTGGCGATTTCGGCATTCAGGTTCCCAGCCATAACCTGCTGCATCTGTTCTTTCAGCTTAAAAAGTGGACGCAGCTGCGAATAGATAGCGAAAAATGTGGCCAGAAGACATATCATTAATAGTCCCAGGGATACAACAAACGTGAATGTGCGCAGTTCATAGATATCCTGATAGAGAAATTCCGTAGAAATGGTATCCGTCAGGCGCCAGCCTGAAAGTGGAATGGAGATTTCTTCCTGGAAATATTTAACATCTTTGGGAGTATGGATCCCGCAGATGGAATAACCGGAAGTATCCCATAATTCCATGTTCCCTGCTGCAGCTCCTAACAGACGGGAAAAACTGCTGGCAGGAAGGGAGATGACCAGATAAAAGCTTTTCGGTGAAAATGGCGGGAGCTTTCTAATATAGGAAACGAAAGTTTGATTGCTTTCAAAACGGCGGTAACTCTGGTGGGCGTTCGTAAAATATACCGACGGAACTACCTGCTCCGCAAAAAAATCCTCAAAGCGGAATTTCTGCTGGGGAAGCGTGGAGTAGAGCAGTTGGTCATTGGATAAAACACTGATGTCAGCATTGGAATTTAACAGGGAATTATTTACATTCTGAATCTGCTCATTGGCATCCTGCCAGCATTTTAAATAGGAATATCCCTTTGTTGCAGATTCACGGTAAAGAACACCGTAATTATTTAAGGATATCAGATAATCAGAAGCCTGGATCATGTTTAGGCAGAGACTTTCGATGTCATTTTTTGTTTGGTTCAGATTTTCTCGTTCCAGTGACTGCGCCTTGTCTCGGATAATGGTCTCAGCCTTTTTATATGCCCATGAAAAAAGGGTCAGATAAGGGACGAGAAACAGTACGATGATAATGAGGAATAAACGGCATGATAGGTTTAATTTCATAAAAGTATGTTTTATCACGATAAATTTCCCCTATTCTTTCTGCTTTTAAGACCCCGAAGCGGCATCTAATGCTTAAAGTATACAATAGGGAACGTGAAAAAAAAAGTGCCTTTGAGAATTACGTAAAAAAATACTAATTTTCAAAAAATATTACCACAAGCGTAAAAAAATACCAATTTGCCTTTTCATTCTCCATTCAAAAATACGGAATACCTGGCCTATAATAAGGGCATCAATCAGAAATCAGAAGGAGGAAGGTATTATGAGAACAAGAAGAACAGTTGCATTGGGGTTATCAGCAGTGATGGCAGTTTCCGTACTGTCCGGCTGCGGAAGTTCCAGTTCCAGCACAACAGCAGATACAAAGGGGGAAAGCAATGCATCCGCAGAAAGCTCCACAGAGCCGGTCGTACTTCACTGGTGGGGATCCTTTGCAGAGAATATGGGTCCAGAACAGGTATGTGAAGCTTTTAATAAAATAGATCCAAATCTCCAGGTGGAGTACACAAGATATGTCAATGATGATGCCGGAAATACAAAACTGGATATGACACTGATGTCCGATGATTCCATTGATGTATTCCTGAACATGAATGACGTTCTTTTAATGAAGAGAATTGAGAACGGTTATATGTATCCGCTGGATGAACTGTTTGAAAGCGCGGGATTCAGTCTGGAAGATGATTATGATGCAAATATTGCCCAGAAGGAGATCAACGGCCATTATTACAGCCTTCCTGCAAAGCGCATCACATCCACCATTCTTTACAATCAGAAGATGTTTGATGATGCAGGAATTCCTTATCCAAGTGATGACTGGACTTATGATGAGTTCATTGACACAGCCAGAAAGCTGACAAAGGGAGAAGGAAATGATAAGGTTTATGGTTGGTTCTTCCCAGGATATGATGCTGGTCAGCGGCTCTTCGTATGATCGAGAGCAAGCTGGGACTTGACTGGATGTACGCTCCAGACGGAAAATCCGCAGCAATTGATACAGACGATGTAAAAGATCTTACTGAGAAGTACTTACAGCGTGTAGAAGAAGGAATTGAGCCAAGTTATGTAGATGTAACCACACAGAAAATGGAGCCTGCAAATATGCTCTTAACTGGCAAGGCTGCCATGGTATTTGGTGACTGGGTCGTAAGAAATGTAAAGGATACAGACAATTATCCTCACGATTTCAAGGTTGGTTTTGCAAGAATGCCAAGACTGTCTGCAGATCAGGAAAATAACTATACCACTTCTTACAGCGATGACTTAAGCATCAATTCCAAATCTCAGCATCCACAGGAAGCTATGAAGTTCATAAAATGGTATCTGGAAGAAGGTATGGATTATGTTGCGCCATATGCAAGAATCCCAGCGTGCAAGAAATATGATGCAGATAAAGTGGCTTCTCTGATCTTTGGAGAGCAGTCTGATCTGTTTGATATGGAAAGTGCTAAAAATATCTATCTGACACCAACTGACTTTTATGTACGTAAGAACATGCCAGTTGCAACAGAGATCAATACTATTCTGACTGAGGAATTTGATAAGGTATTTGCAGGTGCCCAGTCTGTAGAAGAGACCTTACAAAATGCCCAAAAGAGAGCGGATGAGAAGATCGCTCAGGAACAGTAGTGCAGGTGATGACTTATGGATAAACAAAAGCGCAAGAAACTTAAAACTGCCGCAAAGGGCTATGCTTTTATCGGCATCAACCTGATAGGTGTGCTTATATTCTGGACCGTTCCCATGCTTTTCAGCTTTATTATAAGTATCTCGAAGTGGGACTTTTCCAAAGGATTTAAAGGCATTAAGATCGTAGGATTTTCCAACTACATTGAAATATGGAGGGATGCGTGGTTTCGCGCTTCCCTCATCAATAACATTGTGTTCACGGTTAGCTATGTGGTGATTTTAATCGTACTGTCTTTCATTGTGGCTTATCTCTTAAATGAATATGTAGTCGGAAAGAAATTTGTACAGTTGGGACTGTATCTGCCATATATCGTAAATATTGTAGCGATCTCCGCGGTATGGCTGGCTCTTTTTTCTAATAATGGACCGATTTTGAATTTACTTAGAAAACTTGGAATGTCAAATCCGCCGGTCTTTATTTCAGATCTTCACTGGGCATTGCCGACGATTGTGATGATCTGTGTATGGCAGAACCTGGGCTATACCGTGATCCTGTTCCTTTCCGGTATGATCAATGTATCTAAAGATCTGTATGAAGCAGCTGCCATTGACGGAGCAAACGGGCTTGCCCGTATCTGGTATGTAACGATCCCTATGCTTTCAGGAACCACCTTTTTTATCGTCATCACATCGGTGATCAACTCTTTCAAGGTGTTTGGACTAATCAACCTGATGACCCACGGTGGACCTGGAACGGCCACAACCATGTTGGTATACAACATTTACCGTACAGCTTTCCAGTTTGGTAAACTTGAATTCGCATCTGCTCAGGGAATCGTCCTGTTAGCGATCATCTTCTTCATTACCTGGCTGCAGTTCCGCATCCAGAAGCGTAATGAAGAGTAAGGGGGCATGATGAAATGAAGAACAATAAAAGAATCGCAAAAATAATATGTAGCCTCTGTCTCTGGTCACTAGTACTGCTGTGTATTGTTCCTTTTATCTGGATGGTTTCTGCCAGTTTTAAGAGAGAGGCGGATATATTCGCAGTGCCATTCCGACTGATTCCGGATTATCTGAACCTTCAGAATTTCAAAGAAGTCTGGTTTGGTAAATACAGTTATTCATTGATGTTTTTAAACTCAGCGAAGGTAACACTGCTTTCCGTTGGGTTTGCAGTAACAACTTCCATCCTTGCGGGATATGGATTTTCCAAGATAAAGTTTCCGGGAAGGGATAAGATCTTTCTTCTTTATCTGGCGACCATGATGATTCCCCATCAGCTTTTAATGGTGCCCAAAATGTTGATGTTTAAGGAAATGGGCATTTACAATACCCATTGGGCACTGATCCTTCCGGCTGCATTTTCCATTTACGGCGTGTTTATGGTGCGCCAGTACATGCTGCAGATACCGGAGGAACTTTCTGAAGCAGCTCGCATTGACGGGGCGGGAGATATGCGCATCTGTTTCCAGATTATAGCACCCCTTTGCAAGCCGGCGCTGGTAACACTGGTCATTCTGTTCTTTACATGGAGTTGGAATGATTATGATAATGCACTTATCTTCATCAATAATAAAAATCTCTACACCATCAACCTGGGACTGGTAAACTTCATGGATGAAACTGGATTAAAATACAGCCTGATCATGGCTGCCAGCGTTATCTCCATTTTACCGATCTTTGCCATTTTCCTGGCAGCGCAGAAGTATTATATCGGCGGTCTTACAGCAGGTGGTGTGAAAGGATAAAGGAAAGGATAAAGGATTGATTATGAAAAAGAAACCAAATATCATTTTTATCATTACGGATGATCAGGGGGCATGGGCAGTAGAATCGGAGACAAACCATGACATTAAGACTCCGAATTTAACACGGTTGGCAGCGCAGGGAACCACTTTTGATGAGTTTTACTGCACATCTCCGGTGTGTTCACCGGCCAGAGCCAGCATTGTAACTGGAAAAATCCCTTCCTGCCATGGTATCCAAGACTGGCTGAAAAAAGGCAATCTGGATGCATGGAAATACCCCCATATGGCTGTGATGGACGGTTTCGACATGGAAGATAAAGCCATTGATTATTTAAAAGGCCACAAGACTTATATGGAGTATCTGGCTGAAAATGGTTACCATTGTGCGTTAAGTGGAAAATGGCACATGGGTGATAACATCAACAAGAAAAAAGGATTTGAGTACTATTTCACCGTTGGAAGAGGCGGCTGCCATTATTATGATGCAGATATTTTTGAAAACGGAGTGCTTTCCATTTCTCATGAATATATCACTGACACCATTACAAACCATGCTCTAGAGTATCTGGATAAAATGTCCGGTGAAGGCGCACCATTTTATTTAAGTGTCCATTACACAGCGCCACACAGCCCATGGGAAGAAAATGAACATCCAAAGGAATTTAGGGATCTTTACAAGGACTGCGAATTCAAGGATACGCCGGATCTGCCGATCCACCCGTGGCAGGCAAATACCTGCCCGATCGGGGATACACCGGAGAAGAGACGGGAATACTTAACCGGCTACTATGCGGCAATTTCTGCCATGGATGCGGGTGTCGGCAAGATCATGGATTGGGTAGAGGACCATGGCTTGGAGGACGATACGGTGATCATCTTTGCTTCCGATAATGGTATGAACTTAGGACAGCATGGTATCTGGGGTAAAGGAAACGGAACCTATCCACCAAATATGTATGATTCTTCTGTAAAGGTACCGTTCATCATCAAAGTACCTGGCTGCGAGGCACCAGGAAGCACTTGCTCTGCTATGGCAGGACAGTACGATATTTTCCCAACCATTCTGTCCCTGGCCGGCTGTGAATATGAATTGGAGTTGAAGCAACCTGGAAGGAGTCTGCTGGAACAGATCAATCATCCAACTGCTGAATATGAGGATCGTATCGTAGTTTTTGATGAATACAGCAAGACCCGTATGATCAAGAAGGGAAAATTAAAATATATCCACCGCTACGGTGATGGCCCCTGCGAATTTTATGATCTTTCCACGGATCCAGATGAAGAAAATAACCTTTATGGAAACCCAGTCTGGGAAGAGCAGATCCAGCGCTTAAAGTCTGAAATGGAAGAGTGGTTTGATCGTTACACAGACCCTAAGATGGATGCCAGAAAAGGCGGGGCTGTAGGCCGCGGACAGGAAAAAATGTGTTATGAGGAAAATGCATTTGATCAGTCCATAGAGTTATACTATAAAGATAAAGAAAAATGTAGAGTTTGACAAACAGCAGGCACTTTTGGAATCGAAAGTGCCTATCTGCATGTACATGTGAATTTAATGTCATGGACAATATGAAATCAAGTATGAACAAAAAAATCCTATGCGACATACCCCCACTTAGCAAACGCTTGAAGTGGGGGATTTTCGTTCGATTGTTTGATAGGGCAAAGAATAAGAGAGCTATCCACTTGTGTCCCACGGTTTTATCATTTACTAGACAATATGTTAATATGGATAGAATTACTTCCGCGAAGATCAGGAAACTTTCTTTTCTGTATCAAGTGATACTCCAGATATTCGAATATCTTCTCTGCATATATTGTCTGGTCATATTAATGTGCTCTGACTTGCCGTCCCATCAGTATCTCATAGGATCATGCGCTCGGCAATCATATCATATTCCAATTTCTAACAAATGTTTTCCGGTATTCACTGGGGGAAGTTTTGAACTTTTCCTTAAACGCACGGTTAAAGGTGCGCAAACTTTTAAATCCACTGTCAAGGCAGAGCTCCGTGATTGTATCATTGGTATATTCAAGTCTCTGACATGCATATCCCAACCGGGCATCATTCAGGTACTGGTTGAAGTTTTATGGAATGTTTTAGAAAAATCCTGGACAGAACATACTTGCTGACACCCAGATCTCTCATGCTTTCCAGCGTAATGGAATGCTTAAAATTTCCGGAGACATAAGATACCGTGCGGTAGATCAGGTCCGTGCTTCCGACAGACTTCTTCTCAACCAGCTGAAATTTTGGGATACATCTTGCCAGTATAATCTGCAGATACGCCTGGACCAATGTAATGTCGTCTTTTTGTGCGCCGAGAATGGAATTAAATGCATGATAAACATCAGGTTCTATGGAGAAAGCTTTTATTACGGGTGGCTTTGGCGCTTTGTTTTCCAAAATATCTGTAAACCGGTCAACCAGGAATGGAGAAGCATTTAAATAAATTGCCTGATTGTGCTGACATGAAAATACTTGATAGTGGTGAATGATATTTGGAAAGATAAAACCAATGTCGCCTTGATCCATATGGAAAGCGCATTATGTAGATGCTCCTGTCTTTTATTGCAATAATCTCTTCCTTTGTATTTTCGTATACTAAATGCATTTCAAAATTCTCCTAAATTAAGATAAGAAGCGTATCGCCCTGATGCAAGATTTGGCTAATAGTTACTGCGATTTGACAAGCACGCAAATTGAAATGGTTTTATAATGAACCTGCAAACAAAAAGAAAGGAGATATTTAGGATGAATAGAATTCATAATTATATCAACGAGCTTTTAATGTTTTATGCAGATTTTTTCAATCATTTATATCGTGCGTAAAAGGGACACTGTTACTGTATCGGTAATCCGAAATAACAATGCCCCATAATCAGAAAATAATCATTTTTAGCCTTTGGAAAATGGAACCAAAGTAAATTCTAGCTGGAAAGAAGTATCATCAAACTGATATTTTTCCAGAAGAGCAGGACCACAGCTGTTGGAGCCAATGCCATTTAACGCATAGTCAAGACAGAATACGATGCTGTCGGATTCCTCCAGTTCATAGTTATGCGCGGTGTCCTCCAACTTCTCCTGTGTGTAGCAGGATGCATTGAAGGAGAATGGCTTTTCTGCTGCTGCAGCAATACCAAACTGGGCTGCTGAGAACACCACATAATCACAATCAAAATGGGATCCATTTTCCTGAGGCCGGATATAATCTTCATGCAAATCGTTTATTTTGGTACGGAATAAGGCATGGTAAGCTCCTTGGTGCTTATCACGATAGCTTTCCTGTGGCCCCATACCATAAAAACTCACATTTTTCAGTCTTTTATCTAAAAACATCCGGATGCCAAACCTTGGCAGTACCGGGAATTCATCATCTTTTTCCGCATACATTACAGAACTGAGCTTTCCATCGTTGTCGATCTTCCAGTTGATTGTGATATCCAGGATTTTTTGAATGGAGTCAGCAACAACAGCAACGTGAGAAACGATAAAGATACCATGCATATTCTGAATGGTTTCTACGGTGTAGGCCCTGGTGTATGCTTTATCATAGCGTGCCTTTTTCCATTTGGACTTCAGGTACATATCATTATCCGTAGGGGCTCTCCAGATATTTAGTTCCATTGGATGGATAAGATAGTTGCGGCCGGAAAACTGCATCTGTTCAAAAAGACCGGTCCTTCTGTCCAGGGTATAAGTGAAATCTTTTGAGTTTATAGTCACTTCTGTGTCTGTTTCATGTACCCGGATCTCTTTTACCTGGTCCGTTTTTTTAAGCCAGCTTAAAGCCATCTGGTTTCTTCCGTCTTCATTTTTAAGCAGGATCTCATCAAATCCAAGAATGAAATTTTTCTTCAGGAAAGGTGTTTCCTTCTTTAAACGGTATATCAGTTTCAAATAGATTTTTCCTTCGCTGGGAATGGTTACGTTTAATTCGGTCACGCCGTCTGTATGTGGCATTACAGAGAATGGAGAAAGTTTTCCTTTTTGTACGGTGGACAGACCGTCCTTGATTACCTCAAAGCGAATATCCAGATAATCTTTTAGATCATCAAAATCCAGGTAATTATGTAAAACCAGTTTTCCAGTTTCCTGATCATAAGAGACAACCCGCACTGGTCGGTAAACATTTTTGTATTCTAAAATCCCAGTATGAGGAGTACGGTCTGGGAATACCAGGCCATCCATACAAAAATTTCCATCGTGAAGTTCTTCATCGTGGTCGCCACCATAATAATAAATGGTTTTACCGCTTTCCGTTTTTCCGTGGGCAATGGCATGATCACACCATTCCCAGACAAATCCTCCGCACATACGGTCGTCTTTCTGGATGAGCTGGAAATAATCCTCTAAATCGCCAGGGCCGTTTCCCATGGAATGACAGTATTCCACAAGAAGGAATGGTTTGCTTCCGTCTTCTTCAAGATATTCTTCGATTTCGTTCATGGCCGGATACATACGGCTGTACAGGTCCAGATTGGAATAATCGTAGGTCACGTCATAATTGCGGTATCTGGCGCTTTCGTATTGGGTGAGCCGATGGATCAAATTTTTGGTCCACCGCAGCGCTTTTTCAAAATTGCATCCATACGCACTTTCATTACCCATGGACCACATCACGATACAGAAGCGGTTCTTATCGCGCTGGACCATATGCTGAACACGGTCAAGAATTGATTCCTCCCAGATTGGATCATCCGCGATCTTTTCATTCCAGCGCTTGAAACGGTTATAATCGGTATCTTCTTTCCGGTACAGCATGTATGGGCCATGTGCTTCGATATCTGCTTCTTCAATGACCATAAAACCATATAGATCGCACATCTGATAGAAGTAAGGGGCATTTGGATAATGGCTGGAGCGTATGGAATTGAAATTGTGCTGCTTCATCAGAGACAGGTCCTTTTTGATCTGTGGCACACTAACGGTAAAACCGGTTTCTGGATCGGAATCGTGGCGGTTTACACCCCGGAATTTGATTTTTTGTCCGTTGAAGTAAATCACTTTATCACGGATTTCAATGGTCCTAAGAGCAATGTAATCGACGATGGTTTCATAGCTGCTTTGTAAGGTGAGAGTGTAAATATATGGATGCTCTGTATTCCACAGAGTAGGATTTGGAATCTTAAATTCTATGGATCCGTCATCTGAGATTGTGCCGGTAGCAACTACGGCTCTGGCCTGGTTTTCAATGGTAACAGAGACCGGGATTGAAAAATCAAAGGTCACATTCAGTTTGATCTTTGCAGTATTTTCCTTGATCTGGGTAGTGATATGATAATCCCAGATGGCCCGCTCTGGACGTTTTAAGAGGTAAACATCCCGGAAAATGCCGTTCATGCGAAATTTGTCCTGGTCTTCCAGATATGAGCCATCGCACCATTTTAAGACCAGAACTGCAATGGTATTTTCTCCCTCTTTCAGAAATTCTGTAACATCAAATTCTGCGGTTGCATGAGGAACCTGGCTGTAGCCGGTATATTTTCCATTGAGCCAGACAAAAAAGCAGCTGTCAACGCCTTCAAAATTCAGATAAATTTTTGGCGCATCGATATTTTCATGGTAAGTAAATTTTCGGACGTAGGCTCCACAGGGAATATCCTGCGGGAGATAAGGCGGATCAAATGGAAAAGGGTAGCGGATGTTGGTGTACTGGGGTGAATCATATCCGGCAATCTGCCAGACTCCGGGAACAGTAATGTCATCAAAATTTTTTGTATTAAAGCTGGTCCTGTAAAATGCTTCTTTTAGGTCATAAACACTTTTATAATACTGGAATTTCCAGACTCCATTTAATAACTGAAAGCGGTCGGAATCTTCCCGGTGTTCGATCAGCGTGTTCATTTTCTGCGATGCCGGAATATAATAGGACCTCATCGGCATTGTGTTATCATGCAGGATGCTTAAATCTTCATAATAACGCGGTATCATCATGATTAACCCCTCCTGATGTGCTGTGGGCCTTCTTCAAAAGAAGGCGGATTATATAGTTCTGCAATCGTATAAGGATATTCTACAGAATTATGCTGTGCATGTACATGAATAGAAATAGACGAAATATGCACAAAATGATATACTATTACAAAGGGGTATGCAAATGTACATGAATACTGGGTATCTGAACCAGTCCCACCAGGATTTTAAGGATAAACGGCAGCCACTCGTTGTTGGCAGCTGTGGCTGTTACCGCTTATCAACATATCGAAACTGCCAACGTATCGGCCACGAGGCCGTCTGATTATCAGATCATTTATATTGCTTCAGGAAAGGGATACTTTCATTTTGATTCTCCAGAAAATGAAACGATTGTCCCGGCCGGCAATATCGTGTTGTTTCGACCGAAGGAACTTCAAAAGTATGAATACTATGGAAAAGATAAGACTGAGGTGTACTGGATCCATTTCACTGGAAGCAATATAAAGAATCTTCTCAGAAGGTATGGATTCGCGGATAAGAAGAGAATCCTTCCTGTAGGAACATCACCAGAATATGAGCGACTTTTTAAGAGGATTATCCTGGAACTGCAAAGTGCCAGGAAGAGTACGAAGAGACGCTTGTTCATTTGCTGCAGCTTCTTTTGATCGAATTTGAACGGGAACTGACAAGAGAGCATGTCCTGAAGGATGAATATATGGATCGCGAAATGGAAGTGGCTATTTCTTATTTCAGTTCCTCATACAATCTGGAGATTAATGTTAAAGAATATGCATATTCAAAGGGAATGAGCACAAGCTGGTTCATTCGCAACTTTAAAAATATACAGGGAAACACCCATACAGTTTATTACATCAGCGCGTATCATGAATGCACAAATTTTATTAGAAACAACGGCTTATTCAGTCAATGAAATTTCGCAGATTGTAGGATACAGCAATCCATCCTATTTCAGCCGTGCATTCCGCAGTAAGAAGGGATACTCCCCACAGCAGTATCGAAACAGAATGCGGGAGATGGAATAAGCTGCAGGAACATAGAAGGAGAAATGCTGTGTTTTTTTCATTTGTAATGATCATGTTTCAGATGGTATTTGTTTGCGTATGTGCTGTGATACTTTTTCTGATTGTAAAAAATATATCTACATGGAATAAGAATAACCATTCACCCAAGCTTACCGTGTCGGCAACGGTTGTGGCCAAACGTACCCAGGTTACTCAGCAGCAACATGCAAATGCGGGGGATCCTACAGGTGCCCATGGTTTTAGCACAACCACCTCAACTTCCTACTATGTGACTTTTCAGGTGGAGAGCGGTGACCGGATGGAACTTAGGGTGAGTAGATCAGAATATGGACTGCTGGCAGAGAGAAACCAGGGAAACTTAAGTTTTCAGGGAACGAGATATTTAGGATTTGAAATTACTTCCTGATGCTGATAGTCTGACGACTATGCATCCGTAAGATAGATTGCCGGCAAATGGCTTTCTATGCCAGGATGATGAGGCCGAAGGGAAGTGAACGGCATGGTCAACGATGAAGAACTTTTAGTCGTAGCATTCGATATCCAACTCCGATATGGGTTTGAATCTGCGTGGGAGTGTTTGATGCTGATTGTGTTTTTTCTGGAGTGTGGTCATGAAAACCAGGAAGGAGGCCACATTAATTTTCAAGCAGATAACTAGGACTGTTTATTGGAGGCATCCTTTGCCATTAAGTAACTGGCATGGTGATCAAGCCAAGCTATCCCATAAACAATACCTCTAAATTAGATTGATAAAACTATATAAAATATGGCGGATAGTATAGAAAATGAATGTAATTTTACAAAATATTACACAAGAGTTGGAAAAAGTTTTATCAATTTACTGATTGAGATTTTTTCGCGAAATAAGTATGATTAATGAAAAAATATGCCAGCTGAACAGGAGAAACAGAATTGATCAGACAGAAGAAAAATAGTGGCTTTACACTGGCAGAATTATTAATAGTGGTTGCAGTTGTTGGGATTCTTGTAGCAATTTCCATTCCAGTTTTTACTTCACAACTGCATAAAGCGAAGGTTGCAACGGACGAAGCAAACCTCAGAAGTTACTACTCGGTGTTGATGGCAGATTATCAGGCAACCGGGAAATATGATTATGATCCATCCATGTCAGATTCTTCAAGCACATAGTGTTTCGCTTTTCGGTGTATCTTAAAAACAGAAAGCGGGGGAACTTTGGGACAACGAAAATGCTGCTGAAAAAGAATCAAGGGATTACGATAAAATGATATGTAAATGAAGGTTAAGGGGAAAATGCAAATTACGGATATTATCAACATTCTGGGAAATGAGTTTAGCAGCATATATTGCGTAAATCGTCAAGATCAGTACATTCAGATTTATAGGCATCAAAATGCAGATTTAGACGAATCAATGAACGAGAAGCAATCATATAAAACTGTAATACAAAAGTATATAGAGACCAATGTGTTTGAAGAAGAGCGGAAGAAAATGTTGGTTGCTACGGATTTTGATAATATATGCAGACAACTGCAACAGGTCGCACAATTCACAATACATTACAGGATAAAAAATAACAATGATATTTTGCGTTATCGGATGAAATGTGCAAGAATTGGAAATGCAGATACATTCGAAAAAATAGTGTTTGCGTTTGCAAGTGAGGATTCAGATATAAGATTAGATGAGCTAGGCATGATGAACCTGAGTAACACAGGTGAAAAAAGAAAAATCTTAATTGTAGAAAATGATGAGTTCAATTTGAAATCATTAATTTCTCTGCTTGCTGATCGATATGAAATAATTACGGCATGTGATGGGAAAATCGGTTTGAGATTACTGGAAGAGAATTACAAAGATTTGGCTCTGGTTTTGATGAATATTCAGATACCTGTATTGAGTGGATTCGATTTTTTAAGAAAAGTACAAGAGGACCCATTCCTTTCTTTAATACCGATTATTGTAATGACAGCAAGTGATGCGCCAAAAACAGAAGTAGTATGCCTAAATTTAGGTGCAGCTGATTATATAAGAAAGCCTTACCATGCTGAACTTATTAAAAAGAGACTGGAAAATGTGATTAGATTGAGAGAATCCTCAGTGTCGCTCAGAGAAATAGAGAAAGATTCGTTGACAGGTTTATATACGGAGCAGGCATTTTTCCATTATTCCAGGAGAATTATGCAATTTAGATCTGATAAAAAAATGCATGTAATAATAGGAAGAATTAAAGACTTCGAATTGATTATTAGCATTTATGGAAGAAAAAAAGCAAACGAATTACTTTGTTACATGGCTTCTATATATAACAAAAAATTTAAATATGGATTATTAGCTAAAAAAGGGAAGGCATCTTTTCTCTGCTTATTGAGTGATGATTATAAGTTGGATCATCAGAGAATGGATAATGTTATTAATGAGTTTACAGAGAATGCTCCGATTAAGGGAATAAGAATTAAATATGGCATCTACAAAAATATAGATAAGAATCTTCCAATAACTACCATATGTGATTATGCATCTATGGCGGCAGAAACAGTTATGGAAGATTATAATCATGACTATGCGTATTATACAGATGAACTGGCGCAGAAGAGAATTTATAATCAAATGATAGAAAACTGTTTTACAGACGCTTTGAAAAATAAGGAATTTATGATTTATTATCAACCAAAGATAGATGTAATTACAGAAAAAGTAATCGGTGCGGAAGCTTTAGTTAGGTGGCAAAGAACAGATGGCTCCATGATATCTCCTGAAAACTTTATACCAATATATGAAAAAAATGGACAGATTCAAAAATTAGATGCTTATATTTTTGGACAGGTATGCCGATTACAAAAAAGGATACTTGATGAATCAAAAAAATTGTTGTCCGTGTCAGTAAATCTCTCAAGGTCCAGTATTCTTTGCGAAGAAATTGTAGAGCAATACACAAAAATAGTAAGAGAAAATGATATTCCGATAACGTGTGTTCCTTTAGAAATTACAGAATCAGCATCTGTTTATGGGCAAAAGGTTGTAAAAGTCGCAGAGCGTTTATTACAATCAGGATTCAAATTGCACATAGATGACTTTGGATCCGGATATTCATCAATGGAAAGCTTAAGCAGACTGCCATTTAGTGTTCTCAAGATAGATAAGAGTCTGATTGATCATATATGTGAAACGAGGGTAGAAATTCTTGTGAATCATATAATAAAATTATCAAAAGACCTAAATATGAGGGTACTTGCTGAAGGTGTTGAAACAAAAGAACAACTAGATATATTGCGAAAAATAAAGTGTGATGAAATACAGGGCTTCTATTATGCACGACCAATGCCAGAAGTTGAGTTTGTAGAATATGTAAGAAGAAAACGGTAAACACAAAAAAACTTTAGGAAAGAGACACCGAAAAGGCGGCATAGAGAAATGAAAAGCAGGACTTTAGGTGAATTACCCTCTACTTAATTTCTGAAGAAATTTGAAGTGGGGGATTCTGAGGAGTCTTTGATTCCTGTTAGGTTTGATATTTAAGTTTCCACCGGGAATGTCAAGTTTTTGTGTAAGTTATAAGAAAAATTTATTGGGGAGGAAACCTCCCCGTTTTATACCGGAATTCTTTCGAAAGTTAATTCATTAAAGTATCCTTTAAAAGCTCTTCCAGTTCATCGTTTATTTCACGCGCTTTCTGATAAGCGGAATCAAGCATTCATATACAACATAAAAGCATAAATCTTCAGTAAATGAATTATTCCTGATCAAGTATGGACTGAATTTGTTTCATTAATTGCTCGTAGTTTGCTTGATCATCGATTCCGCCCATGAAAGGTTCGCTAATGATATTTCCGTCTTTATCTACAAGAACTGTTGTAGGGAATGCCATGATGTTTCCGGCGTATTTTCCAACTGTTGAATCGGAAGCGAAAGTCAAGTTTTGTAGGAAACTCCTTGGGACTTGAGGATGTCTTTCGCTTCTTTGATCCCATCCTGATTATCATCTAATGTGTCTGTATTGATACCTACAACTTCACCGCCCATTTTTTGAGCTTCTCATTTAATTCATTCAGTTTGGAAAGCTCTCCGACGCACGGCTTGCATCCACTGAACCAGAAGTTTACAACTGTAACTTTGTTTTTGGCGAATAGGCTTTCATCTACATCGTTACCATCCAGATCTTTCCCTTTGAAACCGTGGAACACACCAGCAGAGTCAGCTGAGCTGTAGGAACTACTGCTGGAAGAAGCAGATGTGGCAATTTCTTTTCTAGTTTTGCAATCTCTTCTTCGATACCGCGAATTGTTTCAATGTCTTTGCTCAAAGTTTCATATTCTTCTTCAGAGAAAGAATCTTTGTGTGATTCTATTGTATTTGCAAGAAAGTCTGCGTAGTCTTCATTCATGGGATCACCGTCAATGTTCTTACTCATAAGGTCAAATGCCTTGTCCCATACATTTTGTGATTTGCAAAGATCTGGTTTTCCTGTTGAAAAGGTCATTCAGCTTTTCATTCGGTTCAGCCGACATGTTTGAATCTGTTTTAGAAGGATTTTCCTGCTTTGTGTGTTCAGTTGTTGCCAAACTAGATGAAGTTCCGCAACCTGTGAATGCAAGAAGAATAAAATGGCAAGAGATGCCACAATTGCTTTTCAATTTCATTTTGTTTACTCTACTTGTTTTGTTTTTCATAATTTTTAATCTCCTTTTGAATATTATTTGATTCATTTTAGTTTATCTATTGTCAGCTGTTTCTTCTTGAAAATCCGTAATGATAGCAGATCGCATTCGTTGGACAGGCCTTCACACATGCTCCACACCGGATACATTCCGGGTGATTTGGTGTGTCTACTACATTTACATCCATTTTGCAGGAATGACTACATTTTTGACAGCTAACACATTTTTCAGAATCTACCCTAATCTTAAGAAATGATATGTTGTTAAACAGCGAGTAGGTAGCGCCAAGTGGGCAGATCCACTTACAGAATGGACGGTAAAACAGAATACTTAAGATGATTACAAATACAAGAATTGTAAACTTGAACATAAATAAGCGCCCAAGTGCCGCACGGATTCCTGGATTAACAAGTGACAGTGGAGCTGCGCCTTCAAGTACGCCTTGTGGGCAAATGTATTTGCAGAAGAAAGGATCTCCCATACCAAGTGAATTGGTTACAAATGCCGGAAGTAGTATAACAAAGATGACTAAAACTGCGTATTTCAGATACCGCATGGGTTTTAGTTTTGCAGTAGATAGTTTCTTACTTGGAATTTTATGTAACAGATCTTGAAACCATCCAAACGGACAGAGAAATCCGCAGATAAATCGTCCTAACAGAACACCTAACAGGATGAAAAATCCAGTGATGTAGTAGGTGAACTTGAATTTTGATGAACCGACTACAGCTTGGAAAAGCTCCAATCGGACAGGCACCTGTGGCAGATGGGCAAGAGTAACAGTTCAGCCCTGGTACACATATTGTTTTTAGCTTTCCCTGATAAAGTTTTCCTTTAAACAGATTCGGAATATGAAGATTGGTCAGCAGTGTTGCAGTTGCCTGAAGACATCCGCGGAAACCAACCAGATAGTTCTTGTTTGATTTTATTTTTTTATCCAATTCCGACACACTCCATACATAATTTTATTGCTTTATTGAGTACAGTTGCAGCTTCTCCACGGAAAATTCCAACAAGAAAAAAAACGAGACCAACTGCAAGTAAAAAAATTTGTATTGCTTTTTCTGATTTCATTAAGACATCACTTGTTACTGTAAGCAGTAACTGCTCCTTTCGATATTATTGTTCAAAGGCGGTTTATTGACCGTTCAATGATTACATTATATAATGTGGGATGTAAATTCCCTGTTAAGAAAATGGAGAAAAATAAATTGAGATTATTAGTTGTTGAAGATGAGAAGAAATTATGTGATATGATTGCGAAAAGTCTGCATCAGGCAGGTTATGAGGTAGACACGTGTAATGACGGAGAGGAAGCACTGGATATGATTTATGCGGAAATGTATGATCTGATCGTGCTGGATCTTAACCTTCCGGGGATGGATGGAATGGATATTCTTCGGGAGCTTCGCAAGGAAAATGAAGAGACAAAAGTATTGATCTTATCTGCGAGAAGTCAGATTGCAGATAAGGTTGAGGGATTGGATTCTGGTGCAAATGATTATATGGAAAAACCATTTCATCTGCAAGAGCTGGAAGCCCGTGTGCGAAGCCTGACAAGAAGAAAGTTTGTACAGAAAAATATCTGTCTGGAGTGTGGAAAACTTCGATTTGATACGAGAGAAAGGGTTGCATATGCAGAAAATAACCCGGTTGTATTAACGAGAAAAGAAAATGGGATTTTAGAATATCTTCTTTTGAATCAGGGAAGACCGGTCAGTCAGGAAGAGTTGATCGAGCATGTCTGGGATTCTTCTGTAGATAGTTTCAGCGGTTCTATCCGAGTGCATATGTCTTCTCTGAGAAAGAAACTGAAAGCAGGACTTGGTTATGATCCCATCGTGAATAAGATTGGTGAGGGGTATAAGATAGGAGATGGAAAAGCATGAGAAAAAATATCACTCCAGTGGGAATTAACACTTCTTACAACAGCGTTGATCACCATATTATGCGGATGCCTTACCTTTTTTTTATATAAAAACGGAGTCCATTATTTCGATACGCTTCAGACATCTATCACAGATCAGGGCACTACGCCGGAGGCAGTCTACATTGATATTCCGGATAATGAGTGGGATGACTTTGTGGCACAGTTTTCTATAGAGGTTTATAACTCCAAATCAGATTATAGAAGTAGAAGCCTTCTGATTACTGCTATTGTAGCGCTGTTTGGCGGTGCAGCGACGTATTTTATCAGTGGACGGGCATTGAAACCACTCAGAGGAATTTTCGGAGACAGTAGAAAAGGTTCAGGCGCAGAATCTGACAGAGTATACAATCGAAGAGAATAAGATTGCAGAGTTGGACCGACTTCGTACATCTTATAATAAAATGCTCATGCGGCTTTCAGTATCATTTGAGACGCAGCGCCAGTTTACGGGAAATGCAGCACATGAGTTACGTACGCCACTGGCTTTAATCCAGGCACAACTGGATCTATACCATACAACAGAACATCCAGAGAGTACAACAGCGACAGAAGAGACAATTCAGATGGTAACGGAGCAGAATGAACGTCTTGGCAAGTTGGTCAGAACGCTTTTGGATATGAGCGAATTACAGACAGTAGCGCGAAATGACAGAATTGAAATCCATAGCCTGATTGAGGAAGTGTTGACAGATTTGGAACCGTTGGCACAGGAAAAGAAGGTTGAACTGATACGGAAGTCACAGGAGGTAAGGGAAAAGGCAGATGAAGTATTATTTTTGACAGGAAGTGATATTCTGATTTATCGGATGATTTATAATCTCGTTGAAAATGCAATTAAATATAATCGGGTAGATGGAACCGTTATGGTATCAGCACTAAGGGAGAAGAACAAAGTTGTCCTGACGGTTTCGGATACAGGAAATGGAATTGATGAAGCATTCAGGGAGCAGATCTTTGAACCGTTCTTCCGGGTAGATAAGTCAAGAAGCCGTGAGCTTGGAGGTGTAGGACTTGGACTTGCGATGGTGCGAGAAGTTGTGCGGGTTCATGACGGGACGATTGAAGTTTATACAAATAAGCATTTGGGGACGACATTTGAAGTGAAAATGAGTATAGGGGCAGAAAAAACAGTATAGCCGTTGCAAACCAACGTGAATCACTATCCTCTTAATTTCTGAAGAAATTTGAAGTGATATCTTCCATGGTAAATCCAGATATGAAGGCGGAACTGAATGTATCGGTAAAGGACGGCAATTTTGAGCTGAACAATAAATACCTTGCGGATATGAATGTAAGGGAAGCTGCAAACATTGTATTTTCTATGAAACAGAGTGACACGGTATCCGAAGATGTGATCCGGAATGAGATCCGCCAGAAGATCTGGGAGCAATATGGCACTGAGTTCCCGCTGCCCATAGAAAAAGTTTCCTATACGGAAGCAGTAAAGGGCAGCGTCGGCGCACTTGCAGGAACAAATGGACAGTGTGCGTTCCAGGTAGTATTTTATCCGGCGGAAGCGGTGAAACGGCATACCGTACCCAGAGCAGTGATCTGGCAATGCCCATTACGGTGCCCCGTACATGAGCGATGAGAATGCACAAAATGTACTTACATTGGAACTTGCTGCAGACCGCTGGGTACAGAAAGACGATCACTGGTACTGGTTTAAGGCTAATGGTATTATGGTACACAGCGAGTGGTTATCTTACATGGGCCATTGGTATTACGTTACATACTCCCACCACTTAGCTCACACTTCAAGTGTTGGCTAAGTGGTGGGAGTATGTAACCCCTATCATTTTGTGCATATTCTGTCTCATAAAAGATATGGAGTTTTCCCACGCATTTTTGTATAGTAGTTACAACGTATTGAAAAGGCAGGATGACAAAGACTATTATATGAAAAGAGGATTAAAATGGAAGAGAAGACATACCTGAAATGGCATAACAAAGTGGGGTACGGAAGCGGTGATATTGCAGGAAACTTAGTTTATGCGTTCCTGTCATCTTTTGTCATGATTTACCTGACAAATACAATTGGCTTAAATTCAGGAATCGTTGGCACATTAATTGCAGTATCCAAATTATTTGATGGTATAACGGATATTTTTGGAACCATGATCGACCGGACAAAGAGCAAAATGGGTAAGGCAAGACCCTGGATGTTTTATGGTTTCTTTGGCTGTGCTATCACGCTCTACGGAGTTTTTGCGATCCCTACTAATATGGGTAAAACTGCGCAGTATGCCTGGTTCTTTATTTGCTATACCCTGTTAAACGCAGTATTCTATACGGCAAATAACATCGCATATGCAGCACTGACTTCTCTGGTAACAAAGAACAGTAAAGAACGAGTGCAGATGGGTTCTTTCCGTTTCATGTTTTCCTTTGGTACAAACCTTGTAATTCAGTCTATTACTGTAGGAGCAGTTGAGCTTCTTGGTAACGGTGCAGCAGCATGGAGAATCATTGCGCTCATTTACTGTGTGATCGGTATCATCACCAATACGCTTGCTGTATTTTCCGTAAAAGAACTTCCGGAAGAAGAATTGAAATCTAATGGTTCTATGGGGATTGAGGATGATAAGCTTTCTTTCAAGCAGACTGTAAAGCTGCTGTTTGAGAACAAGTATTTTTCCATGATTTGTGTGATCTACATTCTGCAGCAGCTTCGTGCAGCAATGGTTAATGTGGGAATTTTCTTTATGACCTATGTTCTTTTAAATAAGAATTTATTTGGTGTGTTCTCCTGGGCTAACAATATCCCTCTGATCATTGCTCTGGCGATCACACCAATGCTGGTAGCAAAGGCAAATGGAATGTACAAGCTGAACAAATACAGCTATGTATTTGCAAGCTTCTCCCGTCTGTTGGTAGTGTTTGCAGGTTATATGGGAAGTATCCCGTTGATGTTGTTATTTATCGCAATGACCTCCTTAGGTGAAGGTCCGTGGCAGGGAGATATGAGTGCTGTTATTGCACAGTGTTCCGAGTATACCTATTTAAAGAGCGGAAAACGTATTGATGGTTCCATGTTCTCATGCACTTCCATGGGTGTAAAACTTGGCGGCGGTATTGGTATTGCTCTTTCCGGATGGCTGCTTGACATCAGTGGATACATCAATATGGACAACGCGGTTCAGCCGCCAGCTGTATCAAAATGATGTATTTTATGTACCTCTGGCTGCCATTTATCTTTGATATCATCATTACGGTTATCCTTTCTTTCTTGAATGTGGAGGGTGCAAACCGCGAATTAATTGAAAATATGCAGGAATCATAAATCAATAGCCTCTAAAGTTTTCTTTAGGGGCTTATTTTAGAAAAGGAGAAGATAGAACATGAACGCAGATATGAAATGGTTGGATAATCCGGAAGTATTCCGGGTAAATCAGCTGGAAGCGCACAGTGATCATACTTATTATGAAAGCTATGAAGCACTGGAAAAGAAGGAAAACGCACTGATCCAGTCTTTAAATGGACAGTGGGAATTTGCTTTTAGTAAGAATGTTAAGAGCAGACCGGAAAACTTCTATGAAGAGGATTTTGATGCGAAAAACTTTGATAAGATTATGGTGCCGGGCCATATTGAACTGGCTGGATATGATAAGATCCGCTACATCAATACCATGTACCCATGGGAGGGAAAAGAATACCGCAGAGGCGCCTACAGTATGGAGAGCACCGGAGACGGAGCCGGAATGTTCAGCGAAGCTGAGTATAATCCGGTAGGTTCCTATATCAAACGCTTTGATCTGGATCCGGAGCTGTGTTCTAAGAGAGTCCGTATCTGCTTTGAAGGCGTGGAAGAGGCAATGTATCTGTGGCTGAACGGTCAGTTCGTAGGATATGCAGAGGATAGCTTTACTCCTTCCGAGTTTGATCTGACGCCATTCATCCGGGAAAAGGGCAATGTACTGGCGGTACAGGTGCATAAGATGAGTACGGCAGCATTCCTGGAAGATCAGGATTTCTTCCGCTTTTGGAATTTTCAGAAACGTTACACTGCGTGCGGTTCCTAAGATCCATCTGGAGGATGTGTGGTTCCGCCCGGAATTGTATAAGGATAATGCGAGCGGCAAATTATCCGTAAATCTGAGAGTATCCGCACCAGAGAACCGGAAGATCAATGCCCGGTTTGTGTTAAAGAATCAGGAAGGCAGTGTTGTGCTGGAAAAATCTGCTGCCCTGCAGGAGAAAAACGGAATCTACACTGAAGAAATTCAGACAGATGATGCGCAGGTAAAAGCCTGGGACAACCATCACCCGTATCTCTACCATGCATATGTGGAGCTGACGGATGAAAGCGGAAATCTGGCTGAAGTAGTACCGTATGACATCGGATTTAGACGGATCGATGTGATCGACAAGGTGATCCATTTAAATGGGAAACGCCTGGTCCACCGGTGTGAACCGTCACGAGTGGAGCCCTAAAACAGGCCGCTGCATCAGTATGAACGAAATGAAATCCGATATTGAATGCATATTAAGAAATAATATCAATGCCGTGCGCACCTGCCATTATCCGGATCAGATCCCGTGGTATTATATGTGCGACGCAGCAGGAATCTATATGATGGCTGAAAACAACTTAGAAAGCCACGGAACCTTCCAGAAGCTTGGTGCGATCGAACCTTCCTGCAACGTGCCGGGATCAATCCCGCAGTGGAAAGAGGCTGTGGTAGACAGAGCCAGAAGCAACTTTGAAACGTTTAAAAACCATACCGCCATTTTATTCTGGTCCCTGGGAAATGAGTCCTATGCTGGGGATGATATCGAGGCCATGAACACCTATTATAAAGAGAAACAAGACGGCCGCCTGATCCATTATGAAAGCTCCTTCTATAACAGAGCTTATGAAGACACAATTTCCGATGTGGAAAGCCGTATGTATGCAAAGCCGTATGAGATCGAAGAATATTTGGACAATGATCCAAAAAAGCCTTACCTCTTATGTGAGTTCATGCATGACATGGGAAACTCCATGGGTGGACTTGGCACCTACATGCACCTGATTGATAAATATGACATGTACCATGGTGGATTTATCTGGGACTTTATTGATCAAGCACTTTATGTAAAGGATGAAGTTACGGGGAAAGAAGTGCTCCGCTATGGTGGAGACTTTGATGACAGACCTTCCGATTATGAATTTTCAGGAGATGGAATTGTATTTGCAAACCGTGTGGAGAAGCCGGCTATGCAGGAAGTGAGGTATTATTATGGTTTATACAGATAATGGGAAATTGAGAGTGGTTTATGGTGACTATGTGCTCGGTGTACACGGAAAAGGGTTCGACTATACGTTCTCTTATGCTCAGGGCGGTCTGGAGTCTATTGTAAAAAACGGCTATGAATGGCTGTACCGTTGCCCTAAGCCGACCTTCTGGAGAGCACTGACAGATAACGACCGGGGAAGCAAATTCCATATTAAAAGCGGCAGCTGGATGGCAGCAGATACGTTTATCGACTGTCAGAATGTCGAAGTCATCATGGACGGTGAAATGCAGAAGCAGTATGCTCCGGACAATAATATCTATGAGGGCGACGTATCTGCAGATGAGATCATTGTAAAATTCACCTATAAGACCATCAGCAATCCTTCCGCGATAGTTCTGGTAAGCTATACTGTGACCGGAAACGGAAAAATCAGGGTGGATGTAGAATACCACGGAGTAAAGGGTCTCCCGGAGCTTCCTGTGTTTGGCATGAGATTCATTATGCCGACACTTGCAGACAGCTACATGTATGAGGGCTTATCCGGAGAAACCTATCCGGACCGGAAAGCAGGCGCTGTAAAAGGGGTATATCAGGTGAGTGATTTAAGCCTTACCCCATACCTTGTTCCGCAGGATTGTGGAATGCATATGGATACGGACTGGCTGGAGGTTACGAGATATACCAGTCTTGATAACAGCAGAAGGGATTATTCTTTGCAGATCTTAAAAATTGAAAAAACAGACGAGCCGTTTGCTTTTTCCTGCCTGCCATATACAGCAGAAGAGATTGAAAACGCAACACACTATGAAGAACTGCCGCCGGCAAGAAGGACTGTTCTGTGCGTTTGTGGCGCAGTAAGAGGTGTTGGTGGAATTGACAGCTGGGGAAGTGACGTGGAGGAAGCATACCGCATCAATGCAGAAAATGTTATTTCCTATTCCTTTGCCATTTGCTAAGCCTCCGCGCAACCGGAAAAATAACCATCGTGTGAAACGAAATGGAAACATCTGTGTATTGTATGGGGAATGAAAAATGAATCTGGAAGAACGTATAAAAGCAGGCATGCTGTTTTATGAATCCGGGCATGTAGATCCGGTCAATCAGGAGATAGAAGAACGCCTGAAAAATGAGCGGAAAGACTGCAAAGAATTGATGTTTGATTATAATCACTGCAGACCGGGAGATCAGGATCGGCAGCTAAAAATTTTAAAGGAACTGCTTGGTTCTTGTGGGAATCATGTGTATATCGAAGATGGGCTCCATATGTCTTACGGGAAGCATGTATATTTAGGTGATTATTTCTATGCAAATTTTAATCTGACAATCTGGATTTAGGAAAGCTGTTCATCCAGAAGCTAAATTTTACCAGGGTGATATCCGGACAGGGCTTTTATGGATTCTGTATTTGAAAAAGAAGATATCGACGGTGTCATTCACTTTGCAGCAAGTTCCCAGGTCGGGGAAAGCATGAAGGACCCGCTTAAGTATTACAGTAATAATTTATGCGGTACCGAAGTGCTTTTGGAGAGCATGGTGGCTCATGGAATTGACAAGATCGTCTTTTCGTCCACAGCGGCAACGTATGGAGAGCCTGAGAGCATTCCAATCCTGGAAACCGATCCGACTGTTCCGACCAACTGCTATGGCGAAACGAAGCTGTCCATGGAAAAAATGTTCCACTGGACCTCCATCGCACACAATTTAAGATATGTTTCCCTGCGCTACTTTAATGCCTGTGGCGCGCATCCGAATGGAAAAATTGGTGAGGCTCATAATCCTGAAACACATCTGATCCCGTTGATTCTTCAGGTACCGAACCACCAGAGAGAGTATATTTCCATTTTCGGTACGGATTATGATACAAAGATGGCACCTGCGTAAGGGATTATATCCATGTCAATGATCTCGCTCAGGCACATATTCTGGCTATGAACTATCTGCGAAACGGCGGAAAGAGCGATATCTTTAACCTTGGAAACGGAGTCGGCTTTACTGTGAAAGAGGTTGTGGAAACTGCCAGAGAAGTAACCGGACATCCGATCCCTGCAAAGGAAGAAGCACGAAGAGCAGGAGATCCATCAACTCTGATTGCTTCCAGTGGAAGAGCAAAAGGTATCCTGGGATGGAAACCGCAGTATGCAGATCTGAGAGTAATCATTGAAACAGCCTGGAAATGGCATCAGGCCCATCCACATGGGTACAAAGCTGATTAAAGGGGAAGATTGCTATGATCAATACACAGATCAATGAACTTGTGGCTTATGGCTTAAAATGTGGTCTGGTATCAAAGGATGATCAGATTTTTGTGACAAATCAGTTATTAGACCTCTTTCGTCTTTCGGAGTTTCATGAAGAAGAAATCCTGAAAAGCCGGCCATTAGCTGAAATTCTGGAAGATATGGTCTCTTATGCTCATCAGCAGGGAATTCTGGAAGAAGATACCATCGCTTGGAAAGATCTATTTGATACCAGGATCATGGGGCTGTTAACTCCTCTGCCGTCTGTTGTCAGATCCAGGTTTCAAAGCCTTTACCAGGAAGACAGAAAAAAGGCCACAGATTATTTCTATAAATTGAGCCAGGATACAAATTATATCCGTACAGACCGCATCGCAAAAGATGAAAAATGGGTAACGGATACCGAGTATGGTCCGATAGATATTACCATTAACCTGTCTAAGCCGGAAAAAGATCCGAGAGACATTGCCCGGGGCGCAGTAAAAGTACCGGATATCCAAGCTGCCTCTTATGCAAAGAGAACGAAGGGTTTGCAGGAAATCTTTCTCATCCGGCAAGGCAGAACCACCGGGTGATCCCGATCAAACTGGGCGGAGAACAGTATTTCCTACAGTATTCTCCGTATGTTTACTACAATGAACACTGCATCATTTTCAATGAAGCGCACCGGCCAATGAAGATTGACCAGGCTGTATTTAGAAAACTATTGGAATTTGTAAAGTTGTTTCCGCACTATACGGCCCTCCAACGCGGACCTTCCGATTGTCGGCGGTTCCATTTTAAGCCATGATCATTTTCAGGGTGGCGGCTATGTCTTTGCAATGGCCAAGGCACCTTATGAGAGTGAATTTGTCATTCCGGGCTATGAGGATCTGACAGCCGGTATCGTGAGATGGCCCATGTCTGTTATCCGATTAAGAGGAACCGATACAGAAAGGATTACTCTGGCAGCAGATCATATCCTTACTGCATGGCGCAGATATACCGATAAGGAAGCTTTCATTTTTAGTGAAACAGACGGAACACCGCACAATACGATTACTCCGATCGCAAGAATGCATGGAAATCTGTATGAACTGGATCTGGTACTTCGAAACAATGTCACAACGGATGAGTGCCCGTGGGGGGTATATCATCCGTCTGCAGACCTTCACCATATAAAGAAGGAAAACATCGGCCTGATCGAAGTAATGGGACTGGCTGTTTTGCCGGCGCGGCTGAAAAAGGAAATGGCGCTTCTGGAACAATATATCCTTGAAAAGCAGGATGTCCGCAGCAATCCGCAGATCGAAAAGCATGCAGACTGGGTGGATTCCTGGCTTGGATCCTATGAAATAACAGAGGATAACATCCATGCCATTCTGCAGAAAGAAATTGGAAAAGTGTTTGTCCAGGTTTTGGAATGCGCCGGTGTATATAAGAATACAAAAAAGGGAAGAATTGATTTCGGACGGTTTATCGAAACTTTGTAAAAGCCGATACGAACTGACCGGTCAGCAGGTGGTTTAAATTTTATATTTTTTACAAAACCTTCCACTTTTCAAAAAATTCAAAATTACTGTTGACAAACAATATGTTTTACGATATAATCATCTACGTTGCTTGAGAAAATAGCAACGCAGAGATGCAGAAGTGGCGGAATTGGCAGACGCGCACGGTTCAGGTCCGTGTGGTAGTAATACCTTGAGGGTTCGACTCCCTTCTTCTGCAGGAGATGAGCAGGAGGTCAGGAAACTGGCTTCCTGTTTTTGCTTTCCGGATATTTTGGAGAAGATAAACGGAAAACTATTATTTGGAATAATAAAGAAAGGTGGGGGGACAGCAGATGCTGGAACTAAAACATCTCTCCTTTGAAGTAAATGATGACAAGGGAGAAAAAGGAATCATCAAAGATATCAGCCTGAAGGTGAATGATGGCAAATTTGTGGTCATTACAGGACCAAACGGAGGTGGAAAATCCACCACAGCAAAGCTGATCATGGGGATCGAACGCCCGACCGGCGGTCAGATTTTCTTTGACGGAGAAGATATTACAGAGAAGAACATTACGGAAAGAGCAAGGATGGGCATCAGTTTTGCTTTCCAGCAGCCAGTCCGTTTTAAAGGTGTTCAGGTATTGGATCTTCTGCGTCTGGCATCAGGAAAGAAGCTGTCAGCAGCGCAGGCCTGTCAGTATTTGTCCGAGGTAGGACTTTGTGCAAAAGATTATATCAACCGTGAGATTAACGCAAGTCTTTCCGGTGGTGAATTAAAGAGAATTGAGATCGCTACTGTTATTGCAAGAAATGCAAAGCTTTCTGTTTTTGACGAACCGGAAGCGGGGATCGATCTTTGAGCTTCCAGAACCTGATCCAGGTATTTGAGCGTATGAGAAAGAATAATAATGGCTCCATTCTCATTATTTCCCATCAGGAGCGTATTTTAAATATTGCAGATGAGATCGTTGTAATCGCAGATGGCAAGATCGTAAAACAGGGAACCAGAGAAGAGATCATGCCTGAAATTATGGGAACCGCAGCAGCAGTAGGCGTTTGTTCCGGTTTTACGGGAAATGACGGAAAGGAGGATCAGGAATGATGGATCAGATCCAGGAGAGACTTCTTGCAGAAGTAGCTGACCTTCACGGAGTGCCGGAAGGTGCTTACAATATCCGTGCTAACGGGAAAATGGCTGGAAGAAGTACCACAGCCAACATTGATATTACAACTAAAACAGATAAACCGGGAATTGATATTAAGATCAAGCCGGGAACAAAGCATGAAAGTGTCCATATTCCGGTAGTGGTAAGTGCCAGCGGATTAAAAGAAATGGTTTACAATGATTTCTACATTGGCGAAGACTCTGATGTAGTGATCGTAGCAGGCTGTGGTATCCACAACTGTGGCGATCAGGACTCTGAGCATGACGGCATCCACAGATTTTTCATTGGAAAGAATGCGAAAGTTAAATACGTAGAAAAGCATTACGGTGAAGGTGACGGTACAGGAAAACGTGTTCTGAATCCGGGAACAGAAGTATATATGGAAGAAAACAGCCAGATGGAAATGGAGATGGTCCAGATCAAGGGTGTTGACTCTACCATCCGGACCAATACAGCGAAACTGGCAGCAGGTGCCAGACTGGTAGTAAGAGAGCGTCTTCTCACTCATGGGGCCCAGGTGGCTGAAAGTATCTATGAGGTAGAGTTAAATGGTGAAGGCTCCAGTGCCGATGTAGTATCCCGTTCCGTTGCTAAGGGAACCTCCAAACAGACTTTCCGTGCCAGCATTGCAGGAAATGCAAAGTGCAGCGGTCATACAGAATGTGACGCCATTATCATGGACGATGCAAAGATCCTGGCAGTTCCGGGACTGGAAGCAAACGATGTAGATGCAGCTTTGATCCATGAGGCAGCTATCGGAAAGATTGCCGGTGAGCAGCTGATCAAACTGATGACATTGGGACTGACTGAGGAAGAGGCAGAGAATCAGATCATTAATGGATTTTTGAAGTAAGACAGATCTGAAAATGTCATATTAACTATGTTTTGATGCATAAGTATTAGGGAAAGGGCGTAAGAAAGCAGGAAAATATAACAGATATGGCAATTGCAGCCAATACAGACCAGAAGAGGGAAAACCTTTTAAATCTGTCTTTAAGTGTATCAGAAGAAGAGAGGATGCGTTCTGAAAGTCTGGAAACCGGCTTTGACCGTGAAGAACGGACCTGGGAGCTGATTGTTAAGTATTTTGGTGATCTTAGTGGATTGCGGGAACGGGGCATCCAGGTACGGGAATTGTTAAGTGGTTATGGTATACTGAAGGTGCCGGAATATCTGGTGGACTTTGTTACAAACTTACCGGAAATTGAATATATAGAAAAACCTAAGAGGCTGTTCTTTGCTGTAAATCAGGCAAGAGCGGCCTCTTGTTTATTGGACGTGCAGCAAGGGATTGGTGGAGAAAATGCAAATTCAGACCCTTTAGAAAATATATTTGGTATGGACGGGGGCACTGTGACGGAAAGAGTATCAGCAGAGACTAAGCTGCCAACGGATCTGACTGGAAAAGGCGTTCTCATTGCTATTATCGATTCCGGTATTGATTACCTTCATCCGGATTTTCAAAATCCAGACGGCACCAGCCGCATCCTGTATCTATGGGATCAGGGCCGGGATATTGTATACACGAAAGAGGAGATAAATGAGGCTCTGTCAGCATACCGGGAAGGTTCTGGGGGGCGAAACAGGGCTGCGGCACTGCAGATTGTTCCTTCTGCGGATACAAGTGGCCATGGAACGGCAGTAGCTGCTATTGCAGCAGGAAATGGCAGAGGAAGCAGCGGGCTATACCGTGGTGTAGCCTGTGAAAGTGAGCTGATGGTGGTAAAACTGGGTATCCCTCTTGCAGATAATTTTCCCAGAACTACCCAGTTAATGGAAGCAGTAGATTTCGTTCTTCGCACAGCCAGACAGCTGGGACGGCCGGTGGCAGTAAATTTAAGCTTTGGAAATACATACGGTTCTCACGACGGAACCAGTCTTTTAGAAACCTTTTTAGATGATATGACAGGATATGGCAGAAATGTGATCGTAGCGGGGACCGGAAATGAGGGAGCCGGAGCAGGTCATACAGGCGGTCTGCTGGAAATGGGAAGAGAGCAGGTCATAGAGCTGTCTGTATCAGCCTTTGAAAATAGTTTTGGGGTGCAGTTGTGGAAATCCTATGCAGATATATTTTCTATTTCCCTAAGATCGCCTTCAGGTGCTATTATGGGAACTTTACAGGAAAATCTGGAGAAACAGCGTTTTAGAAGTGAAAATACAGAGATCCTGAGTTATTATGGAAAACCTTCTCCTTACAGCATGGCGCAGGAGGTATATTTTGATTTTATACCAGCAGGAGATTATATAGACAGCGGCATCTGGCAGTTTATCCTGACACCGGAAAGGATCATTACCGGTCAGTTTGATTTATGGCTTCCTTCCAAAGCTGCATTAAATAATGATACCCGCTTTTTAAAAAGTACCCCGGAAACTACACTGACTATTCCCTCTACAGCCAGAAAAATTATTTCTGCAGGCGCCTATGACTTTCGCACAAGAGCTTATGCTGACTTCTCAGGCCGTGGTTTTACCCGGCAGACCAATCAGGTAAAACCAGATCTGGTGGCTCCGGGGGTGAATATTATCACAGCCGGAAACAGGGGCGGCTACGAAGCTGTTACAGGAACATCTTTCGCAGCGCCCTTTGTTACCGGAGCGGCAGCCCTTTTGATGCAATGGGGGATCATCAACGGAAACGATCCGTTTCTATACGGTGAAAAAGTAAAAGCCTGCCTCATCCGCGGTGCCAGACATTTACCGGGATATGATATCTGGCCAAATGCGCGGGTGGGGTATGGCAGTTTATGTGTATCGGAAAGCCTTCCTTTGCGGAGTGGGGGAGAGGGCTAACGATTATCGATCTTTCCGGATACATATCGTGGTGTGTCAGCCGGTCAAAGCTACTTTTCCCATAATGTATCTTTTTCCATAGTTACAGTAGGGATCAATGGATATACCGCCGCGAGGGTGAATTTTCCCAGACTTCAATATATTTTGGGTCCATCAGGCGGATCAGGTCTTTCATAATAATATTGACACAATCTTCATGAAAGTCACCATGATTGCGGAAACTGAACAGATACAATTTCAAGGATTTACTCTCCACCATGCGTTCACCGGGAACGTATGAAATATAGATCGTGGCAAAATCAGGCTGTCCGGTTTTTGGACAAAGGCTGGTAAATTCAGGACAGTTAAACTTTACAAAATAATCATTTTCTGGGTGTTTATTGGGAAAAGTTTCCAGGACTTCCGGAGCATAGTCTGCCCTGTATACATTGGTTTGGTTTCCCAAAAGGCTGACGCCTTCCAGTTCTTTTTCGTTTCTTCCAGTCATTTTCATATCCCCCTATGCGTTGCTTATAGAATGTTTTGGGTAAAATACCTGTTCAAGTGCCTTGGACAGTGCTACGCCGCATACAGCAGGTACTGTTTGCCCGATACACAGGCTAAGTGCCAGTGCCCCATAAGGCATGTGGACCATAGGTGACAGCCATAGTGCGACACCAAGGCCCGGTACAAGCGTGATCGGGAAAAAGATCATAAAATGCGGCAGGTGGAATTTTTTGATCAGCATGACAATACCAGATGTTACAATGCCGACGATAAAACCTCCGACCATGTCAATGATGCCGAAACCTCCAAGCATATTTGCGATGAAATTAGCGAGACCAAGCGGGATAACCAGGAACGGAAAAAGATAAGAAAGGGCATATAAAGAAGTTACAATACGGATCTGATAAGCCCCGAAAGAAAAACTTTGTGTCATAAATAAAATAACAACATAAAGCGCGATCACAATGCCGGAAGTTGTAAGTTTCCGGACGTTAGTAAAAGTTTGATTTTCCATGTTTGTTCACCTCCAAAATATAATCACAACAACAATTGATCATAGTTAATATTTGTTGTCCCTAGTTTTATTTTGTGACAGGATGGTCTCGAACTGTCAATCGTATCTGGAAGTTACAGACCTGAGTAGTATAGAACAAAATGGAGATGAAAGCAAGGAGTTTTTTAATTATCTTCCGGATGAGTATGTGATGAGTATGTGATAAGCATGTGCCATATTTGATGACTGTGGAAGAACTGGCTTTTGCAGATGAAGCGTGAAGCAGGGGAAATGTATTTTAATAAAAACATGGAAAATAATGGTTTCTTAACATTTTCTTTATGATATAATGGCCGGGGAAGAAAAACAAGCGGCTGCGCAGCAGACATTTGTTTTTCCACAAGCCATTAACGAACGAGCCGCCTGCGTCAGCAGGCAGTGGAGCGCGAAAGCGCGGGGATCGTGAGTATGAAATAATAAAAAAGCAGAAACAAAGGAAAATGAAAGGACGAAGGTAAAATGAGCAACTTAAAACCCATGTTATTAACAGCCTTAAAGTCCTATGACAAATCCCAGTTTGTAAAAGACGTGACAGCAGGTATTATCGTAGCGATCATCGCGCTTCCTCTGTCTATCGCTCTGGCACTGGCATCTGGCGTAGGTCCTGAGGCAGGTATTTTTACGGCTATCGTAGCTGGTTTCGTTATCTCCGCATTAGGCGGCAGCAGCGTACAGATCGCCGGACCGACAGCAGCATTTGCTACCATTGTAGCAGGTATCGTAGCAAGAGACGGAATGGACGGTCTTGTGATCGCAACGGTTCTTGCAGGTGTATTCCTGATCTTGATGGGCATCTGCCGTTTCGGAAGCCTGATCAAATTTATTCCGTACACCATTACAACCGGTTTTACATCCGGTATCGCTGTTACCATTGTCATCGGACAGTTAAAGGACTTTTTTGGTGTGACCTATCCGGAAGGTGTCCGTCCGATCGAGACCATGGAAAAGCTGGCAGCATTTCTGGAAAATATTGGAACTGTTAATCCTGCGGCACTGATCGTAGGAGCTGTAAGTCTGGCGATCCTGATTATTTCTCCTTATATCTTTAAGAAGATCCCAGGTTCCCTGATCGCGGTTATCGTTGGTATTCTTATGGTAAAATTCCTGCCTTTAAAGGTTTCTACCATTGGAAATCTGTACACTATCAGCAATGCACTGCCATCTTTCCACCTGCCGGCAGTGAACTTTGAGATCGTGCAGGCGGCTATTCAAATGCATTTACCATTGCTATCCTGGCAGCTATTGAGTCCCTGCTTTCCTGTGTGGTTGCAGACGGCATGATCAATGGAAAACACCGTTCTGATATGGAATTAGTAGCGCAGGGCGCAGGAAACATTGCTTCTGCATTATTTGGCGGTATTCCGGCTACAGGCGCGATTGCACGTACAGCAGCAAACATTAAAACGGCGGCCGTACACCAGTTGCTGGTATGGTCCACTCTATTACCCTGGTGATCGTACTGGTTGTGCTGATGCCATATGCTGGTATGATCCCAATGCCTACCATTGCAGCGATCCTGTTTATCGTAGCTTATAATATGTGCCAGTGGCGTACCTTCTTACAGTTAGTAAAACAGCTCCAAAGAGCGATATCCTGGTTCTGGTAGTAACTTTTGTACTGACTGTATTATTTGACCTGGTCGTGGCTATTGAAATAGGTATGATCCTTGCATGTCTGCTGTTCATCAAAAGAATGAGCGAAGAGACAAAGGCAGAAAGCTGGGTATATACAGATGATGATACTGTAGCTGTTAATGAAAACCTGCGCAAGCTTCCGGCTGAGATCCGTGTTTACGAAGTAAGCGGCCCTCTGTTCTTTGGCGCTTCTGATGCCATTGAGCACATTGTAGTGGAAGAGAGCGCAAAGTGCCTGGTACTGCGTATGAGAGCCGTTCCTGCACTGGACAGCACAGCAATGAATGCCCTGACTGCACTTACAAAGACCTGCGAAAGCAAGGGCGTGACCATTGTATTCTCCCATGTAAATGAGCAGCCTATGAAGGTAATGAAAAAGGCCGGATTTGTTGCTCTTGCAGGTGAAGAGAATTTCTGCCCGAATATCACTGCTGCACTGGAAAGAGCAGAAGAGATCATTAAATAAAGCAGTACATAACAGAAAAATACATAAAAAAAGAAAAAGCCGGAAGGCTGTTGTGATCAGATGTCACAGCAGCTTTCTGGCTTTTATAATAAGTGGAATGACCATTAAGATCCATACGATAGGTTCGGCCATAATAATGCCCCAGTACTGGAAGATGCGGGCAAGGAGGAAAGCACAGATCACTTTTCCTATGAGTTCGATCATACTGGAAAATACAGGAGTAATGTGGTCGCCCATTCCCTGAAGCCCGTTTCTTAAAATGGAAATGGCAGCAGGAGCAAAATAAAAGAGAGTGTCCGTTTTTAAATACCAGGTTGCATTAGACAGGACAGCCGGATTTTTAGATCCTGTTACCAGCCATATAAGCCATGGGGCAACTGTGTAGCTTAAAAGGATCATTCCAAGGGACCAGATCCAGGTAAGGATCAGAGCCTGGCAGATACCTGTGCGGATCCGGTCTTTACGTCCTGCTCCCATATTCTGCCCGCAGTATGTTGCCATGGTAACGCCCATAACAGAGAATGGAAGCATGAAAAATTCCGTGATCTTGCGGGCGGCTGTGTGTGCAACGATAATATCCTGACCAAAGGTATTGATGGCACATTGAAGGGATAAGGTTCCGAAAAACACCAGAGACATCATGGCTGCCATGGAAAGGCCGGAGGTATATAAAGCTTTTATTTCCCGCAGTTTAAGTTTAAAATCATCTGGTTTAAATCGGAAAACAGGATATCTCTTAAACATGTAGACCAGACTTATGATGGCGGAAAGTGACTGGGACAATACGGTGGCCCAGGCAGCGCCTGCAACACCAAAACCAAACTTTAAAATGAAAAGCAGGTCCAGGGCTACATTTAGTGCTGCTGCAAACAGAAGGAATAAAAGGGGCGCAGTGGTATCGCCCACAGCCCGCAGGATAGATGCGCAGCCATTATAAAGCATAGTGGCTAAAAGTCCTAAAAGAACAGCACGTATGTAGGCGGTGGACTGGCCCATTAATGCTTCAGGTACATTAAGCAGTCGTAAAATAAAGGGAAGACTGCTTACGCAGATGAAGGTAAGAAGCACAGATGTGATGCATCCTAACAGCAGACATCCGGCGCCATATCGGGTTACGCCTTTTTTATCCCCGGCACCAAACTGGCGGGCAATGAGAAGGGCAAAACCATTGGTAAGTCCGGACAGAAATCCGATAAATAAAGTGCTGATAGAAGTAGTAGCTCCTACAGCCGCCAGAGCAGCTTCGCCTAAGGTACTGCCTACCACGCGGGTGTCAGCCAGACTGTAACACAACTGGAAAATATTTCCAAGAGCCACAGGAATGGCAAAGGAGATCATTACTTTTGAGGGAGAACCCTTTGTTAAGTCTTTCATAAAAATACGCTTTCTTCATTTTTAATTTTAACAGTTCTGATGGTACCATAAAAATGCAGGGTAATCAATGGAAGAAAATATTACTGTACATGGAGAGGTTACTTTTTGGATTAAAATCGTTATAAGATGATGTAGTGGTAACAAAAATAGTGTATAATGTGTGTAATTGATCGGAAGAGATACAACGGAGAAGGGAGATTTTGCTCATGACTTTTAAACGCACAACTTTAGAGGAAACACTGGCAGTATCACCGTTGCTTGTATTGGATGGAGCCATGTCTACACCTCTTGAAAATATGGGGATAGACTTAAATACAAAACTGTGGACTGCAAAAGTTTTAGCTGATCAGCCGGAAATGGTGAAACAGGTCCATAAAAATTATTTTAAGGCAGGGGCGGACTGCGGGATAACCTGTAGCTATCAGGCAACAGTTCCGGGACTAATGGACATTGGATATACAAAAGAACAGGCAGAAGAACTGATCGCCAAAAGTGTTGAGATCTTTTTGGAAGCGAGAGAAGAGTGGTGGCAGGAAGAAGGAGAAAAAGCAGGCCATACCTGGCCGCTGTGCCTGGCAAGTGTAGGCCCATATGGGGCATATCTGGCAGATGGCTCAGAATATCGGGGGCATTATGAAGTGTCCGAAGAGACTCTTTATGAATTTCATAAGCACAGAATGGAGCTTTTGTGGGAAGCAGGGGCAGATCTGCTTCTGCTTGAAACACAGCCTTCTTTGAGAGAGGCACTTGTAGAGGCTAAAATCGCGGAAGAAATGGGGGCAGATTACTGGATCAGTTTCTCCTGTGGGGATGATAAACACATTAATGAGGGCACAAAGATTGCAGAGTGTGCAAGAGCATTTTCCCGGGATCCCCATAAGTATCCTCATCTGAAAATGATAGGAGTTAATTGCACCAAACCGGCATATATAGTCAGTCTGATCCGGGAATTTCGGACCGCTACAGATCTGCCCATTGCGGTATACCCAAACAGCGGAGAAGAATATGACCCAGTCACAAAGACCTGGCATGGAACCAATGATAAGCGCACTTTTTATGACTATGCTTTATCTTATTTCCAGAATGGAGCTACAGCTGTTGGTGGCTGCTGCACCACAGTAGAAAGCCATATCCGGCAGGTGACCCAGGCCAGACGGGATTTTGAAAAGGCGGGGATTATTCTGAAAATGAGAAAAATGGTTAAAAAACCTCTTGCAATTTCAAAAAAATAGTATTATAGTTACAACTAACAAGTGAATAAGATCTTCAGGGCGGGGTGTGAATCCCCACCGGTGGTATAGCCCACGAGCCGCAAGGTATGATTCGGTGAAATTCCGAGGCCGACAGTACAGTCTGGATGAAAGAAGATAGAGAACAGGATAGATGATATAGTAAGATATAGCATCAGATATTTGTTGAACATCAGCTCTGAAACAGTAATTGTTTCAGGGCTTTTTGATTTTTAGGCAGTGTTTGAGTTATTTAAAAATTATCATGAATTTCCCATTTTTTACAAAACGCTCTGGAGAATACGATAGGATCCAGGGCGTTTTTTGATGCCATGCATATTGCGGGATGCATTAGAGATGTGTCAACGGATTAGGCGTTCCTGAAAGAAAACGAGGAGGCGAAAGTTTGAAAAAAACAGAGAATTACAGTGAAGACGAAAAATATATGTCCGTAGCCATTGAGCTGGCGAAGAAGGGGTACGGCTATACAGCGCCAAATCCGGTAGTTGGGGCAGTGATCGTAAAAGATGGCTGTATTATTGGTCAGGGATACCATGAAAAATATGGAGAACCTCACGCGGAGCGGAATGCGTTGGCTTCCTGCAGCCAGTCTCCAGAAGGCGCCACGATCTATGTAACGTTGGAACCCTGCTGTCATCACGGAAAGCAGCCACCATGCACAGATGCCATCATAGAAGCAGGTATCAGCCGGGTAGTGACCGGTTCCGGGGATCCCAATCCATTGGTGGGTGGAAAAGGAATCCGGATTTTAAAGGATCATGGAATACAGGTAACAGAACATGTGTTGAAGGAAGAATGCGACGGATTAAATCCGGTATTTTTCCATTACATCCAGACTGGCCGCCCTTATGTGACCATGAAATACGCCATGACTATGGATGGAAAGATCGCCGCTTATACCGGTGCTTCCAGATGGGTGACCGGGGAAGAAGCCAGGCATCATGTACATGAACAGCGAAAGAAAAATACTGGGATCATGGTGGGGATCGGTACGGTACTGGCAGATGATCCTATGCTTAACTGCCGCATAGAAGGAGGCAGAGATCCCATCCGTATTATCTGCGATACTCATTTAAAGACGCCTGTGACCTCGAAGATCGTAAAAACCGCAAAGGATATTCCTACTATCATTGCCTGCTGTGTATCAGATGAAGAACTGCAAAGGCCTTATAAAGAGGCGGGCTGCAAAATACTTTTAACAGAGAAGAAAATGGGCCATATTGATCTGCAGCATCTTATGGAGCTGTTGGGGAAAGAGAAGATAGACAGCGTTCTGTTAGAGGGCGGCGGTACTCTTAACTGGGCGGCATTAGAAGCGGGGATCGTTCAGAAAGTACAGGCATATATAGCGCCAAAGCTTTTTGGGGGAACAACGGCCAAGACTCCCGTAGAAGGAAGAGGCGTAGAAGAACCGGATCAGGCATTTCTGATCAAACATAAAAAGGTCAGAGTTCTGGGAGAGGACCTGCTGATAGAAGGAGAGGTGGAGAGAAATGTTTACGGGGATCATTGAAGAAAAGGGCACGATCAGTAAAATTATGAAAAACGCCAGTCAGGCAGTCCTTACTATAAAAGCGCAGAAGATCATGGAAGATATCCATAAAGGAGACAGCATTGCAGTAAACGGGATCTGTCTTACGGTTACAGCATTTTCTAAAAATGAATTTCAGGCAGATGTAATGCATGAAACATTAAACCGCACTGCACTTAAAATGCTAAAGCCGGGAAGCAGTGTAAATCTGGAGCGGGCTATGGCAGCAGGAGGCAGGTTTGGAGGTCACATGGTATCCGGTCACATTGACGGTACCGGAAAAATCGCAGAGATAAAAGAAGACAGTCTGGCGATCTGGTACACCATAGAAGCACCGCCACAGATCCTTCGATATATTGTAGAAAAAGGTTCGATTGCCATTGACGGAATCAGCCTTACAGTAGCAAAGGTAACGCAGACAACTTTCTCTGTTTCTACCATACCCCATACAAGGAGTGCTACTACATTAGGAGAGCGGAGACCAGGAGATCTGGTCAATCTGGAAAATGATATTGTAGGGAAATATGTGGAAAAGTTCATATGTGAGAAAAATACTCACGGAGCAATAGTGGATAAAAATGAGAAAAAAACTCACGGAATAACGAGAGAGAAACTGATGCAATACGGGTATTAATGGATATGAATTAAAAAATCCCGAAGTACGTAGAGAAAAAGAGAGGAGAAATATCATGGATCAGAGGAAGAATACAGAAAATGGATTTAATGAAAATGGATTTAATACAGTAGAGGAAGCACTGGAAGATTTAAGACAGGGAAAACTGATCCTTGTTACAGATGATCCGGACAGAGAAAACGAAGGGGACTTTATCTGTGCGGCAGAATTTGCAACCACAGAAAACATTAATTTCATGGCAGTCCACGGAAAAGGCCTGATCTGTATGCCAATGTCAGAAGCTTATGTGGAAAAATTGCAGCTTCCTCAGATGGTCACAAAGAATACAGATAACCATGAAACTGCGTTTACCGTATCCATTGACTGTGTTGATACTACAACCGGTATCTCTGCAGCAGAGCGTTCTATCACTGCCATGCGCTGCGTAGCAGAAGATGCAAAACCGGAAGATTTTAGACGTCCGGGCCATATGTTCCCTCTTCTTGCAAAGAAAAATGGTGTTTTAGAGCGTAATGGACATACAGAAGCAACGGTTGATCTGTGCCGCCTGGCTGGTTTAAAGGAATGTGGCCTCTGCTGCGAGATCATGAAAGAAGACGGAACCATGATGCGCACCCCGCAGTTAAAGGAACTGGCGAAAGAATGGAATATCAAATTTATCACTATCAAAGATCTTCAGGAGTACAGAAAAGTCCACGAACAGCTGGTGGAGCGGGTGACTATAACGAAAATGCCTACAAAATATGGCGTGTTTAAAGCTTATGGATATATAAACCGACTGAACGGAGAACATCACGTGGCATTGGTAAAAGGTGATATAGGAAACGGGGAAGATGTGCTTTGCAGAGTCCATTCAGAATGCCTTACTGGAGATGTGTTCGGTTCCCTGCGCTGCGATTGCGGTCAGCAGTTTGCTGCAGCTATGACACAGATTGAAAAAGAGGGCAGAGGCATCCTGTTGTATATGCGCCAGGAAGGCAGAGGAATCGGCCTGATCAATAAATTAAGAGCCTATGAACTGCAGGAACAGGGAATGGATACCTTAGAAGCCAATCTTGCTCTTGGTTTTAAGGGAGATGAAAGAGAATATTATATCGGCGCCCAGATATTAGAGACCTGGGAGTAAGAAGCATGCGTTTACCAATAACCCGGATAAAGTGTATCAGCTGTCTGCCTTTGGCATTAAGATCACAGAGCGGGTACCGATCCAGATGCAGGAAACAGAATATGATCATTTTTATCTGCAGACCAAGAAGATCCGTATGGGTCATATGCTGCAGTAATATTAAAATAACATACATATACGAAAGGAAACAAAATCATGCGTACATTAGAAGGAAAAGTAGTAGCAAAGAGATCAAAGTAGGAATCGTAGCAGCCAGATTTAATGAATTTATTGTATCAAAATTAGTGGCAGGTGCCAGAGACGGCCTGCTGCGCCATGATGTAAAAGATGAGGACATTGATCTTGCATGGGTTCCAGGAGCTTTTGAGATCCCGTTGATCGCATCTAAAATGGCAAAAGCGGAAAATATGATGCAGTGATCTGCCTGGGAGCTGTTATAAGAGGAGCAACCAGCCATTATGATTACGTGTGCAGTGAGGTTTCTAAAGGCATTGCCAGTGTGTCTTTAACAAGCGATATTCCGGTCATGTTTGGAGTTCTGACCACGGATAATATTGAACAGGCCATTGAGCGTGCAGGAACAAAAGCAGGAAATAAAGGCTATGACTGTGCCCTTGGTGCTATTGAAATGGTAAACCTGGTGCGTCAGCTGGAAAATTGAAAAGCAGAAAATGCAAAATATGGATCATGAATTGGCAATAACAATCGTGAACGCAAAAAGCCGCCCACCCAGGCGGCTTTTGGCGTATATTATTTCTTTTCACTTTTCTTTTCCCGTACTTTCTCATGCACCTTAAGAGGCATCATCAGATGCTCGATCATGATATTGTAAGCTTTCTGGCCATCCCCTTCTTTCAATGCGTTATAATAAGCCAGATGTTCATCCACAGTTCCCTGGATACGTCCTTCTGTGGAAAGGGCATCCTGAGAGGTTAAGTGGATCAGGTACAGCAGGCGCTGGAAGATCTGGTTGAATTCATCATTGTGGAGATAGCCTACGATCAGAAGATGGAACTGATGGTCATAATAAATGAAATCTTCCAGGGCATCAGAATTTAATGCTTCTTCCATGTTATCCAGGATCATTTTTAAACTGCGCAGCAACTCTTTTCCTTCTTTGGTATCTGTCTGTGATGCGATCACGGTGGTACAGAAGCCTTCAATAGCGCAGCGGATCTGGATACTGTCTTTCATATCCTTTTCATTTAACTGACGGATCATAAAGCCTTTGCTTGGTATAATGGTGATATAGCCGTCCTGGCTTAAACACTGGAGGGCTTCACGCATAGGGGTTCGAGAAATTCCTATTTTTGCGGACAGTTTTGTTTCGGAGTAGAGCTGTCCCGGCTCTAGTTCGCCGTTTAAAATGCCGTTTTTAATGGAATCGTAGGCCTGCATCTGCAGGAAGCTTTTTTCTTTCATTTCTTGTATCCATATCCTTTATATTTAAATCAAATTCTGTATACAATCTTAAGGCTAAAGTGTTATGTCTGTCAAGAAAAACCATTGATTTTCCTATTATTTTCCCCATTTTTTTGCCGGAGAGGGGATATTTTCAAATCAAGTCTTGTATAGAAAAGTAACTTATTGTAAACTGAAAGTATCCATTTTGTATATATATGACAAGGGTGTAAGAAAGTGCATTATCAGAAATGCACAAAAACATCGTTAAAAATTTGTTGACTTTTACTTCGTTGAAAATCTTGACAGTATACCGACATACCGGTATACTGGTATACAGATAGGCGAGAAAAAAAGCCAACAAAGAAAATAAAAACCAATTTTAAGGAGGAACCTAAAATGTGTGTTTATGAAATGGGTAACTTAAGAATTGTTGATCTTTCCAAGATCCTGGATCCAAAGACAGAGAGCAGAAGATGCCATCTGTTCCGCTTCAATACCGGCGGTGCTATCCCGGATTTCCACACCAACATGGATCTGATGAGCCATCTGGGAACCCACTGTGAGTGCCCTTATCATCATGATGATAACTGGCCATCTGTAGCTGAGCTGCCTTTAACCACTTTCTTAGGCCGTGCAGTATACGTAGACTTCAAGGAGACTGTTGCTAAGCGTGGACATATCACCGCTGCTGACTTAGACCGTGAAGCTGGAAAGGTAAGAGAAGGAGATATCGTTATCATCGACTCTTCCTACAAGCTGTATCCATTTACACCTGATACCAACACTGACAAGGATCAGCGTCTGTTAGTTGGTGCTGAGAGCGCTGAGTGGTTCAAGGCTCACAAGGTAAAAGCTGTTGGCTTTGGTGATGGTGTTTCCATCGAAAACTGCAACGAAGATGTTAAGCCTTTCCATGACATCTTAATGGCAGAGAACATTGTATTCCTGGAAGTTTTAAGAAACTTAGAGCAGCTTAAGAAGGATGTATTCTTCATGAGCTATTCCCCACTTCCAATCCTTGGACTGGATTCCAGCCCTGTTCGTGCATATGCAATTGAAGGACTGGCTGAGTTCTCCGAATAAACCCCGGACTTTTAAAAGACTGCGCCCACGCATAAGAAGAGTTTATGCAGGGCGCAATCTGCTTTAAGGCACAGTGTAAACGTTAAACGTAAGAATGGGAAAAGGAGAAAGTAAAATGCGTATTGCAGTGATCGGTGCAGGAGCAATGGGTTCTATCTATGGTGGACATCTTTCCCAGCATAATGATGTTCTTTTAGTAGATACCAATGAAAAAGTAGTAGAGCAGGTTGCAAACAACGGTCTTCTGATCGATGAAGACGGAACCACTCATACTTATCATCCAGGTGCAGTCAGCAACACGAAAGGACAGGAACCGGCAGATTTAGTGATCCTCTTTGTAAAGGCTCTGTTCTCCAGGGCAGCATTAGAGGGTAACCGTGGTCTGATCGGACCAAACACCCGCCTGATGACTTTACAGAACGGTGCGGGACACGAAGATCTGTTAAAGGAATTCGTTGATGAAGACCATATCGTTATCGGTACAACCGAAGATAATGGTGCTGTTCTTGGAATGGGACATGTTCGCCGCGGCGGAACCGGTGTTACCAATGTTGGTATGCTGGTAGAAGACAAGGAAGGTTTCCTTCCTCAGTTAAAAGAAGCATTTGACCAGTGTGGTTTTAATGTAAAGATCCATGAAAACATCCAGACTCTGATCTGGGACAAGCTGTTTACCAATGTTTCCTTAAGTGCCCTTACAGGTGTTCTCCAGGTAGACATGGGCTACATTGCAGCTAACGAGTATGCGTGGGATCTGTGCTGCCAGCTGATCCATGAGACAGTAAAGACAGCAGCAGCAGCCGGACTGAATTTCGATGAAGAAAAAGTTCGTGAAAAAGTTAAAAATACTTCCATCAACAATCCAAACGGCTGTACTTCTATCCGTGCAGACCTGCGTGATGGCAGAAGAACAGAAGTTGATACCATCAGCGGCGCTGTAGTACGTGCAGCACACAAGTATGGTGTGGAAGTTCCGGGCCATGAGTGTATTGTACGTCTTGTACATGCAATGGAAGGCAGAAACAAATAAAAGCTTTTATTTATAAAGGCTTTAAATAAAATAAAGGGAGAGAAAAAATGATCTTTTCATCTATCAAGAATGGTGATTCTTTTGAAAAGTACCCTGCAGCGATCCAGACTGCATTAGAGTACTTAAAGAGCCACGATTTCGCAGCTATGGAACCTGGTGTATATGAGATCCAGGGAAAAGACATCTATGCTCAGGTATTTGATGCCATGACAGAAGATGTTGCTGACAGACGTCCGGAGTCTCATGAGAAATATCTGGATGTACAGTTCTTAGTATCCGGAAGAGAGCGTCTTGGATTTACCAAGAACACCGGAAACTACAAAGTAGCAGAGCACATTAAGGAAAGAGACCTGATCTTCTATGAGTCTGTAGAAGATGAAGGATACATTGAGTCCCGTCCGGGATGTTTCTGTGTATTCTTCCCATCGGATATCCATCGTCCACAGGTTATCTCCGACGAAGCTATGAACCTGCGCAAGGTTGTAGTTAAGGTAAGCGTAGCACTGCTGTAATTATATTACGGGGGCAGTGTCGCTGCGTACAGGATAATTGTGTATATAAAAATTTTATAGATCAGTAAACTTAGCAGCTCAGCATATAATACTGGCCTGAAAGACGATTTTCGGGCCAATATGCTGAACTGCTATAGTATTGGAAAAATCCGTAAAAAAAGTGTTAAAAATGCGTTAACGCAAGTTAACAGCAAGAAAATCTTTGAAAAATCAATTTGTAAAACCAGTAGGAGGATTTCGGTATGTTTAAAAATTGGCAATGGCTGTGGGGGTTATTTGCCTTATGGGTATGCTTACAGCCTGTGGACGTACTTCCGAACAGAAGGTGACAGAGATTCGCGTAGCTTTCAACCAGAACGAGAACCATCCGCAGTATCGTGCCATGAAAGCATTTGGGGAAAAATTTGAGAAGGAAACAAACGGACGTTATCATGTAACCATTTATCCTAACGGGGTATTAGGAGAGCAGGGAGCAATGGCTGAATTTATCCGTACAGGAGCGCTGCAGATGGCAATTGTGCCATGTTCCGTTCCGGAAGGATATGACGCTGACTTTGCGATCGTAGGTGCACCTTATCTGTATGATAATATCGATCATCTTGAAAAAGCAACATTAAACGGGGTATTTGATGATCTGTTTGCATCTACTGAAAAATACAAATTCCGTGTACTGACTGTTTATACAGCAGGCGAGAGAAATGTATATGCAAAGAAACCGATCAATTCTGCAGACGATCTTAAAGGTATGATCATTCGTGTAAATGACAGCCCGACCTATGTAGAAATGGCAAAACTGATGGGCGGTAACGGAAGCGTTATGGCACAGTCTGAGGTTTACACAGCACTGCAGCAGGGCGTTATTGATGCAGCTGAGAACAGTGAGCTGGTTTACCGTGACTTCAAGCATTATGAGGTAGCTCCTTACTATGCTTACACCCGTCACATTGTACATCCTGACGTAGTACTTGCAAGTACCGCATTCTTAAATTCCTTAAGTGATGAAGACAGAGAGATCTTCGACAGACTGATCAAGGAATCCACTGAAGAAGAATTTGAAACATTTAAACAGGATATTGAAGTAGCAAAGAAAGATGCCGAAGAAGCCGGAACCCAGTTCTGCTATCCGGATACCAACGAACTGCGTGAGCGCTGCATGCCTCTGTTAAATAAGATCGCAAACCAGTCTGACATGACAAAGCAGATCTATGACGCAGTAGTAGCTTTAAGAGAGGAGGACAATAAATAATGAAAACATTAAAACATGGATTAGACCGCTTTTTAGCTTTCGTCTGTATCGTTGATTTTATCGTTATGGTCCTTCTTACCGTATACCAGGTAGTAGTCCGCTATGTGTTCAAAAGCCCAAGCAGTGTCAGCGAAGTTCTGACCCGTTACTGCTTTGTATGGCTGATCCTTCTGTCCGCAACCTATGTGTTTGGACAGCGTGATCATATCTGCATTACTTATTTAAAGGATAAACTGAATGGCAGCACCAAGAGACTGTTAGATGCTGCGATCGAAGTAGTTATTATTCTCTTCTCTGCGCTGATCCTGGTTTATGGTGGTTCCGTTATCACAACCATGAACATGCTGCAGTATGACTCTATCCTTAAGATCCCTACAGGAACCATTTACAGTATCATTCCTGTATGTGGCGTACTGATCATTTTCTACAGCATCTATAATCTCACTGTAGAACTGAACAAGAAAGAAGGAGGAGAGTAAGTTATGTCTATCGCAGTTCAGGTTGCCCTGGTAATGGTCGTTCTTCTGGTTTTATTACTGGCAGCAGGTGTGCCCATCGGTGTGGGAATCGGACTTTCTTCCGCAGTTTCCATGATCTGCATGCTGCCATCCAATGTAGCGTTTGCAACATCCGCACAGAGAATTTTCGCAGGTTCCAACTCATTCTCACTGATCGCGATCCCGTTTTTCATTCTTGCAGGAAACATTATGAATAACGGTGGTATCGCATTAAGACTTGTAAACTGTGCAAAGGTCATCGGCGGCCGTATGCCTGGTGCATTAGCACAGTCCAATGTAATCGCAAACATGCTTTTCGGTGCGATCAGTGGTTCCGGTGCAGCAGCTGCTGCAGCCATCGGAAGCACCATGGGACCGCTGGAAGAGGCCGAAGGCTATGATAAGAACTATTCCGCAGCAGTAAACGTTGCATCAGCACCTGTTGGTATGCTGATCCCCCCAAGCAACACTATGATCGTTTATTCTACGGTTGCAGGAAGTGTATCTATTTCCGCACTGTTTATGGCTGGTTATGTTCCTGGTCTCATCTGGGGCTTAGGCGTTATCATCCTGGCAACCATCACAGCAAAGAAATTAGGCTACAGAGGCGAAGCAAAGCTGACAGCCAGCATTGTATTAAAGACTTTCTGGCAGGCGATCCCAAGCCTTTTAATGATCGTTATTGTAATCGGCGGTATTCTTTGCGGTGTATTTACCGCAACCGAAGGTTCCGCAGTAGCAGTTGTTTATGCAACCGTTCTTTCCTTAATTTATGGTTCTATTAAAATTAAGGATATTCCAAGGATCGTACTGGAGTCCGCAAAGATCACAGGTACCATTACTTTCATGATCGGACTTTCTTCTATCATGTCCTGGGCAATGGCATTTACCGGAATTCCGGATATGGTAGCTGCAGCTGTTCTTGGTATTACAAGCAATAAGATCATCATCTTCCTGTTAATTAATATCATCCTGCTGTTTGTAGGTACTTTCATGGACCCGACACCAGCAATCCTGATCTTCACTCCAATCTTCCTGCCGATCTGCACAAGCCTTGGAATGAATGCAGTTCAGTTTGGTATCGTACTTTGCTACAACCTGTCCGTAGGTACCATTACACCTCCTGTAGGAACCATCCTGTTTACAGGCTGTAAGGTAGGCGGCGTTACTATTGAAAGTGTCATCAGCCACCTGCTGCCATACTTTGTAATGATCATCATCGGTCTGCTGCTTGTGACCTATGTTCCTGTACTTTCACTGGGACTCCCGTCACTGTTAGGCTTACTGTAGGAAATTGTGCGTAAGCAAAATAGCATAAAGAATAATGAAACAGGCGTCATCGGAATTTTACTGGCGTCTGTTTTAAATGATGCTATACTATAAAAATAGTACGATAAATTAATTAGTTGTCATAAAATTATAATGACCAGCATACACATATACATAGCGAAAATGAAAAAGGACTGCAAAGTGCCTTTTCGCCACAAAAGCGGGGTGACTTATTGAACATCAGACAATCTCAGGAAGAACTGGAACTTGTAACTTTAAGCCCGTATGCCTCTTTTTCTGCAAAAACAAAGGGCAGAGACAGGCAGGAACCTCTCTGTGATATCCGGCCGGAATACCAGCGGGACAGGGACCGTATTCTGCATTGTAAGGCATTTCGCCGTATGAAACATAAGACCCAGGTATTTCTTGCGCCTGAGGGAGATCATTACCGCACAAGACTTACCCATACTTTGGAAGTGTCACAGATTGCAAGGACCATTGCGAAAGCCCTGCGGTTAAATGAAAGTCTCACCGAAGCTATTGCATTAGGGCATGATCTGGGGCATACGCCCTTTGGACATTCCGGGGAAGCTATTTTAAATGTGATCTGCGAGGATGGTTTTACCCACTATGAACAAAGCGTCCGAGTAGTTGAAAAGCTGGAAAAAAATGGAAAAGGTTTAAATCTTACCTGGGAAGTGCGGGATGGGATACGAAATCACCGTACAGCCGGTCATCCTTCTACCTTAGAAGGCGGCGTGGTCCGTCTCTCTGATAAGATCGCCTACATCAACCACGATATAGATGATGCCATCCGGGCGAAGATGTTTGAGGAGAAAGACCTTCCTGTCTGCTATACAGATGTGTTAGGCCACAGCGTCCGGGAGCGTTTAAATATCATGATCCACGATATTATCTTAAACAGTCTGGATAAGCCGGGGATCTTTATGTCAGAAGGCATGGAAGAGGCCATGATGGGTCTTCGTCAGTGGATGTTTGACCATGTATATAAAAATGAGATCCCAAAAGCAGAAGAGGGAAGAGCCCAGCAGATGCTTTCCCAGCTTTATTTCTACTATATGGATCATGTAGATGAGCTGCCACAGGAGTATTTAAACTTTTTAGATGCGGGAGAAAAAGTCTCGCGGGTGGTTTGCGATTACATAGCAGGCATGAGTGATATCTATGCCATTGACCAGTTTGAAAAATTATTTGTTCCAAAACGCTGGAACGTATATTAAAACAGGGGCAATGTTTTTGTGCCCGATATTACTTTAACAGAAGGGAGAAAAAGCATGTACTATCCGGATGAAGTCATAGAGGAAGTAAGAATGAAGAATGACATCGTAGATGTGATTTCAGGATATGTAAAGCTGCAGAAAAAAGGAGCCAATTATTTTGGCCTTTGTCCTTTCCATAATGAAAAATCACCTTCTTTTTCCGTTTCTCCGGGAAAACAGATGTATTACTGCTTTGGCTGCGGAGCTGGAGGAAATGTTCTTACCTTTGTAATGGAATATGAAAACTATACCTTTCAGGAAGCCCTTCAGTCCCTAGCAGACCGGGCGGGAGTTACTCTTCCAAAGATGGAATACAGCAAAGAAGCCAGGGAGCAGGCGGAGTTTCGTGCCAGACTGCTGGAGGTAAATAAGCTGGCAGCCAATTATTTCTACTACCAGATGAAGCAGCCACAGGGAAAAATCGCATATGAATATTTCCATGACAAGCGAAAGCTTACAGATGAGACCATGCTCCGGTTTGGCCTTGGCTATTCTAATAAGACCAGTGATGATCTGTACCGTTTCCTGAAAGAAAAAGGCTATGATGATGCATTTTTAAGCCAGACAGGCCTTGTGACCATTGAAGAGAGAGGCGGAAGAGATAAATTCTGGAACCGTGTTATGTTCCCAATCATGGATGTGAACAACCGTGTCATCGGTTTTGGCGGCCGTGTCATGGGAGATGGGGAGCCGAAATATTTAAACTCACCGGAGACAAAATTATTTGATAAAAGCCGGAATCTGTATGGTTTAAACTATGCAAGGACCACCAGGGAAAAATACATGCTGGTATGTGAAGGCTACCTGGATGTGATCTCTATGCATCAGGCGGGCTTTACCAACGCAGTGGCATCTTTGGGAACAGCCTTTACCAGCCAGCATGCAGGTGTTTTAAAGCGGTATACGGACCAGGTGATCTTAACCTACGACAGTGACGGTGCCGGTATCAAGGCTGCGCTGCGTGCCATTCCTATATTAAGGGATGCAGGTATTTCTGCCAGAGTTTTAAATATGAAGCCATACAAGGACCCGGATGAATTTATTAAAAATATGGGGGCTGATGCCTTTAAGGAGCGGATCGCCCAGGCAAAGAACAGCTTTCTATTTGAAATAGATGTATTAAAACGGAACTATCAGTTGGAAGATCCGGAGCAGAAGACGAAATTTTATCAGGAAACAGCAAAGAAGCTTTTACAGTTTGGAGAACCGCTGGAGCGGGATAATTACATCCAGGCAGTATCCAGGGAGCAGATGATCAAAGAAGAGGAGCTTCGCCAGCTGGTAAACCGTCTGGGAATGCAGATGGGCTTAAAAGCCGGTGACAGCTACAGGGAAGATGCTTCCGGAAGAAATGTTATTTCCAGGGAAAATGGAAGCGGTCCAGGTAATGATATGGGCCCCGGAATATGGCGGCAATCCTTATGAGGGACAGGCAGCGCAGAACCAGGCGGCCATAAAGAAAACAGGAAGAAAGCAGGAGCGGGAAGACGGCATACGAAGATCCCAGAGACTGCTGCTTACCTGGCTGATCGAAAATCCGGCGTTATTTGACAAGATAAAAGGCATTATAACAGCCGATGATTTTGTGGAAGACCTGTACCATCAGGTGGCAGTCATGGTATTTGAAGGCCATGAAGCAGGAAATGTAAATCCGGCAGGTATTTTAAGCCGGTTCATCAATGATGAAGACCAGTACAAAGAAGTAGCGGCATTATTTAATGCCAGCTTAAAAGAATCCTTAAACAATGAGGAGCAGAAAAAGGCATTTGCGGAAACTGTGATGAAAGTGAGAAAGAACAGTTTGGATACCGCAAGCCGGAATGCGAAAGATATAGCCCAGCTGCAGGAGATCATAAAGCAGCAGGCAGCGTTAAAACAGCTGCATATATCTTTGGATTGATTTAAGGAGGAACACTATGGAAAGAACGCGCAGAGAGGAATCTTTAAGCTTTAAGGAAAAAATGGGACGGCTTTTAGCAGATGCCCGTGCCGGGAAACGGCAGTTGGAATATCGTGATATTTTCCGGTATTTCAGACCAAAAGAGCTGAAAGAGGAAGAACTGGACCGCGTTCTTGACATATTAGCGGAAAACCAGGTTCAGATCCTGGATGAAGGGGAAGAGCAGGATGCAGGGGAAAGTGAACCTGTATCAGAGGAAAAAAGGGCAGGCGGATCCGGTCTGCCTGTATTTAAAAGAAATTGGAAAAATTTCCTTTAACCCCGGAAGAAGAATTAATGCTGGCAAAGGAAGTAAGGGCCGGAAGCAGAGAAGCAAAAGAGAAACTGGCAAGGGCAAATCTGCGGCTGGTAGTCAGTATTGCCAAGCATTACGCAGGCAGGGGAATGGCATTTTTAGATCTGGTCCAGGAAGGAAACCTGGGGCTTATGCGGGCGGTAGAGAAGTTTAATTACGAAAAGGCTACCGTTTCAGCACCTATGCTACCTGGTGGATCCGCCAGTCCATTACAAGGGCGATAGCAGATCAGGCAAGGACTATCCGCATCCCGGTGCATATGGTAGAAGTCATCAACCGGTGATGCGAAGTTCCAGAAGGATGCTTCAGGAACTGGGACGGGAACCTACTACTCAGGAAATTGCAGAACGCTTACATATGACCAGCAAAAAGTAGAAGAAGTGCTGAATATGGCCCAGGAGGTTTCTTTGGAAACACCGGGAGAGGAAGAGGACAGTCATCTGGTGGATTTTATCCAGGATGAAAAAATGTCTTTTGCAGGATGAGGCTTCTTTGTGTTTTACATGAGCAGCTGATGGAAGTATTAAAAACGTTGACTCCGAGAGAACAGCAGGTATTGTCATTGCGGTTTGGGCTTTATGACGGGCAGCCAAGAACATTGGAAGAAGTGGGAAAGCAGTTTCATGTGACCAGGGAACGGATCCGCCAGATCGAGGATAAAGCCCTGCGCAAACTGCGCCACCCCAGCAGAAGCCGGAAATTAAAGGACTATTTAGAAAGTTGAAGGATAGATATGACAGAAAAGATACAGGAAACAGAGATAAAGAAGACAAGGCTTCGCCTTTCAGAACGTTTAAAGCTGGTTGCTTCTTTTGTGCCGGAAGGCAGCCGGATCGCAGATATCGGTACAGATCATGGATATGTGCCTATTTATCTGGCAGAAATTGGAAAAATTAAAAGTGCTCTGGCTATGGATGTGCGAAAAGGTCCTTTGGCAAGGGCAGATGAACACATAGAAGAATACAGACATGACGTGGGGGATGCAGCTATTTCCATAGAGACCCGTTTAAGCAACGGACTGGAAAAATTACAGGCCAAAGAAGCCGATACAGTTATCATTGCGGGAATGGGCGGTGAACTGGAGATCAGCATTTTAGAGGCTGGAAAGCAGTTATGGAGCAGTATCCGCCACTGGATCTTTTCACCGCAGTCGGATTTGGAAAAGTTCCGCCGTTATCTGAAGGAAAATGGCTTCTTTATTGAAAACGAGGCAATGATACTGGATGAGGGAAAGTTTTATACAGTGATAAAAGCTGGTTTTGGAACAAATGAAAAAGACGCTTGTGTCTGTAAAACGCTCCCTGAGTATCGCTTCGGAGCGGTTTTGATCAAACGCAGGGATGCCGTTTTAAAGCAGTATCTTTTAAAAGAAGAAAAAAGAGTGGAAGGGATCTTAAAAGGATTTGCAGGAAAGAGCGAGGAAGAGCTGACGGCAGGACAGGCAGCTGCCTGCAAGGCTTTAAAAGAAGAACTTTCATGTATCAGGGAGGCACAAGATGAAATGCAGTGAAGTGATCGAAATATTGGGAAAACTGGCTCCTGAAAGCTGTGCCTGTGATTGGGATAATCCGGGGCTGTTAGCAGGACGCAGTGATAAAGAGGTAAAAAAAATCTATATTGCTTTAGATGCAACGGACCAGGTGGTGGATGCAGCCATTAAGGCAGGAGCAGATATGCTTTTGACCCATCATCCCCTTATTTTTAAGGCTATTAAAAAAGTGAATGACCAGAATTTTATTACCAGACGTCTGGTAAAGCTGATCCAGGCAGATATTTCCTACTATGCCATGCACACCAATTTTGATGCAGCACCCGGCTGTATGGCAGATCTGGCAGCAGAACGTCTTTCTTTAAAGGATACGGAGCCGTTGGAAGCTATGGGGGATATGGAAATAAATGGAAATTCTGTGGCATATGGTATTGGAAAAACAGGAAACCTGGCGGAAAAGCTGACTGTAAAAGCACTGGCAGAAAAAGTAAAGCAGGCTTTTGATCTTCCTTTTGTTCTGGTGTATGGGGAAGAACTGATGGATATGGAAGTAGAAAAAGTGGCACTTTGTCCTGGAGCTGGCGGAAGTGTGATCGAAGAAGCCATCCATGCAGGCGCAAAGGCGCTGGTAACAGGTGATATCAGCCATCACCAGGGAATTGATGCAGCAGCCAGGAATATGGCAGTGATCGATGCAGGTCATTACGGAATGGAGCATATTTTTATCCAGTATATGGCTGGATATCTGAAGGAAAATCTGCCGGTAGAGATGGAGATCGTTACAGCGCCATCTGCATGGCCTACAGTTCTTTTATAATTGTTTTCTATGTACAGCAATACATTTTTGAAAAGGAGGATGCCTATGGTCCAACTGAAAATAAATACCCAGATAAAGGAATATCTGGATGATATTACCTGGCAGGTGATAGCAGATGAGTATCAAAGCGGGTATTCCGATGAAATATTATTAGTCCAGGTAAATGGAAAACTCCAGGAACTGCAGGAAAAGATAAGGGAAGGCGAAGTGCAGTTCATTACTGCAAGACAAAAGCCGGGAATTTCCGCATATCAGCGAAGTGCCACCCTTCTGATGCTGAAGGCATTTTACGCAGTGGCAGGTCCTGAAAATGTGGAAAAGGTCATTGTGGATTTTTCTATTGGAAAAGGTTTTTTTGTAGAAGCAAGAGGAAGTTTCACATTGAACCAGGAGCTTCTTGACCAGGTGAAAGCCAAAATGCAGGAATACGTAGATCAGGAGATCCCGATTTTAAAGCGCAGTATTTCTACGGATGATGCCATAGAGCGTTTTCACAAACACCGGATGTACGATAAGGAGCGTCTGTTCCTCTACCGCCGTGTATCCAGAGTCAATGTTTACAGTATTGACGGATTTGAGGATTATTTCTACGGATATATGGTTCCCAATACAAAATATATCCGTTATTTCAATCTGAAGTTGTATGAATATGGCTTTGTGCTCATGCTGCCGTCTATGTTGGCACCAACAGTGCTGCCGGAGTTTGCGCCGCTGCCAAAGCTGTTCCATACACTTGCGGACTCTTCAGAGTGGGGGAAACGTCTGGATCTGGAGACAGTAGGCGCATTAAATGACAAGATCGCAGCTGGAGATATGTCCCATTTGATCCTGATCCAGGAGGCGCTTCAGGAGAAACGGATCGCAGAGATCGCGGCCCAGATCGCAGAGCGCAAAACTGCCAAGATCGTTATGATCGCAGGTCCTTCTTCCTCTGGAAAGACAACATTTTCCCATCGGTTGTCCGTACAGTTGGAGGCTATTGGCTTAAAGCCGCATCCAATCGCGGTAGATAACTATTTTGTCAACCGTGTGGACAGTCCAAGGGATGAAAATGGTAATTATAATTATGAGATCCTGGAATGTCTGGATGTAGAACAGTTTAATCAGGATATGCAGGCTCTTTTAAGAGGAGAGCGTGTGGAACTGCCTTATTATAACTTCAAAAAAGGAGAACGGGAATACAAGGGAGATTTTCTGAAACTGGGAAAAGATGATATCCTGGTGATCGAGGGGATCCATTGCTTAAATGACCGTTTATCCTATTCTCTTCCAAGAGAGAGCAAGTTTAAGATCTATATCAGTGCTCTGACCCAGTTAAATATTGACGAGCACAACCGTATCCCTACGACAGATGGCCGTCTGCTGCGCCGTATGATCCGTGATGCAAGGACAAGAGGGGCGTCAGCCCAGGATACCATCCGTATGTGGCCATCTGTGCGAAAGGGAGAAGAGGAAAATATTTTCCCCTATCAGGAAGAGGCAGATGCTATGTTTAACTCTGCTCTCATTTATGAGCTGGCAGTGTTAAAACAGTATGTGGAGCCGCTGCTTTTTGGAATTCCAAAGGATTGTCCGGAATATACAGAAGCAAAGCGACTTCTTAAATTCCTGGATTATTTTATCGGGGTCAGCAGCGAGGATATACCGAAAAACTCTATTTTAAGGGAATTTATCGGCGGAAGCTGTCTGGATGTGTAGGATAGCAAGTGTCCACATATGATATTTTTAATATGATATTTTTGGATTTACCCATGGACATGGCAAAGAAACTATGCTAAAATAAACAAGTTGTGAGTAAGACAGATGGTCGCTGCTGCGACACCGAGAGGACGCAGGAGAGGAAAGTCCGGGCTTCACAGGGCAGGATGCCAGATAACGTCTGGCGGGGGTGACCCTAGGGACAGTGCAACAGAAATATACCGCCCGCTGCATTTGCAGCAGGTAAGGGTGGAATGGCAGTGTAAGAGACTACCGCCCGGCTGGTAACAGGCGGGGCACATGTAAACCCCATCCGAAGCAAGACCAAACAGAGAGCATATGGCGGCCCGTCAGCTTTCGGGTAGGTTGCTTGATGCTGCTGGCGACAGTAGTACTAGATAGATGACCATCCAACGACATAACCCGGCTTACCGTTTTACTCACAACCTTTGCAACGATGAAGTGCGTCTCCTTGAATGAAAGGGGACGCTTTTTAGCATATAAAGAAAACGTATGCAGTATACAGCGAATGGTCAGACTGCTCTCAATGAGAGAACATGCTGCGCAAAGGAGGAATTTTATCATGACAGAAGGCGGAAAAAGAAGAGATGGCATTCTTTCACTGTTAGAGGAGAGCGACACTCCATTATCTGGAACAGAACTGGCTCATCGTTTTAAGGTAAGCCGCCAGGTGATCGTTCAGGATATTGCTCTTTTGCGGGCAGAAGATAAGAAGATCCTTTCTACTTACAGGGGATATGTTCTTGACCGGGAAAGTGAAAAAAAAAATGTATCCGGGTGTTCTGCGTCTGCCATTCTACCAAAGATACCCAGGACGAACTTCAGACCATTGTAGATTATGGTGGCATGTGCTGGATGTGGCAGTGGATCATCCGCTGTATGGAGCAGATCCGTGCAGATCTGATCATCAACAACCGCCTGGATGTAGCAGAGTTTGTAGACCGCATGAACCGCTACAATGCACAGCCTTTAAAGGTTTTGACCGGGGATTACCATTATCATACAGTGACTGCGGAATCGGAGAAAAACCTGGATTTTATTGAGCAGGAACTGCGGAAAAGGGATACTTAAAGAAGAATAGAGATAAAGTAATTGCAGGCATTAAGAAGCGCCCAACCTCATTGTGAGGGGCGCGCATCTGGTGTAGACTCACGATTAGACTCACGAATTCCGTGCTGATGCACTCTACTGTCTGCTTGCGCAGACAATTCGTTCGTTGTCCCTATTTATTTCACAACATCCAGATCAAATCCGAAGTACTGAACAGCGTTGTTGTAGCTGATGCCCTTAACGATGGACTCTAAGGACTTCATATCTGCCGGATATTCGCCGTTTTCTACCCAGCCGCCAACCAGTGCGCAGAGAACGCGACGGAAGTACTCATGTCTGGTGTAGGATAAGAAGCTTCTGGAGTCGGTCAGCATACCGATGAAGTTGCCCAGGCAGCCTAAGTTAGCCAGGGATACCATCTGATCGGTCATACCTACCTTGTGATCATTGAACCACCAAGCGGAACCCTGCTGGATCTTTCCTGGGAATTTCTCCTGGAAGCAGCCGATGATGGTGCCGATGGAAGCGTTGTCGTTTGGATTTAAGGAGTAAATGATAGTCTTAGGAATATCATTGGTTGCGCTTAATGCATTTAAGAAATCTGCCATCTGTGCGCTTGGAGCGTAGTTGTTGATGCAGTCGTAACCGGTATCTGCGCCTAACTTGTCAAACATGTAAGCGTTGTTGTCACGCTTGCATCCGTAGTGAAGCTGCATAACCCAGTTTCTCTTGGTGTATTCTTTTGCAACGAAGAGCATGAACTCGGTCTTGTACTTTAATTCTTCTTCTCTGGAGATTGCTTCGCCCTTTAAGCCCTTAGCGATGATAGCGTTTACTTCATCCTCAGTAGCTGGAACGTACATAACATACTCTAATGCGTGGTCAGATACACAGCACTTCATGGAAGTAAAGAAATCCATACGGTTCTTTAAAGCTTCCTTTAAGGATGCGAAATCTTTTACTTCAACACCGCTGACCTTGGATAACTGATCCATGTAAGCAGCAAAAGTTGGCTTCTCTACGTTCATAGCCTTGTCTGGACGCCATGCTGGCAGAACCTGTACATCAAAAGTAGTATCTTCAGCCAGTTTCTTGTGCCATTCCAGAGAGTCAACAGGATCATCAGTGGTGCAGATCAGAGTAACGTTAGACTGCTTGATCAGGTTACGGACAGTCATGGAGTCTTCCTGTAACTTAGCGTTGCACAGGTTCCATACTTCCTCAGCAGTATCGCCGTTTAAGTAGCCTTCGTATCCAAAGTATCTTCTTAACTCTAAGTGGCTCCAGTGATACAGTGGGTTGCCGATCAGTTTAGGCATTGTCTCAGCCCATGCCTGGAATTTCTCTCTGTCTGTGCCGTCGCCGGTAATGTATTTCTCATCAACACCGTTAGAACGCATCTGACGCCATTTGTAATGGTCGCCGCCCAGCCATACCTGGGTAATGTTTTCAAACTTACGGTCTTCATAGATCTCCTGTGGGTTGATATGGCAGTGATAGTCTAAGATCGGCATATTTTCTGCGTAATCATGATAGATTGTTTTTGCCATGTCTGTGGATAATAAGAAGTCCTTGTCCAAAAACTGTTTCATAGTGGTAAATCCTCCTTTAAAATTGGAATTTAAAAGTTTGTGGTTTTTCTTTTTATTAAAGCAGAGGCGATGGTTGTCCGGTTTGGGACATTAGCGCCACTGAAAACCCCCATTAAAGTATTGACAGTAGTGGTGCAAAGTGCTTCTACCTTGCTGTCAATGGATGTGATCTCCGGATCTGTACAACGTGCCAGGAGAGAATTATTATACCCGATAATACTAAGCTCTTCCGGCATGGAAATACCGGCTGTATGGGCATATTTTACGGCTCCTACGGCCAGTGAATCGTCAGAAGCCAAAACTGCGTCAAATTTCAGCCCTTCTTCTTTCAGGCTTAAAAGAAGATCCCTGGAATTTTCAAAACTCTTGGAACATTGATGAATCATGGAGTCCTCAACCGGGATACGATTTTCTTTCAATGCTGCTTTGTAGCCCTCCATCTTATTAACACCGCTGTAGGAAACGCTGGTGTAAAGATAAAGGATACGGCTGTGTCCTGAATGGATCAGCTGTAATGTGGCATCATACATAGAGGCATAATCATCACAGACAGTACTGTAGATATTCTTTCCTTCCAGATAACCGTTTACTAACATTACAGGAAGTCCGTCTGCGGCAGCTTCTATAATATAATTATTATCCCGGGAACGCATTTCCACAAATTTGGAACCTGCCAGGATAATAGCATCCACGCGCTTGGAGCGAAGCAGATTAAAATACTTCTGTTTTACATCCAGGTCGTAACCGGTACAGCAGAGGATAGAATCATAATTATGACTGCGCAGTTCCCGCTCCAGATAGTAGATCGCCTCAGCAAGATAAGGATCAGAAGAGTCAGAACACATGATACCGATGGTCTGCATGGTATCAAGTCCCAGTCCCCTGGCAAAAACATTGGGGGTATAACCCAACTCATCCATTACAGCCAGAACCTTCTTGCGGGTGCGTTCACTTACGTTGGGATTGCCGTTGAGTACACGGGAAACCGTAGCAATGGAAACGCCTGCGCGCTCAGAAACGTCATATATATTCATTCAGTAATCCACCTCACATTCTGTAAGCGCTTACACGCTAAGTCTATTATACATACTACTAATAAAGATTGCAACAGTTTTCTATTGACTTCTGTGTAGAAAATAGGTAGAATGATTGTAAGCACTTACAAAGTGATCTGTAGTTAAAATAAATCAAATGTATTCCGGAATCTTTTGCAACAGATTTTATTTTGGGAAGGTTTCCTGAGTACAAAAACAAAGATAGGAGATTAAAGACCATGCAGGACATTGTCAAGATCAATCAGAATGATAACGTTGCCGTTGCTCTTCGTCCTTTAAATGAAGGAGAGACCCTGGATGTAGCAGGAGAAAAGGTAACTCTGGTCCAGGATATCCCACAGGGACATAAATTTGCCCTTCGTGCCATTGCACAGGGTGAAGAGGTAGTTAAATACGGTTTCCGTATCGGCTACGCAAAAGAAGCTATTGAAAAAGGCGCATGGGTACATGTTCATAATGTAAAGACCGCTTTAGGCGATGTTCTTTCTTATGAGTATAAACCAGAAGGAAGCAAGGACGTAGAGCCATCTGGGCATGTATACTTTGACGGCTACCGCAGAGCAGACGGAAAAGTCGGTATCCGTAATGAGATCTGGATCGTTCCAACTGTTGGCTGTGTAAACTCTATTGCAAAGGCTCTTGAGACTGCTGCAAAGAAGTTTGTAGGCGGAAATGTAGAAGATATCATTGCATTCCAGCATCCATATGGATGTTCCCAGATGGGTGATGACCAGGAAAACACCAGAAAAGTTCTGGCAGACATGATCCATCATCCAAATGCAGCAGGTGTTCTGGTATTAGGACTTGGCTGCGAGAACAGCAATATTCCTGTATTAATGGATTACATTGGCGAGTATGATGAGCAGCGTGTTAAATTCTTACAGTGCCAGGATGTAGAAGATGAGATGGAGACCGCTATGGGTATCCTGGAAGAACTGGCAACCTATGCAAACGCATTCTCCAGAGAGAAGATCGACGCAAGCGAACTGATCATCGGTATGAAGTGCGGTGGTTCTGACGGACTTTCCGGTATCACTGCAAACCCTGTAGTTGGTGCTTTCTCTGATCTGTTAGTAAGCAAGGGCGGAACTACTATTTTAACAGAGGTTCCGGAAATGTTTGGTGCAGAGACTCTGTTAATGAACCGCTGCGCAACTCCGGAGCTTTTTGACAAGACCGTAGCTCTGATCAACAACTTCAAGAACTACTTTACCAGCCACAACCAGACTATTTATGAGAACCCATCCCCAGGTAACAAGAAGGGCGGTATCTCTACTCTGGAGGATAAATCCTTAGGATGCACCCAGAAGTCAGGAAGTTCTTTAGTAAAGGGTGTATTAGAGTATGCGGAGCCAGTTAAGGTTAAGGGATTAAACCTCTTAAGCGCACCTGGAAATGACCTGGTAGCAGCAACTGCGCTGGCAGTATCCGGCGCTCATATGGTATTGTTTACTACCGGCCGCGGCACTCCGTTTGCTTCCCCTGTTCCAACTGTAAAGATCTCCAGTAACTCCAAGCTTGCAGGACACAAGTCCAACTGGATCGATTTCAATGCGGGACAGATGGTAGAGGATAAGACCAAAGAAGAACTGGCACAGGATCTGTTAAACTATGTATTGGAAGTTGCTTCCGGACGCAAGGTTAAATCAGAAGCAGCCGGTTTTCATGATATGGCAATCTTCAAACAGGGTGTAACTCTGTAAGTATTAGTGAACAAAACAGTTACGGTTCATGCGTTGCATGACCGAAGCAACGGAATTTGATCTGACTGTGCCAGGAAAACAAAAGCGCATCTTGTAATCTGTTTCAGGATGCGCTATACTAAAAAGAAGAAAATCGTATATGCGTATAAGAAACATATATACGACCAAATACAAAAGACATATATGATCGACAGAACCTGATGCAGGAGGAACATAAATGAAATTAAACCGGACAACGCTGCGCACAGTGGATATACTGAAAATGGTTTCCAAAAAGCCGGATGGTATTACACTGGATGAAATCTGTGAGAAGTTAGAACTTCCAAAGACCAGCGCCTATGACATTATCACAACACTGGCACATACAGGTATGGTCCATGTGGTAAAGGGGCAGAAGCAGCGTTATACCATCGGACTTACTGCTTATCGTGTAGGAATTAATTATACAAATAACCTGGATTTTATCGGTACCATTGATCCTGTATTAAAAGCTTTTGCGAAAGAAGTGGGAAAGACCGTATTCTTTGGAGTGCGTTCAGATGACTCTATTGTTTACATCTGTAAATTTGAGCCGGAAAATCCCATTATCACAACAGCGACTGTAGGAACCAAGAACCCATTGTACTGTACTTCCCTTGGAAAGGCCATTATGGCAAATATGGAGCAGGAAGAGCGGGATGCCTTAGCAGACCGGATCAATTTCCGTCCCCATACCCAGCGTACTATTCAGGACAAGACTCATTTCATAGAAGAACTGGATCGGGTCCGGGAAAATGGATACGCCTTTGACGCAAGGGAGTTGGAGGAACATATGGAATGTGTAGGTTCCCCTGTTTTCGGCCCGGATGGGAATGTGATCGGGGCCATCAGTGTGTCCAGTCTTTACAAGCCTACAGAGGATTATGACGCCTTAGGAAGGCTGGTTTGCGAGAAGGCAAAAGCGCTTTCAAGACTTTTGGGATTTTTGGGTAAATAAAACAGGATAAAAGATAATAATTTATCTGTTTTGCTGTTGACAAATCAGTTGGTAACTATTAAAATTTAAGTATAAATCGTAAATATGAAATTAATTCGTATTTACGAACCTCATCGAAAGAAGGAGAAGAAAAATGAAAAAAGAACATGTTTTAGCAAGACTGAAGAAGACTGCCTGGTTGCTGTAGTACGTGCAAAGAATTATGAGCAGAAGGTAGTAGATGCTATTATTGAAGGTGGCATCAACTTTATCGAGCTGACCATGACTATGGATGACGGTGATCCAGTAGGCTTCATCAAGAAGATGGCTGACAAGTATAAAGACAATGACAAGATCGTGATCGGTGCTGGTACCGTTCTGGATCCAGAGACTGCAGAGCTTGCATCTTAGCAGGTGCTAACTACATCGTAAGCCCAGGCTTAAATGTAGAGACCATCAAGCTTTGCAACCGTTACAGAGTACCAATGCTGCCAGGCGTTATGACTCCAAGCGAAGCTATTACCGCTATGGAAGCTGGATGCGATGTAATCAAGATCTTCCCAGGAAATATCGTAGGACCTGCAGCTATCAGCTCCTTCAAGGGACCTCTGCCACAGGGTGAGTTCATGCCATCCGGCGGTGTTGACGTAGACAACGTTGATAAGTGGATCCATGCTGGTGCATACGCAGTTGGTACCGGAAGCAGCCTTACAAAAGGGCGCTAAGACTGGTGATTTCGCAGCTGTAACTGCAAAGGCTCAGGAATTCGTTAAGGCTGTAGCAGCAAGAGCATAATTGTTAATAAATTTCTTACAGTTCAGCCATGCGCTGAACTGTAATATCAATTTTCACATATCTTAAGGAGAATATTAAAATGGCAAAGATTGTTACCATGGGCGAGATCATGTTAAGATTATCTACCCCAAATAATGAAAAATTTATCCAGGCAGATGAGTTTGATGTAAACTACGGCGGCGGCGAGGCTAACGTAGCTGTATCTTTAGCTAACTATGGTCATGACGTACAGTTCGTTACTGCAGTACCAGCTAACCCAATCGGTGAGTGCGCAGTAGCGGCTTTAAGAAAATACAATGTAGGTACAAAGTACATCGCAAGAAGCGGTGAGACTGGGAATTTACTACTAGAGACCGGTTCTGCAATGAGAGCTTCCAACGTAGTTTATGACCGTGCACACAGCTCTATCTCTACTGCAACTGCAGATGAGTTCAACTTCGATGAGATCTTTGCTGATGCTGACTGGTTCCACTTCACCGGTATCACTCCAGCTGTCAGCGATGCAGCAATCGAACTGACTGAGGCAGCTTTAAAGGCAGCTAAGGCTCACGGCGTAACTGTTTCCGTAGACTTAAACTTCCGTAAGAAACTGTGGTCTTCCGAGAAGGCTCAGAAGGTTATGACCAACCTGATGCAGTATGTTGACGTTTGCATCGGTAACGAAGAGGATGCAGAGAAGGTTCTTGGCTTCAAGCCAGGCAACACTGATGTTACTTCCGGAGAACTGGAATTAGCTGGATACGTTGACATCTTCAATCAGATGGCTGACAAGTTCGGATTTAAGTACATCATCAGCTCCTTACGTGAAAGCCACAGCGCTTCCAACAATGACTGGTCTGCTTGCATCATGGACGGACAGACTCGTGAATTCTACCACTCCAGAAAGTACCACATTGCTCCAATCGTTGACCGTGTAGGCGGCGGCGACTCCTTCGCAGGTGGTCTGATCTGCGGTCTGGCTGATGGCAAGGATATGAAGGCAGCTCTGGAATTCGCAGTAGCAGCTTCCGCATTAAAGCACACCATCCCTGGAGACTTCAACCTGGTAACCCGTGCAGAAGTTGAAACCTTAGCAGGCGGCGACGGTTCAGGTCGTGTACAGAGATAATTACTCTTCTTAAGAGTTAAAAATTAAGACCGAAAGGCCTGTTTGGAAATAGCGTTCCTGGAATGTATTTTCAGACAGGCCTTTTCTTTAGAAATTTTCTTTAATAATACGTTTATGAAAATTTTTTAAACTTCAGGAGGATATGAAAATGGGAGAGATAAAAGGAAGAACATTTGACCTGCTGACATTAGGTCAGCTTCTTTTAAGACTGTCACCACCAGACAATGACCGTCTTTCCAGAGGTGATACATTTGTAAAACAGGTAGGCGGTGCAGAATTAAACGTAGCAGTTGGTGCGTCTCTGTTAGGCCTTCATACCGGTGTTATCTCCAAACTTCCGTCACATGATATCGGCAGCTTTATGAAAGGTAAGATCCGTTCCTTTGGTGTCAGTGATGACTTTTTTATGTATGATCATTCTCCATCAGCCCGTGTAGGTATTTATTACTATGAAAACGGTGCATACCCAAGAAAACCAAAGGTTATTTATGACCGTATGAACAGTTCTTTCTTTACTCTGGATATTGATGAGATCCCGGAGGAAGTATACACAGCTTCCAAGTGTTTCCATACCACCGGTATTACTCTGGCTCTTAGTGAGAAGATCAGAGAGACTACCATTGAGATGATCAAACGTTTCAAAGAAGCAGGAACCCTGGTTTCTTTTGATGTAAACTTCCGTGGAAACCTGTGGACGGGTGATGAAGCAAGAGAATGCATTGAGCGTATCCTTCCTTATGTAGATATCTTCTTCTGCTCTGAAGATACTGCAAGACTGACCTTCTTAAAGACTGGTACAGCAAAAGAAATGATGAAGAGCTTTACAGAAGAATATCCGATCTCTATCGTAGCTTCCACCCAGCGTATCGTACACAGCCCGAAACGCCATACCTTTGGTTCTGTGATCTATGATGCAGCAAGAGATACTTTCTACGAAGAAGAGCCATATCGTGACATTGAAGTAGTAGACCGTATCGGTAGTGGTGATGCTTATATTTCCGGCGCTCTCTACGGCCTGTTAAGCAGCGGTGGTGACTGCCAGAAGGCAGTTGCTTTTGGAAATGCCACAGCAGCTGTAAAGAACACCATTCCTGGAGATCTTCCATCCTCTAACCTGGAAGAAATCGAGACCATTATCAAGGCCCATAATCAGACCGGACCACAGAGTGAGATGGCAAGATAATAAAAGCCTGTTAAAAGGTTTCAAAACTATATTGTATATAAAAAAAGGAGCTTTCCTGTAATTATATGGGAAGGCTCCTGTTTTGTTGTAGAGATTTAAAAAAGACTTAAGAAAAGCTTTATTGGATGTAAGGGGAATATAGTATATAATGAACGCAGAGAAAAACAAGCGGCTGCGTCAGCAGACATTTGTTTTTCTCAAGTCATTAACGAAGGTTCCGCCTGCGTCAGCAGGCAGTGGAGCGCGTCAGCACGGGAACCTGAGTATTAGAGCACAGTTAAAGAAATGATCTTTGTTATAGAAAAGGAGAAATCATATTGAGAAAATATCATTTATACGCAGCAGTATTATGCAGCGCAGCAGTTTTAGGCCTTGGCGGATGCTCCAATAAAGTGGATGCGGCAACCACATTGCCTCTTGTAAATGAGTCAAGACCAGTGGTGGTAGAGTCTGAAGAACCTACTTCTTCTGCAGAAGAGACTACCGTTGTAGAAACTGTAAGCGGCACGATCGAAAGTGCAGAAGAGCAGCCAGAGCAGGCAGAAGACTCTGTATGCCTGTTTGGACCGGCTACCCAGATGGAAGATGGCAGATTATCCATTGACAGTCAGGCAGATCAGGGATATCAGGGAGAAGTGATCTTAAATGTTTCCCAGGAGTCTACTTATGTATTAGACGCAGTTTCCGGTCTTCCAATAGAGCTTTCTGATATTAAAGACGGAGACACCATCTACGCTTACATCGGACCGGCAATGACCATGAGCCTTCCGCCAATGACCAATGCGACGATGATCTTTGCCAATGTTCCGGCAGATTTTAAGGTTCCGGACTATGTAACAGTTAAATCAGTAGTGACAGATGCAGCTTCTTCCCAGTCTGTACTGACTGCTATGGACGGCACAGAATATACATTGGCAGATGACTGTGGGATCGTACCGTATCTTACCAGAAATATTGTTACGTTAGATGACCTGACTCAGGGCAGAAAAGCAGTGGTATGGTCTGATGGAGAGAATACAGCAACACGGATCATGGTATTTGCAGAATAAAAATTGAATGAAAGAATTAAGGGACGCACCGGTTGGCGCGTCCCTTTGCTATCTAGTTTCCACACTCAATACTGATCTCATTAAATTTCTTAAGGATATGATCAATGGTAGTAGCGTCTTTTCTGCGCCTGCTTTATCGATCACTGCATGTCCCTGGTGCATCATTAACAGTCTGTCACCATATTCCACAGCAAAGCGGAGATTGTGGGTGACCATAATGGTAGTCAGGTTCTTTTCACGGACTACTTTGTTGGTCAGTTCCATGATCGTTTCCGCAGTTTTGGATCCAGAGCAGCAGTGTGTTCATCCAGGATCAGGAACTCAATAGGAGTCATAGTGGACATTAAAAGTGCCATTGCCTGGCGCTGTCCGCCGGAGAGAACGCCTACTTTTACGTCCATTTTATCTTCCAGTCCAAGGCCAAGGGAGCGGAGAGATTCGCGGTAGAATTCCAGGCGCTGTTTGTTGGTTCCAGGACGGAGATTGAAGGCTTTGCCCTTATTATCTGCTAAAGCCATGTTCTCTGCAATGGTCATAGAAGGGCAGGTTCCCATAGACGGGTTCTGGTAAACGCGTCCAATGCGGCGCTGACGCTTGTATTCCGGCATTTTGGTAATGTCTTCGCCACCGATGATAATACGGCCGTCATCTAAGGGGATACTTCCGCAGATGATATTTAAAAGAGAAGTTTTACCGGAACCATTGCTTCCTACTACGGATACAAACTGGTGGTCTTCAATGGTTAAGTTAAAATCATTAAACAGGCACATTTCATTTACTGTACCTGCGTTGTAATATTTATGGATGTGTTTTAATTCAAGCATGGCTCTTTACCTTCTTTCCGCCGGAAGGGCTTACTACAAGGATGATCAGGAATAATACAGAAGTGATCAGCTTCAAGTCGGATGCAGTGACAGGAATGGAAAGGTCCAGTCCTGCAATGTGCAGGTCATTTAACAGCAGCGCAATGGATACGCAGGCTTTGTATACAATGGAACCGATGATAACAGCAGTAGTAGAGCGGATAAATCCAACTCTTTTTAACAGCTGGGTTCCGATGATCACATTTGCAAGGCCGATGACCATGGTACCAGTACCGATGGAGATCTCAAAGAAGCCTTTCTGCTGGCAGTAAACGCTTCCTGCAAGAGCTGCAAAACCGTTTGCAATAGCAAGACCTACGATCTTTACAAGGCCTTTGTCTTTTGCAAGAGAAGTGACCAGTACGTCATTGTCACCAACTGCACGAAGCAGGTATCCGGAACGTGTCTGTAAGTAAGCGTCTAATAACACCTTGCAGATCATAACGATCACAAACAGGATAATGGTCACGATAAATGGGGATGCAGCTTCCGGCACATGAGCGGAAAGGAAGGAATTGGAAAAGATGGTTTCCTTACTAAAAATAGGAAGGTTTGCTTTTCCTGCGATCCTTAAATTAATGGAATAGAGGGCCGTCATGACAATGATACCGGAGAGCAGGTCACGTACTTTCAACTTTACGTGGATGAGACCGGTGATACAGCCGGCTAAAGCACCCACTGTAAAGGAAATGAATAATGCTGCTACAGGTGAAATGGTACCAATGAAAGGAAGCCCGTTAGCAATGCCTGCTGCAGTCACTGCAGCGCCAAGTGGGAAGGTGCCGTCTACAGACAGATCCGGGAAGTCCAGGATCTTATAAGTGATGTAAACGCCCAGAGCCATGATGGCATATACAAGGCCTTCTTCCAGAATACCGAAAATGATCGTTGTCATGATGTTCCTCCAATACTTGTGTTCCTACTAAAATTACTCTGTAATGCTGTCAAAGAGTTCAGCAGCATTTCCTGTTAAAGACTCAGGAAGAGTGATGCCAAGGTTTTCAGCTACTTTGGTGTTGCCGTAGAATGCAGCATCCTTAATGGTCTCAAAGTTTAATTCACTTGCTTTTGCTTCGCCCTTTAATACCTTTGCAGCCATTTCACCGGTCTGCTTGCCAAGTTCTACATAATCAAGACCCATAGCAGCCAGGCAGCCGATCTTTACCTGCTCGATCTCACTTCCGAATACAGGAATGTTCTTTGCGGAAGCCTTGCTTAAGATAACAGGAAGAGATGCTACTACTGTATTATCGGTCAGATTTGTGATACAGTCAACCTTTCCAATTAAAGTATCTGCTGCCAGAGGAATATCTGCAGAAGAGGAGATACCGGAGTCTACGATCTCAAAGTCATAATTTGGAGCCAGTTCCTTGTATTCTGCAATCGCAGACTCAGAGTTTACTTCGCTGGTGGTGTACATGATACCGATGGTCTTTGCATCAGGTAAGATCTCGCGGATCATCTTTAACTGCTGCTCTACAGGAAGCTTATCGCTGGTACCTGTGATCTCGCCGATTGGGGTTCCGTCTGCATTTGCCAGTTCGGCTGCAACTGGGTCAGTAACTGCGGTGAAGATAACAGGAATATCAGATTTCATAGCCACGCTATATTCAGCCTGAGCCATAGGAGTTGCGATACCACACATTAAATCTACGTTCTTTCCTGCAAATGTATTGGCGATCTGTGCGGAAGTACCGCCGTCAGCCTGTGCATTCTGATAAAGAACGGTTAAGTTCTTTCCTTCTTCAATGCCTTCTGCTGCAAGGCCTTCTAAGAAACCTTCACGGCAGTTGTCAAGAGAGCCGTGCTCTGCAAACTGGCCGATACCGATGGTGTAGGAGCCGTCTGCATCAGCGGTGTTTTCTGCTTCGCTGGAAGCTTCCTCGGAGGATGCTGCCTCAGAAGAAGGGGCTGCTGTGGTATCTGCTGCTGTAGTAGCAGTAGAAGAGGAGCTTCCGCAGCCTGTTAATAAAGCTGCGCCCATTGCTGCGGTTAAAAGGAATGCCATAGATTTTTTCATAATACTTACCTCCTGAAAATAAAATTTGAAATAATATTTTGGAATAAAAAAAGTCCCAACCACAATACGATTGTGATTGAGACGAATATGATCCGCGGTGCCACTCAAATTGACTGAAAGTCCACTTTTCACATACTAACATATGTGCTGCAAATGTAACGGGTGCAGAGTCCGTCAGTCCCTACTGAAATATTTCAAGACTGCCCTCAAAAGTCCATTCAGCTGCCTGCCTTATACCGCAATCCCACCACCTGCGGCTCTCTGTGCTAATGCATTGGAAGCTTACTCCTCTTTCTCAACGGTTTAGCTGTTAATCCGTATTTTAATACATAGGGCGGGTTTTGTCAACTGTTTTTTGCAAAGCTGTATCCGTTGCACCTGTTGTTATGAGAAATTTGAAGAAAAATTTCAGTAAATTTCAGATAATACAGTGTCCGGCTAGGTAAAAATGTGCTATACTTAAGGTAGCAAAACAAGGGAGGTCGGTCATATGAGCGATAAACATTATGTGATCACAATCGAGCGTCAGTACGGAAGCGGCGGACGTATTACAGGTATGCGCCTTGCAGAAGAGTTGGGTATTCATTATTATGATGAAGAGATCCTGAAAATGACATCAGAGACCAGTGCTATTGGAGAACAGTACTTCCGTCTTGCAGATGAAAAAGCAGGGAATAACTTATTATATCGTACAGTTACCAATATGAAGCCGGAGCTTTCCGCACCTGTAAAGGATGGACATAGGCTTACATCACCGGAAAATCTGTTCCGCTTCCAGTCTGAGGTCATCCGCAAGCTGGCAGAGTCTGAAAACTGCATTATCATTGGACGCTGTGGCAATTATGTTCTTCAGGATCAGTTAGATGATGTAGTCCGCATTTTCGTCTATGCAGATACGGTTACCAGAGTCCGCAGAGTTATGGACGTAGACAAGGTAGACGAAGAAGAAGCACTGCGCCGCATGAAGAAGATCGATAAGGAGCGCACAGAGTATCATAAATATTTCACTGGCAGAAACTGGATGGATATGGAAAATTATGACCTTCCTATTAATGCCAGCCGTATTGATTATGATCAGATGATCAAACTGATCAAAGATTATCTGAAACTTCGGGGAATGATCGACTGATCGTTATGACGATGCTCTTTGGAGATGGTAGATCCGCCTATGGATGGGGCAGCAATGTAGCAACATGAGGTAGCAGATGGATATTTTAACAGGAATACTGATCCCTTTTATAGGAACCACAGCAGGCAGCGCCTGCGTGTTCTTCCTGCGGGGAGAATTAAAGCCCGGAGTGCAGAAAGCATTTCTGGGCTTTGCTTCGGGAGTGATGGTGGCTGCTTCTGTGTGGTCCCTTCTGATCCCGGCTATGGAAATGAGTGATGGACTTGGAAGACTGGCTTTCTTCCGGCAGTAACTGGCTTCCTTTTAGGAATGGCGTTTTTGCTGTTTCTGGATATGGTAGTTCCTCATCTTCATATGGATACGGATCAGCCGGAAGGCGCAAAAGCAATTGGAAAAAGAGCACTATGCTGGTTCTTGCAGTGACCTTACATAACATACCGGAAGGAATGGCAGTTGGTGTGGCTTTGCAGGTATGCTGGCAAAAGTGAGTCCATTACACTGGCAGGCGCCATGGCATTGTCACTGGAATTGCGATCCAGAATTTCCCGGAAGGAGCGGTTATCTCCCTTCCTTTAAAGAAGCGGCAGGGCAGAAAAAGCCTTTGTCTACGGTATGCTTTCCGGTATTGTAGAGCCCATCGGCGCCGGTCTTATGCTGTTATTGGCAGAAAAACTGGAGCCCTTTATGCCATATTTCCTTTCCTTTGCAGCAGGTGCCATGCTTTACGTAGTAGTGGAAGAACTGGTGCCGGAAGCATCAGAAGGAACATTCCAATATTGGTACCATCGGATTTGCCATTGGGTTTGCATTGATGATGGTCCTTGATGTGGCATTGGGATAATGCAGATGGTGTTACTTTCGCCATTCCACAGTCAGTTCTGCTTTTCGTCTTGGTCTTGGAGCAGGTGCTTCATCTGCGTAGCCTACAGCCAAGGCAGCATAGAGCTGGCCGTCAGCATTTAACCAGTGATTTAATTCTTCCTGAGCAAAAAACGTATTACAGATCCAAAGACTTCCAAGGCCCAGTTCTGTGGCAGCCAGTGTCATGTTTTCAATGGCAGCTCCCACGGACTGGGCATTGCATATTTCTGACACACGTTCATCAATGGCCAGAGGCTGATCCATAGGAGAGGCCAGAGGGTTTGTGATGAAAATAATAATAGGTGCGTCTTTCATGATCTTAAGGGTTGCCCTGGCACCATCTAAATAAGGGGCACTTTCTGGGAGAAAGGGCTGTTTTTCTTCCCGTTTCAGTCCTGCTTCCATGGCTTTAAGGACCTGTTCCTTTGCAGAGCCTGTTGTTACGATAAAATGCCATGGCTGCCGGTTTTTAGAGGAAGGAGCCAGCATGCCGGCTTTTAATATTTCTTCTATTAATTCTTCTTTTACAGGAATGTCTTTATAGCGGCGGATGCTCCGTCTGCTTTCTATTTCTTTTATCATGAGTACAGATCCTTTCATTGTATAGGATGTTGTGAGATTGTATTATTTCGGTCGCACGGTCAGTCGGCGGATATGTCCGTCTGCGGTCAGCTGCTGTAAGCTGGCAATAGCCATGACCTGGTAACCGCCGTAGGAGGCGATAAATTCTGCCTGTGAGCCGTTCAGGATCGTGGGCGATAATATGGAATACTGGCAGAAGAGAAATTTATTCCGGAAAAACATGGAAATGGCTTCTTTTCCATATAAATGAAATTCGTGCTGGGATGTGCCGTTGGCACAGTAATCACAGTAGTGGCCGTTTTTGGTAAATAATTCTGCCAGGGCTTCAAAATCTTTTGTTTCAAGAGCTGTGAGATATTTCTGGATAACAGGTTCCATGAAAGTTTCCTTTCTATAAAAAATATTGATCCATATTTAATATACTTTTTCTGAATTGAGAAGGGCATCTGTGCCGCCGTCCACAAACATGATAATGCCGTTGACGCCTCTTGCTTCTTTTGAAATAAGGAAATTAATGGCAGAGGCGATCTCATCCGGTTCCATAAGAGTCTCTTTGCCATATTTGGTAGGAATAGGAAGGGCATTTAATGCCGTCTTTTCATCCACAGACATAGTGGCAGTCATGGATGTGTTTACGTTTCCAGGTGCCACTGCGTTGATGCGAACCCCATTTGCGGCATAAGAGGCAGAATGGCGGCGGACCCATCTGGCTAAGGCATACTTGGAAGCCACGTACAGGCGGTTACCTGTAAGAAGGTCATTTTCATCTAAATTGGAAACCAGATCCAGGATGCGAAGTTCATCTTCATTATTATTATTTAAAATATCTGCCAAGTCCATGCGCAGGTCTCCCTGGGAGATAGCATTGGAAACAGTGGCTACGCAGCTGCCGCCTTTTTTCTCTAAAAGATCGTAGGCCCCTTTTATAATAGAAATCGTTCCGAAAAAGTTTAAAGAAAGGATCAGGCGCAGATCGTGACAGGAACCGGGAACGCCGGCGCATAAGATCAGACCGTCTAAACCTTCTGGATGCAGCTCGTGTAATTCATCAATTACTTTCTGCCGTCCTTCTGGAATAGAAAGGTCGGCCTGGATATCTCCTGTTTTCCAGTCGATATTGATAGTCTCATGTCCCTGTTTTTCTAATTGACTGATCACACGCAGGCCGATCCCACCGGAACCGCCGGTAATTGCATAGACTCCCATAAGTGATCCTCCGGTTTACAAATAATTTTCTTTCTATTATAATCGAAATTGATACCAATGTAATACCCAGAATAGTGAAAAAAAAGGATACCAGATGAAATGCTGCATTATGAGTTAGAGAAGAAAAAGGGCAGTTCTCTCTATGAAGAACTGTATCAGAAACTGAAAGAAGACATTTTAAGAGGGCGGATCCTGCCGGGGACCAAGCTGCCTTCCAAAAGGGAGCTGGCCAGGGATAATGGCATCAGCGTAAAGACAGTTTTAAGCGCCTACGAACAGTTGGTGGTAGAAGGCTATCTTTATTCCAAAGAGAAAAAAGGCTATTTTGTGGCGGCAGTGGAAGCTATGCCGGAGTATAAACCTGTAGTGGCAGAATATCCCCAACTTTACAGGGAAGATCAATGGTTTGCGGATTTTACAGCCAACAACACAGTGTATGATAAATTTCCATTTTCCATGTGGAGAAAGGTCATGAGGGAGGTGCTGTCAGAGTATGACAAAGAACTGGTAAAAAGAGGTCATTTTCTGGGAGTCCGCCAGCTGCGGGAGACCATTGCGGATTACTTATACCGCACCCGTGGAATGACCATTTCTCCTGAATGCATTGTGATCGGAGCCAGTATTGAATACCTGTATAGCCGTCTGATCAAGCTTCTGCCTGCAGACGCAGTCTATGCTGTGGAAAACCCGGGATATAAGAAAATCCCTGTGATCTATGAAGAATATGGGCTGAAGTGGAAGAGTATAGCCATGGACGATGGGGGAATCCATATGAAAAGCCTGCAAGACAGCGGGGCAGACATTATCCATGTATCCCCGGAGCACCATTATCCATTGGGAACAGTTATGTCTGCATCCAGGCGTCAGGAGCTTTTAAGCTGGGCTTCAGAAAAAGAAGAACGCTATATCATAGAGGATGATTATGACTGCGAATTCCGCTATCGTTCCCGGTCTATTCCCGCACTTGGGAGCATGGACTCCCACGAAAGCGTGATCTATATGAACACCTTCAGCAAGACCCTGACACCGGCTATCCGTATCAGCTATATGGTCCTTCCGGAGAAGCTGATGCGCCGCTACATTGATACCGCCAATTTTTACTGCAATACAGCCTCTACCTGTGAGCAGTATGCTCTGGCAAGATTTATTGAAAATGGCTATTTTGAGCGCCATTTAAGCCGTCTTAAGAAGTTTTATCATGCAGAAGGAGAACGTTTAAAGCGTATCTTAAAACAATCGGTGCTACTGCCAGCAGTCAGCGTGGACGGAGGTGAGAGCGGCACTCATCTGTTGGTAAAAGTAGATACTTCCATGACAGATACGGAGATTGAAGAGGCAGCGGAAAATATGGGTATCCATATTTCATGTCTGTCCCGGTTCTGCAGTGAGAAGAACCCGGAATATGATCATATTTTAGTGTTAAATTATTCTGATATGGATGAAAGCCGCCTGACGGAAGCGGTGAGAAGACTGGGTAATATTTTTATCCAGTGGTAAAATCTGATATCCTTTAATAGTTTTATTTTGGATATTTTAAAGATATCAGATCAGTGTTACCATGAGCCTACCGACACACAGGGAGGAATAAAGTGTTCCAAAATAAAAACTCCCTGTAGGAAAATGAGTGAAAAAAATAAGCAAAGAAACGAGGTACGGACACATGGGAACAACTTATTATTTTCTGCCTACAAGAAACTTATTTGGAGAAGATTCCGTAAAGGAAACAGGTTCCTTAATGCAGAGCCTGGGAGGAAAGAAAACTCTCATTGTAACAGACGCATTTCTGGCAAAACAGGGAATGGCCCGGATGGTTCAGGATATCTTAAAGGACTCTGGTGTTGAAAGCGTTGTATTTGGCGGGGTAGAGCCAAACCCGAAGGATGTAAACGTAGAAGCCGGTCTTAAGGTATTCAGGGAAAATGGATGCGACTCTATTATCTCTCTTGGCGGTGGTTCTTCCCACGACTGTGCAAAGGGTATCGGCATCGTAGCTTCCAATGGAGGAAACATCCGGGATTATGAGGGCGTGGACAAGTCACAAAAGCCTATGTGCCCTATGGTTGCCATCAACACCACAGCAGGAACTGCTTCTGAGATCACCCGCTTCTGTATCATTACAGATACCAGCCGTCATGTAAAAATGGCGATCGTAGACTGGAGAGTGACACCACAGATCGCCATCAATGATCCCAAGCTGATGGTAGGCATGCCACCGTCACTGACAGCAGCTACCGGAATGGATGCTTTGACCCATGCTATTGAAGCTTATGTTTCTACCAATGCAAATCCACTGACAGATGCAGCTGCTACCATGGCTATTACCATGATCACACGGTATCTGCCAAAGGCAGTCGCAAATGGAGAATACATGAAGGCAAGAGACAAAATGGCATACGGACAGTACCTGGCCGGTATCGCTTTTAACAATGCTTCCTTAGGTTATGTTCATGCGATGGCCCATCAGTTAGGTGGTTTCTACAACCTGCCTCATGGTGTGTGCAACGCTATCCTCCTTCCTCATGTAGAAGAGTTTAACTTGATCGGAAATGCAAACCGCTTCAGAGACATTGCAAAGGCAATGGGCGAAAATATTGACGGACTTTCTACTATGGAAGCAGCCAGAAAAGCCATTGCAGCCATCCGCCAGCTCAGCGAGCAGGTAGGTATCCCACAGAACCTGAGAAGTCTTGGAGTAAAAGAAGAAGACTTTGAGATCATGGCTGAAAATGCAATGAAGGACGTATGTCAGCTGACCAACCCGAGAAAGGCTACTAAGGAACAGGTAATCGGAATTTTCAAGGCTGCTTATTAATAAGGTCTGCGGGCTTTATGAAAATGGAAATGGTCTAGTGGCAAAAGGCATGAAAGACTGCAAAGAAATTGCATAAGAAAGGCGGAAAATAATATGGAAAAGGCAAAGTTACAGGAACGTTATCAGTTATTTATCGGAGGTCAGTGGAAAGATGCTTCTGACCATGAAACATTTAAAACAATCTGCCCGGCAGACGGAAGCATATTAGCAGAGTGTGCCCAGGCAACAAAGGAAGATGTAGATGAGGCAGTAAAAGCAGCATGGGAAGCTTTTAAAACATGGAAGCATACTACAGTTGCAGAAAGAGCCGCCGTTTTAAATAAGATCGCTGCCATCATTGATGAAAACAAGGAACATCTGGCTATGGTAGAGTCCATGGACAACGGCAAGCCCATCCGTGAGACACTGGCAGTAGATATCCCTATGGCAGCTGACCATTTCCGCTACTTTGCAGGCTGCATCCAGGCAGAAGAGGGAAGTGCCAATATCCTTGGCAAAGACACCTTAAGCCTGATCTTAAGAGAACCGATCGGCGTAGTAGGCCAGATCGTTCCATGGAACTTCCCATTTTTAATGGCAGCATGGAAACTGGCTCCTGTTCTTGCCAGCGGCTGCTGTACTGTATTTAAGACATCCAGCACCACACCTTTAAGCGTTCTGGAATTTGCAAGACTGGTCCAGGATGTGATCCCTGCAGGCGTATTTAACGTGATCACCGGTTCCGGCTCCAAATCCGGCCAGTATATGTTAGATCATCCGGGCTTTAGAAAACTTGCCTTTACCGGCTCTACAGAAGTAGGACGAAATGTAGCTCTGGCAGCAGCCCAGAAACTGATCCCTGCTACACTGGAGCTGGGTGGAAAATCTGCCAATATCTTCTTTGAAGACTGTGACTGGGAAATGGCAATGGACGGACTTCAGATGGGCATCCTCTTTAACCAGGGCCAGGTTTGCTGCGCAGGTTCCAGAGTCTTTGTCCAGGAAAGCATTTATGACCGTTTTGTAGAAGAGGCAGTAAAACGCTTTAATAAAGTAAAAGTAGGTCTTCCGTGGAAAGAAGAGACCCAGATGGGAAGCCAGATCGACCGCAGACAGATGGAAAAGATCTTAAAATATGTGGAGATCGGCAAGGAAGAAGGCGCAAAGGTGCTTTGCGGCGGTGTACAGGCGAAAGAAGGAGAACTGGAAAAAGGCTGCTTCCTGCGTCCAACCTTATTAGGAGATGTGACCAACGATATGCGCGTTGCCCAGGAAGAGATCTTCGGACCAGTTGCATGCATCATCAAGTTTAAAACAGAGGAAGAAGTCCTTGCCATGGCAAATGACAGTGCCTACGGCTTAGGCGGCGCTGTTTGGACCAGAGATATCAACAGGGCCCTTCGTGTGGCAAGAGGCGTGGAAACAGGACGTATGTGGGTCAACACCTACAATGCGATCCCGGAAGGCGCTCCATTTGGCGGCTGCAAGGCATCCGGTATCGGAAGAGAGACACATAAGGTCATTCTGGAACATTATACCCAGATGAAGAACATTATGATTAATATGGCAGAGGCGCCTACTGGATTTTATCCGGCATAGGATGTAAATAAAAAATGATTCCTTCCTTTTGACATTTTTTGAGTTGAGAAATATAATAATTCCTGAACGAGTAGCAAACAAGCGTAAATCCAGTTTTGCTGCTCGTTTTTTTATGCAAAAAGAGTCAGGTGGAAAGTTTAAGATAAAAGCAAAACGAACATACATTCGATAAAGCTATAGACGGATAGATAAAAATGAGGTATAATAAGTCCAAAAGAGTCTGCGTAAGCGAAAAACTTAAATGTAAAAGTTGATGGGAAAGGAAGTGGTAATATGATCTATACATGTACATATCCGTCCCCACTGGGAAATATTTTACTGGCGGCAGATGAGGTTGGACTGACTGGTTTATGGTTTGAGGGACAAAAGTATTTTGCCAAAACACTTCCAAAAGAAATCATTTCACAGGAGACACCCGTTCTGATCCAGGCGAAAAAATGGCTGGATGTATATTTTTCCGGGAAAGAGCCGGATTTTACTCCTGCACTTCATCCTGCAGGTTCCCCGTTTCGCCAGGCTGTATGGCAGATCTTACTGCAGATCCCTTATGGACAGACTATGACATATGGAGAGATTGCAAAAAAGATGGCACAGATGCAGGATGCGCCTCATATGTCTGCACAGGCTGTAGGCGGAGCAGTAGGACATAACGAAGTTTCCATTATCATCCCCTGTCATCGTGTTGTAGGAACCAATGGAAGTCTTACCGGATATGCCGGGGGAATTGAAAAGAAGATCGCGCTGTTAAAACTGGAACATACAGATATGAGTGGGTTCTTTATTCCAAAGAAGGGGACTGCCCTTTAAATGGATCTTGAGATCACAGAAAATGATAAAAGAAAAAGGCACAAAAAGGATGAAAATAAAACAGCAAAGGCAGATCAAAGCATTTTTAGTCAACCTGTTTGGAAAAAGCAGAGGAGATATGCTGTTTCGCCAACAGGAGGAACTGCTTGATACACTGATCAGAAATACAGAAAATAAGACAAAGGATCAGATGAAAACGCTGACTCAGACAATTTTACCCCGTATAGCCCTGTACAAGGTACTGAACCAAAGTGGTCTGTCACAGGAGGATGTCTACAGGCATATGCGAAACTATATGCTGGATATCGTTGGAACAGAAAAGCATTTGTCCATGGTAAAAATGGAACGGGTGCCGGGATTTTATTTTCTTTACAGCAATATTTTCCTTCGTGTTGTGCGAAGAACGGATCTGTGGGACAGTGAGCAGGCCCATGGAAAGGATTATTTTGATGTGACAATGAAAAAATGCCTGTGGCATACAGCCTGTTTAGAAAATGGCTGTGAAAAGCTTTGTCCCCTGTTTTGTGATGTTGATAATGTAACATATGGTGGTCTGAAAAAACTGGACTTTTCCCGTACTAAAACATTAGGTTACGGGGAGACTGCTGTGATTTTCATTTTTCAGGAAAAGATCCTGATCGGGACTGAAAAATGAGCATATAAAAGGCGTGTGGATCCTGGTATGGACTCATACGCCTTTTGTTGCTATTCATCTTGTTTCCGTATTTATGAAAACAAGTTCTCAAGATCTTGGTAAAACTGTGGATAAGAAATATTCACACATTCGGCCCCATTGATCTGTGTAACGCCCTCTGCGCAGAGAGCCGTTACTGCAAAGGTCATGGCAATGCGGTGGTCTAAGTGGCTTTCGACCACAGCGCCGTGAAGAGGTCTGCCGCCGCGGATGATCATGCCGTCCGCTGTTTCTGTTACATCAGCTCCCATAGCACTTAAATTTTCCACCATAACAGCAATTCGGTTGGACTCTTTTACCTTTAATTCTGCTGCATCCCGGATTACGGTCGTTCCCTCTGCAAAGCAGGCCATGGCAGCGATCATAGGCAGTTCGTCAATAAGAGTCGGGATAATGCTGCCGCCGATCTCTGTTCCATGAAGGGAAGAAGCGCGGACTAAAAGATCAGCAACCGGTTCCCCTTCGTCCTCTTTTACATTTAATAAAGTAAGGTCTGCACCCATAGCCCTGCATACATGAAGGATGCCGTCCCTGGTAGGATTGATGCCTACATTTTTGATCAGGATCTCAGAGCCGGGTACCATAAGTCCTGCTGCAATAAAGTAGGCAGCAGAAGAAATGTCTCCTGGTACATTTACCTTTACACTGTGCAGTTCACTGGCCGGTTCAATAGTAGCAGTGGTATCTTTTGTGGTCACATGGGCGCCGAACAGATTTAACATGATCTCAGAGTGATTTCTGGATACATAAGGCTCTGTAACAGAAGTAGGTCCCTCTGCGTAAAGTCCTGCTAATAAAATAGAAGATTTTACCTGGGCAGAGGCTACTTTGGAGGTGTAGTGGATGCCGTGAAGGGCTTTTCCGTGGATCGCCAGAGGCGCGCAGCCATTTCCATTTACACTGACAATATCTGTCACCTGTTAAAGTTACGTCAAAGTTCTGTGCAGATAAAATGCCGGAGATCAGGCGGGTAGTAGTGCCGCTGTTTCCGCAGTCCAGTATGGTCTCCGGCTTTTAAGACCGTGAAGGCCATTTCCATGTACCAGGACGATATCCCCTCTATTTTCAATGGCAACGCCCATACGTTCAAAACAGGAGATGGTAGACAGGCAGTCAGCTCCCTGTAAAAATCCTGTGATCTCGGTGGTTCCCTTTGCAAGAGAGCCGAACATCACGGCACGGTGGGAAATAGATTTATCTCCCGGAACCGTGATTTCTCCCTTTAATGGGCCTGATTTTTTAAATTCCATATGTTTCCTCCCAGACAGGTAGACGTTACAGTCTTACCATTTCGTATTTATAATATTCCAGCCGTTTCCAGGCTGCGGTCATAGATGCTTCATCATAAAATTCGATCTTTAAGGCACCTTCGCCCCGTTCTCTGTTGTTATTGATACCAATATTTTTAATACTGATGCCTTTGGCTGCCAGAATAACTGCGATGGTGGAGATCGCACCTACCTCATCGGCCACATCTACAGAAAAGGCATAAGACGGTTCCACAGAACCCTTGGCCCGGTCGGTAATGGTATTTCGGTAGTCTCTGGATTTTTCAAACAGTTTATAAATCGCGTCTCCCTGATGTCCTTTTATTTCAGAAAGGATGTCCTGAAGGGAACCGATATAACGTTCTAACATATCTGCAATAGGTTCCACATTGGTCATACAGATCTGCTCCCACATTTCAGGAGAGGAAGACGCAATACGGGTAATATCCTTAAAACCGCCTGCAGCTACCCGTTTCATGGTTCCGGCAGGTGAGTCGGCATCTTTTACCAGATTTACAAGGCTGGAAGCAACCAGGTGGGGCAGATGACTGATGGCAGCCACCACTTTATCATGTTCCCTGTAGTCAAGTACCAGTGGGATAGCACCTACGGTCTGGGCCACTGCGATAATACGGTTGGCATTTTCGGCATATTTTGGTGGAATATTACCGGTTTCGCTGCCGCTCTGGTCAAGGCCTTCCGGCGGTGTAACAATATAATAAGCATTTTCAAGGAGATGATCCGTTGCGTTTTCGTATCCTGTTTTTTCAGAACCGGCCATAGGATGACCGCCTACAAAGCAGTCTGTAAGGCCCTGGCGCAGGATCTCTTCGTGGATGTCCGTTTTGGTGCTTCCTACATCCGTGATCAAAGCTCCCGGTTTTAAATAGGAGCGGATCTTAGACAGATACTGTGCATTGTATTCCACCGGTGTACATAAAAAGATCAGGTCACATTCTTTTAACTGTTCGTCAATGCCGTCTAAAATAACATCTACAATGCCGTCTTTTTTTGCCTGCTCCAGCTTGGAACGGGTGCGCATATAGGCCATGATGCGGATATCCGGACGGGCTCTTTTAATGCCCTTTGCTAAGGAACCGCCGATAAGGCCAAGGCCGATAAAGGCAATGGTTGTATCATTCATGGTAAATTTTTCCATTTTAAAATCGCTCCTTACATATAGAATGTTCTATCGGAGATACAGAATCACCTGAAAACCTTCACAAAGATAGATGTCCTCTCGGAGTCTTTCCTGCACCTGCTTTTGTGGCCGATTTTCCGCCAGTAGCACCCGAATTTCATCAACGTACGCACCGCGTACGCCTCAGAAATTTGGGCACAACTGACAAAAAATCTTCTCACAAAATCAAGCACAGAAAGATTCCGAGAGAACATAAAGGTTTTCAGGTGTTTGGGCTGTGAATGATAGGTGACTATCTGGTTATCTGGCTTCAAAAGTTCTGCCAGCCAGATCCACATATGGCTTTAAGTCAGCCATTAATTTGTCAAATGCATCAAAGGTAAGAGACTGAGGACCGTCAGAAAGGGCTTTTGCCGGATCTGGATGAACCTCGATCATCAGTCCGTCGGCACCTACTGCAACTGCAGCCTTTGCAAGAGGTTCTACATAGGCTCTTACGCTTGCATGGCTTGGATCTACGATCACTGGAAGATGACTCTTCTGGCGGATCACAGGAATCGCACTGATATCCAGGGTGTTTCTGGTAGAAGTTTCGTAGGTGCGGATACCACGCTCACATAAAACGATGTTTGGGTTTCCTTCTGAAATAATGTATTCAGCTGCATTCAGCCACTCATCTATGGTAGCACATAAGCCGCGTTTTAACAATACAGGCATTCCTGATTTTCCGGCTTCTTTTAACAGCTCGAAGTTCTGCATATTTCTTGCGCCGATCTGGAGCATGTCTACATATTTAACAGCAGCTTCAATGGCATGGGCGCTGGTAACTTCACAGATCACGTTCAGTCCGGTTGCTTCTCTGGCTTCTTTCATATATTTTAAGCCTTCTTCTTCCAGTCCCTGGAAAGAGTATGGGGAAGTACGGGGCTTGTAAGCACCGCCGCGAAGGAAGGTAGCCCCAGCTTTCTTTACAGCGAAAGCAGTGGAAAGCAGCTGTTCCTTTGACTCAATAGCGCAGGGACCTGCCATAACAGTCATGGTTCCTGGTCCGATGTGGGTGTTGCCTACAGGAATAATGGAGTCATCCGGGTGGAATTTTTTGTTGACCAGTTTGTAAGACTCTGTGACAGCAACGACCTTGTCAACACCTTCGCTCATTTCAATATTGCTTCCGGCAAGTCTGCTCTTATCACCTACAACACCAACGATCGTGACCTGGGAACCTTCAGAAAGATGGGCCTGAAGTCCTTTTGACTCAATGAGGGAAGTTACTTTTTCAACAGCTTCTTTGGAAGCCTGTGGTTTCATAATAATGATCATAGTCTGTTATACTCCTTATCCGCATAATGGTTTCTTGTATATCGGCTCTGTATGTTAGATGCCCCTTTTTACCAGATATCGGATTGCGGTGAGCATGATGTGCTTTTTCAATCCAGGTATCTCTTAACTTGCAGACAGTTTAATACATAAAAGCGTAAAAGTCAACACTTTAATGCTTTAAACTTTTACGCTTTTATGTAACTCATGCTATAAATAGCGGCCGGTCTGGCTGTTTGGATCTTTTGCAAGCTGTTCCGGTGTCTCGCAGGCAACGATACGGCCGCCGTCTGCTCCGCCTCCAGGTCCCATATCAATAATATAGTCAGCATTGCGGATCACATCCAGGTCATGTTCAATGACCACAACAGTTGCTCCATTTTCGATCAGGGTCTGAAATACCTTAAGGAGAGTCTGCACATCCAGAGGATGCAGCCCAATGGTAGGTTCATCAAAGATAAACAGGGAGTCATTTTGCAGCTTGCCCATTTCGCTTGCCAATTTCAGTCTCTGGGCCTCACCGCCGGAAAGACTGGGTGTTTCTTCTCCTAAAGTCAGGTATCCAAGTCCAAGCTCTTTTAACACAGTGAGCCGCTGTTTTACCAGTTTGAGGTCATCGCAGGCTTCAAGGGCTGTATGGATGTCCATGTCCATAAGTTCCGGGAGAGAAACACTTTGCCCTTTTTTATTCGTGTATTTAATAAGAGATGCCTCTTTGGAATATCTGGAACCTCTGCACTCCGGGCATGGAATGTCCACATCGGGCAGAAACTGTACGTCCAGGCTGACCTGGCCGGTGCCGTCACATACGGGGCAGCGAAGCTTTCCTGTATTATAGGAAAAATCACCAGCTTTATATCCCATGTTTTTGGCATCTGCCGTTTTTGCAAATACTTTTCGCAGTTCATCGTGGACATTGGCATAAGTAGCAGCAGTGGAGCGGACATTGATGCCAATAGGAGTTGCATCGATCAGTTTTACCTGGGAAATACCTGCCGGGTCCACAGAAAGGACATGGGAAGGCAGAGGCGTTTTTGCAATAGCTGCCTCTATGCCGGGAACAAGGCTTTCCAGAATAAGAGTGGTCTTTCCAGAACCGGAAACACCGGTTACAACGGTAAGACGGCCTTTGGGGATATTTACCTTAAGTGGTTTTACTGTATGGATGGCACCGGTAGAAAGGGAGATGGCCCCATGTTCAAACAGGTCATTTTCCTGGATCACCGGACGCAGGCGTTTGGCGTATCCCGGCTTTAGAAAAGCACCGATGCGGGATACTTTATTTTCCACAATATCAGAAATAGTCCCTTCTGCGATCACCTGTCCCCCTTTTGCGCCTGCTTCCGGCCCCATTTCAATGAGCCAGTCTGCATGGGATAAGATCTGTGTGTCATGGTCTACTAAAATAACGGAATTTCCGTCAGCGATCAGATCATCCATAACCCCTGTCAGTCCAACGATATTTACCGGGTGGAGTCCAATGGACGGCTCGTCCAGTACATAGAGGACACCTGTGGTTCGGTTTCTCACGGCTCTGGCTAACTGCATTCTCTGGCGCTCCCCTGTAGAAAGAGTAGAAGCAGCCCGGTCTAAGAGAGATAGCCAAGTCCCAGCTCCATAAGCCGTTTTGCAGCTGTCTGGAAGGAGTCGCAGATGCTTTCTGCCATTGGCACCATTTCCGCTGGGAGAGAACTGGGAACATTGTCCACCCATGTGATCAGCTGGGATAAGGTCATTTCACAGGCTTTATCAAGAGTGATCCCCTGTAATTTCGGCGCTCTGGCCCGTTCATTTAAACGGGAACCATGGCAGTCCGGGCATGCATCTTCTTTTAAAAACTTCTCCACCCGCTTCATACCTTTTTCATCTTTTACTTTGGAAAGAGCATTTTCTACGGTGTAGACAGCGTTAAAGTAGGTAAAATCCAGTTCTCCTGCCTGATTGGAGTTTTTGGCGTGATAGAAAATATGTTTTTTCTCAGCAGGTCCATGGAAAACGATGTCTTTTTCCTTTTCTGTTAATTCCTTAAAAGGCACATCGGTGCGCACACCCATTTCCCGGCATACATCGGTCATCAAAGACCACATAAGAGTATTCCAGGGAGCCACAGCCCCTTCGTCAATGGTTAAGGAGTCATCTGGCACCAGGGTATTTAAGTCTACGGTGCGAACCGTTCCCGTTCCATTGCAGGTGCGGCAGGCTCCCTGGCTGTTAAATGCCAGTTCCTCTGCAGAAGGAGCAAAAAAGTGGATGCCGCATTCAGGGCAGACCAGTTCTTTCCGGCAGCCACTGCCAGTGTGGGAGCCAGATAATGTCCATTTGGACAGCAGTGGGAAGCCAGACGGGAATACATCAGGCGCAGGCTGTTTAAAAGTTCTGTACCGGTTCCAAAGGTGCTTCGGATGCCGGGAACGCCGGGACGCTGATGCAGGGCGAGAGCAGCGGGAACATGTAAGATCTCATCCACACTGGCTTTGGATGCCTGGGTCATGCGCCTTCTTGTATAGGTAGAAAGAGACTCCAGATAGCGTCTGGAGCCCTCTGCATATAGTACGCCTAAAGCCAGAGAGGACTTTCCGGAGCCGGAGACACCGGCAATGGCTACGATCTGGTTTAAGGGTACGTCTACATTGATATTTTTAAGATTATGCACCCGGGCGCCGCGGATCTGTATTTTCTGTATATTGCTTTTAAAGGTTTTATTTTCAGACATAAAATGTGCATACCTTTCTCATTATTCTGCAACTATTTTAACAATCTCCGTAAGGAATTGCAAGAAAAGCAGACCGTCACATGACGGAACCGTAATTCAATTATGACAAAACTGTCATTTTAGAGTCATGATCATTTAATTTTGTATGTATAAAATAAAATACAAATGAAGGAGGAAAAAATTATGGCAGCAGCAATTGGATTTTTAATGATCATCGTGATCGTAGCCCTTCTTTTAAAGGGGAAAATGTCACCTATTGTAGTATTGGCTATCGTCCCAACCATCTCAGCCCTGATCCTGGGGTTTGTTCCTACAGACATTCTGGGATTTATTGCAGATGGCATTAAGACAACTACCAGTAATGGTATTTTGTTTATTTTTTCTGTTATTTATTTTGGGGTTTTGTCTGATACAGGATTGTTTGACGTGATCGTAAACTGGCTTGTAAAAAAGGCTGGAAATAATGTGATCGCAGTTACTGTGGTAACTGCAATGATCGCAACCATTGCCCATTTGGATGGAACCACCGCTGTAACAGTTCTGATTACGATCCCGGCAATGTATCCAGTATACAAGAGAATGAATATTGATGCCCGGATCTTACTGTGTATTACCGGAGCCTGTATGGGTGTCATGAATCTGCTTCCATGGGGCGGACCTACAGCAAGGGCGGCAACTGTACTTCAGATGGACGCAACAGAGTTGTGGCATATGCTGATCCCGCTTCAGATTGTTGGTCTGGTCATGAATAGTGTGATCGCCGTTTTGCTTGGAATGTACGCGGTAAAAAAGGGTGCCTAGGTGCAGGAAAAGGTATAGAAGTTGAGACAAATGAAAAGAAAAGGCAGAAACAGAAGCACTGAAAAAATCCAGAGGATATCTGATCTTTAATTTCCTTCTTACGGTTGCTGTGATCGCAGCATTATCAACTGGTGTAGGAAAATCCTATGTGATCTTTATGTTAGGACTTTGTGTTTTACTGGCAGTAAACTACCCGGATCAGAAGATCCAGGATAAACTGGTAAAGAAGCATGCTCCGGCAGCACTGATCATTTCAGCAACCTTGTTTGCGGCAGGCGCTATGGTAGGTATTTTTGATGGAACAGGAATGCTGGAAGCAATGGCAAATGCGATCATGGCGGTCATTCCTGCAGCTATGGGAAAATACATCCACATTATTTTTGGTATCCTTGCCCTTCCTTTTGGCCTTTGTGTGGGAACCGATGCATATTTTTACGGCATCATGCCTCTGGTCATGCAGGTTGGCGAAACATACGGGGTTGCATCCCTGAACACAGCACTTACCATGCTGATCGGAAAGAATCTGGCGCTAATGGTAAGTCCCCTTGTCCCGGCTACTTATCTGGCTATCGGATTGACAGGAACAGAATTAAAGGATCATATGAAATTCAGCATTCCGCCCTATTATGTGGTAAGCCTGATCATGTTAGTACTGGGAGTAATTTTAGGGATCATAAGTTTATAAGAGACAGTAAGACCATAAAAGCATAGTAAGAACACAAAAGACCATAACCGGCTGTGAGAAAAAGCCAGCCGGTTATGGTCTTATTTTTATATATTTGCTATACTCTTTTATAGGTACAAATGCGCTTGAAAGAGCAAAAAATAGAATGGGGAAATGAACATGAATACGGAAGAGATATTGATGGTAGATGATGAAAGAGCAATCCGTCTGGCTGTACGGACGGCTTTGACCAGGGAAGGAATGCATGTAACAGAAGCAGCTGATGGCAGTACAGCGTTAGATTTACTAAAACAGAAACATTTCGATCTGGTGATTCTGGATGTGATGATGGAAAATGTCAGCGGCTATCAGGTATTACAGACTATGCGGGCTTGGGGAGATCATACACCGGTGATGATGCTTTCTGGAAAGTCAGATGAGATGGACCAGGTGCTGGGGCTGGGATTCGGGGCAGACAGTTATCTGACAAAACCATTTCATACTTCTGTGCTGATACAGACAGCAAAAGCATTGATCCGGAGAAACCAGATATACAGTCAGGCATCGGAAGCAAGGATCCATAAAGGTCCCTTTGCTGTGGACACTTTGAAAATGGAGTGTTTAAAAAACGGAGTCTCTCTGAATTTTACAGCAAGGGAACAGGCGCTATTCCGCTTTCTGTTAGAGCATCCGGGACAGGTATTCACAAAGGCACAGCTTTACAGCCAGGTGTGGAATGAGGCAGTGGTAGATGATAATACGATCACGGTTTATATTAAGCGGATCAGAAGCAAGATCGAGGAAAATCCAAAAGAACCTAAATATTTAAAAACAATACGGGGAATCGGATATATGCTGGAGGTCTGATAAAAAATGAAATGGATCAAGGAAACAAAAGGAAAAAGACAGGCAGCAATAGGCGCTGTTTTTCTGGTAGTGTTTCTGTCACTGGTTATGGCATTATCCTGTGCAGAATTTTATAAGCGTTATAAAGAGCAGGTAATCCATACAGAGGAAAGCCAGCTGCTTACCATAGCCGGGATCATAGGAAATAATCTTGACATGTTCCTTAATGAACAGCTGGAGCAGATCGACCTTTTTTACTCATCAGAAAATGGGCTTTTAGGGGAAAAAATGCAGATGAACCGGAAAATATCCTATTTTCTGGATAAAAATGAGAAATTGTATAACTGGATCCGTCTGATATGTCCTGATGGCAGGCAGATCCTTTATAAAGCAGGTACAGAGCCTTTTTACGAAGCTGCTGAGGCAGAACATACTCCGGCGGGACATGCCACGAATGCACAGATCACGGGAAAAAAGATATCAGAAGAAACAGGCTGGTATGAAATGTACATAGAAAAGCAGGTTGAAGCAAATGGAGCTGTTTATGATCTTGTTCTTTCTATGGATCTGGAACAGCTGTACCGTCAGATCGTAGAGCCTGTAAAGATCGGAAAGGGCGGATACTCTATTGTTAAGGACCAGGATACCTATATTATCATGCATCATGTAAAAAGCCAGATTGGTCTGGAGGCATTAGAAGACCGGCAAAAAATGTATACACAGTTGGATCTGGATGATCTGAAACAATGGCTGGAAAGACAAAATAAAGAAGATAAGGGCGCAGGCCTGATCCATACTTATATATGGGATAATCCGGAACTAAAAGCAGTAAAAAGAGTGGCTGCGTTTCAGGCGATCTATATTCAGGGAGAACGTTGGATCGTGAATTCTACGATCCCTTTAACAGAGCTTTCCCAACCTTTAGATACTATGATGGAGATCCTGGTGGGGATCGCTGTTTTATATATGGTGCTGCTGATCACGGCAACGGTATACATTCTTTATAACCGGTTCCGTACCATATCACAGTACAGGGAAATAGCGTACCTTAAGGAAATAAACCAGGGAATGGAGATGGTGGCAAAGAAAAATGATGAGATCCGCCATTACCAGAGAATACAGTCTCTTGGCATGATGGCAAGCCATATAGCACATGAATTTAATAATTATCTGACCCCGGTCCTGATCTATTCGGAACTTCTGGAGAACGATGATACCATATCAGAAGAAAACCGGCAGATGATCCATGAGATCACAGATTCCGTAGATAAGGCATCAGATCTGTCAAAAAAGCTGCTGGCATTTTCAAGACAGGATACAGGGATCCGGTTAGAACGGCTGGATTTTGCACAGGAAGTAAGAAAGGCCATGTCAGTAGTACGACAATTGGTTCCGGCAGCCATTACATTAAAAACAAAAATTCCTGATACACCTCAGTATGCTCTTGTAAGACAAGGAATGGCAGAACATATCCTGATGAATCTGTGCAAAAATGCATTTCAGGCAATGGAACAGTCTGATAAAAAAGAACTGACAGTGGAATTAGCTGAAATGGGAACAGACCAGCTTTGCCTGCGTATTTCTGATACAGGATGCGGGATCCCGGAAGATGTGCAAAAGAAGATCTTCGAGCCATTTTATACAACAAAAGGTTCCAGACAGGGAACGGGACTGGGGCTTTCCGTGGTAAGAAATATCATTGCGTCTGTAGGGGGAAAGATTGAGGTAGAAAGCCGTCAGGGAGAAGGAACGACCTTTTTGCTTATGATCCCCAAAAGTAGTTCAGAAGAGGAAGGCAATCTTAGAAAACGTTTAAAATCTGTATCCAGGATCGCTATTATATCAGAAGATGCCAGGATGTCTGCTTATAAAGGGAAAAAATTTGAAAAGACTGGGCAGATCGAAGTTTATACCCATCCGGCAGCCCTCCTTGACCGGGTACAGAAAACGCCTTCTTTTTATGGCCTGATCATTGCAGATGAAGTTCTTCCCATGATGAATGGAATCGAGTTATGTGAAATGATCCGCCGGATGAATCCGGAGATCCGTCTTTTATTGTTATCAGAACAGGACGGAAGTGATGTTCAATGGTATCTGAATAATGGCATGATCGACCGTTTTATGTTGAAACAGGACTTTTTTAGCGAATTTGAAGAGGCAATTAAGGCAAAATGACGGTTAAAGATGAGAAAAACAGGAACATGTGGTGACTTAAATCAAAATATCTGGAATGTTTTGGAAAAATGTTGTGTAGAATTTAACAAAAAACTTGAATATTTCAGAAAAATATAGTAGAATGTACACATGGCAAAGACGAAGCACATATTACAGTTGTTTCGCACAAATAAAGTGTACAGGAGGGAAGTTTATGAACGTATATGGTACTGAACAAATCCGCAACGTTGTATTACTTGGGCATGGAGGCGCTGGTAAGACAACAGTTGCGGAGGCAATGGCTTTGATCACAGGTGTTACCAAGCGTATGGGCAAAGTTGCTGACGGAAACACTATTAGTGATTATGACAAAGAAGAGATCAAGAGACAGTTTTCCATTTCCACCACACTGATTCCTCTGGAATACCAGGGAGAGAACGGACCGGTTAAGGTCAACTTACTGGATACTCCCGGATTTTTTGACTTCGTAGGTGAAGTAGAAGAAGCCATCAGCGTTGCTGATGCAGCCATTATCGTTGTAAACTGTAAAGCAGGTATCGAGCCTGGTACAGAAAGAGCATGGGAGATGTGCGAAAAGTACAATCTGCCAAGACTGATCTTCGTTACTAATATGGACGATGATCACGCCAGCTATCGTGAGCTGGTTGTAAAGCTGGAGAAAAAGTTCGGAAGAAAGATCGCTCCTTTCCAGCTTCCAATCCGTGAAAATGAAAAATTCGTAGGTTTCGTAAACGTAGTAAAGATGGCAGGCCGCCGCTTTACAAACCTCAGTGATTATGTTGAGTGCGAGATTCCAGATTATGTTCAGAAGAACTTAACCATCGCAAGAGACGCCCTCATCGAGGCAGTTGCAGAAACCAGTGAAGAATATATGGAACGTTATTTCCTGGGAGAAGAATTTACACAGGAAGAGATCTCAGGTGCATTAAGAGCACATGTTATCGAAGGCGACATCGTACCTGTTATGATGGGCTCCGGAATCAACTGCCAGGGCTTTAAGGTTCTCCTTCAGGTTATTGACAAATACTTCCCGGCACCAAATCACTTTGAGTGTATCGGTGTAGACGTTTCCACAGGCGAGCGTTTCACCGCTAAATATAATGATGACGTATCCCTTTCTGCAAGAGTATTTAAGACCATCGTAGATCCATTTATCGGAAAGTATTCCCTGATGAAGATCTGTACTGGTACCTTAAAGGGCGATACGGTTGTATACAATGTAAATAAAGATGCAGAAGAGAAGATCGGTAAAGTTTATGTAATGCGCGGCAAGGAAGTTATCGAAGTTCCTGAGTTAAAGGCCGGCGATATCGGCGCAGTTGCAAAACTGACTGTAACCGGAACCGGCGATACCATGGCAGTTCGTACAGCTCCGATCGTTTACCACAAACCACAGATCTCCACACCATATACATATATGGCATACAAGGCAGCTAATAAGGGCGAAGATGATAAGGTTTCTACCGCATTAGCACGTATGATGGAAGAAGACCTGACCTTACAGGTTAAGAATGATCCTGAAAACCGTCAGTCCCTGATCTATGGTATCGGCGATCAGCAGTTAGATGTTGTGATCAGCAAGTTGCAGACCCGCTACAAAGTAGACGTAGTTCTGTCCAAACCGAAATTTGCTTTCCGTGAGACCTTAAGAAAGAAAGTAAAAGTACAGGGCAAACATAAGAAACAGTCCGGCGGACATGGCCAGTACGGTGATGTTATCATGGAATTTGAGCCATCCGGCGATTTAGAGACACCATACACCTTTGAAGAGAAGGTATTCGGTGGATCCGTACCGAAGAACTACTTCCGGCAGTAGAAAAGGACTGCAGGAATGCGTTCTTAAGGGACCGTTGGCTGGATATCCGGTTGTTGGCTTAAAGGCTACTCTGTTAGATGGTTCTTATCATCCGGTAGACTCTTCAGAAATGGCATTTAAGATGGCTACTATTCTGGCATTTAAACAGGGCTTTATGGATGCAAACCCAGTGCTTTTAGAGCCGATTGCTTCCTTAAAGGTTGTTGCTCCCGACCGCTTCACCGGCGATATCATGGGTGACTTAAACCGCAGAAGAGGCCGTGTATTAGGTATGGAATCTGACCACCACGGCAAACAGGTCATCGAAGCAGACATTCCAATGTCTGAATTGTTCGGCTACAACACCGATCTTCGTTCCATGACCGGTGGTTTAGGAGACTATTCCTATGAATTCAGCCGCTACGAGCAGGCTCCTGGCGATGTACAGAAGCGCGAAGTAGAAGCTAGGGCTGCTGCGAAGGAAGAATAATTGAGAAAACAGAAATAAAAAGCTCTATAAACAATAAGGGCGGGATCTTTGAAAGGTCCCGCTCTGTTATTGATTTTAGGGCTATTTTTGTGTTGTTAAGTAAGAAAATCAGGCATAAGGAACCAGATCTCCGATTTCCGGGTCCATATCGGTCCAGCGATCTGCGTATTCCCGGGACAGTTCAGAAAGACGTTGAAATGCAGTATCTTTTTCTATCTTTTTCGATAGACCATACAATGGATGCGGTAAAGAGAAGGTGTAAACAAAAATATACGATATTGGGGTCCAATACCATATTGCTTACAGGGATAAATCCTGCACCTATACCAGAGGAAACAGATTTTACAATAGAAGATGCATTGCTGGTATTCAGGATAACTACAGGGGTCATATGGGCAGAACGGAACAGGCCGTCAGCCAGATAACGGATGCAGGAACCTGGATGCTGAAGGATAAAAGGAGCACCGGAAAGCTCTCTTGCAAAAGTTTCCAGATCCAGACTCTGAATATAGTTATAGTTTGAGTTGCGGCAAATAGACATCCGGCTTGGGACAGCCAGAGCAATCTTTTCTTCTTTCAGTGGCAGGATCTGGCCTTTATAAAGATCCAGGGAAGAAATGGAGCCAAAGACAAGGTCCAGATCATTGTTTAACACTTTTGAAATAATGGTAAAGGAATTGCCTTCGGACATAGCAATGTCAATATTTGGGAATTCTTTGCGGTATATGGGAATAAGATGGGTCACCATGGAGATAGCTTTTGTGGTAGATGTACCTATTTTTAAAATAGTAGTATTTTTATAGGTTTGCATGGCCTGCTCCATGTTTTTTTCCAGTTCAATGATTTGTTCTGCATATTTGCAGAATGTCTCACCGGCAGAAGTAAGGGTATAACGGCCGTTCATTCGTTTAAACAGGTGGATTCCCAGGGTATTTTGATAGTTACGGATAAACTGACTGAGGGTTGGCTGGGAAATGTAAAGATCTTTTGCTGCCTGTGTGATATTTCCTGCTTTGGCAAGAGCAAGAACGTATTCCATATATTTAATATCCATAAATTATGCAGGTCCTCCTGATGCGTGTAATGGTATTTAATGATAAATATAATGAAAAATATAGGCAATACCTATAATATATATAAAATACACTATCTGAAGAGGAAAATCAAGGGAATAAATTGGAAAAATGATGCAAAATATATAAACCATAGGCGCAGGCTATAAAAAATGTGCTACAAATGATTGGAATTCCTATAAAAAAACATTTAAAATTAAGATATCAAGAAGAGGGGAGGACGTGCAGAACTTGTTCTGACAGACGAAAAAATGAAGGGATATGTATTAAAAAGAACAGGACAAATGATATTGGTGGTATTTCTTCTTTCTATTTTTATTTTCCTTTTGGTATCAATGATACCAGGTGATCCGGTTTACGCTATGCTGGGTGAGGAAGTTTCTCCGGAAGAGTACAATCGTGTATTCCATGAATTGAAGTTGGATCAACCGGTGATCGTCAGGTACTTCAGCTGGCTGGCGGATGCGCTTCATGGAGATCTGGGGGAGTCTACACAGTTTCATATGAAAACATCCGAAGTACTCGCAGCAAGAATACCAATTACATTGTTTTTCTCCATTGCGGCATTTATTATCAGTGTTCCATTTGGAATCCTTTTTGGAGTGATCAGTGCAGTGAACAGAGGAGAGCCTCTTGATACAGTGGTAACTCTTATTGCAAATGTAACTGCCTGTCTTCCACAGTTCTGGTTTGCATTACTGATCATGTTCGTGTTTGCAATGAAACTTGGTTGGCTTCCGTCTTATGGTTTTGACTGGCCCTGGATCAATGCAGCAGGCTGGAAACAGATGATCATGCCTCTGTTTTGCCTTTCTCTTGGAGGTATTGCTTCTACTACAAGACAGACACGATCCAGTATGCTGGAAGTGATCCGGCAGGACTACATACGTACAGCACGAAGCAAAGGTATTGCAAACAACAAAGTTATTTATCTTCATGCTTTAAAAAATGCTCTGATTCCTGTTATTACGATCCTTGGAATGCGTCTTGGAAACCTGATCGCCGGTTCTATGTTTGTGGAATCTGTTTTTAATATTCCAGGAATGGGATCTTTAATGGTAAAAGCGATCCAGTCAAGAGATATTCCGGTAGTACAGGCGTGTGTACTTGCCATTGCACTGGTATCATGCATCGTAAATCTGGCAACAGATATTCTGTATGCAGTTGTAGATCCACGAGTACGTTTTGAATAAGTGGGAGGACAAAATGAAAGATACAAAGAATATCAAAAAGTTCTTAAAACAGTATTTGCCAGAAAAGTAACAGTGATCAATGCAATCATAGTGTTAATATTTATCTTTCTGCCATATTTGCACCATTTGTGGCACCTTATGATCCGGACAAGCCTGATTTTGCAGCATTTCTTCAGCTGCCAAGTGCGGCTCATGTTTTAGGAACTGATAATTTCGGTCGTGATGTATTAAGCCGTATCATTTACGGAACAAGAGTCAGCCTAATCATTGGTGTTCTGGCAGTTGTTGTAGCCTGTGCAGTTGGTACAGTGCTTGGTATGATCGCCGGTTACTTTGGCGGCTGGATCGATGATGTTATCACACGATTAATGGAAGCTGTCCGTGCGATTCCTCAGATTATACTGGCAATGGCATTAACTGCCGTTTTTGGAAGCGGTATCCGTAATCTGGCAATTATCCTTGGTATCTCATCTATGGCAGGATATGTGAGAATGATGAGAGGTCAGGTACTTACCATTAAACAGGCAGATTATATTATGGCTGGAAAGCTTCAAGGAAATAAAGATTTCCGTCTGATGTTCAGACATATTTTACCAAACAGTATTTCACCGATCATCGTTATGATGACACAGCAGGTAGGTTCCACTATCCTGGCCGAAGCAGGTTTAAGCTTCCTGGGACTTGGTATCAGCGCTCCAACGGCTTCCTGGGGAAGCATGGTAAGTGAGGGAAGAAATTTCCTGATGGACAATCCGGTATATGCTCTGGTACCTGGAGTTTGTGTTGCGATCCTGGTTATTTCATTAAATATGTTGGGTGACGGCGTAAGAGATGCGTTGGATCCAAGACTGAGAGGTGAATCATAAGATGGCAGAGAAGCATTTATATGAGATCAAGCATATTGAAACCAGTTTCCGGACAGATGGAAAAATGTTTAAAGCAATAGAAGACGTTTCCCTTTATCTGAATCCTGGTGAGATCATCGGAATCGTAGGCGAGTCTGGAAGTGGTAAATCAGTAACAATGATGAGTGCACTGCAGCTGATCCAGGAACCAGGAAAGGTGACTGGTGGAGAAGTGTATCTGGATGGAAATGATAAAAATATGCTGGAATATGGTTCAAACAGTGCTGAAGTCCGTAAGATGCGTGGCGGAAGAGTCAGTATGATCTTCCAGGAACCGATGACTTCTTTAAATCCGGTTCTGACAGTAGGCTTTCAGATCCAGGAAAATATCATAGAACACCTTCATCTAAGTAAGGAAGATGCAAAAAAACGTGCCATTGAAATGATGAAGATGGTAAATATCCCAGATGCAGAAGAACGTTTTGCGTATTATCCACAGCAGTTTTCAGGTGGTATGCGCCAGAGGATCATGATCGCAATGGCGATGTCTTCTGAACCCTCTGTTCTTGTTGCAGATGAGGCTACAACAGCTCTTGATGTTACTACCCAGGCACAGATCCTGGAAATGATCCGTGATATTGCTAAAAAGACCAATACAGCAGTAGTGATCGTTACCCATAACCTGGGTATTGTAGCAAGATTTGCAGAGCGTATTTATGTTATGTATGCGGGGGGTATTGTTGAAACAACGGATGCAGAAAGACTGTTTGAAAATCCGGAACATCCATATACAAGAGCTCTGCTTCGGGCGATCCCAAGACTGGATGATGACAGGGACCGTATACTGATCCCTATTGAGGGACTTCCACCGAACCCGGCACTTCGCCCTGAGTATTGTCCGTTTTATGACCGGTGCGAGTATCATATGGACAAATGCCGGGAGCAGAAAAAGCCGGAATTGAAAGAACTGGAGAAGGACCATTTCTGTGCTTGCCATTTAACAGAAGCAGAAAAGGTTATGAAGAAGGCAGAAATTGATGGGAAGCCTGTAAAGAAAGCTCAGCGCGCAGTAATCGGTGATGAAATCTGTCTGGATGTAAAAGATGTAAGGAAATATTTCCCGATCTATAAAGGAATGATGCGCAAACATATCGGAGATGTAAAAGCCATTGAGGATATCAGTTTCAAAGTTAGAAAAGGAGAGACATTAGGAATCGTAGGGAGTCTGGATGTGGAAAACAACATTGGCAAGATGCATTATGCGTGTGTATCAGCCGGATACAGGTGAGATTGATTTCGCAGGAACTGATATTGCGAAGTTTAACGACAAGCAGATGTATCCATACAGAAAGAAAATGGCAATGATCTTCCAGGATCCATTTTCCTCTCTTGATCCAAGACAGACAGCGGAATCTATAGTTGGAGAATCTCTGCTGATCCATAAGCTGGTAAAGACCAGAGAAGAATATGAACAAAGGGTAGATGAACTGCTGCGTATGGTAGATCTGGATCCGTCCATGAAAAACCGTGTTCCCCATGAGTTTTCTGGTGGACAGAGACAGAGAATCGGTATTGCGAGAGCTCTTTCTTCTAATCCGGATTTGATCATCTGTGATGAGCCAATCTCTGCTCTAGATGTTTCAATCCAGGCTCAGATTATTAACTTGCTGGAAGAACTTCAGGCAAAACTGGGACTTACTTATCTGTTTATTGCTCATGACCTGGCAGTAGTAAAACATATCAGTGACCGTATTCTGGTCATGTATTTGGGAAGGATCGTTGAGATCGCTGAATGTGAAGAACTTTACAACAATACACTTCATCCTTATACAAAGGTTCTTTTGGGAGCGGTACCTGTTGCGGATCCAAAGGTAGAAAAGACCAGGGAGCGGGTAGAAATCCGGGGTGAGGTACCAAGTCTTACCAATCGTCCGGCAGGATGCCCGTTTAGTGATCGATGCAGTTATGCAACAGAGCGGTGCAAAAAGGAAGTTCCTACATTAAAAGATATTGGAAATGGACATGAGGTTGCATGTTTCCTGTATGAATAGGAAAAGACATCCTTAAATAAAAAAGAAAAAGCAGGAGGAGAAATTTATGAGATTCAAAAAAATGGTATCAATGCTTTTAGCTGCATCCATGTGTGCGGGGGCACTGAGCGGATGCGCAGGTTCTTCAAAAGGCGGAAGTGAAACAACTGCTCAACAGGAGACAGCAGGTGAAAGCAGCGCAGCAGAAACCAAAGAGAAAAAAACGGCAGGTGCATTAAAAGAAGGTGGAGATTTAAAGATTGCGATCCCCCAGTTCCAGAAGACATTTTTTATGCCGCAGTCAACTTCCACTGGTGACTGGTTTGCAGCAGAACCGGTTCTGGAGCAGTTAGGAAGATCTGACGAAGAAGGAAATTATGTGCCATGGCTGGCAGAAAAATTTGAGACAGATGCCGACAACCTGACTTTTACTATTACACTGAGAGATGGAGTTAAATTCAGCGATGGAAGTCCGTGTGATGCAGAAGCTGTTGCATGGAATATCCAGCAGTATGTAGATAACGGAAAAGCATCTGAGGTTTGCAATCCAAAGAGCATTGAAGTAGTAGATGAAAAGACAGTAAAGATTACATTTGACGAGTGGGCAAACAACTGGGATAGCGCAATCGGTGCAGTATTTATCTCATCTAAAAAGGCATATGATGACAACGGCGAAGAATGGTGCAAGACACATGCAATCGGCACAGGTCCATTTATCATGGATGAGTTTGTTACTGATAATAAAGTAACCTATCATAAAAATCCAGATTACCGTATTACAGGACAGCCATATCTGGATACCTTAGAGATCGATATGATGTCTGATGTTAATACCATGATGTCTGCAATGCTGAATAAAGAAGTAGGTGTTGCAATGAAATTTGAAAGCGATTCTATTATCAAACAGCTGCAGGATGCAGGATTTACAGCAATTGGACGTAAAACAGCTAACGTAGCAGATATTAAGCATATTATCTGGAACAGTAAATCTGATAAGCATCCAATGGGAGATTTAAAGGTACGTCAGGCTATTATGCATGCAATTCCATGGGATGATGTAGCAGGTGCTCTTTCCGGTGGTATTGGCGAAGCAACTCCTTTATTTGCAACACCGGATTCATGGGCTTACAAAGAGGGAACAGAATTTTACGATTATGATGTAGAGCTGGCAAAATCTGCACTGGCAGAAGCTGGATATCCTGATGGATTTGAAACCAAGATTTACTGCAAGGCACAGGATAATGATACTGCAACTGCATTTCAGGCAATCCTGTCACAGATCAATATTAAGGCAGAAGTAGTAACTATGGATGCATCTGCATTGGCAGAAATGCAGAAAGAGGATGACATTGATGGATTTATCGCAAATCGTGGTGCAAGCAAAATGGACTTTACTGCGAACTACATTCGTCTGTATTCCACAGAAGGTATTAAAAACCATGGTATCATGTTAGATCCTCCTGAATTTGAAGAACCATTATTTGCTGCAAGAGCTGCTAAGACTTTGGATGAAAAGAAAGAAAAATTACAGGAAGCAGCAGTTGCACTGGCACATGATTATGTAATGATCACTCCGCTTGCAGTTATCTATTACCAGTCATTTGCTGATCCGGCTCTTGCTGATACAGGAATCTATGATGTAAGTCTGGAACAGTGGACTCCAGAAGCTACCCATTGGACAGAATGAGAAAAAGGCAGGTAAGATTATGTTAGGAGAACATCTTAAGATCCAGTCCAGAGTTAATTCGGATTATACAGATGAACAATTACTTTTGATCAAGGAAATGGGGATCAAATATGTATATGTGATCTTTTCTGACGAAGATAGTAATTATGAAAGCGTAATGCGCTTTATGGACAGACTGGACAAATTTGGTTTGACCTGTACAGATGCAGGAAATGTTGGAATTTATAAAAGTCCGGCGATCCATCTGGGACTTCCGGGAAGAGATGAAGCAATCGAACGTTTTAACGATTTTAACAGAGTACTGGCTAAGGCTGGGATCCACATTGGTTATATGACCTGGGAGCCGAATAAGGTACTGACTTCCAAATGGGCAGTAGGCGAGTACACAAGAGGGGCAGTTGCAAGGATCGTAGATATTGATGATCTTGCAAAGCGCCCGTACACACATGGAAGATTATATACCAAAGAAGAAATGTGGGATAATTTCAAATATTTCCTGGATCGTGTACTTCCGGTATGTGAAGATATTGATATGAAACTGGCTCTACATCCAAATGATCCGCCGGTTGACTGTCTGTGTGGTATTTCAAATCTGATCACTTCTTCGGCAGACTATAAACATGCGTTTGAACTGGCTGGAAACAGTCCTTATCTTGGAATGAAAATGTGTATTGGATGCTGGCTGGAAGGTGGAGAAAATTTCGGAAATGTACTGGAAGATATTAAATATTTTGTAGAAAATAAAAAGGTTTTATGTGTTCATTTCCGCAATGTAAGCAGTCCAATGCCTCAGTTTGAGGAAACTCTTCTGGATGATGGCTATATGAATATGTATGAAATTATGAAAGCTTTTGTAAAAGCAGATTATGATGGCGTATTACATGCAGACCATGTTCCGCTATGGGGAACTGGTGTTGGAACTGGTGGTTCTACAACAGCATGGACCTACAGTATGGGATACATCAAGGCGCTGTGGAAATGTGCAATGGAAGAGGTAAACAGATAATATGATAAATATACGGGATTTCGGAGCAGTAGGCGACGGGATCACGCTGGATACAGCAGTTCAGAAAGCTCTGGACTGCTGCAAAAAAAGGGACCGTTGTTGTACCAGGTGGAAAAACCTATAAAATAGGTACGATCCAGATTTACTCCAATACAGAATTGTATCTTGAAAGTGGTGCGGTGCTGAAACAAAGTGACCGGATTGAGGATCTAAGAAGTATTTCTATAGTGGATAAGTCAAATAATGAAACAGATATTCCCTCCTATATCAACTGTGAATATAATGGGAAACCAGCACATTATTTTATTTATGCAACAGGAGAAAATATACGTATTACAGGATACGGCGCCATTGATGGAAATGAATCCATTTATTACGGCACTGAAACCAGATATCACATTGAGGGTGCATGGTATCCCAGAACGCCGCTTCTTTATATAGAAAATGTAGATCATTTTACGATCACGGGAGTGACATTGCAAAATTCTGCATTCTGGACTCTTCATATGGTAGGCTGTCGGGATGTATTGGTTGACGGTATCCGGATCCTGAATAATTTAAAGCTTGCAAACTGTGATGGCATTGATCCGGATCACTGTCAGAATGTAAGAATCCAGAATTGTTATATTGAGGCTGCAGATGACTGTATTGTACTGAAAACAACAGAAGCAGAACAGAAATATGGCCCCACAGAAAATGTGATCATCAGTGGTTGTATCCTGGAATCTACCAGTGCAGCTATAAAATTCGGAACTGAGAGCGAAGGTGATTTTAAAAATATCATAATTGAAGATTGTATGATCCGAAATTCAAACCGTGGAGTAGCACTTCAGCTTCGTGATAAGGGAAATATTGAAAATGTGTGGATCGAAACCTGATGATCTATACAAGAAATTTTATCGACCAGTATTGGGGAAATGCTGAAGGAATCTATATTACCGCTATTGAACGTCATAAGGGAGAGTGTTTGGTAAGATCCATAATGTAAGACTGGAAAATATCAGATTACAGGAGAAAGCGGTGTATTGATTTATGGTTCACAGGATGGACATATAGACGGAATTACATTAAAAGATGTTTCTGTTGACCTGGTTAAAACAGTAAATGGCCTTGTGATGGTTATGATATCCGCCCTGTGATGGAGACGGTCTGCTAAAAGCCCTATTTACGGTGTTTACATGAGAAATGTAAATAATGTAACAATGGAGAATGTTCACAGCAAAGCCCAGGAAGGTTTTCCTTATGGTGGTGAAATCGCAGAGAAATAATAAGCAGGATGAGGCAGGAAAAGGGATATTCATAAACGAGAATGAAAGAGAGGAAAATACAATGAAAATTGGATTTATCGGACTTGGTATCATGGGAAAACCTATGGCTAAAACTTAGTGAAAGCCGGACATGAGTTAGTGGTTTTTGATTTAAATAAAGAAGCTGTGGCAGAACTGGTAGCATGTGGGGCAACTTCAGCTAAGAGCAGTAAGGAAGTAGCAGCACAGGTTGAAGTAGTCATTACTATGGTTCCTAATTCTCCTCATGTAAGAGCTGCCGTTTTAGGAAAAGATGGTGTTGCGGAAGGTGCGAAACCAGGTCTGGTTCTGATTGATATGAGTTCTATTGATCCGACTGAAAGCAAAAAGATCGGTGAAGAGTGCATGAAATATGGAATCGAGATGTTAGATGCACCTGTATCAGGCGGCGAACCAAAAGCCATTGACGGCACATTATCTGTTATGGTGGGCGGCAAAAAAGATCTTTTTGACAAATACTATGATATGTTAATGGTTATGGCAGGCTCTGTTGTATATGTGGGAGATCTGGGTTCAGGAAATGTGGCTAAACTGGCAAATCAGATGATCGTTGCTATTAATATTGCAGCAGTATCAGAGGCACTGATCTTTGCAAAGAAGGCAGGTACAGATCCAGAGCTGGTATATCAGGCGATCCGCGGTGGATTAGCCGGTTCTACAGTTATGGATGCAAAGGCTCCTATGATGTTAGCAGGAAACTATAAACCAGGATTTCGTATCGAACTGCATATAAAGGACTTAAATAATGCATTAAATGCAGCTCATGCTATCAGTTCACCGGCTCCTTTAACAGCCCAGCTGATGGAAGTAATGCAGTTCTTAAGATCAGAGGGCTGTGACAAGGAAGATCATTCCAGCATTATCAAATATTATGAAAAGATTGCTGGTGCAAGTGTTGTAAAAGACAAAGAATAATCTGGGAGAATGATGATGAATACAGATTTTATGAAAGGTGTAATCGTCCCTATTTTAACACCTATTGATGAAAATGAATGGATTGATGAAATCAAAATGCGTGAGCAGGTGGATTTTGTCATCAATGGCGGTGTCAGTGGAATACTGGCCTTTGGAAGCAACGGCGAATTTTATGTGATCGAAGAGGATGAAATGGAACGTGGACTGAAGATTATTGTAGATCAGGCAGCTGGCCGTGTTCCTGTATATTTCGGAATCGGAGCCATCAGTACAAAAAAATGTGTGCGACTGGCTAAAATGGCAGTTGCATGCGGGGCAGCAGGTGTTTCTGTTCTACAGCCAATGTTCTTAAAACCGACAGAAACAGAATTGTTCTGCCACTTTAAAACAATTGCAGAGGCAATCCCTGATACGCCAATGCTTTTATACAATAATCCGGGACGTGTGGGATATACCATGTCTGGTAATCTGGTAGAACGTCTGGCTCATGAAGTTAAAAATATTGTGGGAATGAAAGATACAAGTGGTGATATTACCCAGACTTCTGAGTTTATCCGCCGTACAAGAGATGTGGATTTTAAGGTATTCGGTGGTAAAGATACATTATTGTATGCGTCTTTATGTCATGGAGCAGTAGGTGGCGTATGTACAGCAGCTAATTTTATGCCGGAGTTGATCACAGATGTATACAATAAATATATTGCCGGGGACCTGAAAGGATCTTTAGAGGCACAGTTTAAGCTGAATCCAGTACGTCTGTCAATGGATGGCGCAAGTTTCCCAGTTGCTGCAAAAGATATGGCAAATTTACGGGGAAGAGAGATCGGTGATCCGTATAAACCAAACCTTCCAACGCCTGAAGGTCCGGTCCTGGATAAGATCAGGAAAGAAATGAAGACTGCGGGATTAATTTAAACTTTGTTTATATTATCCCCCTAAAAACGTTAAAACCAGAGAGTAGTATACAAAGTGTTCCGAAAGAAATCCTTATTGCATGGAACAAAATGAAATGTACTCTCACCTTCAATAAAAAGACTGTTGCGAAACAGATACAAAGAAGCCCATCTTTGGATCTGTCTGGCAGCAGTCTTTTTGTGTTGTATGAAAAAATACGAAGGAAGCGTTGAAAACTCCGGATGATCAGAGTTTAAGATTTGTTTATTTCTTTTCATAAAAATCTTTTATTCTTTTTTTTATTATTAGGGTGTCTTAAGGATAGCCCTCTAAGAAAGGGAAAGAAAGGAGCTTTCAATATGAAACTGAATAAAAAAACATTTATGATCGCAGGAGCAGCAGCCATGCTTACCATAGGAGCAGCCATTCCTTCTTTTGCAGCAACCAGCGGCTGGGCAACGGAAGGGGACAGCTGGTGTTACTTGGATGCTCAGGGAAACAAGGTGACCAATGTGTGGAAAAAATCAGGAAATGACTGGTATTATCTGGACTCAGATGGTCTGATGGCAACGGACACCTGGGTAGATGATACTTCCTATGTAGATATTTACGGTGTGAGAGTCACAAACCGCTGGATCTACACAGAAGCAGGAACCGATAACGCCCCAAATTCTGAAGGAGGCTGGTATTACCTGGATGCAGCCGGTAAGGCAGTAAGCGATGGCTGGAAGACCATTAACAATAAAAAATATTATTTCGACTCTGATGGCACCATGCAATATGGCTGGTACACAGACGGAAGCGATACTTATTATCTGGGAGATGAAAATAATGGTGCGGCAGCTACCGGCTGGCTCTGCCTTGATTTTGACAAGGACAATGTGCCAAGTGACGGAGATGTATCGGAGCAGGAGACCATAGGCAGCGATACAGCGAAATGGTTTTACTTCCTGTCAAATGGCAAGGCAGTAAAGGCGGATAATGATACTTACACCAGTAAGACCATCGGCGGAAAGAAATATTATTTTGACTCCAACGGCGTGATGCTTACAGGATGGGTATCTATGGCAAATGAAGGTGACAGTTCCGATGTGGATCCGACCGGTATTTCTTCTTTTAAATATTTTGGTGATGATAATGACGGTCAGATGAGCAAGGGCTGGAAGTACCTTTCCGATTATCCGGAAGACTCCGATGATTCTTCTAATATTGTAGAAGCGACTGCAAGCAATGCCCAGCGTTATGGCAGCAGTGACGGAAACGGCAGCTGGTATTACTTTGACTCCAACGGAAAGCCAAAATACTTAAAGGCAGATGCAACGTCCATGTCAAAGGCTACGGTAAGGATCAACGGACAGAGTTATTTCTTTGATGAATATGGAAAAATGCAGTATGGTCTGATCGGTATTGACTTTGGCGATGGAACAGAGCACAGCGCTTACTTTGGAAACAGTGAGTCTGACGGAAAGATGCGTACAGACAAGCAGACCAGTGTAACAGAGGACAGTGGTGACCGTACTACCTTCTTCTTTAAAAAATAAAAGACAGACACTCCTGTTTCAGGCAGAAAATAGGCCTGCTGCATAACCTTCTTAAGATGGTTGCAGCAGGTTTTTTGCTGTCAATATACGACCCGTATATTAGCCGAGACTAATTCATCACACGTTAAAGCGATACCATCTAACAGCAAAAATCCCCTTCTTACATTCTGAACCACAACTAAAAAGCTGTAGCAATTACAATATATAGACTGGACAAATGAAAATAATTGGTTTATAGTATGAAGCAACGACGAACAAAGCCGCGAAGTAAGGTAAGTACATTTTAACATGAACGACAAAAACCCTTTGTGAGCGGAAATCAGGAGGTAGAAAAATGGTATCATTATATGATGGTGGTATTTATCTTGTAAATGGAAAAGAAATCGTACCGGAACAGGAAAGCGTTAAAGTAGAAGCCCTTACAGGAAAGAAAGCAGATAAAGAAGCTGCAAAAAAGGGAACCATTGCTTATTCTATTTTAAGCGCCCACAATACAGCTGATAACATGGAACATTTAAAGATCCGTTTTGACAGCATGGCATCCCATGATATTACATTCGTAGGAATTGTCCAGACAGCCAAAGCGTCCGGTATGGAAAAGTTCCCGATCCCCTACGTCCTGACTAATTGCCATAATACACTTTGTGCAGTAGGCGGAACCATTAACGAAGATGACCACATGTTTGGCCTTTCCGCTGCAAAGAAATACGGCGGCATCTACGTTCCACCTCATATCGCAGTCATTCATCAGTACATGAGAGAAATGATGGCAGGCTGCGGAAAGATGATCTTAGGATCTGACAGCCATACCCGTTACGGCGCTTTAGGAACCATGGCAATCGGCGAAGGCGGCGGCGAACTGGTAAAACAGCTGCTTCGCGATACATATGATGTAGCTTATCCGGGTGTGATCGCAGTTTATTTAGACGGATGTCCAAAACCTGGTACCGGATCCACAGGATATTGCGCTGGCCATCATCCGTGCGGTATTTAAAAATGGATATGTAAAGAATAAAGTAATGGAATTTGTTGGACCTGGTGTTGCTTCTATGACTACCGATTACAGAAATGGCGTAGACGTAATGACTACAGAGACCACCTGCTTAACCTCCATCTGGAGAACGGATGAAGATACCAGAAATTACCTGGCAAAGCATCACAGAGAGGCAGATTACAAGAAACTGGATCCTGCAGATGTGGCTTACTACGATGGCTGTGTTTATGTAGACTTAAGTACCGTAAAGCCAATGATCGCCCTTCCCTTCCATCCAAGCAATGCATTTGAGATCGACGAATTAAAGGCAAATATGAAGGATATCCTTCATATGGTAGAAATGGATGCTGAAAAGGTATCCGGAGGAAAAGCGCATTTCACACTTCTTGATAAAGTAGTTGGAAATGACCTGATGGTACAGCAGGGAATTATCGCAGGCTGTGCAGGCGGAAACTATTCCAATGTGATCGAAGCAGCACATGCCCTTCGTGGAAAGAACTGTGGCTGTGATGAATTTTCACTGGCTGTTTATCCTTCTTCCCAGCCGGTATTCTCAGACCTGGTAAAGAAAGGCGCTATTTCAGACCTGATGGATGCAGGCGCTATCATCCGTACCGCTTTCTGCGGACCTTGCTTTGGCGCAGGCGATACACCTTGCAACAATGGTTTAAGTATCCGCCACACCACCAGAAACTTCCCGAACCGTGAAGGAAGCAAGCCAGGAAACGGACAGATGGCAGCGGTAGCACTGATGGATGCCCGTTCTATTGCAGCAACAGCAGCAAACGGAGGAAAACTTACCTCTGCATGGGAGTTAGACTGCTGGAATGATATTCCGGAATATGACTTTGATGATAAGTCTTACAAGAACCGTGTATATCAGGGCTTTGGTAAGGCAGAAGAGGAGAAATCCCTTGTATATGGTCCAAATATCAAAGACTGGCCGGAGATGAGCCCATTAACAGATAATATCCTCTTAAAGGTTTGCTCCAAGATCATGGACCCGGTAACAACTACCGATGAACTGATCCCATCTGGTGAAACTTCTTCCTATCGTTCCAATCCACTGGGACTGGCAGAGTTCACCTTATCCAGAAGAGATCCGGAGTATGTAGGACGGACCAAAGAAGTAGATAAATTAGAAAAAGCAAGAGTAGCTGAGGGCGAAGAAAAGAACTGGCATTAGAACCAGATCTTGCAAATGTATTTGCAGCCATCAGGACTATTTCTGGAAATGAAAATGTTTCCGTAAAAGATACAGAAGTAGGAAGTATGGTATATGCAGTAAAGCCTGGTGACGGCTCTGAAGAGAGCAGGCAGCCAGCTGCCAGAGAGTCATCGGCGGACTTGCAAATATCTGTAAGGAATATGCAACCAAGAGATACCGCTCCAATGTTATGAACTGGGGCATGCTGCCATTCCAGATGGAAGCAGATCCTGACTTTGAAGTAGGTGATTATATCTACGTTCCGGGAGTGAGAAAAGCGTTGGATGGGGATTTAAGTTCCATTAAGGCATATGTCCTTGGAAACGGAAAAGATGCAAAGGCAGAAATCAAAGAGTTAAATCTTTATATTGCAGATATGACACCGGAAGAAAGAGCCATTGTTAAGGCCGGATGCCTTATTAATTATAACCGGAACAGACATTGATCATACGCAAAAGCGACAGCAGTAGGAGAACATGCCGGGAGAGGAGAACAGGTTATGAAAGATAGTTATCTTGCACAGTTTTATGGAAAATCCCAGAATTATACGGATATTCCAAATAAATGGTATAAAGAATACAATGTAAAGAAAGGTCTTCGAAATGAAGACGGCACCGGTGTAAGAGTAGGACTTACCCGTGTGGCAGATGTTGTGGGCTATGACGAAACTCCAGAGGGAGGCATCCAGGCTATTCCAGGAAAGCTTTACTACAGAGGCTATGATGTAGAAGACCTGGTAAAAGGTAAAGGGGACAGTCATTTTGGTTATGAGGAAGTCTGCTTCCTTCTTCTCTTTGGATATCTGCCAAAGAAAGCGGAACTGGAGCATTTCCGAAATATCTTAACTGACTGCTATGAGATCCCGGATGAATTTGTGGAAATGAACCTGTTGCGTATGCCTGGCAGAAACCTGATGAACAAGCTTCAGGATGCAGTTCTTACTTTATACAATTACGATGATGACCCGGATAACACGGATGTATATGAAACCCTGGTAAAAGGTATTAACCTGATGGCAAAGCTTCCGTCGATCGCCTGCTATGCATATCAGAGCAAAGTTCATTATTACAACAGAGACAGCTTATTTATCCACTATGCAAACCCGAAATACTCCATTGCTGAAAACTTCTTAAGTTTATTGAGAAAAGACCAGAAGTTTTCTGATAAAGAGGCAAGACTGTTAGATACCATTCTCATGCTTCATGCAGATCACGGCGGTGGTAACAACTCCACATTTACCAATGTAGTGATCTCTTCTACAGGCACCGATATCTATTCCACTGTCTGCGGAAGTATTGGTTCCATGAAGGGACCGAGACACGGCGGTGCAAATATCAAGGTTGCGGAAATGATGGATGCGGTTCTGGAAGAAACCGGCGGATATACCGCAGATGATAAGAAGATCAAAACAGCCGTTAATAAGCTGATGGATGGTGAGTTATATGACCGTACCGGTCTTGTATATGGATTTGGCCATGCAGTTTATACCATTTCCGATCCTCGTGCAGAAATGTTAAGGGCACGCTGCTTGGAAGTAGCAAAGGAAAAGAAGATGATGACGGAATTTGATTTCCGTCAGAGGTTTGAACGTATTGCCTTAGAGACTATGAAAGAGCGCAAGGGAGTTGCACTTCCTACTAATGTAGATTATTACAGCGGTTTTGCTTATGAAATGTTAGGTATCCCGAGAGATCTTTACACACCATTATTTGTGTGCAGCCGTATGGTCGGCTGGGTTGCCCATAACATTGAAAACAAGCTTTATGATGGAAGGATCATGCGTCCTGCAACCAAGTATGTAGGTGATAATAAAGAATATACAGCAATGGAGGAGAGATAGAGATGGCAGACACAATTACAGTATTTAAAGGCGATGGAATCGGACCAGAGATCACAGATTGCGTTTTAAGGATCTTAGACGCAGCTGGGGCAGATTTAAACTATGAGGTATTTAATGTAGGTGCTGCAGAATACGAAGCACATGGTGAACTGATCCCGAAAGAGGGCTATGCTTCTATGGAAAAGACCCACATTTTATTAAAGTCCCCTATTACAACTCCTTTAGGAAAGGGCTTCCGTTCTTTAAATGTTACTTTAAGAAAGAAATATGATCTTTACGCAAATATCCGTCCTGCAAAGACCAACTCTGCTGTAAAGACTGCATTTGAAAATGTAGATATCGTGATCTTCCGTGAAAATACAGAGGATCTGTATGCAGGTGTGGAAGAGATGATTGATAAGGATACGGTTCACTCCATTAAGATCATTACCAGAAAATGCTCCGAGCGTATCATCCGTGCTGCTTTCGACTATGCAGTAAGCCATGGACGTAAGAAAGTGACCTGTGTACACAAGGCAAACATTATGAAGCTGGCAGACGGTATGTTCCGTGATATTTTCTATGATATCAGCAAGGAATATCCGGATATTGAAGCAGATGATAAGATTGTAGACAATGTGGCTATGCAGCTGGTTATGCATCCGGAAAAATTTGATATTATCGTAACAGAAAACCTGTATGGTGATGTTTTATCTGATCTGGTCAGCGGCCTCATTGGAGGTCTGGGACTTCTTCCATCCAGCAACCTGGGTAAAGATTTCGCCATGTTCGAGGCAGTTCATGGCAGTGCCCCTGATATTGCAGGACAGGGAATTGCAAACCCAACTGCATTCTTATGGTCCGCATGTATGCTGTTAGAGCATATCGGAAAGAATGATGTTGCTGCCAAGATCCGCAAGGCAGTAGACCTGGTACTGGAGGACGGAAGTGTTCTTACACCAGATATCGGCGGAACTGCTACAACCATTGAATATGAGAAGGCAATTATTGCGCATCTGTAAAATTAATTACTAAAACTTCCCACACCGATGTGGTGTGTTGAACCTTGAAAATTCAATATTTCAGCCAATAAAAAAGGCATAAACCTGTTCCGTTTGGTATAATGGAATTGACTAGAAACCATCTTTACAAAGGAGATTTATGCCATGTCCAGTATACCACAAAACCATTCTGATGAAAAAGCCCTAATTGACTGCGTTCAGAGATTTTTTTCTAAACACCATGTCGGCAAGCTTCTTGCCAGATGTAATGGCATGAAAGAAAAAGGCGTTTCTCCGGTTTCTCTGTTTCGTTACAAACTCAGTAACATTTTTGTCGGAAGAAGTATGTATATGCAGCAACAGACCGGCTCTTTTAAGGAAGCATTTTCCAAGAACACGTTCTACCGTTTCCTTAATTCTGCAAAGACAAACTGGCTCCGTTTCACTTCTCTTCTTGCTGCAGATATCGTAAATCACGACATCAAAGGTCTGACGAATGACAGCAGAAAAAATGTCTTCATCATTGATGACAGTCTTTTAACCGCACCAGCTGCAAGAAAACAGAACTGGGATCAAAAGTTTTGACCACACGGATATGCGTTTCAAAAGGATTCCGAATGCTTACTTTAAGCTGGAGTGATGGAAATACATTGATTCCTGTAAACAGCTGTCTGCTGGCATCTGCAAAACTACAAATATCATCGGTCCTGTAAAGGACTTTGATAACAGAACCCTTGCAGGAAAAGACGCAAGCTTGCTCAGACAAAAGCTCCAGAAGCAATGATGGCTTTGCTGGACACTGCCCTCAGCGTGGGACTGAATGCTGACTATGTTCTGTTTGATTCCTGGTTTTCAAACCCGGTGCAGATCACAGCCATCCATTCAAAAGGCATGGATGTGATTGCTATGATCAAGAAGAGCAGCCGGATTAAATACTCATACGGTGGTAAACAGCTGAGTATCAAAGAAATCTATTCCAAGAACAAAAAGCGCCATGGCAGATCAAAATATCTGCTGTCTGTTGATGTTATGGTAGGAAAAGAAACTCCAATTCCGGCGAAAATCGTATGCGTAAGGAACAAATCGAACCGCAAGGATTGGCTTGCTTTTATCTGTACGGATACGACTCTTTCTGAGGAAGAAATCATCCGTGTTTATGGAAAACGTTGGCAGATTGAGGTTTTCTTTAAGACCTGCAAATCCATGCTGAACCTGATTGGAGAATGCCATAGCTTATCTTATGATGCGCTGACAGCCCATGTGGCCATTGTATTTACTAGATATATGTTGCTTGCAATGGAACAGCGCCAAAACGAAGATCAGAGAACTCTTGGTGAGTTATTCTTCTTTCTCATTGATGAAATGGCAGACATTACTTTCCGCAGGTCACTTTGCATCTTGATGGATGCCTTAATGGCAAGCCTTCAGGAAATCTTAAAGCTCAGCGATAAACAACTGACTGCTTTTACTGTTGATTTTGAGGCAAGATTGCCGGAATATCTGCGTAATGCACTTCATCCAGAGGTTGCAATAGCATAAAGCACTATTTTGTTAGCTGAAATATTGAATTTTCAAGGTGCGAAGCCCTGTTTAGGTGTGGGAAGTTTTAGTTAATTATATGTAAATTCCTGTCCCCCTGCGGCTGCAGGGGGATTTTTGCGTACTAGAAAAATTATGTAAAATCCCGGACGATCTTAATATATTCCTGAGCATGATAAGACAGATAGCTTCCTTTTCTGAAGGCTGCAACAAAATCAACAGTTGTATTTGGGGTGCCAACAGAAAAAAGCACAGGTTTTTTCTTAAAAGGAATATGTTTTAAATGGGTTTCTGTTACAAAACAGGCTCCATATCCCCGGGAGGCAAGTTCCGCAGCAGCAGGAATGTTACCGGTCTGAAGGCATATTTGAGGATGGATATGGCAGGATTTAAACAATTGATCCACCGTTTGACGGGTCCTTTGATCTGGTGGCTGCAGGATAAAAGGCTCATTTTCCAAAAGCTTCAGGTCAAGCCAGGGATATTTGCAGCCTTCTTTTTTTATACCTTTATTTTTTAAAGGGTGGTCATTGCCGAGTACAAGGACAACTTCTTCATGACTGATGATCTGATAATCAATATCAGGGCTTTTTACAGGCAGGTTAAAGAATGCAAGATCAGCATCCCCATTTAAAAGCATTCCCTCTAAAAGACTGGAATGTGCTTCTCTGATCTCCAGACGTACATGGGGATATAAACTTCGGAAAATAGGAAGTGTACAGGGAAGCATATAAGTTCCACGCATGGTTGGAAAAGCAATTTTTAAAAGACCGGCATTCTGCCGTATAATGTCTCCCATCTCCTGGTCTAATTCTTTTTTCAGGTTCAAAATTTCGGTGGCTTTCGCTACATAACGTTCCCCGGCATATGTTAAAACAAAGCGGTTTCCTAATTTTTTAAACAATTTCTGTCCCATTTCCCGCTCAAGATTTTGAAGGAATTTGGTGAGAGTCGGCTGTGTCACATAAAGCATATCGGCAGCTTTTGTAATATTCTGTGTTTTGGCAATCGCTATTACATAGGACAGGTCTTTAAAATCCATAGGGTACCAGTTCCTTTCTGGGATGTATTATTTTTCTGCTTTTTATCATATCAAAACTATTGATAAAAGGAATAGTTTTAATGAAAATAATGAATTTCAATTCCTTATCGCGGTGTGCTATGATGAAATCATCAAAAGGTACGGTACCGGAAACAGCAGTAAGGCCAGCTGCTTAATATTACTGGGTATAAGGAGCATTTTAATTATGCAGGGAAAAGATGATCATATTTTGAAGCTTCCTGTAACGCTTATGAGAGGCGGAACAAGTAAAGGCGTATATCTTCTGGAAGAGGATCTTCCGGAAGATCATAATGAATGGGACAAAATATTACTGCGTTTAATGGGAAGTCCGGATCAGAAACAGATCGATGGTTTAGGTGGTTCCCAATCTGTTACAAGTAAAGTAGCAATCATAAAGAAGTCAGACCGGTCAGATGCAGATGTAGATTATACATTTGCCCAGGTGTCTGTGGACAAACCTGTAGTAAGCTACAAAGGAAACTGCGGAAATATTTCTTCAGGAGTAGGACCATTTGCTATTGAAAAAGGTCTGGTAAATGCAAAGGAAGGAATGACTACAGTCAGGATCTTTAATACAAATACGGATAAAGTCATTGCTGCTGATGTAAAGACAGAAGGGGGCAAGGTTGTATACCAGGGAGATTTTAAGATCGCAGGGGTACCGGCATCAGCTTCTCCTATAAAGTTAAAATTTATAGATCCGGCTGGAACCCTTAAAAAGGGACTTCTTCCAACGGGAAAAGCAGTAGATGTTTTGGAAATACCTGGAATGGGATCCATAGAAGTGTCCATCATTGACGCAGCTAATCCCCTTGTATTTGTAAAGGCAGAGGATCTGGGACTTAGCGGAAAGGAACTTCCTGAAGAAATAAATGCAGATGAGGAAAAGCTGGAACTTTTGGAAACAGTAAGAGGTCTTGCTGCTGTTAAGCTGGGACTGATCAGTGACTATAAGAAATCTGCATGGGAAACACCGGGAATCCCTAAAATGACTTTCGTAGCTGAGGCAGATGATTATATTACTTCTGATGGAAAAATGATAAAAAAGGAAGAAATCGATCTTCTTTCCCGCATGATGTCTATGCAGAAAGCCCATCCAAGTTATGCAATGACCGGTGCCATGTGTACAGCTGCAGCGGCAGTAGTGCCGGGAAGTATAGTGGAACAGGTTTTGAAAAAGGGTGCAGATACACAGTATCTGCGTATTGGTCATGCAGGCGGGACCCTTGAATGTGGCGTGGATTACAGAGAAGAAAGGGGCAAAACGTTAGTGATCGAAGACACATTTGGGTTCCGCACAGCAAATCTTTTACTGGATGGCGTGGCATTAGTTAGAATTTAACTAGCGAAAAGGATGTACCAGCTCCATCGTGCCGAACTGTCCGTCAAAGCCGGGATTCCAACGAACTTTTCCCTGACGCAGGCAGGTAATAGCATCTGCAATATTTTCAGATGAAACAGCCGTAATATCAGATGTTTCAGCTTCTCTTAATAAGAAAAATTCATTTCCAAGTTCGTTTAAAAGTGTTTCATAGATCCGGGTCACTTTTACGCTGGAAGGAGAGAAACCTTCTGCAGCAGCGATCAGTTCCGGCAACGGGGAAATGCTTTCAAAGGGGAGGTGTATGGCAGATGTTTGGTCGGATCCTTTGGAAACAGAAAAAGGAGTGTCTGTCAGCGGTTTTGCAGAGGCAGCCTGCGTATTGGAAAACAGGTCAGGTGCAGGCAGTGCCGCCAGATCCTGTACCCGGTGCAATACCCCGGTGGTAAGCTTCTTACCGCATACCGGGCAGATGCCATTTAATTTGATGGCCTCTTCAGGTGACAGGCATACACCGCATTTTCTGTGGCCGTCCATAAAATATTTCCCTTCCTGTGGGAAGAATTCCAGTGTACGCGAGTCCTTTGCCTAGGTCTGGATGGCAGTGTACAGATTTTATAGGACAAACTGATATCCAGTAAGGTTGCTTCTCTTCCAAGCTTGGAAGGAGAGTGGGCATCGGAATTGGAAATCAGCTGGTACCGGTTTAAAGAGGGTACACTCCAGTTCATAGGCGGATCAGAGGAAAGTCCGGTCTCTACTGCATGGATATAGGGTGTTAATTCCTCGAAACATTCTTCCATACTGTTAAAGCCGGAAAATGCCCCGAACACAGAGAAATGAGGAGTCCATATGTGGGCGGGAATGTACATGGCTTCCGGGCACACAGAAAGGGCCATGTCTAACAGGTCGTGGCAGTCCAGACCTAAAATAGGGCGTCCATCAGAGTGAATATTTCCAATTTTTTCCAGTTCTCCTGAAAGACGGTCTGCAGCCTCAAGTCCTGGAAGCAGAATCAGGCTGTGCACTTTCCGTGTACGGCCGTTTTTCTTATAAATGGTGCTGATCTCACCGCTGACCACAAAACGGGGATCAAAGGAACCGGAAGGAATTTCAGGAAGATGCAGTTCTGGTTTCAGCCTGTAAAGCCCTGGTTCAGCCGGTTCTAATTTTTCTTTTAATTCGTCCCGCCACAAAGGATGAGTGAAGTCCCCGGTACCCAGAATGTGTATCCCCTTTTTTCTGGCCCACAGATCCAGGTATTCCGGGGTGAGAAATTTGCTGGTAGCCATAGAGTGACGGGAATGTATGTGAAGGTCTGCAATGTACATGATAAAAATCCTCCTGTTTTTCTTTTGGACCCATACATTATACCATTGCCTTTCAAGAGGGGATAGGTTAAAATAATTTTCGAAAGTATTATGGGGTGATGTCCTCTCGGAGTCTTTCATGCACCTGCTTTTGTGGCCGATTTTCCGCCAGCTGCACCCGAATTTCATCAACGTACGCACCGCGTACGCCTCAGAAATTTGAGCACAACTGACAAAAAATCTTCTCACAAAATCAGGCACAAAAAGATTCCGAGAGAACATTGAATTTTACAGGAGGATGAGAACATGACACTTTATAATAAAAAGGGAAAAGCAGCTGCCTATATTGAAAATGATGTGATCTGGACCTTTGATGGGAGAGCCATCGCCTATCTGTTCCAGGATGCAGTATACAATTTCCCGGGAAAGCAGTTAGGCTGGTTTGAAAAAGGCTGGCTTCGTGATATGGGCGGATATTGTGTTTTATTTACCCCTCAGGCATTTGCAGGACCTGCAAGACCATCCATGGAGACAACTCCTGCAAAGTACGCAAAAAAGGCCCTTCCGTCTAAGGGTTCCAGGGAAATGAGAAAGGCAAAAATGGCTTATCAGGCTCACTGGAGCGAAAAAGAGGGTATTGACACTGATGTGTAAATATGCTAAATTATGGTTTAGTGCAAATGCAGTGATATGGAAGTAGTAAACACTTTTTAAGCCCCACAGAGAGCCGGGAAAAGATGAGAACCGGTGACTGGAAAGTGCCGAACTGATCCATGAGCAGCTTTTCAGAAAGAGATGAGATCATTACAGGATCTTCATTTTCAGTAAGAAAAGACGGAGGCCTTACCGTTATAAGAGGAATTGAGTGCATGCGATTTCGCATGAATCAGAGTGGTACCGCGTGGAAATGATATCTGCGTCTCTTGGAAACAGGAGACGCAGTTTTTTTATCTCATTACGTCACCCACGGCAATATTTACGGAGGAATGAATTATGGCATCACAGTATAATCACTCCGCCATCGAGAAAAAATGGCGTGAGAACTGGGAAAAGAACCCCATCAATGTAAATGACGGTAAGAAACCTAAATATTACTGTTTAGATATGTTTCCATATCCATCAGGAAGTGGCCTTCATGTAGGACATTGGAGAGGATATGTGATCAGTGATGTATGGAGCAGATATCAGCTGTTAAAGGGCAAATATGTGATCCATCCTATGGGCTGGGACGCATTTGGTCTTCCTGCAGAGAACTACGCGATCAAGATGGGCGTACATCCTGCAAAATCTACAGCAGCTAACATTGCAAATATCAAACGTCAGATCAAGGAGATCGCAGCAATCTATGACTGGGATATGGAAGTTAACACAACAGACCCAGAGTTCTACAAATGGACACAGTGGATCTTCGTAAAGATGTTTAAGGAAGGTCTTGCTTACGAGAAAGAATTTCCGATCAACTGGTGCCCGTCCTGTAAGACAGGTCTGGCAAACGAGGAAGTTGTAAACGGCTGCTGCGAGCGCTGCGGCACTCCTGTTACCAAGAAGAACCTGCGTCAGTGGATGTTAAAAATCACTGCCTATGCAGAAAGACTGTTAAATGACCTGGATAAGCTTGACTGGCCGGAGAAAGTTAAGAAGATGCAGGCTGACTGGATCGGAAAATCTTACGGTGCAGAAGTTGACTTCCCGGTAGAAGGAAGAGATGAGAAGAATCACTGTTTACACCACAAGACCTGATACCCTGTATGGTGCAACCTTCATGGTACTGGCCCCAGAGCACAAGCTGGCTAAGAGCCTTGCTACAGATGAGACCAGAGAAGAAGTTGAGAAGTACATCTTCGATTCTTCCATGCGTTCTAACGTAGACCGTATGCAGGCAAAGGAAAAGACCGGCGTATTTACCGGAAGCTATGCGATCAACCCATTAAATGGAGCAAAGACACCAATCTGGCTGTCTGATTATGTACTGGCTGATTACGGTACAGGAGCTATCATGTGTGTACCTGCGCATGATGACCGTGACTTTGAATTTGCTAAGAAATTTAATCTTCCGATCATCCAGGTTATTGCCAAGGATGGCAAGGAAATTGAAAATATGACCGAAGCTTATACAGAAGCAAGTGGAACCATGATCAACTCCGGCGACTGGAACGGCATGGAATCTTCTGTATTAAAGAAGGAAGCTCCACACATCATCGAGGAGAAGGGCTTCGGACGCAAGACCGTAAACTACAAGCTGCGTGACTGGGTATTCTCCCGTCAGCGTTACTGGGGAGAGCCAATTCCGATCATTCACTGCCCGAAGTGCGGCTGTGTACCGGTACCGGAAGATCAGCTTCCATTAAAGCTGCCTGAGGTAGAAAGCTATCAGCCTACAGGAACCGGTGAGTCACCACTGGCTGCAATTGATGAGTGGGTAAATACCACCTGCCCAGTCTGCGGTGCTCCTTCTAAGAGAGAGACAAATACCATGCCGCAGTGGGCAGGTTCTTCCTGGTACTTCCTGCGTTATGTGGACAACCACAACAGCGAAGCTCTGGTTTCCAGAGAAAAAGCAGACAAGTATCTGCCAGTTGATATGTACATCGGCGGCGTAGAGCATGCAGTTCTTCACTTACTGTATTCCCGTTTCTACACCAAGTTCCTGTGCGATATCGGTGTAATTGACTTTGACGAGCCATTTAAGAAGCTGTTCAACCAGGGTATGATCACTGGTAAGAACGGTATCAAGATGAGTAAGTCCAAGGGCAACGTAGTTTCCCCAGGATGATCTGGTAAGAGATTACGGCTGCGACTCCTTAAGACTTTACGAACTGTTCGTAGGACCGCCGGAACTGGATGCAGAGTGGGATGACCGTGGTATCGAAGGTGTATACCGTTTCCTGAACCGTTTCTGGAACCTGGTTATGGACAGCAAGGACAAAGATGTAAAAGAAACCAAGGAAATGGTTAAGCTGCGTCATAAACTGGTTTACGACATCGAACAGAGATTTAACCAGTTCAGCTTAAATACTGTTATTTCCGGTTTCATGGAATACAACAACAAGTTAATGGATCTGGCTAAGAAGGAAGGCGGAATCGATAAGGAAACCTTAAAGACCTTCGTTATCCTGTTAGCTCCATTTGCACCACATATCGGTGAAGAACTGTGGAGCCAGTTAGGCGAAACCGACAGTGTATTCCATTCCCAGTGGCCGGAGTGCGATACTGAGGCTATGAAGGATGATGAAGTAGAAGTAGCTGTTCAGGTAAATGGCAAGACCCGTGCAGTTATCAGCGTACCTGCTGACATCTCCAAGGAAGATGCGATTGCTCAGGGCAAGGAAGCAGTAAAGGATAAGATGGCTGGAAATATCGTAAAAGAGATCTACGTTCCAGGAAAGATCATCAACATTGTTTGCAAGTAATTAGAATTGTTGAAATAATTGAAATAGTTCAAATTGCAGATACAAAGAGGCATCGGTGTATAATCGGTGCCTTTTTGCTGCCCAGGCTTTCATTTTTGCATCAGGGTAAGAAAAATGTAAGAGAAACGAAGCTGTAAATGTGGTAAGATAAGGGATAGAAAAATGAAATGGTAAGATGAAACAGTAAAAAGGAAGGAGCGTACATAAATTGAAGATACAGAAGAAAAAATGGTTGACCTTTGCAGCAGCAGCTCTTATTGCCACGGGAGTATTAGGCATGACTTCCCTGGCCGCAGGAAGAGCAGACTTAAATGCAAATACCGGGGGACCAGGAGAGAAAGCCTCTGTGGATGTTTCAACCGGAGAAAAGCCGGGTGACACTCAGGAACGTCAGCAGGACCAGCAGACAGCTGTGATCACCCAGATCCTTGCAGTAGCCGGAACCGGTGACTGCAACGCAGACATTTCTTATTATAAGAAGGAAAATGGAAACTGGGAATTAAAGTGGACAGAAAAAGGCTATGTAGGAAGAAATGGCATTACAGACAATAAAAAAGAAGGAGACGGAGCAACTCCTTCCGGTGTGTATTCCTTTGATCTGGCCTTTGGTCTTTTAGATGATCCGGGAAGTGAACTGCCATATCATAAGATCGCAGAAGGTGATTTTTGGGTGGATGATCCGGCCAGTCCTCATTATAACCAGCTGGTAAATGATAAGACTACAGCAAAAGACTGGAATTCAGGGGAAGATCTGATCAAAGCAACTCCTTATTATAATTATGCTTTAAATCTGGATTATAATAAGGAAAGAACACCAGGAGAAGGTTCTGCTATTTTCCTTCACTGTTTTAAAGCATCTGGTTATCAGGGCTCCTCAGGGTGCATCTGCCTGCCGGAAAGCCGGATGAAGGAATTATTAGGATTGGTAGATACGAACACCAGGATCGTGATCGCAAAGGATGCAGAGCATCTGAATTTAGGTGAGTTTATGAAGTAAGAAATGGATCAAAAAGGGGCGCCCGCAGAGGTACCCCTTTAATATTATACGATATTATACGATCATACAAGAACACGCAGATAGCGCGTTTGCTGATCTAGTTATCCGATTTCTCAGAACTGTATTTCTTACAGATAGAAGCAACAACACCGCTTAAAGCCAACAGAGCGAGGGCATTAGGAATGACCATAAGACCGTTAAAGAAGTCGGCCAGTGTCCAAACCAGATCTACCTTTAACATAGAACCAACAACGATAAACACAGCTACCAGAACAGAATAAGGAACCATTCCTTTCTTGCCGAATAAGTGTTTTACGTTGATAGAACCAAAAAAGTGCCAGCCAAGGATGGTGGAGAAGGCAAAGAACAGAAGGCATACGGCGATGAAAATATCACCGAAGGAGCCGAAAACAGTAGAAAATGCATACTGGGTCAGCATAATACCGTCCTTGCCGCTGCTTAAAGAGTTAGTAGTAAGGATACTGAATACGGTTAAATTTAATACGATAAAGGTATCAATAAATACGCTGATCATAGCAGCAAGTCCCTGGCAGTGAGGATTTTTCACAACGGCTCTTGCATGTGCATGAGGTGTGGAACCCATACCGGCTTCATTGGAGAAAAGACCTCTTGCAACGCCATAGCGGATGGCTTCTTTTACAGTAACGCCTGCCGCGCCGCCTAAAACAGCGGATGGATTAAAAGCACCTAAAAGATCTGGGCAACAGCAGAAGGCAAGCGGGTAATATTGCAAAGGATAACGATCAGGCTTCCTGCAATATATACAAGTGCCATAAATGGAACCAGCTTTTCCACAACTGCAGCCAGACGGTTGGTGCCGCCGATAAATACGAACAGGAAACAACGGCCAGAAGAAGGCCAACTGTAAAGGCGGAATAGAGATATTCCGTGAGGTAAATACCTGGCTGAAAGCAGTGCTGATAGAGTTAGACTGTACCATATTGCCCATAAATCCAAGAGCCAGGATCAAAAGATGGCGAAAATAACACCAAGGATCTTGCCAAAGAGTCCTTTAAATGCAGCATGAATGTAGTAAACAGGACCGCCTGTTACTTCGCCGTGCTTTACTGTTTTATAATTCTGTGCAAGAGTTGCTTCGGCATAAATGGTAGCCATGCCAAAGAACGCAGACATCCACATCCAGAAGATAGCGCCAGGACCGCCGCCGATCAGGGCAGTAGCAGCACCCGTCAGGTTTCCGGTACCTACCTGGGCTGCGATCGCAGTAGCAACAGACTGGAAGGAAGTCATTTCTCCTTCTTTCTTCTCATGCTTCTTTCCGATACCGCCGAATACCTGTTTTAAGCCCTGCTTAAATTCGCGGATCTGAACAAATTTCAGACGGAATGTGTAATAAATACCGGTTCCGCAAAGCAGAAGGATCAGCACTACATTCCATAAAAAGGTGTTAGCAGAATTGACCAATTTCACAAACATGTCCATAATTAGATAGTCTCCCTTTGTATGTTCTACGTCTGTGGATCGTCTGATTCCGCCCTGTCCTTTTGCCTGAGAGATTGGCAGGAATGTTCTGCATTTATTCCTGCTGTACACCTTCGGCGCTCGTTTCAGATATTGAAAGAGACTCTCCAGAGTAGTATATCGTCACGGCATTTGCCGCATGGGGAGACTATAGCATATATAAAATAAAAATGCAATAATTAAAAAAGTATAAAAAAACATACAACGGAAAGAAGCTAATAATCTATTTATGGATCCCGCCTGCGATCTTCCCTGCAGCCAGCTTAAGAAACGGAAGTTTTTTCCGGTCTTTTTCCGGCATATGGCAGCTTAAGATATCTACAAGAAGGGCGGTTTCAGAATTTGTAAATTGCAGACCTTTTGCATTTGCTTCCTGGCATATATGCAGAAAATGAGGCATGAGCTGGGACTGGTCGGTGTGAGCCGTTTTTTCTGCAAATTCCATTAATAAGCTTACTTTTTCAGGATCCATTGCCATAAGCCGCGGGTCCTGTTTCCAGTTATTGTCCATAAAAACTCCTTTTTTAATTCATAGCCTGAAGGGCAGCAATGACCATTTGCAAGGTTTCAAAACGGGTCTGTTGTGCGGGAGTTAAAAAATGTCTGAGTTGTTCTAAAGGTGTCTGTCCGTCTAATAAAGCATTTACTGCATCAATGAGATTTTGTTCTCCCGGGTTTCCATAAGGTTTTAAAGTTTTTAATAATTCTTTTACAGAACCGGTTTTTTCAGGCTGGTCTAAGGAGCAGATCCCCATAGCTGCAGTCTGACCGTCCTCAAAAAGCTGAAATGTATTTTTAAGTTCCTGTATTTTCACAAACATGGAAAGGGTACGCTGTTGGGGAACATTTAAGAAGGGGAGTGCAGCTTTCATCATCTGCAGATGGTGATCTCCTGTAAGATAGTCCAGGTCTGTCAGTTTATAGTCTGTATGTTCATTGTAGGAATTCATATTTTTACCAGCCTTATTGCTTTGGTTTAAACTTATGCGGCAACCTTTTATTTCATGCATATATTGTAGTATGAGGATGTACTCTTAAAAGGTTTGGGAGTCCATTTTCTGAAAGGAGGTTCATTATGTATAGCAGACTGGTGATCGACGGGAATGCTGTATATGAAATAGATGAAGAATGTGTACAAAAAAAGAAAAACAGAGGTTATAAGGCAGGAAAGAGAAGAGGAGAAGAGCGAAAAGAAGAAAAAGGAGTTTTTCCAAAATGAAAACAGGGGCGCATAAACGCCCCGTTGTTTTCTGACTTTCTGAGGAAGATCAGCAGAAGCCGCCATTGCCGCCGCCACAGCAGCATAAAAGCAGCAGGATCCAGATAATGTCGCATCCACATCCGTTTCCGCAGCCGTTATTTCCAAAACAGCCGCCAAATCCATTGCCGCCGCCACAACAGCATAAGATCAGGATGAGCCAGATAATATTGCATCCATTTCCTCCGCTCTGGCATCCGCACCCGCAGTCACAGCCGCAGTTAGTTGCTGCTACATCACTCATTTTAGTTCCTCCGAAATATGTTTGATTACAATGCTATCATATGTCAGGCAGCTTGCTCATGTTTCTTGTTTTTCGGGAAAAAATTAAATTTAAAGAGAATTTTAAATAAAGATAAGGGATAAAGGTGGTATAATGATAGGGCGAAAAAGAAAGACAAGAGCCGCAGACGCGGCGTTTTATAATCAAAGGATGGAGAAATGACCTATGGATCAGAACCGTTTATATTATGCAACCCCTTATGTAAAAACATTTATGTGTACCGTAATTTCATGTACAAAAAATAAAAAAGGAACCTGGGATACGATCTTAAATCAGACTGCTTTTTATCCGGAAGGCGGCGGACAGCCAAGTGATACAGGTGCTTTAAATGGTGTAAAAGTTTTACATGTCAGCGAAAAGGGAGAGGAGATCATCCACGAACTGGAGGCTCCTTTGGAAGAAGGGGTTCTGGCAGAGGGAGTCATTGACTGGCAGAAACGTTATGACAATATGCAGCAGCACACAGGAGAACATATTTTTTCCGGTCTGGTACATAAACATTTTGGCTATGACAACGTAGGTTTCCATATGGGAACAGATGAAGTGACGGTGGATTTTAACGGTGTTCTCACCCAGGAGCAGTTAGATGAGCTGGAAGATGAAGCGAACCAGCTGATCTATGATAATGTGCCTGTAAAGGTGTTTTATCCTTCGAAAGAAGAACTGGAAGAGCTGGATTACCGGAGCAAAAAAGAACTGACCGGTCTGGTACGCATTGTAGAGATACCAGGCGGAGATATCTGCGCCTGCTGTGGCACCCATGTGGAGACAACCGGGGAAGTAGGTCTGATCAAACTGCGTACTATGATCAACTATAAAGGAGGCGTGCGTATTTCCATGCTCTGTGGACGCCGGGCACTGATGGATTACAGGGAACGTTTAAAGGATGAGATCCGTATTTCCAATCTGCTTTCTGCAAAACTGGCTCTGGTACCGGATGCAGTGGAAAAGATGAAGAATGAAAGTCAGGAAAAAGATCTGGCTTTAGGACGCCTGTGGCAGCAGCTTTTGAAAAAGGCGGAAAGCTATCCGGAAAGCACGGAGGTACTTGCTGTATTTGAAGAGGGATTGTCACCTGTACAGCTTCGCCAGCTGGCTACCATGCTTTATGAAAAGGGAAAAGGAAAGATCGTAGGAGTTTTCTCCGGAAATGAGGATGAACAGGTATATCAGTATGCTTTAGGCAGCAGTCAGGCAGATATGCGCAAATTAAGCAAGGCAATGAACGGTGCTCTTAATGGAAGAGGCGGCGGAAGCAACCTGATGGCGCAGGGAACTTTTAAAGCGGCAGAAAGTGCGATCAGAGAAACACTGATGCAGGAAGCTGGAAATCTGGAATAATAGTAGGAATAATAATAAAACAGCTGCGGGAATCCAGATAGATGGGAGCCTGCAGCTGTTTTTGCCAAAACACATTTGTTTATGATTTATTCACCCTGATACATATATTTGATCAGACGTTCAATGTCTTCTTTATCATGTGCTACCAGGTCCAGTTCCTTGATATAGCCATTGGAAAAAATAGTAGCCATGGACAGGTACTGAGCCAGTTTAGACTTCAGGTTAATGCGGTCGCCTTCTGGAGATACTAATTCTACGGTTCCCTTGCACTGGTCGATCACTTTGAAAAATTTCTCTACATCAGTAATATTCTGGATCTTCATGGTAATTCCTCCTTCTGAATTACATCTATTATCATTTGTTTAGTTAATCTTTTAACGATTGCATTATAACAAAGATGAGACTCTGATACAAGGGTAAAATTTTGTGATTTTTAGCGAAATTTTTATGAAAGCGCCTGTTTTGCTCTTTCACGTTTGATATCTTCCAGTAAAAGGGAAGAAACTCTGAGTCCGCCCCGTCCTGTACCAATCGAAATATCCGGTTTGTTCCCGCCGTGGAAGTCGGAACCGCCGGTTGGGAGCAGGTGATGTCTGACAGCCATTTCCTGAAGTTTCATGCTTTCTAACTTGTTGTTGGAGGAGTGGTAAACTTCCAGTCCCTTCATACCGAGGTCGGCCATGTGGGCGATCAGTTCTTCCGTTTTCTTATCTCCGAATTTGTACTGGAAAGGATGGGCTAAGGCCACGAAAGCACCATTGGAGATCAGCGTTTTTACAACTTCTTCCGGAGAGAGATGCTCTTTCTGCGGACAATAGCGGCCGCCGTACTGAAGATATTTTTTAAATGCCTGGTCCATTCCGGAACAGATGCCTTTTGCCACTAAAGCGTGGGCAATATGTGCCCGTGTGATAATGGTATCAGGATTATCTCCGCAAAGTTCTTCCTTTGTAAAGGAGATCCCGTCAGCGGCCAGATTTTCCAGCATCTTTTCATTGCGGCGGTCACGGCTGATACGCATTTTTTCCAGCATGGCGGCAAGGACCGGATCGTCAGAATTTACGAAAAGTCCTAAAATGTGGATTTCTGTTCCATCGAAACTACTGGACACCTCAATTCCGGGGATCACTTCTATATTAAGATCACGTCCTTTTTCTAATGCCTCAGGTACACCGGCAGTGGTGTCGTGGTCTGTAAGGGCAAAGGCATCCAATCCGGCATTTTTTGCCAGTTCCACTACCTGAGAGGGAGAAAAGGTACCGTCGGAAGCATTGGAATGAACGTGCAGGTCAACAAAACCCATGGTAAAACCTCCTTTGTTTTTAAACTGTTTTTCTATTCTTTCTATAATAATAACACGATTGAAATACTTTGGTAACACTTTTAACAGGAATGTTACAAACAGAAAAAGGGTAAGAAATCACCTGAAAAAGTGTAAAAATCGGTTCCATTTTAAATAAAGTATGCTATACTACAAGCTGTGATTAAAATAAGCTAAAAAATGTAACAGGTGAAAAGAAATGAATGAGTTAGAAAACAACAGAAGTCGAAATTCCTCTACAGGCAGAAGCAGGGCCAGAGGTACAAATAGAAGCGGTGCATCAGGAAGAAGCGCTTCATCTTCAAGGAGCAGTTCTTCCAGAAGCAGTTATGGAACATCTTCCGGCCGCAGAAGCAGTTCTTCTGGTTATTCTTCCCGTTCGGGAGGAAGCCATTCCACCAGACGGAGCAGTGGATATCACAGAAAGAAAGGCCCGAATTACAAGATCATTGCCATTGCAGGTGTAGTCCTGATCGTATTTATCACAGGAATTTCCCTTGCTCTTAAGGGAAAAGGTTCCAATACAGATACTGCAGGAACAGAAACAGTGATCGAAAGCGAAGCTGAGACTGAAATGCAAAAAGAGGTCCAGGTGGATGGTATCTCTATTACAGGAATGTCCAAGAGCGAAGCAAAAGCAGCTATTTTAAAGGAATTCCCGTGGAGTATGACAGTAGAATATGAGTCTGACCAGTATCAGGTAACGGATCTGATGGCAGAAAAGGTGGAAGCACTGTTAGATGAGATCTACAAAGATGGCAGTGATCCTCAGGAAAGCTATACACTGGACACATCTGGTCTGGATGAGCAGGTCAAGGCAGAGGCAGCAGCCTGCGCAGCAAAATGGGACAAGAAGGCAAAGAACGGTTCCATTGACAAGTTTGATACAGCAAGCGGTAAATTCGTATTTGCAGGTGAGGAAAATGGTTTTGCCATTGACCAGGACAAGCTGGCATCAGGTATTTCTCAGGCTTTAAATGATAAAAAGTTTGATGCAACGATCACTGCAACCGGAAGCACTGTAGCACCGGAGATCTCTGCATCCAGCGCAAAAGAGAAATATAAGACCATCAGCACCTTTACAACGACCACAACTGCGAACCAGAACCGTAATACCAACGTGCGTCTGGCAGCAGAGGCTATTAATGGTACAGTTATCAAGCCGGGACAGGAATTTTCTTTTAATGGTACTGTAGGACAGCGTACCGAAGCTAAGGGATACAAAGGTGCAGCTGCTTATAATAACGGAGAAGTAGTACAGGAGATCGGTGGTGGTGTATGCCAGGTTTCTACTTTATATAATGCAGTATTTAAGGCTGGTTTAAAGATCAGCCCCGCCGTTCCCACACATTTGAGCCAAGCTATGTAACACCAGGCCGTGACGCAACTGTAAGCTGGGATCAGCCGGATTTTAAGTTTATTAATAATTCAAGTACAGCCATTGGTTTAAGAGCAAGTTATGCAGACCAGAAAGTAACGGTAGCAGTTTATGGTATCCCGATCCTGGAAGATGGAGTTACCTGGGATTTAGAGTCTAAAAAGGTAGAAGATCTGGGTACACCAAATCCAACCTATGAGGAAGACCAGACTCTTCAGCCAGGCGCAGAAGTGACCAAGTCCAAGGGAAGTGCCGGAAGCAGATGGGAAACCTATAAGATCGTTTATAAGAATGGAAAAGAAGTGTCCAGAGAACTGGATCACAAGACCACTTATAAGGGACATACCCCTGTAGTCCGCCGTAATTCCAGTGGTGTAGTATTAAATCCATCTGAGACAACTACACAGGCAACCACCGCTCCATCTACCGTAGATGGAATGCCAGATGGCTATGTTCCGTCTGAGACAACCGCAGCCAGCACAACGGTAGCACCAAATGCGACAACTGCAGCAAATCATACAACTGCAGCGCCTTCTCATTCCGCAGAAGCAACCACAGCTGCAACCACAGCCGCTTCCCCGGCACCGGTACAGACAACTGCAGCAGCTACCACCACAGCAGCAGAAAATGGCGGCCCTGGAGATAGCGGAGATGTGGTAATACCTGTAAAACCAGACTAGAAGCCAGATCGGAAAATAGAATAAAACAGATCTTGTGGATCACAAAATCCCCTGTCACCGGCAGATGATGCTGGGTGGCAGGGGATTTTTGCGGATATGGGATGGAAATGTTTTCAACTTTTTTGCGACAAAAGAATTAAAATATTTTTTTATGAAATTTGAAATAATACAAAAAAGTTGTTGACAAATGGTTTGAGGTTTGCTATTATAATCTTCGCGCTTGAGAGAGTAGCAATCGTTTCAAAAAAACGAAAAAATAAATTTAAAAAGTTGTTGACAAATGAAAAACAACCGGTTATAATAAATAACCGTTGCAGCAAATAAGTCTGACAACGAAATGAGATCCTTGATAATTGAAGATTAAACAGTATGTAAAACCCTGAAAATTCAGAAAATAAAAGGTCTGGTTTAGACCTTTGGATTTTTGAGAAAATTCAGAACAAAAACCAAGTAATGAAGGTTTAGGATAAATTAGCCAAGCTAAGTAATCCGGACTTCGATCAACTTTTTAACATGAGAGTTTGATCCTGGCTCAGGATGAACGCTGGCGGCGTGCTTAACACATGCAAGTCGAGCGAAGCGATTTAAGTGAAGTTTTCGGATGGATCTTAGATTGACTGAGCGGCGGACGGGTGAGTAACGCGTGGATAACCTGCCTCACACAGGGGGATAACAGTTAGAAATGACTGCTAATACCGCATAAGCGCACGGTACCGTACAAAAGCAGTGAAAAACCCGGTGGTGAGATGGATCCGCGTCTGATTAGGTAGTTGGTGAGGTAACAGCCCACTGCCGACGATCAGTAGCCGACCTGAGAGGGTGACCGGCCA